>FZPW01000056.1_pt1 | contig 4268 bp, 4 predicted proteins | sample 1534771 | NCBI WGS metagenome assembly FZPW01 (sample SAMEA104161894, study PRJEB21768) | metagenome | biome: subterrestrial habitat; feature: phreatic zone; material: underground water | place: France | collected 2016-06-01 | depth 60 m | reverse complement strand
TGGTGCCGATTATCGGATTCGAACTGATGACCTACCGCTTACAAGGCGGTTGCTCTACCAACTGAGCTAAATCGGCAATGAAAAACTGACTGGGATGTGCTGCGAACTTCAAAGCATCTCGGTGATGCGGTGACGTGTAACCCTGAAAGCGCCGCCATTATACATAGATGAAAAAATTTCTCAAATTTGTCTGCATTAAAAACTGAAAGCTCCCGCAAAGCGCGGCAGCTATGGAATAATCGGGGCACTGTGAAAGCAAGCATCCCCACCGAAAATCTGAGCAGCCTTATCCCCGGAGAAAGCGCCACCATCCTCGCCATCCAGACCGATGACGCATTACGTCAGCGCTTGATGGCATTGGGCTTCCGCGTCGGCAAGCGCATCGAACTCATCCGCAAGGCGAGCTTTTCCGGCCCGCTGCAAGTCCGCATCGGCACCACGGATATTCTGCTGCGCAAGCGCGAGGCAGAAAAAATCTCGGTAGAAAAATTATGAAGCGGGTCGCGCTATTAGGCATGCCCAACACGGGAAAATCGACGCTGTTCAACCGCATGACGGGCGGTGCGGCGCGCGTGGGCAACTGGCCGGGCATCACGGTCGAATTGCTCAGCGGCAAAATTCTGCTCGGCGGCGACATGGTCGAACTGATTGACCTGCCCGGCATCTACGACATTCACGGCTTCTCCGAAGACGAACAGGTGGTGCGCCACTTCCTGCACGACAACGTGCCCGACCTCGCCATCGTCGTGCTCAACGCCACGCAGATCGAACGCCAACTCAGCCTGCTGCTGCAACTCAAGCAATACCACCTGAATATGGTAGTGCTGCTCAACATGGCGGACGAGGCGAAGAAATTCGGCATCACCATCGACGCGGAAAAAATGTCAGCCTCGCTCGGCATTCCGATCTTTTTGCTCAGCGCGAAATACGGCAGCGGCTATCAGGAAGCGCTGCAATCCGTCACCAAGGCGCTGCGCTACAGCACGCCGGGCATGGCCGAAGAGCTGCGCTCGCAACTCGAACAGGACGCGCACATCGAAAGTGAAATGGCGCGCGTATTGCTGCATGCGGTGCAAGTCCCTGCACGTCTGCCGGACAACCTCACCACACAACTCGACCGTCTGATGCTGCACCCATGGCTGGGCTTGCCGATTTTCTTCGGCATCATGTACCTGCTATTCCAAGGCATTTTCTTTTTCGGACAACCGCTGCAAACAGGCGTGGGCGATTTGTTCAACTGGCTGCGCGAAGTCGCCGTTGCGCCGCTGCTCGGCGGCCTGCCCGCGCTGCTGCAAGGCCTGTTGCTCGACGGCATTTACAACGGCTTCGTCACCGTCGCTGCCTTCGTCCCCATCATCGTGCTGTTCTTCCTGTTCATGGCGATTGTGGAGGACACCGGCTACCTGTCGCGCGCCGCATTTTTGATGGATGCGCTGATGGCGAAACTGGGCTTGGACGGGCGCAGCTTTGTCATGCTGCTGATGGGCTTCGGCTGCAATGTGCCCGCGTTAATGGGCACAAGAGTGATGCGTTCGCGCCCGCTGCGTCTGCTCAGCATGCTGGTAATCCCCTTCTCGCTGTGCTCGGCGCGCTTGCAGGTTTTCGTGTTCATCACCGCCGCGCTGTTCGCCCCCAAGGCCGCCGCGCTGGTGGTGTTCAGCCTGTACCTGTTCAGCTTCGCCGCCGCGATCCTCACTGCGCTGATATTCAAACGCCACTTCCCCAACAACGAACCCTTCGTGCTGGAACTGCCGCCCTACCGCTTCCCCACGCTGCGCCAGATGGTGTTGCGCGGCTGGCATGAGGTGTACCACTTCGTCCACCGCGCCAGCAAATTCATCATCATCGGTGTGATGTTCGTCTGGCTGCTCACCCACCTGCCGACCTCCGCCGTACCCGCCAGCGCGGACACTTGGGCCGGACACATCGGCGCGTGGCTGCACCCCGTGTTCGAGCCTATCGGCATCACGGCGGAACTCACCATCGCGTTGATTTTCGGATTCGTCGCCAAAGAAATTGTCATCGGCTCGCTCGCCGTGATCTACGGCTTGAGCGGCCACGCGCTGAGCGGCGCACTGGCGCTACAACTGGACTGGGTACAAGCCTACAGCTTCATGCTGTTCACCCTGATCTACACCCCTTGCCTCTCCACCATCGCCACCTTGCGCAGCGAATCGAAAAACAACGGCTTTATGCTGCTGTCGCTGGGCTGGTCGTTAGCGTTGGCGTGGGTAGTGAGTTTTGTGTTCTACCAAAGCGCCAGAACATTGGGCTACTAGCCGGCAACACTAACCCGGACTGCGCCTGCTTCGATTTGCCCGATCACGCGCGCCGCCGCAAACCCATCCGCATGGAACGCAGCCAGCACTTCGTCCACTGCTCCCGGCGCGCAGGCGACCAGCAGACCGCCACTGGTTTGCGGATCGCAGAGCAGTTTTCTTTTCCATTCGGGAAAGTCGCTCGGCAAGCTTACTTCCGCTCCGTAGCTCGTCCAGTTGCGTGCAGCCGCTCCGGTGGCATAACCTTGCTCGGCCAATTGCAGTGCTGTGGGCAAAATGGGTAAATCGGCATAACGGATTGTTGCGCCCAGCTTGGAACCGCGGCACATCTCCAGCAAGTGGCCGAGCAGCGCAAAACCGGTGACATCGGTCATTGCGTGCACCTCCGGCATCCCCCCCAGTTTTGCGCCGACACTATTGAGTTGCGTGGTGGCACTTATCATTTCCTGATAGCCCTCCGCGCTGAGTTCGCCTTTTTTCATGGCGGCGCTGAGGATACCTACACCCAGCGGCTTGCCCAGTATCAGCACATCGCCGTCTCGAGCGCGGTCGTTGCGCTTGATGTGGTCTGGGTGGCCGATGCCGACGGCGACGAGGCCATAAATCGGCTCCGGCGCGTCGATGGAGTGTCCGCCCGCGAGAGGAATGCCTGCGGCTTCGCACACGGCGGCTCCGCCCGCGAGGATGTCGCGGATGATTTCCAGCGGCAACTTGTCGATGGGCATGCCCACGATGGCCAGCGCCAGTATCGGGGTTGCGCCCATCGCATATACATCGGAGATGGCGTTGGTGGCGGCGATACGGCCAAAGTCGTGCGCATCGTCGACGATGGGCATGAAGAAGTCGGTGGTCACCACCACGGCCTGCTGATCGTTCAGGCGGTATACCGCCGCGTCGTCGCTGCTTTCCGTGCCCACCATGAGGTTGGGGTAGAGCGGCGGCTTCGGCATGGCCGCGAGCATTTGCGCGAGTACGGCAGGCGCGATTTTGCAGCCGCAACCGCCACCGTGGGAGTATTGGGTGAGTTTGATGGGGGAGGTCATGGGGTGCACCGAGAGAATTTAAAGAATTGAGAGGCTGTGAGCGGCTAATAATTTTCGCTTCGACTAACGCCCCTCACCCCTCCCGCCTGCGGGCGAGGGGTTACGGGTTGCTTAAGGGGCTGGCGGAGTGGGCGGTTTACGCCAGTTCATCAGGCATCTGACATAGCCGGACAGCGCGTACCCCAGAAACAGGAAAAACAGCACGCCGGGCGGATAGCTGGAAATCAAAATAAAGAACAACGCCAGCACGAAGATGGCGATGAACGGCACGCTCTTTCGCATATTCAAATCTTTGAAGCTGTTGAAACGCACGTTGCTGACCATGCTCAATCCGGCGAATACAGTGAGTACTGCCGCATACCAGCGCAACTCCTGTCCGGTGAAATCGAAGTCTCCCATCACCCACACGAAGCCCGCCACCAATGCGGCGGCGGCGGGGCTGGGCAAGCCCTGGAAGTAACGCTTGTCTATCACGTCGATGTTGGTATTGAAGCGCGCCAGACGCAATGCCGCGCCCGCGCAATAGATGAACGCGGCAAACCAGCCGATCTTGCCCATGTTGCGGAACGCCCATTCGTATACCAGCAACGAGGGGGCAACACCGAAAGAAACCATATCGGACAAGCTGTCGTACTCGGCACCGAACTCGCTTTGCGTGTGCGTCATGCGCGCTACGCGGCCATCCAAGCCGTCCAGAATCATCGCGATGAATATCGCCACGGCGGCAAACTCGAACTTGCCGTTCATCGCCTGCACGATGGCATAAAAACCGGCGAACAACGCGCCCGTGGTAAACAAGTTAGGCAGCAGATAAATACTGCGGCGGCGTAAATCCATCGGTTTGCGTTTGTTCAAGTCGGTCATAATCAATTTTATGGCAGATCGGAAGAGCGTCGTGTAGGGAAAGAGTGTAGATCTCGGTGGTCGCCGTATCATTAAAAAAAAA
>FZPW01000054.1_pt1 | contig 5218 bp, 6 predicted proteins | sample 1534771 | NCBI WGS metagenome assembly FZPW01 (sample SAMEA104161894, study PRJEB21768) | metagenome | biome: subterrestrial habitat; feature: phreatic zone; material: underground water | place: France | collected 2016-06-01 | depth 60 m | reverse complement strand
TTTTTTTTTAATGATACGGCGACCACCGAGATCTACACTCTTTCCCTACACGACGCTCTTCCGATCTGCATAGATCACCATATCGGCGAGATTATTGAAGTTCATTTTTCGCATCAGGTTCGTCTTATGGGTACTGACGGTCTTTTTGCTGATTGCCAGCGTTTCGGCAATTTCATTGCCTGTTTTCCCTTGGGCAAACAGTTTCAAGATAAGCAATTCTCGCTCACTAAGCTTGTGGTGTGGTGCATCCTTTTCCAGCGGTGGCAAATCGAAAATCAACTGTCCGGTCAGCACTGGATCGACGAAGCGGCCTCCGGCAGCAACTTTACGCACGGCATCGACCAGCATTTCCTCGGCGCAACCTTTGGTGATAAATCCCGATGCGCCAATCTGAAATACGCGCTTGGCTATCGCCGCTTCATTGTGAATACTGAACACAAGAATTGGTAGTGATTTACTCCATGCGCGAACGCGGGCAATCAGTTCAAATCCGCTGATGTCGGGCATGGACAAGTCCAGCAACAACACATCAAAGTTGCCGTCCCTTCTAAGGATTTCAAGCACCTCGGCTCCGCTTGCCGCCTCCCCCATTACATTGATGTCCGCCTGGAAAGAGAAAAAACGTTTTAGCCCGAAGCGAACAATGCCGTGATCATCGGCGATCATTATGCGTATCACCTGTTTTGCTTCCACAAAAAATCGAGGGGCGCAATTTCGCAAAAATGGGAGGACAACACTATCGGGAAATGCTGATTTTGTTGTACGCAATGCACTACAGGAATAATCCTAAGCCGGACGAATCGGAACAACAAAGATGAAGCTGAGGCGTGCAGAGCTCGCGCCTGCACGAGGGGTGATTATTTCGCCAAGAACATCAGATCAACCCCGACTCGGAGGCGTACAGCACCAGTTCGGCATTGTTCTTGAAATTCATTTTTTGCATCAGGCGCGTCTTGTAGGTACTGACAGTTCTGCCGTTGAGGAGCAGTTCTCCGGCAATTTCTTTGATGCTTTTCCCCCGCCCCAGAAGTTTTAATATCTGCAATTCGCGCGAGGAAAGCAGCGCGACCGATTTTGCCTCCGCGTTCACCGGCTCGTCGAACATGATTTTTTCCGCCATCAGCGGATCCATGAAATTCCCCCCCGCGGATACTTTGCGGATGGCGGACAACAGCATTTCATCGCTGCACCCCTTGGTGATATAGCCGCCGACACCCATTTCAGCCATCAGTCTGGCGGCTTGCGTCTCCGCGCGCATGCTGAAAATCAGAATAGGCAGCGCGGCATGCCGCGCGCGGATTTTTTCAATCAGTTCGATCCCGCAAAGCCCCGGCATGGTTAGATCGAGCAGGAGCAAATCAAATTGCGCTTGGCTCAGTATCTCCAGCACTTCATCGCCGGAAACCGCCTCACCCGCCACCACCATGTCCCTCTCGGATTCGCACAAAGACTTCAAGCCCTTGCGCACAATGGCATGGTCGTCCGCAATCAGTAATTTAATCATGACAAGTCTCCGCTGGAATACGCACAGTGACCTCCGTTCCGGCTCCCGCGCGGCTTTTGATATTAACCGTGCCGCCCAGCGTCAGCACGCGCTCATGGATACCCAGCAAACCGAACGAGGCCTGATTTTTCGCGTCAGGATCGAACCCTGTACCGTTATCTCGCACTTGCAGAACATAGGAGTCGCCCTCCTTGCTCATATTGATTTCCACCTTGTCGGCCTGCGCATGCTTGGCGGCATTGGTGAGCAATTCCTGCACGATGCGGTACAGCGCGATGGTGCAGCGCTCATTCATCCGGTAGTGGTCGTCCGCAACGCACTCGCACCGAATACCGGTCACCGCAGTAAAACGGCTCGCCTGCAACTCCAGTGCCGCGGCCAGCCCCATCTCCGACTCCACGGGGCGCAGCACAACCGCGATATTGCGCGCAACCGCCATCGCCCCGTCGGCCAACCCTGCAATTTCCTGCACCTGTTCACGCAAAGGGGAAGCCTCTGCGGCACACCGCCGATTGAGGTTGGAAACCTGTAGCTTCAACCCGGTCAATATCTGTCCCAACTCATCGTGTACTTCGAGAGCAATGCGCTTACGTTCATCCTCGCGCAACTCTTCGCGTTGCGCGAGGGCCCGCCGCAAGCGCACGCGAGACTCTTCGAGGTCAAGCTCGGCCTGCTTGCGTGCATTGATGTCGAGCATAATGCCGTGCCATTCGGTTGCGCCGTCCGGCAGCCGCTTGGGCATGGAGCGTATTTCGATCCAAATGTAGCGATTATCACGGTTCAAGATGCGGATTTCGATACGAAACAGCCCCAGCGTCCGCTCTGTTTCGACCATCAGCGCGAGAACACGCGGCAGATCGTCGGGATGATAACGGGCACGCAGAACCGCCGCGTCCCCGCGAATATCAACGGGACTCACCCCGATCAAATCCTCGATGCCGGGACTAGCGAAAGGAAAGCTGGTGTGACCGTCGGCTTCCACCCGTATCGTATAGATAAAGCCCGGAACATTCGCCGCCACTAGGGACAGGCGCTCTTCAACATGTTTTCGCTCGGCGATCTCCGCGCGCAACTTCCGGTTGCTTTCACGCAATTCGGCAGTTTGCTCCTCGACCCGCTGCTCCAATTCGCCCCGGTATACCTGCAACTCCGCGTTCCGTGTTTTCAGCAACTTTTTCGCGGCTTCGAGTCTCATCTCCTCATGCTTGCGCCGGGTAACATCCTCGATCAGCGCCAGCACATAATCCACCGCGCCATCCGCCTTGCGCACGCAGCCGATGGAAAGCGCGGCATGCACAATGCCGCCATCCTTGCGGACATAGCGTTTTTCCACCGTGTAGCTGTCGATTTCGCCAGCCAGCATCTGTTCAAACTGAGCTACATCGCGGGACAAATCATCCGGGTGCGTCACGTCAGCCCAGCTCAGCTTAACCAACTCGTCAGCAGTGTAACCCAGCATGTCGCAGATTTTCTGGTTGACGCGCAACCAGCCTTTTTCCGGCGAGGTGATCGCCATGCCGACCAGTTGACGCTCGAAAAACAGGCGCATGCGCTCATCGCTGGCACGCAGAACCTCTGCTGCCGTTGCTCCGACTTCCCGCTCCGAATTCATCTTCCCCCCCGTCTTCATCATCCAGCCCGAAGTATACGCGAGCAAATATCACTCCCGTCTCATCGACATCCGGGACACTTTGCGTCAAAATACTTAGCAAGCTAACCATGAGCTAGCAAATGAAATCACTAAACGAACAATTCACCGAGTCGATGTTTCTGGTCACCCATGCATGGCGCACAGAAATGGACAGGCGGCTGCGCCCCTTGGGCTTTTCGCATTCGCGCTGGCTGCTGCTGCTGTACCTGTCGCGCCATGACGGCTGCACGCAAAGCGAGCTGGCGCAACACATGGGTATCGAGGCCGCCACGCTGGTGAGATCGGTAGACTATATGGAAAAAGAAGGTTTTCTCAAGCGCTGCGGCAGCGAGACCGACCGCCGGGTCAAACATTTGCATTTATCCGACGAAGGCAAAACCGTCGTCACTAACATCCGTTCTTATGCCGCCGACCTGCGCAAAGAGATGCTGAGCGGACTAAGGCCGGACGAAATCAAATGCGCGCTCGATGTGCTGAATTCCATACGCAAAAAACTGGGAGTACCGACATGAATCGTATTACAGACAACAAAAAACCGTTGGCCATCGCATTGGCTCTCGCAGCACTGGCGGGCGGCTTCGCCTACGCCTATTTCGCCGGCAATTCGCGCAGCACCGAAAACGCTTACATCAACGCGGATGTGGTGAATGTGGCATCGCTGGTGGCGGGGCGCGTCATCGCTGTGCACGTCAGCGACAACCAGCGCGTACACAAAGGTGATGCACTGTTCGACATCGACCCCGAACCGTTTACCATCGCGCTGACCCGCGCGCAGGCCGATTTGGCGCAAGCCATGCAAAATGCCCGGCAGGACACAGCCGAAATCAACGCGGCCAGAGCGCAGGTAGCGCAAACCGAGGGAGACCTCGCCAACGCCCGCGCCACGCTGGTGCGCAGCAAAGAACTGGTCGGGCAGAACTTCCTCAGCCAGCAGGCGACCGACGATACGCAAGCCCGCGTGCATGCTTTGCAAGCCGCGCTGGATCAGGCGCGCGCCAAACTGAACAAGGCGCTCTCCGTCCCCCTCAACTCTGAAGAGCGCGCCGATGTATTGAAAGCGCAAGCCGCCATCGCCCAAGCCAAACTTGACCTCGCACATGCGCATGTCACCGCTGCACAGGACGGCCAACTCAGCAACTTTTCACTGAGCGCAGGTTCGCTGGTCGGCGTGGGCGCGCCGCTGTTTGCGCTGATTGCCGATAACAGTTTCCACATCGACGCGAACTTTAAAGAAACCGAATTGCCCGGCATCCATCCCGGCGAGGAAGTGAACATCAAGATCGACATGTACCCCGGCCAGCATTTCAAAGGCACGGTGGAGAGCATCAGCGGCGGCACGGGCACTGCCTTCTCGCTGCTGCCGCCGCAGAACGCCACCGGCAACTGGGTGAAGATCGCCCAGCGTGTGCCGGTACGCATCAAGTTTGCGCAGACCGATGCGGAACATCCGTTGCGGATAGGTGCGACGGCGACGGTGAGTGTGAATCTGAAGTGAATGAGTCGGCCTCGAATGTTCACTGCAAACCCATCGAGATCAAACCCCCTCCAACTCCCCCTTATCAGGGGGAGAGCCGAGCCGGCTCCTCCCCTGATAAGGGGAGGTTGGGAGGGGTTTGAGTCTACCGATAAAACCAGAACGCTTTGGGTAAAGCCCCCGTCTGCGACTAACAACTTATGAACTCCAACCGCATCCTCACCGCCGCTGCCGTGATGGCCGCCACCATCATGCAGGTGCTGGACACCACCATCATCAACGTGGCGTTGCCCAATATGGCGGGGCAGCTCGATGCCACGCCGGACAACATCAGCTGGGTGCTCACCTCCTATCTGATCGCCTCGGCCATCATCATGCCGCTCACGGGATTCATCACCGACCGCATCGGGCAAAAGCGCTTCCTGCTCATCAGCATCGCGGGCTTCGTTATCACTTCGATGCTGTGCGGCATGGCGGCCTCGCTGTTCCAGATGGTGCTATTCCGTTTTTTGCAGGGCGTGTAGATCGGAAGAGCGTCGTGTAGGGAAAGAGTGTAGATCTCGGTGGTCGCCGTATCATTAAAAAAAAA
>FZPW01000001.1_pt1 | contig 5570 bp, 5 predicted proteins | sample 1534771 | NCBI WGS metagenome assembly FZPW01 (sample SAMEA104161894, study PRJEB21768) | metagenome | biome: subterrestrial habitat; feature: phreatic zone; material: underground water | place: France | collected 2016-06-01 | depth 60 m | reverse complement strand
ACCGCGCCATACGCCCGACCCGGCTGGACGACTATATCGGCCAGCCGCAAGTGCGCGCACAGATACATTTCTGCAACTTGGCCGCTGGCACGCATCCTGCATCTAACTGCTCGCACACCTCGTGTGTACCCTTCAACTTTAAAGGAGCATCAACATGAAACAAGTACAAAAAGGTTTTACCTTGATCGAATTGATGATCGTTGTGGCGATTATCGGTATTCTGGCTGCGGTTGCGATTCCTGCTTACAGCGATTACACCAAAAAGGCTAAGGCTACAGAGTTGATTCAAGGTACAGCAGCATTGAAGACTGCGGTAGAAATTTGTATTGCAGACACAAATGATGTAACCACTTGCAGCAGCAATACGAACGGCATTCCTGCGGATTTGTTTGCAACTGGTTGTACAGCGGCTGATGGTACATGCACTGGAGTGTTGCCTGGAACCAAGATTGTTGCTGCAAAGACTGTTAGCTCGGGCGTAATTACTGTTGCGGCCTCCAAAGCTCAGTTGCCGGGTAAGGCTGATGCAACCAAGGGCTTGATTTATACGCTCTCTCCTTCCATCGGTTCTGCTGGTGTGAGCTGGGCCTCTAGTGGTTCCTGCGTAAGCGATGCATTGTGCAAGTAATTAAGTGCTTGTAGAGAAAAAGCCGGGGAAACCCGGCTTTTTTTTGGACTGTTTGGGGGGGGGGCTTATGAATCAACGGCGAGTGTGGATGCCGATTGCAGTTTTGCTTGTTGCGATTACGGTGTTATATGGGCAGTTTCTCTGGAATCCGATTGTGTTCGACGATTTGCCATTTTTCATGGTGGATAAGCAAGGGGAACAGCCAGTTGATAACTACCGCTATTCACTGTTCGAGTTGCGCTCTTTGCCGTATGCCACCCTTGCTTGGGGTAAGGCTCTGTTTGGATTGGATATGCAGCACTTTCGCATTGAAAATATGTTGTTGCATGTGGCTGTTGCGATTGCGCTATTTTATTTTTTAACACGGCTATTTGAAGTCGCGCGCCGTGAACGTGCAGAGGATGTACTGAGTGCGCGAGCCTTGGCACTTTGCGGGGCATTGCTGTTTTCGTTGCATCCGGTGGCTGTGTATGCCGTCGGATATTTGGTGCAGCGGACTATTTTGTTGGCAACGCTATTCAGTCTCTTAGCGATGCTTGTCTGGCTGCACGGCAGTTTAAAACAAAAGAGTTTGTGGTTATGGAGTAGCGTACCGCTCTACTATCTAGCGGTGTTTTCCAAAGAGCATGTAATTATGCTGCCAGCTGTGTTGGTCGCATTGACAGTGTTGCTGCACGAAGATTGGAAAGTAAAGTTAAAACAGCGTTGGGCAGTTTTGGCTGCACTGGCAGTTGTTGCGGTGCTGGTTATTGCTTCCAAACGAGGGATACTCGGTTCGGTGTATGAAATTGATGCGCAGGAAATGCTTGTTGCAGCTGGAGATGTGCAGCAGAGTTATCTATTGAGTATGCTGACTCAATGCGGATTATTTTTTAAATACATCGGCTTGTGGTTGTTGCCTAACCCGCGCTGGATGTCGGTAGACATGCGCGAACCGTTCGCTCAATCCTTGTGGTCACTGTATGGGTTGGCACTCATTGCTTTTTTAGCATGGGGAGCCTTGGCGGCTTGGTTGCTGTTGAAGCGCGGGCGTTTGGCTTTGCTGGGCTTTGCCATGTTATTTCCCTGGCTTATGTTTATGACAGAATTGTCGACTGTGCGCATTCAGGAAAGCTTCGTGCTGTATCGCAGTTATCTGTGGGCGGTCGGGGCGTTTTGCGTGCTGCCTTTATTCTTAGATCATCTGGAAAAACGCATGGCGCTGATTGTTGTATCTGCCATTGCATTGGCAATGTTTCCTGCTTCGATGGACAGGCTGGCTTCGTTTTCTCATCCTTTGGTGCTTTGGGATGATGCGGCTAAATTGATCAAGGATCGACGCGATTTGCCCGGTGCCTACCGCATCTACTACAACCGGGGTACCGAGTTGCTGAAGGCGGACTATTACGATGCAGCTATAGTCGATTTTAAGCTCTCTATAGAGTTGAAGTCAGACTGGCCATTTTCTTATAACAATCTTGGTTCTGCTTATTCGAAGAAAAATGAATGGCGTGGGGCCGCAGAGGCGTTTACGAGAGCAATTACTATCGCGCATGAGAAAAAAATGGGCATTAATCCTAAGGCACACTACGGCAGAGCTATCGCTTATCAAGAGTTAGGCGAGTCTGCCAAAGCGCAGGAGGACTACAAGCTTACCTGCCAGCTGGCGCGAATGGGGTGCGATAGAATAATTGTTGATCGCAACGATAGCGGCAAATAGTTTTACTGCTATCGATTTTTTTTCTGCGCTACCGCAATCTCCCTGAACTGTTTGAGTTCAGTCTCAATCGTCGAAAGCTCGTAGTAGTCCGTTCCGGCTTGTTTGGCAAGTTCAAGTTGCTCAATGGCACCTCGCAGGCTGCCGTGCAGGATGTAGTTGTAGGCTAGTGCGTGGTGTTCTTCCTGGTGGCGTCCCAGCGCGGCAAAGGTTTTTGCCTGTAGTTCGTACAGGCGCGAGTCGTTGCCGTGCGCGAGGATTTGTTCGTTGATCAATTTCAGTGCTTCTTCATAGTGTTTGTCCTGCAACAGAATTTCGGCGTAGTCGTATACCAGCGCGCGGTGCTGCGGGAAATTCTGCGTGGCAGTACGGTAGAAGGCGGCGATATTTTTTTCTTGTCCGCTGAGACGTTTGATCTTGCCCGCCAGCGTGGTAATCATGGCGTTGGACGATGCCTGATTTTGTAGCAAGGAAAATTCCTGTGCCGCCTGTTTTTCCTGTTTGTTGCGCAGCAGGGCGAGCACCAGCCCATAGCGGTTCGCGATGGGGTTGCCGTATTTCTGCTCGCCCAGCGCCGAGGTGAAGAAGGCGACCGCATCGGCGGGAGACTTTTGCGTGGCGTTCAGCTTGGCGCGCACCAGTTGAAAATTGAGGCTGTCCGGCACGAGGTGAAAGGGGAGTTGCTGCACGCGGTTATCCACGTCGGCGATACGTTCCGCCGTGACGGGGTGGGTGCGCAGGTAGGTCGGTGTGTTGCCTTCCAGCAAGCGTGTGGCGCGCTGCATTTTGTCGAAGAACGCGGGCATGGCGCGGGTGTCGAAGCCGGATTTTTCCAGTGTGGCGAGGCCGATGCGGTCCGCTTCCATTTCGTGGGTGCGGGTGAAATTGAGCTGCCGTTGTGCTGCGCCGCCTTGTGCGCCGTAAATGGCGGCTGTAGCGGCCTGCGGGTTGTTGCGCGCGGCGAGAATGGCAACCGCGACAGCGGCTAATGCGGCGAGCGAGTCGTAGCGCTGGCCGGACATCATGCGCGCATAGTGATGCTGCGTGACGTGGGCAATTTCGTGCCCCAACACCGACGCGAGTTCAGATTCGTTTTGCGCGAGCAATAGCAGGCCAGTGTTTACACCGACAAAACCGCCGGGTATGGCAAAGGCGTTGATGGCGTTGTCGTTGATCGCAAAGAAATCGAAAGGTTGCGAAGGCTCGGCACTGTTGGCGACCAGCAATGCGCCCAACTGGTTGAGGTAATCTGCGATTTCCGCATCATCCAGATAGCTCCTATCGGCGCGTATCTGAAACATGCTTTGCTCGCCGATCTGGCGTTCCTGTTGCGGCGAAATCATTTCCTGCGAGGCATCGCCCAGATCGGGCAATCCCTCGGCATGGCAGCTCAGGGCGACTGTGCAAAGAAGCGGGAACAGGATTTTTTTCATGGGCGTTATGATAACTGCTTTGAAATGTTGCCAATAGCGATTTACGGCTTTTAACAATTTGTGAGCAGGCTGGCAGTGAGTTCAATTCGGCTTGTTCATTAGCGCCGCACCAGATTGCGAAGCTGCATTCCCCCCTTTGCAAAGGGGGGCTAGGGGGGATTTGAATTTCATCCGAGTGCAAAAATCCCCCTCAATCCCCCTTTAAAAAGGGGGAGGCGGATGCGGTGACTCCTCATGAACTATTCGGGTTCAATGGAAGTCTGGACAGAGGCCGCCCAACCCCGCAGAATGCCCGTACTTCTTGGGCTGGGTGGCAATGGAAAATATCGGAAAATACGAGATCGTCAAAGAGTTGGGGCGCGGTGCGACCAGCACCGTGTACTTGGCGCTCGATCCGTTCAACAACCTGCAAGTGGCGCTGAAGCTATTTAACCTTGAAGGGCTGCGCGACAACTCCACCGCCAAAGTGTTTCGTAAACTGTTGCTGACTGAAGCTTCGCTGGCCGGTAAGCTGACTCACCCCCATATCGTGAAAATTCACGACGCCGTAATGGAAGGCGATATGAATTACATGGTGATGGAATACGTCGAGGGCGAAACGCTTGAACGCAGCGCGGAGATCGGTAATTTGCTGGCGCTAAACAAAGTGGCGGAGATCGCCTACAAGTGTTGCAAGGCGCTGGAGTACGCGCAGTCGCAGGGCGTGATCCACCGCGACATCAAGCCCGCTAATATCCTGCTGTGCAGCGGGGGCGACATCAAAATTTCCGACTTCGGTTCGGCGATGATCGACACCCAGCAAACCACCCAGGTGAGCGGCGTGGGCTCTCCCGCCTATATGTCGCCCGAACAAATTCAGGAGCGTCCGTTAAACCACCAGACCGACATCTATTCGCTGGGCGTGACCCTGTATCGCCTGCTGACCGGCAAGCTGCCCTTCGATGCGGCGAACAACTACAGCATGATCTACCAGATCATCAATACCGACCCGTTGCCGCCCAGCACCTTCAGGCCTGAGGTGCCCCGCTCGCTGGATGCCATCGTGCTGCGAGCCATGAACAAAGATATCAAGTATCGCTATCAAACATGGGACGAATTCGCCCATGATCTGGTGGCCTTCACCAGCCGCAGCGTCGAGCCGCAAGCTGAAATTCTGGACACGGAGAAATTCGACACGCTACGCTCGCTCTCTTTCTTCAAAAATTTCAGCGATATTGAGTTGTGGGAAGTTTTGCGCATTAGCGAATGGCACAAGCTGGCGCAGGGAGCCCGTATAATTACCGAAGGCGATGCGGGGCGACATTTCTATATCCTCGCGCAGGGCACGGTGAAAGTGCTCAAACAGCGCGCGTTGCTGAGTCTGGTGCGTGCCGGGGAGTGTTTCGGCGAAATGGCGCACCTATCGGAATCTGATGCGAGGCGCACCACCGATGTGGTTGCCAATACGGACGTGATGCTGATCGAGATTGATCCCGATGTGCTGGCAAAATCCAGCCAGAGTTGCCGCTACCAGTTCAGCGATGCTTTTATGCGCATGCTAGCGAAACGCTTGGCGATCGCGAATACGCGCATCGCGAATTTCCTGAGCGAGAATCAGGGAGCAAAATAATTTTAATATCGGAGTTGAGTGGAGAATGAACGGTTACAAAAATATATCGGTGGCAGAGTTGCAGCCCTTGCTGGCGGCAGGAAAAGTGAAGCTCGTCGATGTGCGCACCGATGCCGAAGTGGTGCGCGGTTTTATCAAGATCGGAAGAGCGTCGTGTAGGGAAAGAGTGTAGATCTCGGTGGTCGCCGTATCATTAAAAAAAAA
>FZPW01000024.1_pt1 | contig 6096 bp, 7 predicted proteins | sample 1534771 | NCBI WGS metagenome assembly FZPW01 (sample SAMEA104161894, study PRJEB21768) | metagenome | biome: subterrestrial habitat; feature: phreatic zone; material: underground water | place: France | collected 2016-06-01 | depth 60 m | reverse complement strand
GCTGGGCGTTTATCAGTCGATCGGCGATGCCGAAGCTGCGTTGGGCGATATGCTCAATTTTTGCAGCATCCGCTAATGCGCTGTTAAGGTCGGATAATTAATCCGGCAAGCTGCCGATAAACTGCTGCATGGCAACCTTCAATGCGGCGAAGTTCGGGTTATACATCAGGCGGCGCACCGTTCCTGCCTTAAGATTCTCGGCAGTCACCTCTCCCTGCCACACCGCTTCCGCCGACTGATTGCAGGCAGTGTATTTCTCCATCTCCTGCGGGTAATAATGAATACCGTTGAAATATTCCCCGCGTTCGCCGTAATGCGCATCTTCGCCCGGCAAAACAATCGCCGTATGCGCCGAACTGATGATTTTTTTATCGGGGAATGCTCCCGGCACAAATTCAATCTTTTCTTTCAAAATTTCCGCCGGCGTTTTATCCGGCTTGGAAAAGTAATACACCAACTTGCTGACCGGATGCTGCGCCTGTGCCATAAAGTTCACCGTGGCTGCCGTACTGACCGTAACATCATCCTGACTCGCCGCAGCAAACACCGGAATGTTTAGCTTGCCCTGACCCAGCCGCGCATTCACCGCGCGGGTCAGCGCATACATCTGCGCGGCGGCATTTTTGGTGAAGGATTCGTACTTGTAAATATCGGCATCGGGCTTGATGTCCAGCCACTGCGCCGACGGCATCAGCCAGCTATACAGTTTGTGGAAATTGGCGAACGCCGCTTTGGAAGAAATTTGCAACGCGGGAGCAAATAAAAACAGTCCGCGTATGCGCGGGTCGCCCAGACTTTGATACACGCTCAACGCGCCCCCGGCCGAATAGCCGCCGAGATAGATTTCATCCGCTTCCTGCGCCAACTGCCCGACGCCGTATTCGATGGCCTTCAACCATTCCTGCCAGCGCACGTCGAGCAAATCGCCGGGGCGCGTGCCGTGGCCCGGCAACAGTATCGCTATCACGCGAAAGCCCTGCTCCTGAAAGAAGGTCGCAAGGTGGCGCATGAAATACGGGGAATCGCTCAGACCGTGCGTCAGCAGGATGCCGCGCCGGTAAGTTTTTTCTTTTCCTGCGGGGAAGCCCTCGGCGGGCTTCAGTTCGAAGGGGGCGTTGCCGTCAACGATCTTGTCCAGATTATCCGCACCAGCCCCGACACGAGCCCGCGCGATCATTTCTCGGCTATGCCGGATGTATTCCGAAAAAGTGAGTTGGGAGCCGCTAAAGAAGGTGTTTAACCCCGAGGGCTGATGGCGCAATTCCAGCAGCGGAGAACCAGCCTTTCCGCCCCCGAATAAAGCCATCGTCAGCCCACCAAGCGCGCCAGCGTCAGCAACAGCAGCAAGACCAGCCAGAACACCAGTGCGCGCCAAACCAGCCCGGTCGCACTCTGCATAAAGTCGGCATCGGCCTCTTCTTCCATGCCGATCTCAGGACGCAGAATCGGGGATGAATCTAGCACAACAGTCGAGCCGAGACGCACGCCCAGCGCACCCGCGCCACTGGTCAGCACGATGCCCTCTTCCGGGTCGGGCCAGCTTTGCGCCTGAGTGCGCCAGCAATACGCCGTGTCTTCAAAATCGCCGACAATGGCGAACGTCATCGCCGTCAACCGCAGCGGCAACCATTCCATGATGAAATAAGCCTGCCGCGCGAATGCGCCGAAATTGCCGAAATCCTCGCCGCTTTTCGTCCCCCAGCGCGAGTTCAGAAACAGCGCCATCCGGTACAAAATCGCCCCGACCGGCCCCAGCCCGATCACCATAAAAATCACGAACCAAGTCACCACGCCAAAGACATTGCGGTGCGATGCCAGCAGCGCCTGCTCGATAGTGACGCGCGCCACCTCCTGCTCGCTCAACTCGAAGCAGGACTTGCCGCACCACTCGGACAGCAAAGTCTGCGCAGTATGCAAATCATGCTTGCGCAGCGCCCGCTGAATCTTGGTGAAATAGTGGCTGAAGCGCCGGAAGCCCATGGTGAGATACAACACCAGCACGCAAGCCACCCAAGCGAGCGCCGGATGAATACTCATCAACAACCAGTACGCCAGCGACACCAGCAACAGCGGCAACGCCATCGCGGCGATCCAGGCGATCTTGCCGTGCTTGTGCTCGCCCGCATTGAAATGATGCTGAAAAAAATCCGCGTAGCCGTTCATCCACGCGAACAGATATTTGCGGGATGCCAGCGGGTGGACTTGCTCCAGCAAAAAAGCGGCGATCAGGGAAAGCAGGCTCATGGCGTTATGGAGTGATATGGCAAAAACTGCCGCGCACAATACCACAGGGGATGATGGGCGTGAACTGCGTCACGCCTGCCAGCCATCATTGCCTCAGGCGATCATCCCCGCCGCCACGGTATTGTTGGTCGCCTCGTCGATCACGATAAAGCTCCCCGTCGCGCGGTCGGTTTCGTAGCAGTCAAACACCAGCGGCTGCTGAATTTTGAGCGCAACGCGGGCGATGTCGTTCATGTTGAGTTTTTCCACTTCGTGCGGTTCCAGCGTGTTCACGTCCACGCGGTAGAAAATCCGCGAGAACAGGCACTTTGCCGTGCGCGTGGTGTGCTTGACCAGATACTTGCGGTTCTTGTCCAGCGGCGATTCGGACAGCCAGCACAACATGGCTTCGAATTCTTTCTCCACCTTGGGCGGGTTCGCGCTGCTCTTAACCAGCATGTCGCCGCGTGAGATGTCGATCTCGTCGGTCAGCGTGATGGTCACGGATTGCGGCGCGAAAGCGGTTTGCAGCTTGCCGTCGTAAGTGACAATTTCTTTGACCTTGGAGCTGCGGCCCGACGGCAGCACGGTGACTTCATCGCCCACCGACACTTCGCCCGCTTCGATGCGCCCCATGAAGCCGCGGAAGTCGTGATGCTCCTCGGTTTGCGGGCGGCATACCCATTGCACGGGAAAGCGAAAATCGCTGGTGTTTACGTCGTGGTCGATCTCGACCGTCTCCAGCAATTCCAGCAGCGCGGGGCCTTTGTACCAATCCAACTTGTCGCCGCGATCCACCACCATGTCGCCGTTCAATGCAGACATCGGGATGCAATGCACATCGTGCAGATTCAATTGCGCGGCAAATTTCTTGTACTCGGCGACGATCTCGTCGAAACGCGCCTGCGAGTAATCCACCATGTCCATTTTATTCACGGCCAGCACGATGTGCGGCACGCCGACCAGGCTGGCGAGATAGGTGTGGCGGCGCGTTTGCGTCAGCACGCCTTTGCGCGCGTCGATCAAAATCACCACCAGATTGGCGGTGGAGGCCGCCGTCACCATGTTGCGCGTGTACTGCTCGTGCCCCGGCGTATCACCGATGATGAACTTGCGCTTGGGCGTGGCGAAATAACGGTAAGCCACGTCAATGGTGATGCCCTGCTCGCGCTCGGCTTGCAGGCCGTCGGTCAGCAAAGAGAGGTCAACTGCGGCCATGCCGCGCTTTTCGCTGGTCTTGGAAATGGCCGAGAACTGGTCTTCAAAAATAGATTTCGAGTCGTGCAGCAAGCGACCGATCAGAGTGCTCTTGCCGTCGTCAACGGAACCGGCTGTGATGAAACGTAGTAGTTGTGTCGTGTTGCTCATATTAGAAATACCCTTCTTTTTTCCGCAGCTCCATCGAGGCTTCGGATGTTTGATCGTCCATGCGTGTCGCGCCGCGCTCGGTGATGCGTGTTGTTGCCGTCTCTTCGATGATTTCCTCCACCGTGCGCGCGGTCGATTCGACCGGTGCGGTGCAGGTCATGTCGCCCACGGTGCGGAAGCGCACGGTCGCCACTTCCACTTTCTCGCCAGCTTTTGGCTGCACCAGATGCGACACCGGAATCACGTTGCCGCCGCGACGGATCACTTCGCGCTCATGCGCAAAATAAATGTTCGGAATGTGCAGCTTCTCGCGGCCGATGTATTCCCAGATATCCATCTCGGTCCAGTTGCTGATCGGGAACACGCGGATGTTCTCGCCGGCGTGCACGCGGGTGTTGTAGGTATCCCACAACTCGGGGCGCTGATTCTTCGGGTCCCATTGGCCGAACTCGTCGCGGAAGGAAAAGATGCGCTCTTTGGCGCGCGCCTTTTCTTCATCGCGGCGCGCACCGCCCATGCAGGCATCGAAACCAAACTCGGCAATCGTCTCCAGCAGCGTTACCGACTGGAACGGGTTGCGCGGCTTGCTCTCGTCCTTGATGACGATGGTGCCGCGTTTGATCGAGTCCTCCAGCGAACGCACGATGAGGCGCTCGCCCAAATCCTTCGCCAGCTTGTCGCGGCACTCGATCACTTCGGGGAAGTTGTGCTCGGTGTCGATGTGCACCAGCGGGAACGGAAACTTCGCCGGGCGGAATGCCTTCTCGGCCAGGCGCAGCATCACGATGGAATCCTTGCCGCCGGAAAACAGCAGCGCCGGATTTTTGCACTCCGCCGCGACCTCGCGCATGATGTGGATGGATTCGCTTTCGAGTGCGTCCAGATGGGTGAAGGTGTGACTGCTCATATTTCTCTCTCTAATTTTTAAACTTATTTTGCTGCGGTAAATTTCAGTGCCGAGGTCTTGCCGACATGCAGCCCGCATTCTTTATTCTGCGGGTCTTCCCACCACCAACGTCCCGCCCGAATATCCTCGCCGGGTGTGATGGCGCGGGTACAAGGCGCGCAGCCGATGCTGGGGTAGAACTGATCGTGCAGCGCATTATACGGAACGTCATTCGCTTTGATGTATTCCCACACTTCGGCGTTGGTCCACTCCAGCAGCGGGTTGAATTTCTGAATGCCGTTGCCTGCATCGAACGCGGAAGCCTGCAAACCGTCGCGCGTCACGGCCTGTTCACGACGCATGCCAGTGATCCATGATTTGGTGCCGACCAGCGCTCGCTTCAACGGCTCGACTTTGCGCACATGACAGCAAGCCTTGCGTTTTTCCACGCTGTCGTAAAAACCGTTCACGCCGTGCTCGGCCACATACAACTCCACCGCTGCTGCATCGGGGTAGTAAACCTTCAACGGCACGCTATATTTGTCGCGCACTTTTTGCATCAGGTCGTAGGTCTCTTGCGGCAGCCGTCCGGTATCGAGGCTGAACATGTCGATGTCCGGTTGATGCTTGGCGATGAGGTCGGTCAGCACCATATCTTCCGCCCCCAGACTGTTGGCGAAGGTCGCGGGAGCGAAGTCGCGCGCGGCCTGCTGCAACAGGGCAATAGTCTGTTCAATTTTTTGCTGCAAATTGCTCATGCTGCATTTCCTCTTATTACTCGACGATACAAAGGCTCATCCGTATCCGCCGAGGCTTGGTAGCTCAACGAGAAATCCGCGAAGCCCGCCATGGCCGCCGCCGCATCCTTATCCTCGCGCACCGCAAAAGCATCGAAACCCACGCGCTTCATGTAAAACAACTGGTCGTGCAGCACGTCGCCCATCGCGCGCAGTTCGCCGCGAAAGCCCATCTGCTTGCGCAGCCGGTAGGCCAGTGTGTAGCCGCGACCGTCGGTGTATTTATGAAAATCCACACCGATCACCGGGAAGCGGTGGATGTCGTCGGGGATGTCTTCGGCGCGCTCGAAACTGGCAAGCCACACCCCTAACTCCTTGCGCCCCTGCAAAGCCTCGTGCTGGCAGTTCCACACCGGCAACGGCACGATGACCTTGCCTGCAGGCACGGTCACACTGTTGGCGGCCTCGCCTTCATGCAGGCGCAGCACCGTCCACTCGTCATTGACCAAAACATTATTTTTAATCAGCATCAGAACCTCGGCGAATAATAAGGTTGGTCATACGGTGTGCCCTGCTTGAGCAAATCGTAATCGGGCAGCAACAGCTTTGCATCTTCCGGCACGGGCGTGGCGTACACATATTCGACAAACGGGTCGAGGCCGGTGCGGCGCACGGTGTCGATGAAACGTTCGCCCGCGTGACGCTCGCGCACATATACCTGCAACAGCCGCGAGACCACTTCGGGAATCTGCGCGAACGAAAACGAGCGACCGATGATCTTGCCGATATTCGCGGGGCTGCCCTTGGAGCCACCGAGATCGGAAGAGCGTCGTGTAGGGAAAGAGTGTAGATCTCGGTGGTCGCCGTATCATTAAAAAAAAA
>FZPW01000033.1_pt1 | contig 7441 bp, 7 predicted proteins | sample 1534771 | NCBI WGS metagenome assembly FZPW01 (sample SAMEA104161894, study PRJEB21768) | metagenome | biome: subterrestrial habitat; feature: phreatic zone; material: underground water | place: France | collected 2016-06-01 | depth 60 m | reverse complement strand
GGTCAGATTCTGCAACAAGCAGGTACAGCGATGCTGGCACAGGCGAACCAATCGCCCAACACCGTGCTGACCCTGTTGCGTTAATCCGAACCAAGCAGCACAAGCAAACAGCCGACAGTGAAAACTGTCGGCTGTTTTGTTTTTTGAGTTGCAACTGGCGCTGGCCGGAATTTATGTTTTAAGTTGGTAATGCTTTTCGGTAATTAAACGCAGCGCTGCATCCACCACCTCGGCATCGAAGGCCAAACCGCGTTTGCTGCGAATTTCTTCCAATGCAGCCGTCATACCCAGTCCTGCGCGGTAAGGACGGTGCGAAGCCATCGCCTCAATCACATCGGCCACGGCAAGTATTCGCGCTTCCAACAGAATGTCGTCACCCTTCAACCCCAGCGGATAGCCGGAGCCGTCAATCCTCTCGTGATGCTGCAACACCATCTGTGCGATCGGCCATGGAAAATCGACATCTTTAAGAATATCCGAACCGGCCTTGGGGTGAGTCTGAATAAAGGAAAATTCAAGCTCGCTCAGTTTGGCCGGTTTACTCAAAATTTCAGCCGGCAGCGAAATTTTTCCCAGGTCATGGGCAATGCCCGCCAAGTGAATGGCATAAATTTTCTCGTGCGGCAGTCCCATCTCTCCGGCGATACCGGCAGCCAAATCGGCGACGCGACGCTGGTGTCCGGCGGTGTAGGGGTCGCGCATTTCCACCGTGGCGGCAATGGCCTCTACCGTATCTTGCAGTCCATTTTGCAAACGGTCGCGGTAATGCTGCTGTTCGGCCAGCGCACGGTCACGCTCATCGCGCATACGCAAACCCACGATACCGAAGGAAAGGTCTTCGCCCATTTCAGAGAGCAATGCAACTTCGTCAGCGGTAAATGCATGCGGCGCGGCGGCATAAAGCGCCATTACACCGAACACATGCCCGTTGTTGCGTAACGGCATCGCGATACAAGAACGATAGCCGTATTTCAATGCTTGTTCGCGCCAGGGGGCGAACAGCGGGTCGGCGGCAGTATCCTGACAAATCTGTGTTTGTCCATAGCGAATAGCGATACCTGCCGGGCCATTTCCCACTCCAGAGTCGCACCAACTCAGCTTAAGAGAGTCAACATAGCCGGGCTGAACGGCATGCGAAGCCATGAGCTTGATACTTTGTTCGGCATCATGCTGGGCGTAACCCACCCATGCCAGCAGATAGCCGCCATTGCCCACCGCGCTACTGCACATGTTATCCAGTAATGAGGCTTCGTCGCGGGTACGCACCAGTGTGCGGTTCCCCGCGCTCAAAGTTTTCAGGGCACGGTTGGCATGGCGCAGAGCGTTTTCGGCTTCGACCACGCGGCGAAACGGTTCCTGCACACTGCCGATAAACACGGTGCGATAAAGCAGGATATAAGCGACGATTTTGTAGGCATGGCCGAGCAGATTGAAGATGTCGGTTACATCGGAGTAAAGCGTGAAGCAAAGCTCGCTGAGAATGGTGATGATGATCGCGTTAAACAACCCCGCCGCTTCGGCCGGTTTACCGCACCGCGCTTGGCGCCAGAACATCACCGCAGTCCCGGCCAGAATGGCAATAATGAAATATTCCGCCGCGACTTTGAAGAACGTCAGTCCTTGGCCGGCAATGAAGGTGCGGGGCAAGGCATCCTGATGAAACAGCCCTATCCAGTAAATCAGCGCGCTGATACCCACTGCTGAAATCAGCAGGCCGTAACGTGTTTTCGGGCTGGCAAGCGGAGTCCACGGACGCAATGCAACTGCCAGCAACGCCGCGGCAAAAATGAGGCGCGCGCTCAACCAGAAATTAATGGCCTTCTCCGGGTCGGAAGGCGTTACCCATACCGGCATTCCGGCAAAGGACAGCATGTGCGCAAAATCAATCAGCGCAACGGCCAGAAATGCGCAAGCGAGAATGATGATATTTCCCGCGCGCTCCTTGCTGTAGGCATTCCATGCCACACCGAATACCAGCATGGAAATCACGATAGACAGCGTTTCAAACGGCAGATGGACGCTCTGGTATTTGGATATACCCGCGAAGATATTATGCGGCGGAGCCAACCAGACCAGCAGAAACAAAGCAACAAGCCCCCCCTGCAACCACAGGGTGGCGCGTAGAGGGCGCTTGTTGGTCAGGTCGCTCATATGGGCAATGAGACGCTAGATGGGGGAACTAAGTATTGCTGATTTGCACCAATTGCGCCAGCTTGTTTTTTGCCGCGCCCGAGGCGAGGGTTTCGGCGGCTTTTTTGATGCCGTTCGCCAAAGTGTCCGCGATACCGGACACATAAATAGCCGCACCCGCGTTCAGCAGCACGATGTCGCGCGCCGCGCCGGGCTGGTTGTCCAGCACGCCCTGCAACATGGCCTTCGCCTCGGCGGCATTAGTCACCTTGATGCTATCCAGCGGCGCGCGCTGCAAGCCGAACTCTTCCGGCGTGATGGTGTATTCGTTCACTTGCCCATCCTTCAGTTCGGCCACGTTGGTTGCGCCGCTGAGGGTGATTTCATCCAGGCCGTCGCTGCCGTTCACTACCAGCACATGGCGGCTGCCGAGGCGTTGCAGCACGCGCGCCTGAATACCGACGAGATCGGGGTGGAACACGCCCATCACCTGATTATCCGCACCTGCCGGATTAGTCAGCGGCCCCAGCACATTGAACATGGTGCGCACGCCCAGCTCCTTGCGCACCGGGGCAGCGTACTTCATTGCACCGTGGAAGTTGGGGGCAAACATGAAGCCGATGCCGATCTGGTCGATGCTATGTCCCACTTGTTCCGGCGTGAGATTGAGATTCACACCCAGCGCTTCCAGCACATCCGCCGAGCCGCAGGTGGAAGAGACGGAGCGACCGCCATGCTTGGCAACACGCGCACCCGCCGCCGCCGCCACAAAGGCACTGGCGGTGGAGATATTGAAGGTATGCGCGGCATCACCGCCGGTGCCGCAGGTGTCTACCAGATGCTCGCGCTGCGTAACAGGCACCTTGCTGGAAAATTCGCGCATCACGAAAGCGGCGGCGGAGATTTCGCCGATGGTTTCTTTTTTCACGCGTAGGCCGACCAGAATGGCGGCAATCATCGTCGGCGTCACTTCGCCCCCCATGATCTGGCGCATCAGCGACAGCATTTCATCGTAAAAAATTTCGCGCTGTTCGATCAGGCGCACCAGTGCTTGTTGCGGCGTAATCATGGCTTGCCCTCCAGAAAGTTTTTCAGCATGTCATGCCCGTGTTCGGTGAGGATGGACTCAGGATGGAACTGCACGCCGTGTACCGCCAGCGTCTTGTGGCGCACGCCCATGATCTCGCCGTCATCCGTCCATGCGGTGACTTCCAGACAATCTGGGATCGTCTCGCGCTCGATCACCAGCGAATGGTAACGCGTGGCGGTGAACGGGCTGGGCAGCCCGGTGAACACGCTGTTGCTGTGGTGATGGATCAGCGAAGTCTTGCCGTGCATCAGCGTTTTGGCGTGAATGATCCTGCCGCCGAAGGCCTGGCCGATACTCTGGTGACCGAGGCACACGCCGAGCAGCGGAATTTTTCCGGCGAAGTGTTTGATCGCAGCGACCGAAATACCCGCTTCGTTCGGCGTACAAGGGCCGGGCGAAACGACCAAGTGCTGCGGGTTCAGTTTCTCGATCTGCTCTACCGTGATTTCGTCGTTGCGGTACACCTGTACTTCGGTGCCGAGCTCGGCGAAATACTGCACGAGGTTGTAAGTGAAGGAGTCGTAGTTGTCGATCATCAATAGCATGTTCGTTTCTCCTTAGCGATGCACTTTGGCATCCAGACCGTCCAGAACCATCTCTGCCGCGCGCAGCACGGCGCGCGCTTTGTTCTGCGTCTCCATCCATTCGCTGTCGGCCACCGAGTCGGCCACTATGCCGGCCCCCGCCTGCACGTACAACGTTTTGTCCTTCACCACGGCGGTGCGCAGTGCAATGGCCACATCCATGTCGCCATTGAAGCCGAGGTAGCCCACCGCGCCCGCGTAGATGCCGCGTTTGCTGGGCTCCAGTTCGTCGATGATTTCCATCGCACGCACTTTCGCGGCACCCGAAACCGTGCCTGCCGGGAAGGTGGCTTTGAGCACATCCATTGCGGTGAGCTGCGGTTTGAGTTGCGCCTCGACGTTGGAGACGATGTGCATCACATGCGAGTAGCGCTCGATGACCATCTTGTCGGTGAGTTTCACCGTGCCGTTTTGTGCCACGCGGCCGATGTCGTTGCGCCCCAGGTCGATCAGCATCAAGTGCTCGGCCAGCTCTTTCGGGTCGGCCAGCAACTCCTGTTCCAGCGCGGCATCCAGTTGCGGTGTTTTTCCGCGCGGGCGGGTGCCGGCGATGGGGCGCACGGTGACGGTGTTGCCCTCCAGACGCGCCAATATCTCGGGCGAGGAACCGACCACGTGATGGTCGCCCATGTCGTAATAGAACATGTAGGGCGAGGGATTGATGCTGCGCAAGGCGCGATACAGCGACAGCGGCGAAGCGGGGAAAGGTTGCGACATGCGTTGCGACAACACCACCTGCATGATGTCGCCGTCGAAAATGTAGTGCTTGGATTTCTCCACCGCCGCCTTGAACGCGGCCTCGCCGAATTCGGACTTCGGCTCATCGCGTTTGGCGGCAGGTGCGAACGGAATGTTCACCGGCAGACGCATCATGCCGATCAGTTCGCGCAGCCTGTCGCGCGCCATCGGGTAGGCATCGTCTTGCGCCGGGTCGGCATACACGATGAAAGTGAGCTTGCCGGAAAGGTTGTCGATCACCGCGAGTTGCTCGGTGAGCATCAGCAAAATATCCGGCGTGCCGATCACATCTTTCTTCACCGTCTTGGCCAGACGCGGCTCAATGTAGCGCACGGTGTCGTAGCCGAAATAGCCCGCGAGTCCGCCGGTAAAACGCGGCAAGCCGGACAGCGGCGCGACTTTGAATTGCGCCTGATAGCGCTCGATGTAGTCCAGCGGATTGGCGGCTTCTTCGGTGGTGTCGCCTGCGGGCGTGGTCAGCGTGACTTGCTGGCCGCGCACCGTGATGCGCGTATCGGCGGGCAGGCCGATGAAGGAGTAGCGCCCGAAACGCTCGCCGCCCTGCACCGATTCCAGCAGATAGGAAAAGGGTTTGTTGGCGAGTTTGAGATACAGCGACAGCGGCGTGTCGAGATCGGCGAAAGTCTCCGCGACCAGCGGGATGCGGTTATAGCCCTGTTTGGCAAGAGCTAGGAATTCCTGTTCGGTAATGGGTGACAGCATAACAACCTCTTAATAATTTTCGATATGGGCGAGCGGCGCAAAATTCAGTGATGCGGGATCACCATCGCCAACCGGTCATTTTCGAGAAGAGGTCGTTATAGCTCATGTTCATACGCGTTTAAGGAGTGGCAATACGGCAGCCAGATCGGGAATCACCGCATCCACATTGAGCGTTTCAACCGGCTCGCCGTGGTTGTAACCGTAAGGCACGCAGATGATCGGGCAACCTGCCGCACGGGCGGCCTGCGCATCGCTGAGCGAATCACCGACCAGCAGCAGTTGCTCAACCGCGATGCCGAAAAATTTTGCCGCATGCAGCAGCGGCAACGGGTGCGGCTTCTTCTCGGGCAGCGTGTCGCCCGCCAGCACGATGTCAAAGTAAGGCGCGAGGCCGACACCTTTGAGCAACGGCGTGGTGTAACGCTCCACTTTGTTGGTAATGCAGCCCAAGCGATAGCCCGCCGCCTTCAGCGCATCCAGACCCGCAACCACGTTGGGGAACGGTTTGCTTTCCAGCAGCAGTGCCGTGTAGTGCTGCTCAAAAATCGGCAACGCCTTATCGAACAGTGCCGCATCCGGCTCGGCGTGCATATCGCCCGTGAGCGCACGCTTCACCAGCCAGTGTATGCCGTTGCCGATGTAGCTCATCAGCAGGTCTTGCGACACGGCGGGACGGCCCATATCGCGCAGCATGCGGTTGGCAGATTCGGCCAGTTCAGGCGCGGTATGCAGCAGCGTACCGTCAAGATCAATGACGATAGCCTGCACTGCAAAGGGCGGATTAAAAAGTTTCATGTATTAATTATTAGTGGGCGGCAGCTTTCGCTTTGCCGCTCGGTTTTGCTGTCGTTGCAGGTGCGGGTGCACTGGCCGCGACAGGCGCGGAAGCCGCAACAGGGGGATGCAGCGCTGCGGCTTCTGCCGCCGCCGCTTTATCTTTACCCATGGAAGGGTCCAGCTTGCCGTCGCGAATGTCCTTGTCGGCGCTCTTCCATCCGGTGAGGATGGCGGTCTGACTGAACGATTCATTCTCTTTCATGCAGTCTTCCGGCACTTTCAAAGACACCCGGCAGGCGTAACCGATAGAAGAGCCTTCGGCATTCTTCTTTTCCGTTTCGCCCGTGAGCTCCTTGACCTTGTCGCAGGCAGTCAACGACAAGGCAGCAACCAGCAGTAACGGCAGGCTGGAGCGCATGGTTTTATACCTTGGCCAACTCGGCGCGCAATTCGCCGATGATGGTGTCGTAGTGGTTCTTGTCGTTGGCGTTGTATTTGCCGAACACAGCAGAGCCCGCCACGAATGTATCCACACCCGCCGCAGCCACTTCACGGATATTGGCCGGGCCCACGCCACCGTCGATTTCCAGACGGCAGTTGTACTTGCCCGCGTCGATCATTGCACGCACCTTGCGCGCCTTATCCAGCACGTGAGGGATGAATTTCTGACCGCCGAAACCGGGGTTCACCGACATCAGCAACACCATGTCCAGCTTGGGCAATGTGTATTCCAGAATATCCAGCGGAGTGGACGGGTTGAACACCAGACCGGCCTTGCAACCCAATTCCTTAATCAAGCCGATGGTACGGTCAACGTGCTCGGAAGCTTCCGGGTGGAAAGTGATGTAAGTCGCGCCCGCCTTGGCGAAATCGGGAATGATGCGATCAACCGGCTTCACCATCAGATGCACGTCGATCGGTGCAGTCACACCGTGCTTGCGCAACGCTTCGCACACCAGCGGGCCGATGGTCAGGTTAGGCACGTAATGGTTGTCCATCACGTCAAAGTGAACGATGTCCGCGCCGGAAGCCAGCACGTTATCGACTTCCTCGCCCAGCTTGGCAAAGTTGGCGGAGAGAATCGAGGGAGCGATCTGGTAAGTCATGGTTGAATCCTTAAAGGGTTTAAATTTTGGACGTGCATTCTAACCGAAAGACCTAGAAACGCCACAGCGCTTGTCTTGCCGTGCAAAAGCACCTTTTCTGAGTAGGTCTAATAATCGCCAGCGGGGTAAGGTTGAACATTGTTGACTGAGTCGTTGCTCGCAGGTACGGTGCGGCCTGTTAATTGATGGACGAACGCTAGAAATTACTGGTGCGTTTGTCCGGCGTAGATCGGAAGAGCGTCGTGTAGGGAAAGAGTGTAGATCTCGGTGGTCGCCGTATCATTAAAAAAAAA
>FZPW01000068.1_pt1 | contig 7501 bp, 8 predicted proteins | sample 1534771 | NCBI WGS metagenome assembly FZPW01 (sample SAMEA104161894, study PRJEB21768) | metagenome | biome: subterrestrial habitat; feature: phreatic zone; material: underground water | place: France | collected 2016-06-01 | depth 60 m | reverse complement strand
CCCGGAAAAATGCAGTGGCCTACCCGTGATGCGATACCAGCCAGAAGGTTTGCACGCGGAATTCGGTGATGCTTTCCTGCTGGTCGCGCACGAGAAGGAAGTGCATCACACGCCGTTCGGTACAGATCAGCAATTTGTTTATTGTTACTGCCGCAAGGGCAATAGCTAACACATTCTCACTATCTTCTTCTCGTTTGGAGATTTTTTCTTGGTGAATTACCTGCCTGAAATCAATTGTCACGGACGGTTGTGTCTCACTTATCAGATTCGTTAACGACTGCTTCTGAATGGGCAAAATAATTGACCTGGATAAAGTGCCAAGTGCAGTTAACAGGCAGTGTATTATCGAAGCAGTACATCAGCAAGGTGTCATAAGCGTCACAGCTACAATCCTCGAAAAAATATATTCAGTCTGCTGTTGTTAGTGAGGGCGATTAAGCGACACTAACACTCCCTCTCCCCCCTTGTTTAAATTATTTCCTTGCTAACGCTGGGCTAATTCTTCATTGCTATCTTCACAACCACGCGAATATCCGCGCGACTTGAAGGAGCGATCATCATGAAACAAAAATATAATTTGCTGGCATTTGCCGCCTTTTCAGTGGCTGCCATCGCAACGGCGTATGCCGCTATTTCCTCGGAAAATGATGCGCTTGCGATTTCATCGGCAAAGGTCAGTCTAACGCAAGCCGTGACAACCGCCGAGCAGCATGTCGGCGGTAAGGCCGCCCGTGCGGAATATGAGCATCACAAGGGGCAATGGGTGTTTGATGTCGAGGTGGTGAAGGGTAAGCAGGTCATGGATGTAAAGGTTGATCCACTTAGCGGAAGAATCCTTTCCTCTGTTGAGGACAATACAGATCATGACGATGCGCATGATAAGGAAGATTAATAGATTGATAACGCCCAAGCGACCTGCCGTTTGGGCGGTTTTGATCAACGGCTCACTATCTTTATCGGGAGAACATCCAAAATGAAAACCCTCTCGCGCGAAGGCGCAGTGCAGATGCTGAACAAGGTTCCTGAAATAACACTCTATTTCTGGATCATCAAAATTATGTGTACCACCGTCGGCGAAACCGCTGCCGACTTTTTGAATGTGGATTTACAGTTCGGTCTGGTTGCAACGTCTGTCGTGACGAGCGTTCTGCTGGCTGTTTTTTTGATCATGCAACTACGCAGCAAAAGGTATGTGCCATGGTTATATTGGCTCGTGGTGGTGCTGATCAGTACGGTGGGCACACTGATAACCGACAATCTCGTGGATAATTTCGGTGTTTCGCTGGAGACAACCACCATCGCATTTAGCCTGGCACTCGCAGCAACATTTGCAGCGTGGTACATGAGCGAAAAGACGCTATCCATCCATTCCATATTTACGAGAAAGCGCGAACTGTTCTATTGGGCAGCGATTTTGTTCACCTTTGCGCTGGGTACTGCAGCCGGTGACCTCGTGGCAGAAGGACTGAATTTGGGTTACGCGACATCTGCGGTGATGTTCGGTAGCATGATAGGCGCGGTAATGATTGGTTACTATGGTTTTAAATTGAATGCAATTACGTCATTCTGGGTGGCTTATATTCTGACTAGGCCGCTGGGCGCATCGATAGGTGATTATTTGATGCAGCCAAATGCGAATGGTGGAATAGGATTGGGCGCAGCACTCACAAATGCAGTCTTTTTGGTTGGTATCGTAGGCTTGGTGGTTTATATGACTGTCACGCGTCAGAAAGCAGGGGAATGACATGAACGACACGACTAAAAATGCGTTGAGCAAAGTGCCAGAGGTAACTTTGCTTTTCTGGATCATCAAAATCGCAGCTACAACATTGGGCGAAACAGGGGGCGATGCCGTCTCCATGTCAATGAACTTGGGTTATCTGTTTGGAACGGTGATTTTTGCGGCCATCTTTTTTCTGGCGGTGATGGCTCAGATCAAGGCAAAGGGATTTCATCCATTTCTATATTGGACGACCATCATCGCGACCACGACGGTCGGGACCACACTGGCCGATTATGCAGATCGTTCGCTTGGCATAGGCTATGCAGGCGGTTCATCGCTACTGCTCATTATGCTGATGGCATCTCTGGCTATCTGGTATCGGACATTAGGCTCGGTATCGGTTGCGAGCATTAGCTCTACCAAGGCAGAAGTATTCTATTGGGTTACGATCATGTTTTCTCAGACCTTAGGCACGGCACTGGGTGATTGGACAGCCGACACGGCTGGTCTTGGCTACGAGGGAGGTGCTATGGTTTTCAGTGCACTGCTATTACTCGTTGTCGCGGCTTATTTCTGGACAAAAATATCTCACACGATACTGTTTTGGGCTGCCTTTATACTCACCCGCCCACTGGGCGCGGTCGTAGGTGATTTTCTGGACAAACCAATTGATGCCGGTGGGCTGTCATTAAGTCGCTACACTGCGTCGGCTGTACTACTGGCATTTATTCTGGCCTGCATCCTGATTTTTAAACACAGGGCAGCAAAACAGGGGCATTGATGTAAAAGGAGTGAAGGGCGATGCGAATTTTGCTTGTTGAAGACGACACCATGATTGGTGAAGCTGTATCCGTTTCCCTCAAGGATGCCGCCTATAGCGTGGATTGGGTCAAGGATGGTGTAACCGCCAGCAGCGTGCTGGAACAGGGGGAACACCAGTGCGTATTGCTTGATCTGGGTTTGCCAAAACGGGATGGATTGGAAGTGTTGCGCCGCCTGCGCCTTGGCGGTAACACTATGCCGGTGATCGTCATCACCGCGCGCGATGGCGTGGATGATCGTATCAAAGGGTTGGACTTCGGTGCGGATGACTATCTGGTCAAACCATTCGATATTAACGAATTGCTGGCACGGATTCGGGCAGTAATACGGCGCAAAGGTGGACATGCTGCACCCCTGCTCAGCAATGGCAAAGTCAGTCTTGATCAGGCAAGCAGAGAAGCGTGCTGCGGCGATGTCGTGGCGCTTTTAAGCGCACGGGAGTTTGCGCTTTTTCATGCACTTCTGCTGCGTCCCGGCGCGATACTTACCCGCGCTGAGCTTGAAGAGCGTATCTATGGCTGGAACGAAGAAGTAGAAAGTAATGCAGTAGATTTTTTGATTCACGGCATACGAAAAAAACTCGGAACGGATGCGATCAAGAATGTACGCGGGGCGGGATGGATGGTGGAGAAATCGATATGAAGCGTTCTTTACAGCGACATCTTTCACTGGTGTTGGGGAGTGCCGTTTTGCTCGCAGGATTAGTGGCCGCTGCGGCGTCTTTTGGCCTTGCGTATTTGGAAGCAAAGGAATTTCAGGACGACATGCTGCGACAGATCGCCCTGCTTACTCGTGGACAGAGCCTCGTTACATCAACTTCGCACCAGTCGGTATCGAACAATGAAGGAATTACTGATCCTGAATCCCGTATTACGATTCTCCATCTGCCTAGTGATACCGTGCCCACCTGGTTCAAACATGATTTGCCGCCAGGCCTACACACACTTAACACAGGTGCCGAGCAGGTGCGGATATTTGTTGGTAGCGGACAGATACGCACAGTCGTTGTACAACCCACCGAAGCGCGCGATGAAATCGCAATCAATAGTGCGCTGCGCACTCTGATTCCCTTGCTGCTTCTGCTACCCATGCTGGTTTGGCTGATTGTGCGCATTGTGCGAAGTCAACTCGCACCGATTACTAGCCTGGCGAAGACTCTGGATGAGCAGTCAGCGCATCACCCAAGCCAGTTGCAAAGCAATGAACTTCCACGGGAAATTCTACCGTTTGTTTACGCCATCAACCGTTTGCTGGAAAGGATCAATCACCTGATGGGGCAGCAAAGACGTTTCATTGCCGATGCGGCACATGAATTGCGCAGCCCACTTACCGCACTGTCGATTCAGGCGCAGAACCTGATGAACGCGGAATCATTGGAGGCCATGCGTGAACGCGTGCCCCCGCTCCGTGATGGCATTGAGCGAGCGCGACAATTGACCGAACAGATGTTGAGCCTTGCCAGAACACAAGCCGGAACTGGCAGTGATTCGACGGTCAATGTTTCAATAATGGCGCGTGAATTGATAGCCGAATATTTGCCGCTTGCTGAAGCTAGACGCATTGATCTGGGGTTGGATGAAATCGCGCCGCTTTCCCTGCGTGCTGAACCTGATGCGCTACGACTTATATTCAGGAACGCGCTGGATAATGCCCTGAAGTACACGCCGGTAGGTGGTGAAGTGACGCTTCGACTCTTGCCCAATGACAAGGATGACGTAATTGAAGTTGTCGATAACGGCCCTGGGATTCCATTCACGGAACGCGAGCGGATATTCGATTCGTTTTACCGGATTCCAGGTGCATCGGGTGACGGCAGCGGACTTGGGCTGGCAATTGCCAGAGAAGCCGCAAATCGTTTGGGTGGCACGGTGAGCGCACATGCGCGACAAGAAGGGAGCGGTTTTGTTTTTCGTTACCGACAAGCATCCTATGTGTAATACCACTACTGTGAACGGACGCTCTCATTTCGCGCTAATCTAGCCGATTTGTCACAGAACGCTTTGATAATCATATAGCCGACCTCACCGCTCCGTTTTACGGTTTTGCGGTGTAAAGTTAAGGTGCTGAAACCCTTTAAAAAAGGAGAGCGCCATGAACAAATACATTGGGATTGATCTGCATTCGAATAACAGTGTAGTGGTTGTAACTGATGAGGCAGATCGAATTATTTTTCAAAAGCGTCTGGCAAACAGCTTGAATGAAATCCTGCCAGCGCTTGCACCACACCGTGAGGAAACTGTGGGCGTGGTGGTTGAATCGACGTACAACTGGTACTGGCTGGTTGATGGCTTGATGGATGCGGGATATCAGGTGCATTTGGCGCATCCATCAGCGATCAAAAAATATGAGGGATTGAAGTACAGCGGCGACTTTGCCGATGCCGCCTATCTTGCGCATTTGCTTCGTCTGGGCTTGTTGCCGGAAGGCTATATTTTTCCCCGTGAATTGCGCGCAACACGCGATCTTGCGCGCAAGCGGATGCAACTGGTTCGCTGCCGGACGACGCAGATATTATCGATCGAGAATATTATGACGCGGGAAACCGGCGCACGCATGAGCAGTCGCCAAATCAAGGCGATGACTGCCGAAGGTGTTGAAGCGCTCGGGTTGAGAGATGATGTGGCTTTGGCGATGGAGTCCAATCGCTTGATTTACCAAGCGCTGCAACAACAGATCGAGGTGCTGGAAAAGCGATTGGAAGCGCAGGTGAAATTACAGCCCGAATATCAGCTCATTAAAACCGTTCCCGGCATTGGCCCAATACTGGCCACTACAATCATGCTCGAAGCGGGACCGATGAGCCGATTTGCTGAGGTAGGGAACTTCAGTTCTTACTGCCGTTGCGTGGACAGCCTGCGTGAAAGTAACGGCAAGAAGAAGGGTTCGGGTAATACCAAGAATGGTAACAAGTATCTTTCCTGGGCTTTCATGGAAGCGGCGAACTTTGCGCTGATGTTTTGCCCGGAAGCGAAGCGTTTTTACGAGCGCAAGAAGAGTCGTACCAATCGCATCGTGGCGCTCAAGTCAGTTGCCCATAAACTGGCCAGAGCCTGTTACTACATCCTGCGTGAGCAGCAGCCTTTCGAGGTAAAGCGATGTTTTGTTTAGAGTTTGGCCGAGGGCGGTGAGCCAGGGATCGAGACTGGAGTTCAGCCACTGCTTTGATTGGACGCCGCCTTTGTGCCATCTGTTTTATGCAATAATGAATCGCCCAAGTCGTGAGCCACTTTAGGACTGGAGTCGCAATGCGACAGCCATGGGAATTGTGAAACAACCCTTTGGACACGGCTTGGCACCAACGTTTCTCTGGGGTGGCAAAAGCTACCAGGGCGGTCGTAGAACATCACGACATGCTTGATCTCGATGGGTGTCTGGTGCGATTCACTTCGCAACCAACTGAATGAGGAAACGGGTGCGGTTAGGTTTGTATCAAGCAGGATGGCATGGCTTTATGCTTTGTCGTGTCGCAACCAGATTGCGATGATTTTTTTTGCCCTTGACTACCGGTCGACTAATGGGTGTCTCGAAACCGGATGGATCACAACCACCGTGCAATTCGACCGCTATACGTCCAACAGCAGTCGTTCGCACTGCGACATTCCGGATGGATATTTGCAGTTGGCTCAGTAATTGCAGCGGGTTTGGCATTGTAATGACTGGCGGATTTCGTTGGAACATGCAACACGTCTAGTATATAAACACATAAATAACGAAACATGTATTATACTGTCGCATGCTCATATTATTACGAGGTGCCTGCAATGCGACAGACTGAACTGCATCTTACCGACGAGGATCATGAATTGATCGAATCATATCGTGCCAAGGGTTTGCATCATGCCCGGGAAGTCAATCGTGCACACATTTTGTCCGCCCTTGATCGCGGCATACCAGAAACCCAAATCATGGGTGTTCTCGGTGTCGGTCGAACCGCCATTTGGCGGACACGAAGCGCATATCTGGAGGGCGGTGTTAATTACGCGCTGTGTGATGTTGCGCGTTCGGGCAAACCCCGTGAGTACGACACCAACGTTGAGGCGAAAATTACCGCTTTGGCCTGCTCGGAACCTCCTGAAGGAGCCAAACGCTGGACATTGGAATTACTGGGGCAGGCAGCACAGAAACAGGAGGATATTGGCTCGATCAGTCGTGAAACGATTCGTCGGCTGCTAAAAAAACTGCCTCAAACCATGGTGCAAAGTAATGTGGTGCATTGGCGCGCTCACCGAAGAATACCGGCAGCGAATGTACGACTTGCTCGATCTTTATGCTCGTCCGTTTCGCCCGAAGGAGCCTGTCGTTTGTTTGGACGAAAAAAGCAAACAACTGCTCAAGAATTCTCGCCCGTCCTTGCCAGTTCAGCCAAATTCACCCGCAAAACAGGATTACGAGTATGTCCGCGCTGGCACTTGTAACTTATTCGTAGCGGTCGAACCAAAAGGCGGGCGGCGCACAGTCATGGTGACCGATCGTCGAGCCATGACCGACTTTGTAGCTTTCGTACAGTACTTGCTCAATCATGTTTATGCTACGGCGAGACACATTCATCTTGTGATGGACAATCTCAATACTCATTTTCGCAAAAGCTTCGAGCAAGTACTCGGTGTCAAAAAAGCCAAGGCATTACTACGACGGGTTATTTTTCACTACACGCCGAAACATGCCAGCTGGCTCAATATGGCTGAAATCGAAATTGGCATTCTTGATCGCCAGTGCCTTGATCGCAGACTGCCGGACCAAGCCGCGCTCATCACCGAAGTGAATGCTTGGCAATTGCGTCGCAACATTGAAAAACGTGGCATCGAGTGGAAGTTCACTCGGCAGGATGCAGATACCAAAATGTCGCGGCATTATGTTTCGTAATTAATGAGTTTCTATACTAGGAATTCAACGAAGTAACGCAAAAAACCTTCACGCTCTGTAGTACGTCTCCAGCACGTCTGGGAATTTCAGTCG
>FZPW01000038.1_pt1 | contig 10175 bp, 8 predicted proteins | sample 1534771 | NCBI WGS metagenome assembly FZPW01 (sample SAMEA104161894, study PRJEB21768) | metagenome | biome: subterrestrial habitat; feature: phreatic zone; material: underground water | place: France | collected 2016-06-01 | depth 60 m | reverse complement strand
TTTTTTTTTAATGATACGGCGACCACCGAGATCTACACTCTTTCCCTACACGACGCTCTTCCGATCTTTTCCTTCCATTGCGGTTTGCATGGAGTCAATGACGGAATCGAGTTCTACGTGGCAGTTTTTGAGCAATTCCGCCAGCCCTTCGCCTTCATTGCTTCCGCTTGAAAGATTGATCGCTTTTTCCAAACCTTGAGACAGACTGGCAAAACGGTTGGCGAGTGTGATGGTGGACTCTTCGGTATGCGTGCGTGCCATATCGATTTGGCGGTACCAAACCGGCAGCACTTCGACACACAGGTTATCGAGGCCTTTAATGCAGCTTGCTTTATTCGCACACATGGCGGGAGCGAGCCGGTCTTGTTCGGCACAAATTGCGCGTTGAATTTCAGCCCGGTGTTTTTGCGTGACCCACGGCGCAGCCAGCAGAGATAATACAACCAGCGAGACCGCTGCCAACATCGCCGTGGTCGTCAGCCCGCCCACTGTCACAACGGTAATAGCTCCGGCAAGACCAAACAAATAGACCGGAAGCGTCACCCAGCCGGTTGCGGGAGTACTATTCCCTTTCGCCGTCTCTCTCATCGCGACACCTCCCATTGTTAGCTCCATTTCTCCACCTTGCGGTTTTTTCAATGGAAAGCATGTTCTCAAAGTGAAGTGCTTCTGACAGTCAGGAAATGCTGATTTTTTTGTAGGAGATTATGAGGGGGGTAGGGATTTCCCTACATAAAAAATATAATGCGCCTTGTCTCAATATTGATCCGGCTACGACTCAGGAAGCAACAGCATATTTCGTTTCTGAATATCCCCGTGATAACCTTGCCGAATTAAAGGATACGCCAATGAATGCAAAGTTAATTAAGGCCGCACTGTTGCTTGCAGCTCTTGCCGGACTGCCGGGATGCGTCCCCCAAAAGGCTATGAGAGCTACGCCCGAGCCTCCGCCTGTTGAACGCAAACAAGCCAGAAATGGTGAAGCCGTCTGGCTGAAGCAGGTGTTGATTGACAATCCCGCGGAAAAACTAGTGCTTAGTCCGGCACTGTATCCGAACGGGGTCTTTGTTTGCGCGCTCGAAAATCTATCCAGACCATGCCTGCCCAAATTAAGCGAAGTAGTCGCCGAAGCGCTCGCGCAAAAAGGGATTGTCATCGCAACCGACCAAAGCCAAGCCGATGTCACCCTATATTTTGAAACATGGTTTGAAAGCTATTCGTCTTTGTCGGATATGAGGGGATGGGCTGTAAGCAATCCGACCGTAACGGGAAAAGACTTTGCCGCCAAAATTGAACGCAGCCTGGAAACGGGTAATCTGCCCGAAGTTCACAAACGTTTCCGGAACGCGCCCGATCCGTTTAGTGCTGCCACCATCAATGCCAACGATGAGCAGAAATTTATTTATGCCTCCTTTACGGCCATTGAAATGGACGACACTACAGATTTTCCCGGCGATCCCGTCCAGCTTATCCCTCCCAGCAAGAACCCCTGGCTAAAACAGGCTGGAAAAAATAAATCATGGATACGCCCCGTCAAAAGAACTCCGGCGACACGTACGCTGCTCGGCAATTACAACGGTGAAGTCCCCACGGAAGCTGCCGCTTCGCTGATGCTTAAAGATGCGCTCAGACTGCTGGTAGAACGCAGCGTCCAGCAACCGATTCAAAAGAAAAAAAGTTCATTTTATTAACTCCACAAGAACCCGTCTTTCGGCCAAGCTCAGGATGGGCTTGACCGGCAGACTCGCTCCAAATCATTCAACACCAGCATGACTCAACTCCTCCCCCGCACCTACCCCGCCGATGCGCAACAGCAACTCATCGGCTCAGGCTTCACACCTTTGCTGGCGCGCATTTTTGCGGCGCGCGGCATCAGCCAGCCCACACAACTGGATACCGGCCTCGCCCTGCTGCTGCCGTTCACGCTAATGAAGAACTGCCAGACTATGGCGCACCTGCTGGCCGACGCGATTGCGGCCAAGAAAAATATTTTGATCGTGGCCGACTACGATGCCGACGGCGCGACGGCCTGCGCCATTGCGATGCGCGGCTTGCGGCTGTTCGGCGCGCTGGTCGATTTCATCGTGCCGAACCGTTTCGAGTACGGTTACGGTTTAACGCCGGAGATCGTGCGCTTGGCCGCCGAAAGCAAGCCCGACATTTTGCTCACGGTGGATAACGGTATCGCCAGCGTGGAAGGCGTGGCCGAAGCCAACCGCCTCGGCATACAGGTGCTGGTGACTGACCACCACTTGCCCGGAGATATGCTGCCGGATGCGCAATGTATCGTTAACCCGAACCAGCCCGGCTGCCCGTTTCCCAGCAAAAATCTGGCGGGGGTCGGCGTGATGTTTTATGTGCTGCTGGCATTGCGGGCGGAGTTGCGCGAACGCGGAGCGTTTGCGGAGCAGCCCGAACCCAACCTCGGCAGCCTGCTCGACATCGTGGCGCTCGGCACGGTGGCCGACGTGGTGAAGCTGGACGAGAACAACCGTATTCTGGTGCAGCAGGGCTTGCAGCGCATGCGCGCGGGACGGGCTTGCTGCGGTATCGCCGCGCTGTTCCATATCGCAAAAAAACAACTGGCGAAAGCGTCCACGTTCGAGCTCGGTTTCATCGTCGGGCCACGCCTCAATGCGGCGGGGCGTTTGGAGGATATGAGTCTAGGTATCCGCTGCCTGCTGACCGATGATGCAACCGAGGCCACCGAGATTGCCGCCAAACTGGATGCCTTGAATCAGGAGCGCCGCAGCATCGAGGCGGACATGCAGGAAGCAGCCCTCGCCGCGCTGGAGCACATCACCCCCGCCGACGGCTACACCCTCGCGCTGTTCGACGAGAGCTGGCATCAGGGCGTGATCGGCATTCTCGCCTCGCGCTTGAAAGACCGCTTCCATCGCCCAGTGATTACCTTCGCGCGCAGCAAAAACGGCGAGTTGAAAGGCTCGGGGCGCAGCATCAACGGCCTGCATTTGCGTGATGCGCTCGACCTTGTCGCCAAACGTTATCCGCACCTGCTGCAAAAATTCGGCGGCCATGCCATGGCGGCGGGCGTAACCGTGCGCGAGGAACACTTCGAAGAATTTCAGCGCGCATTTGAAAGCGTAGCCCAGTCGCTGCTGACTCCGGCGGATTTGGTAAAAATCATCGAGACCGACGGCGAGTTGGCGCGCGACGATTTTTCTGTATCCATCGCCCGCACGCTGGAGCAACAGGTTTGGGGGCAAGGCTTTCCCGAGCCCCTGTTCCAAGGCGACTTCCGCGTGCAAACGCAGCGCGTGGTCGGCGAGAAACATCTCAAGCTGAAACTGTCGTCGCCCGCCGGAAGTTTTGACGCGATCCGTTTCTTTTCCGCCGAGCCCGCGCCGGACACCATCCATGCGGTATACAGCCTGAGTGTCAATGAATACAATGGCAGCGAAAGTTTGCAACTCATCGTGCGCCACTGGTAAGGAGAACGAACAATGGAGACTGGCTTCCTGCAAGGCAACGGCATCGACGCCCTGCCGCAATTTCTGACCAGTCTCGCCATCGGCCTGCTGATCGGCTTGGAGCGCGAGCGCAATCCTTCCGCCAAGGCCGGGCTGCGCACCTTCGCACTGGTTTCGCTGTTCGGCACACTCGTCGCGTTGCTGGCGGACAAGAGCGCGACGCCGTGGTTAATTGCCATTGGCTTGCTCGCCATCGCGGGCATGATCGTATCGGCCTACATCAACACGCCCACCGAAAACAACGACCCCGGCACCACCACCGTCGCCGCGTTGCTGATCTGCTACGCGCTCGGTGTGCTGGTCTGGTTCGGCATGTCCAAGCTCGCGGTGATGATCGCCATCGCCACCACCACCCTGCTCTATTTCAAACCCGAATTGCAAGGCATGTCGCAACGGCTCTCGCGCCGCGACCTGGTATCCATCCTGCAATTTTCCGTGCTGAGTTTCGTCATCCTGCCCATCCTGCCCGACCGCACCTTCGGCCCCTACAACGCCTTCAACCCGCATAACGCGTGGATGATGGTGGTGCTGATTTCCGGCCTGAGCCTCGCCGGTTACGTAGCGCTGCATTGGACGGGACACCGCTACGGCGCGCCGCTGCTCGGCGTGTTCGGCGGCTTGGCTTCCAGCACCGCCACGACGATGGTGTACGCAAAACACAGTAAAACCAGTGAGGGCATGCTGCGTCTGTCCGCCGTGGTGATTCTCATCGCCAGCCAGATCGTGCTGATCCGCCTCGCGGTGGTTAGCGCGCTGGTGTCGCCCGCCTTGACACCGCAACTGCTACCCGCGCTGGCGCTGGGTTTGGTGTGCGGGCTCTGCGTCACGCTGTGGAGCTGGAACAGACTGCGCACCGAAGCCGACCTGCCTTTGCCGCAAACCTCCAACCCGACCGAGATTCATGCCGCGCTCGGCTTCGGCGTGCTGTACGCCGTGGTGCTGCTGTGCTCGGCCTGGCTGACCGACATCGCGGGTAGTAGCGGTTTGTATATCGTCGCTATGATCTCCGGCCTCACCGATGTGGATGCCATCACGCTATCCAGCCTTCGCCTGTTCTCGCTGGAAAAACTGAGCGGCAACCAAGCCGTCGCCTCCATCGCCATCGCCTTTATCGCCAACATGGCATTCAAATTCGGCATGCTCGTTTTCATCGGCGGCAAAGCCTTGGCAAAGCACGTCGCTGGAGGATTCGCGGCGATGGCGGCGGGCGTGGCGTTGGGCATGGTGTTCCTGTAGGTTCACCACTTCGCGACGGCGGGGGCATGTATAATTGCGCCCTTTAAAATCTGCCGCAAATAAATCATGGAAGCCGAACAACTCAACGCGTTAACCAACAAGATTCAAGACCTCCGCACCCGCAACATCGAACTTCGGAGGTATCTTTGACTACGACGGCAAACAGGATCGTTTAGCCGAAGTCGTCGTCCTCGCGGAAGACCCCGCCGTCTGGCAGGACAGCAAACGCTCACAGGAGCTGGGCAAGGAACGCAAGATGCTGGAAGGTGTCGTGCTCAATTTGCAGAAAGTGGAAAGCTCGCTCAACGACGCGGGCGAACTGATGGAAATGGCGCTGGCGGAAAACGACGACGACAGCCTGCACAGCATCGCCGCCGACATCGAGCAAACCGAAAAAATCGTCGCCGACATGGAGTTCCGCCGCATGTTCTCCGGCGAGATGGACGCGGCCAATTGCTTCCTCGACATTCAGGCCGGTTCCGGCGGCACCGAGGCGCAGGACTGGGGCTCGATGCTGTTGCGCATGTATATCCGCTACGCCGAACGCAAAGGCTTTCAGGTCGAAATTCTGGAACAGTCCGACGGCGAAGTCGCGGGCATCAAGGGCGCGTCGCTCAAGATCAGCGGCGAATATGCCTACGGCCACCTGCGCACTGAAACCGGCGTGCACCGCCTCGTGCGCAAGTCGCCGTTCGACTCGGGCAACCGCCGCCACACCTCGTTCTCCAGCGTGTTCGTTTACCCCGAAGTGGATGACTCCATCGAGATCGACATCAACCCCGCTGACCTGCGCATCGACACCTATCGCGCATCCGGCGCGGGTGGACAGCACATCAACAAAACCGACTCGGCGGTGCGTATCACCCACATCCCCACCAACATCGTGGTGCAGTGCCAGAACGACCGCTCGCAACACAAGAACCGCGCCGAAGCGATGTCCATGCTGAAGTCGCGCATGTACGAAGAAGAGCTGCGCAAGCGCAATGCCGAGAAGCAGGTGTTGGAAGATACCAAATCAGACATCGGCTGGGGACACCAGATCCGCAGCTACGTGCTCGACCAGTCGCGCATCAAAGACCTGCGCACCAACCACGAAGTCGGCAACACCCAAGCCGTGCTGGACGGCGACCTCGACGATTTCATTGCGGCGAGCTTAAAACAAGGCGTTTAACTTTAGAGACCCCATCATGACTACCGACCAAATTCAGCCACAACAAGACGAAAACCAAATCATCGCCGAGCGCCGTGCCAAGTTGCATGAGTTGCGCAAAAACGGCGTTGCGTTCCCCAACGATTTCGAGCGCACGAATCTCGCCGCCGATTTGCATAAAGCCTACGGCGAACAGGACAAGGAGCAATTGGAGGGCGCGAAGATTACCGTTGCGGTCGCCGGGCGCATGATGTTGAAACGGGTGATGGGCAAGGCCAGCTTTGCCACCATTCAGGATATGAGCGGCCGCATCCAGCTGTTCATCAGCAATGGCGATACAGGCGAGGAGGCGCACAATGCGTTCAAGCATTACGACCTCGGCGATATTCTCGGCGCGACGGGCGAAGTGTTCAAAACCAAGACGGGCGAGCTTTCCGTGCGTGTGACCGGGCTGCGTTTGCTGACCAAGGCGCTACGTCCGCTGCCGGAAAAATTCCACGGTCTCACCGATCAGGAGCAGAAATATCGCCAGCGCTATGTCGATCTCATCACCAACGAAGAGACGCGCCGCGTGTTTTCCATCCGCAGCAAGACGATTCAGGTTATCCGCGAATTCTTCGCGCGCCACGACTATCTCGAAGTCGAAACGCCGATGCTGCACCCCATCCCCGGCGGCGCTTCGGCCAAGCCGTTTATCACGCACCACAACGCGCTGGATATGCAGATGTATATGCGTATCGCGCCGGAGTTGTATTTGAAGCGGCTGGTGGTGGGCGGTTTCGAGAAGGTGTTCGAGATCAACCGCAATTTCCGCAACGAAGGGCTGTCGACGCGCCACAATCCCGAATTCACCATGATCGAATTCTACGAGGCGTACCGCGATTACAAGTATCTGATGGACTTCACCGAGAAGCTGTTCGCCGAGGTGGCGCGCAAGGTACTGGGCACGACGGTGCTTTCCTACCAGGGCCGCGAGCTCGATTTGTCCAAGCCCTTCCACCGTTTGACCATGGTGCAGGCGATCCAAAAATACCATCCGCAATTCACCGATGCGCAGTTGAACGACCGCGAGTTCCTCATCAGCGAACTGCAAGACTTGAAGGCGAAATACAAAGCCAGCGATGCGCTCGGCAGCCTGCAGCTGTACCTGTTTGAAGAACTGGCGGAGACGCAATTGTTCGAGCCAACCTTCATCGTTGATTACCCCGCCGAGGCTTCGCCGCTGGCACGCCGCAGCGACAGCCGCCCGGAAATCACCGAGCGTTTCGAGCTGTTCATCGTGGGTCGCGAAATCGCCAACGGCTTCTCGGAGTTGAACGACCCGGAAGATCAGGAAGCGCGCTTCGACGAACAGGTGGCCGCGAAGGATGCGGGCGACGAGGAAGCCATGTTCAAAGACAGCGACTACATCCGCGCACTGGAATACGGCCTGCCGCCGACCGCAGGTCAGGGTATCGGCATCGACCGTCTGGTGATGCTGCTGACCGACAGCGCCAGCATCCGCGATGTGATCCTGTTCCCGCAGATGCGTCCTGAAGCCTGATTAAGGCATGCTGAATAGCCCGCTTCAAGCACGACTGCTGGAGAACTATCCCCTGCTGCGGGAGGTTCCGGCATCCCTGCTTGAATCGCTGCTGAATCAGGCGCACCACATGCAACTTCCGGCGGGCACCATCGTGTTCGACGAGAACCAGCCCTGCCAAGGTTTTCCGCTGATTGTTTCCGGCTGTATCCGCGTCATCAAAAGCGCAGCCAATGGCCGCGAGTTGCAACTCTATCGCGTCGCCGGCGGCGAAAGCTGCATCCTCACCAGCAGTTGTTTGCTCGGCCACGCGTCCTATCAGGCGCGCGGCATCGTCGAAACGGATGTGGATATGGTGGTATTACCCGCCAGTGCATTCAGAGCCCTGCTGGAGGCCTATCCGCCTTTCCGCGATTATATTTTCAGTTTATTCGCCGACCGCCTGACCGACTTGATGCAATTGGTCAGCGCCGTGGCCTTTCAAAAACTCGATCAACGCCTCGCCACCCTGCTCATCAGCAAGCCCAGCCCGATACACACCACGCATCAGGCGCTGGCCGATGAGCTGGGCAGCGTGCGCGAGATCGTCAGCCGCTTGTTGAAAAATTTTGCCGAACAGGGATGGGTGAAACTGGGGCGCGAGCAAATTGAGTTGGTGGATATAGCCGCGCTGAAAAAATTTGGCAGCCTGTAACTTCTCGTATTAGTTTCCCCCGGATTATTCATTAGGCCACGAACCAATCTACTTATGGATAATCTAGGTTTAAGACAACAAAAAAGGCGCCTAAGCGCCTTTTTTGTTTTTGCTGCTCCGATTACTCGGAACGTACTGCACGCTTGCGATCATGCTCTTTCAGGAAACGCTTGCGGATACGGATAGACTTCGGTGTCAGCTCAACCAACTCGTCGTCGTCGATAAACTCAACAGCGGATTCCAGTGTCATTTGAATCGGTGTAGTCAAACGCACCGCTTCGTCGGTACCGGAAGCGCGCACGTTGGTGAGCTTCTTACCCTTGATCGGGTTAACGATCAGGTCGTTGTCGCGGCTGTGGATACCGATAATCATGCCTTCGTACAACTTATCGCCGGGCGATACGAACATGCGACCGCGATCTTCCAAGTTCCACAGAGCGTAAGCCACTGCTTCGCCGTCTTCCTGCGAGATCAGCACGCCGTTGTGACGCCCCGGCAAGTCGGCCTTCACAGGACCGTAATCGTCGAACACGTGGCTCATCAAGCCGGTGCCGCGCGTCATAGTCATGAAGTCGGACTGGAAGCCGATCAGGCCGCGCGCCGGGATGTGATATTCCAAACGGGTACGGCCTTGACCGTCCGATTCCATGTTGGTCAGCTCGCCGCGACGGCGACCGATTTCTTCCATGATCGAGCCTTGATGGCCGTCTTCCAAGTCGATGGTCAGATTTTCATACGGCTCGCACTTCTCGCCGTTGATTTCTTTGTAAACCACTCGAGGCTTACCCACCGCCATTTCAAAACCTTCGCGGCGCATGCTTTCCAGCAAGATGGTCAGGTGCAACTCACCGCGACCGGAAACGCGGAACACGTCGGCGTCCTGCGTATCTTCAACGCGCAATGCCACATTGGTCAGCAATTCTTTAGTCAAGCGGTCGCGGATCTGGCGGCTGGTCACGAACTTGCCTTCAGTACCGGCTAGAGGCGAGCTGTTCACCATAAAGTCCATAGTCAGCGTTGGTTCGTCAACGGTGAGCATAGGCAAGCCAACCGGGTTTTCTTTGTCGCAGATGGTGACGCCGATACCGATGTCTTCCAGACCGGAGATGATGATGATGTCGCCCGCTTCGGCGCTATCCACCGGCACGCGATCCAAACCTTGGAAACCCAATACTTGATTGATACGACCGGAACTTACTTGCTTGTCGTGGTTCATCACCACAACCGATTGACCAGGCTTGATACGGCCATTCAACACACGTCCAACACCAAGACGTCCGGTAAATGTGGAGTAATCCAGCGCGGCGAGTTGCAGTTGCAGCGGCGCATCAGGGCTGCCCGGCGGGGTCGGCACATGCTTCAACACGGTGTCGAACAGCGGCTTCATATCGGAAGCAGAACCGCCTTTGGATGGCGCATCGTTCAACTCCAGACAAGCCCAACCGTTCAGGCCGGAAGCGTAAATAACGGGAAAATCGAGTTGATCGTCAGTCGCGCCCAGTTTGTCGAACAGATCAAAAGTCTGATCCAACACCCAATCAGGACGGGAACCAGGACGGTCAACTTTGTTAATCACCACGATAGGCTTCAAGCCGAGCGCCAGCGCCTTCTTGGTCACAAAGCGGGTTTGCGGCATCGGGCCTTCGACCGCATCTACCAGCAGCAGCACGCCGTTCACCATACCCAACACACGCTCCACTTCGCCGCCAAAGTCGGCGTGTCCCGGTGTGTCGACGATATTGATGTGGGTGCCGTTATATTCGATGGCAGTATTCTTCGCCAGAATGGTAATGCCGCGCTCTTTTTCTAGATCGTTACTATCCATCACGCGATTATCAACTTTTTGATTATCGCGGAAAGTGCCGGACTGGCGGAGCAATTGGTCAACCAGGGTGGTCTTACCGTGGTCAACGTGGGCGATGATGGCAATATTACGGAGAGCGCGAGACATTATCTGCTACCTACTTAAAATTCAAAGGGGGCGCATTCTAGCACACCGAACGGATTGATTGATGAATTTGCAGGCAATAAAAAACCCCGCTATTTCTAGCGGGGTTTTTCACTTGTAAGGAGTCTGACGAT
>FZPW01000046.1_pt1 | contig 10533 bp, 8 predicted proteins | sample 1534771 | NCBI WGS metagenome assembly FZPW01 (sample SAMEA104161894, study PRJEB21768) | metagenome | biome: subterrestrial habitat; feature: phreatic zone; material: underground water | place: France | collected 2016-06-01 | depth 60 m | reverse complement strand
TTTTTTTTTTAATGATACGGCGACCACCGAGATCTACACTCTTTCCCTACACGACGCTCTTCCGATCTGGCTGGTCGAATTTGTAGTATTGCGCGGAAAACATCTGATGCTGCCCCACGTCCGAAGTCACGAAGGCTTCGCCGCGAGTGATCTCGTACAATTTCTCAATCACGTACTGCGGCTTGATAACCTCGTCGGAATATTTGTAGGTCAGCGAATTGCGGCGACGCCACTCTTCGATCTGTTTCCACCAATCTGCCAAGGCGGACGCATCCGGCTTTTGCTTGCTGCTGTGCAACACGGCCAACAGGTCACCCATCACATGCGCCACATCGCCGACGATGGAGACATCCACTTGCACGCGCTTGGAAATGGAAGCGGGGTCAATGTCGATGTGAATAATCTTGCGCGGCACGGAACCAAAATGCGCCACGTTACCGATTACTCGGTCGTCGAAGCGCGCCCCCACAGCCAACAGTACATCGCAGTTCTGCATGGCCATATTGGCTTCGTAAGTACCGTGCATGCCGAGCATGCCGACGAATTGCTTGTCCGTGGCGGGATAGCCGCCCAAACCCATCAGGGTGTTGGTGCAAGGCGATCCCAGCAGGCGCACCAGTTCGGTCAATTGTTTGGAGGCATCCGACAACACCACCCCACCGCCGGCGTAAATCATCGGGCGCTTGGCTTCGATCAGCAGTTGCGCGGCACGCTTGATCTGGCCGACATCGCCGTGCTTTTCCGGCGTGTAGGAACGGATATGTACCGAGGTCGGATAGCTAAACTCCACCTTTTGATTCGACACATCCTTGGGAATATCCACCAGCACCGGGCCGGGACGTCCACTCTTGGCCAGATAGAACGCTTTTTTCAGCGTGCTGGCGATGTCTTTGGCGTCTTTCACCAAAAAATTGTGCTTCACGCAGGGGCGCGTAATGCCCACCGCATCGACTTCCTGAAACGCGTCTTCGCCGATAAAGCTAGTGGGAACCTGACCGCTGATGACCACCATTGGGATGGAATCCATATAGGCCGTGGCGATCCCCGTCACCGCGTTGGTCACGCCGGGGCCGGAAGTCACCAGCGCGACACCAACCTTGTCGGTCGAGCGCGAGTAGCCGTCAGCCGCGTGGACGGCAGCCTGTTCATGGCGCACGAGAACATGTTTAATTTTGTCTTGATTGAACAGTGCGTCATAGATGAACAGCACCGCACCGCCGGGATAGCCGAACACATATTCGACGCCCTCTTCCTGCAAACATCTGATGGCTATTTCTGCGCCTGTCAGTTCCATATCAAAAACCCTAGCCGGAAACGATTTAAAGAACCGTGCAAGATAAAGGCAGTCAGCCTTTTGGTCAACCCCTGTTCCGGTACGGATGATGCAAAAAACTCATGCCATGACAAAAATTTGCTAGTATTCCGCCCCCATCTTAAGGGAGCTTCAAGCTGAGCAGCCACTACAAACTTTCCCAATTTCTCGCCGAAGTCGAGCGCCGCGCCTACAAACAGGCGCAATTTGCCGTTCGAGACGACCATGCGGCGCTGGATATTGTGCAAGATGCCATGCTTAAGCTCGCCGAAAGATACGGCGACAAGCCGGTGGAAGAATGGCCTATGCTGTTCCAGCGCATCTTGCAAAACACTATCCGCGACTATTACCGCAGACAAAAGGTTCGCAATTTCTGGACAACACTGTTTTCTTCACTACACCCGCAGCAGGACGCAGAAGATTACGACCCGCTGGATACGCTGCAAGACAAAGACAATCATGCCCAACCCACAGGCCCCGACGACGCACTGGAACAGTCGCAACTCCTTGCCGCGATTGAAGACGCTTTAACCATACTGCCGACTCGTCAACGCGAAGCCTTCCTGCTGCGTTACTGGGAAGACTTGGACACTGCAGAGACGGCGGCGGCAATGGGCTGTTCGGAAGGCAGTGTCAAAACGCATTGCTTTCGCGCCACACATGCCCTGGCTGCAAAACTGAAAGAGAAAGGAGTGAATCTAAAATGACACACCCAAAAAATATAAGCACGGATTCGATCAAACAACTCCTGAATCAATCCGTCTCGCAAATGGATGCAAAAACAATTGAAAATCTCCGCGACGCGCGCAACCGCGCACTGGAGGGCTATCGTGCGCAGCAAAAAGCCCCCGTACTGGCTTGGCTGCATCACCATGGAATTCTGGTCGGCAGTTCCTCGCACAATCACAAATACCTATATTTTTCAGCCATTCTGCTATTCACCGCGCTCTTGTTCAGCGGATCAGCTTACTGGCAGCAAGCCAGCGAGCACGATCACAGTGACATCGACATTGCCATCCTCACCGATGACTTGCCTGTGGATGCCTACGTTGACTAAACCCTCTATGCGATTGACTTATCCGACCTCCGCCCTGCTTGCAACACTGTTGCTGTGCGCTCCTGCTTGGGCAGCGGCACTGCAATGGAACGAACTTCCGCCGCAACAGCAACAAGCATTAGCACCGCTTTCCGGCGAATGGAACTCGCTATCCGAAAAGCAGCAAAAGAATTTCATCGGCATCGCCAAACGCTTTCCGCAGCTCACACCGCTGCAACAGCAGCGCGTACATGAACGCATCGTGAGATGGAGCAAACTGACACCCGCGCAACGTCAACAGGCAAGAGAAAAATACAAGTCGTTCAACCAACTTCCGCCGGAAAAACGCGAGGCGGTAAAACAAACATTGCGCGAACGCCATGCAAAAAAACATCAGGCCGCCAGCGCCGTAGCACCGGTCTCGCCCGCGCAGTAACCAAAAATTCACGCACCGACAACGCCGTATTTATCCGTGGTTCAAGTACATTTTAGGCTTCCCTCAGCGCTGTTCCGTCCGCCACATCAACACCAGCGCCACCGCTAGGTAAATCACGCTAATCGCCGTTGCACTGGGCATCGCCGGCCAATCATTCAGAGCTCCCAGATTGGAAAACAATTTGCCGCCAAAATGAAAACTCAGACCAAGCACGATACCGATAAATATTTTTCCGCTAATACCACCCTCGCGCCTGTGGTATACGGCGAAAGGCAAGGCCAGCAGCATCATAATCAGCACCGCCACCGGATAAACCAGCTTGTTCCACATAGCGATTTCATAGCGCCCGGTTTTCTGGTGGTTATCACTCAGATGTTTGGTGTACTGGTACAAATCCCACGATGACATTTTTTCCGGCAACAGCAGCAGCACACTCAGCAAGCGCGGATTGAGCGACGAATGCCATTCCTGACTCGCCTGATTATTAACGGTGGAGCCCCCCGCACTCAGGCGCGTCTGCCTTACCCCTTCCAGCAACCATTTATCCTCGCTGATATACGCAGCCCGCTGTGCGGCTGTGATCGTGCGCAAATGATAAGTTTCATCGAACTCGTAGATACTGACATTCAACAGCGAAGTGTCCGGCAGCACATTTCTAACATTAACGAAGCTGCGCTCGTCTTTCGCCCACACCCCGGAGCGAAATTCTTTCAAGACCATTTGCGTGTTTTTCGCTTTCAACAGCAACTCCTGAGCCATGCGGTCGCTCGGCGGCGCGATGAATTCGCCGAACACGAAACACAGCACCACCAGCGGCGCGCCGATTTGCAGCATGGCGACAATCATCTGCTTGAGCGATGCGCCGGAACTGCGGTACACCATCAGCTCCGAATTGCTCGCCATCTGCACGACGGCGAAAATCGTACCGATCAGAGCCGCCAGCGGAAACAGTTCGTAAATATGGGTGGGAACGATCAGGGCCACATAGAGCAGCACATTGCCCAAGTGATAATTGCCCTGCCCCATGTCGCTCAGTTCCTCGATCAGGTTCATGAAAGAGAACAGCATGAGCAATACGGCAAAGACCAGCGCCACGCTGGAATAGATTTCTCTCGCCAAATAACGGGTGAGCAATCTCATCGGACAAGCCTCCGCCAGGAAAACACCGACAGGCGTTTATAGAACAGCGCGACCAGCAACACGAGCATCGCACCGTGTACACCCCACAGCCCGGCGACCGCACCGACCTTACCTTGCCCGACCCACGTGGCGGCGACTCCCATCAGGTTGTTGTAGGCCATATAGATCACAATCGCCATCAATAGATTGAGCGAACGCCCCGCCCGCGGATTCACAAAACTGAGCGGAATCGCCAGCATCGCCAGCATCAAAGCACTCAACGGCAGGCCGAGACGCCATTCAAGTTCGGAGATATTCCATCTGTCTGGGTGCTGCAACAGGTACAGCGTGGAAAAACTCTTGTAGTTGGGCGGCGATTCCTTGATTTCGACGGCCTCGATACGCACGGCATAGCGTTCAAACTCGGCAATCTTAAAATCGGCCTGTCCGGGCACCCCCTCGTAGCGAGTGCCGTTGAGCAACACCAGAAATCGGTCCCCATTCGGCGCAGTTTCCTGCACCCCTTCTTTGGCAACCATCGTCCCCTCTTTGCTGTTTTGCACCGACTGCACGAATACATTGCCCACGCGATTGTTTTTGACATCGACGTTCTCAAGGAAAAACACGCGATCTGCCTGCTTGGATTCGCGGAACGCTCCCGGCGTTGCCAGCGTCACATCGTCGCGCATATCCAGCCTCGTCTTGAATTCCTCGGCTTTTTGTTTTGCCCAAGGCGCGAGCACAAAACTCAACAAAGCAATCACGCACACCACCGGCACGGCGAAGCCCATCACCGGACGTATCCAGCGCGTCAGCCCAATGCCGGAAGAAAACCACACCACCATCTCGCTGTCGCGGTAGCTGCGCGTCAGTGTCAGCAACACCGAAAGATATAAGCTAACCGAAAGCAGGATGGGTAGATAGTTCAGCGCGCTGAACCCCACCAGCGCCATCACGCCGTCCACCGCCAGCAGCCCGCTGACTGAGTCGCCCAGCAAGCGGATCAACTGGGTAAACACGATGATGCCCAGCAAAATCGCGGAGACGAACGCACCGGTCACAAAAAATTCACGCACCAAAGAGCGGTAGAAAACACCGCCGACCATCAGCGGACGCGATGATTTTGACTTTACGGGTGGGGATTGCGGATAATCCGGCATTGGGAACTATTTTTAGTTTAACGAGGAGAAGCGCGTGGAATTTAGCATAAAACAGGGCAGTCCGGAAAAACTGAAGAGCAATTGTGTGGTCGTTGGCGTGCAGGACGGCGGCAAATTGTCGCCCGCCGCGCAAGTGCTGGACAAGGCCGCGCAGCATGCCCTGAGCGATGTAATCGCGCGCGGCGACATGAGCGGCAAAGCCGCCTCCACCCTGCTGCTGCACAAGCTTCCCGGCATCACCGCCGAGCGCGTACTGCTGGTCGGACTTGGCAAAGCCAGCGAATTGAACAACAAGATCAGCCTCGAAATCATCGACGCCACCTTCAAAGCGCTGAACGCGACTCCGGCCAAAGATGCCGTGCTGTACATCTCCGACGAAGGTGTCGGCAAAGATGCCGCATGGGTGCTCAAGCAAGCCGTACTCAGCGCCGCCGAACACGCGTTCCGCGCCGACAGCATGAAGAGCAAGCCCTCCAAGCCCGCCACGCTGAAACACATCACGTTTGCCTCGCTTGAAAAACCAAGTGCCGCATTGAAAAATACGCTCGAACAGGCTTCCGCCATTTCACGCGGCATGGGGCTCACCAAAGCACTGGCCAACCTGCCGGGAAATATCTGCACCCCGACCTACCTCGCCGCCAATGCGCTGGCACTGGACAAAGCGCACAAAGCCATTAAGACCACCGTACTGGAAGAGCAAGACATGCAGAAGCTCGGCATGGGCTCATTCCTCTCCGTCACGCGCGGCAGCGAACAGCCCGCCAAGCTCATCACGATGGAATACAGCGGCGCCGACAAAAAACAGAAGCCCATCGTGCTCGTGGGCAAGGGCATCACCTTCGACACCGGCGGCATCTCGCTCAAACCCGGCGCGGACATGGACGAAATGAAATACGACATGTGCGGTGCCGCCAGCGTATTCGGTGTCATGCAAGCGATTGCCGAGATGAGCTTAAAGCTCAATGTCGTCGGCATCATCCCCACCTGTGAAAATATGCCATCCGGCAAAGCCACCAAACCGGGCGACATCGTAACAAGCATGTCCGGCCAGACCATCGAAATTCTGAACACCGATGCCGAAGGTCGTTTGATCCTGTGCGACGCACTCACCTATGCCGCCAAGTTCAACCCCGACACCGTGATCGACATCGCCACCCTCACCGGCGCATGCGTGATCGCCTTGGGCCATGTCGCCAGCGGCATGTTCAGCAACGAAGACAAACTCGCCCAGGAACTGATCGCCGCAGGCGAACAAACGCACGACCGCGTCTGGCAAATGCCGCTGTGGGAAGACTACCAGCCGCTGCTGGACAGCAACTTCGCCGACATTGCCAACATCGGCGGCCGCGCGGGCGGCACCATCACAGCAGCTTGTTTCCTCGCGCGCTTCACCAAAGACTACCGCTGGGCGCACTTGGACATCGCGGGCACGGCCAATAAATCCGGCAAGCACAAAGGCGCAACTGGCCGTCCGGTGCCGTTGCTGACGCAGTACCTGATTAACCGTACCGCCTCGAAGTGACCAAAGTCGATTTCTACACCGGCAGCGAAGACAAGCTGCGCACCGCTTGCCAGCTGAGCCAGAAGGCCATGCAGAACGGGCTGCAGGTGTTGCTGCATGTGCCGGATGAGGCGACAGCCAATCAACTGGACAAGTTGCTGTGGCATTTTCCGCCGGCCGCGTTTATGCCGCATTGCCGCAGCCATGAGGTGGAAGCGACGGCGATGCCGGTGGTGATCGGCTGCGACGAAACCTTCCCGCATTCCGAACTGCTCATCAGTTTGCACAACGAGTGCCTGCCGTTTTTCAGCCGCTTCGAGCGCGTGATCGAGATCGTGGGACAGGACGATGACGATGCCAAGCTGGGGCGCGAGCGCTATAAGTTTTACAAGGATCGCGGTTACGAGATGCGCCATTTTGATTTGCGCCAGAAGGCGGGGACTTAAGCGATGGCCGACTTCTCCGAGGAACTGGAGCGCTGGGCAAAGATTCCGGTATTGACCGATGTGGTGGGCGAGCCGCCGCTTGATCTTCCGGTTTTGACGGAAGAGGTGGTGATAGACACCGCACCTTTTGCCAGTGCGCCTGACGTAGGAGCGGCGTCAGCCGCGAATGGCATTCGCGAGCAAGCTCGCTCCTACGATGAGGCTGCGGATAATGAACTGTTCGAGGTATTCGCCCCAACGACACACGCTCGGATGGGGGAAGAGTCGTGGAACTCCAGTTCTTCTACCCCCACCCTAGCCCTCCCCCTGCAAGGGGGATGGGATGTTGGCTCTGCGCTCAATCACACGATTCGCGCCTCCGATGATGCCGTCCCCGCAGCACAAGCCGCCATCGCCATTCCCGCGCCGTCTTTGCCCGTTCCATCCATTACCCTCTCCGCCGAACAGAGCGAACGCTTCGCCAGCGACCTTGTTGCCCGCGTCGAAGCGTGGCTGTTCGGGCATTCCGAATTTCAGACGGACATCGACTGGCCGGAGATCAAGCGCGCTTTGCCGGAATTAATCCGCGCACAATTGATCGCATCGGCAGAACCGCAGCCCTCTGCGGGGAGCAGTGGATTAGGTATAATCGCGCCCCTTTCAGTTGCACCTCAACCCAACAGTACAAGCATGAACACCAACGAACTCGCAAAAAGTTTTGAACCCAAGACCACCGAAGCCTACTGGTACGACAAGTGGGAAAGCGCAGACTATTTCAAGGCCGGTGCGGATGCCAGCAAATCCGAATCCTTCTGCATCCAGTTGCCGCCGCCCAATGTGACCGGCACGCTGCACATGGGGCACGGTTTCAACCAGACCTTGATGGATGCGCTGACGCGCTACCACCGCATGAAGGGTGATAACACCTTGTGGCAACCGGGCACCGACCATGCGGGTATCGCCACGCAGATCGTGGTGGAGCGCCAGCTCGATGCGCAAAAAATTTCGCGCCACGATTTGGGGCGCGAGAAGTTCATCGAAAAAGTGTGGGAGTGGAAGGAATACTCCGGCGGCACCATCACCAAACAGATGCGCCGCTTGGGCACTTCGCCCGACTGGTCGCGCGAACGCTTCACCATGGACGAAGGCTTGTCGCGCTCGGTTACCGAAACCTTCGTGCGCCTGTTCAACGAAGGCCTGATCTATCGCGGCAAGCGTCTGGTGAACTGGGATCCGAAGCTGCACACCGCGGTTTCCGACCTCGAAGTGGTGCAGGAAGAAGAAGACGGTTTCATGTACCACATCCAGTACCCGCTGGCGGATGGCTCGGGGCATCTGGTGGTTGCGACCACTCGCCCCGAAACCATGCTGGGCGACGTGGCGGTGATGGTTCATCCCGAAGACGAACGCTACAAACACCTCATCGGCAAGCAGGTCACGCTGCCGCTGTGTGAACGCACCATCCCCGTGATCGCCGACGAATATGTGGATAAAGAATTCGGCACCGGCGTGGTGAAGGTCACGCCCGCGCACGACTTCAACGACTATGCGGTGGGTCAACGCCACAAGCTGGAAATGATTTCCATCCTCACGCTGGATGCGAAGATCAACGAACACGCACCCGCAAAATACCAAGGTCTCGACCGCTTCGATGCGCGCAAACAAATCGTTGCCGACCTCGAAGCCGCCGGGCTGTTCGTCAAGGCCGACAAGCACAAACTCAAAGTGCCGCGCGGCGACCGCACCAATGTGGTCATTGAGCCGATGCTCACCGATCAGTGGTTTGTGGCGATGAGCAAGGCGGGCCCTGAAGGCAAGAGCATCACCGAGCAGGCGCTGGAATGCGTGGCCTCGGGCGAGATCAAGTTCCACCCCGAGAACTGGGTGAACACCTACAACCAGTGGCTGAACAACATTCAGGACTGGTGCATCTCGCGCCAACTGTGGTGGGGGCATCAGATTCCCGCGTGGTACGGCGTGAACGGCGAAGTGTTCGTCGCGCGCGACGAAGCCGAAGCGCGCCACTTGGCCGACAAGGCGGGCTACGCCGGACAACTCGACCGCGACAACGATGTGCTCGACACTTGGTTCTCGTCCGCGCTGTGGCCGTTCTCCACACTCGATTGGGAAGAAGGCAAGCCATTCGACGCGCAAAACGAATTCGTGCAGCAATACCTGCCGTCGTCAGTGCTGGTCACCGGCTTCGACATCATCTTCTTCTGGGTGGCGCGCATGGTGATGATGACCAAGCACATCACCGGAAAAATCCCGTTCAAGGATGTGTACGTGCACGGCCTGATCCGCGATGCGGAAGGCCAGAAGATGTCCAAGTCCAAGGGCAACGTGCTCGACCCCATCGACCTGATCGACGGCATCGCTCTCGAAGACTTGGTGAAGAAACGCACCACCGGATTGATGAACCCGAAGCAAGCCGAGCAGATCGAAAAGCGCACACGCAAAGAATTCCCCGAAGGCATTCCCGCCTTCGGTACGGATGCGCTGCGCTTCACGTTCTCGTCACTCGCCTCGCCCGGCCGCGACATCAAATTCGACATGCAGCGCTGCGAAGGCTACCGCAACTTCTGCAACAAACTGTGGAACGCGACGCGCTTCGTGCTGATGAATTGCGAGGGGCAAGATGTGGGCTTGGATGACGCGCTAGCGCGCGAATACTCCGCCGCCGACCAGTGGATGATTAGCCTGCTGCAAAAAGCCGAAGACGAAATGGCGGCGCACTTCGCCGATTACCGTTTCGACTTCGCGGCGCGTACCGTGTATGAATTGGTGTGGGACACGTATTGCGACTGGTATGTGGAGTTAGCCAAGGTGCAGATCGCCAATGGCAACGAAGCCGCGCAACGCGCCACGCGCCGCACCTTGGTGCGCGTGCTGGAAACCATTCTGCGCTTGGCGCACCCGATCATTCCGTTCATCACGGAAGAGCTGTGGCAGAAGATCGCGCCGCTGGCTGGAGCGCAAGGCGACACCCTCATGCTGCAAGCCTACCCCAAGGCAAACCCCGCACACATCGCGCCAGCCGCCATCGAAAAAATCGGCGTGCTGCAAGAGATGGTCAACGCCTGCCGCAGCCTGCGCAGCCAGATGAATCTTTCGCCCGCGCTGCGCGTGCCTCTGCTCGCCTCCGGCGATGCGGAGACGCTCAACACCTTCGCGCCGTACCTGCAAGCGTTGGCGAAGTTGAGCGAAGTCAGCGTGCTCGACGCATTGCCGGACAACACCGACGCACCGGTTTCCATCGTCGGCAATTTCAAGCTGATGCTGAAGGTGGAAATCGATGTCGCCGCCGAACGCGAGCGTCTGGATAAAGAGATCGCCCGCTTGTCCGGCGAAATCGCCAAAGCAGAAGGTAAGCTGAACAACGAAAGTTTTGTTGCCCGCGCGCCTGCGGCGGTGGTGGAACAGGAGAAGAAACGTTTGGATGACTTTAGTGCGACAGTGAGCCAGCTGAAGGTGCAGAGATCGGAAGAGCGTCGTGTAGGGAAAGAGTGTAGATCTCGGTGGTCGCCGTATCATTAAAAAAAAA
>FZPW01000003.1_pt1 | contig 11275 bp, 8 predicted proteins | sample 1534771 | NCBI WGS metagenome assembly FZPW01 (sample SAMEA104161894, study PRJEB21768) | metagenome | biome: subterrestrial habitat; feature: phreatic zone; material: underground water | place: France | collected 2016-06-01 | depth 60 m | reverse complement strand
TTTTTTTTTAATGATACGGCGACCACCGAGATCTACACTCTTTCCCTACACGACGCTCTTCCGATCTATTTACCGACCGGGGAGAAATCCAAGTTTGTGTTCGCACCATAGCAAGGCATGAGAGTTACGTTCAATTACACTTTTCTGTCCAAGATACCGGAATAGGTCTTACGAACGCGCAAATTGGTCAACTGTTTCAGAGCTTCCATCAGGCGGATACCTCGACAACACGCAAGTACGGAGGTACCGGTCTAGGCTTGGCGATTTCGAGGAAGCTCGTGCAGTTATTGGGCGGAGAAATAGGAGTATTCAGCGAATATGGCAAGGGCAGCACATTCTGGTTTACGACTGCATTCAAGCCTCAAGCTCTGGATAAGAGTGTTGAGGCTGCACACTCTAACCAGTTGACCTCTCTTGCAAACTCCCGCGTCTTGATTGCGGATGATAATCTGCTAAATCAGGAAATTTTGCGCTACCTGATCGAACAGGCTGGTTTGAATGTCGACATTGCCGGTAATGGCACCGAGGCGCTGCAGTATCTGAACAACCAAACTTCCGGGAAATACAATCTGGTCATGCTGGATTTACAGATGCCCGGATTAGATGGCATTCAAACCTGCGCTGCAATGCGGCGTCTCCCCAATGGGGCCAATCTGCCAATTCTAGGTATTACAGCAAGTACTGTGGAAAGTTGCCATGCAGAGGGGATACTGGCAGGCATGAACGATGTAATCAATAAACCAATTACCGCGGATGCCATGTCATCGACATTACTCCATTGGATCAAGTCAATAAAGGCGAAGTAAGATTAACGGGGGGCTGCCTAGTATTTTACCTAGTATGCCTTACTCACCCGAAGGTTTAGCATATCGAAGCGGCTTAGGAGTAGTGGAGATACGAATATTTCTTCGCAATCCTGCTGCAAGCGCATGACCAAACAAGTATTACTTTTTATCAAATGGAATGTACCTGCATCTCTCCGAATTAAGAGTTGGGTACATACAAAGCGTACAGACAATATCCATGAGAGCAACCTTATCTCCATCCGCAATTGTGGAGGGCCTTGATTCACTCCCCGCATTTCCGCGTATCGTCATGGACATTCTGGATACACTGAATGACGAGTCTGTGGATACTGGCATGCTGGCCGACCTGATCCAGCATGACTCCGTAATTGTCGGACAGCTATTATATGCAGCCAATTGCGTTAACCTTTACAAACAAGGCGCGGCAATTTGCTGTATTCATGACGCAATACAGACATTGGGAGTCCGCCGTATCCGAGAAATAGCTCTGACCGTCAGGTTATTAGACTTTATGGATGGGCTGGGAGCAGATGCCTCTTTTTCTGAACACGGCCTTACTGTTGGTATCTGCGCACAAGAGCTATTACGACACGCAGAGTTTGATTCTTCCAAAGCATTAGTTGCCGGAATTTTGCACGATATCGGGCGCTTTTGGTTGTTCAATTGCTACCCTCGCACAACACACCGACACTTCGAACACGTAGAAGTCGGCTCCCATCCACTCATCAAAATTGAGCGTGAACTGTTTGGTATGGATCACTGTGAAATTGGTCATTGCATTGCCAATGCATGGCGCCTACCTGAAGAAATATGTTCCAGCATTTTGCTGCATCACCAATTAATACAGCATCCCCCCAATCCCTTGCAGGCAGCCATCTATTTGTCAGAAATAATCTGCAACACGTTTAACCTCCCTATACAAGACAACAATCTTGATATTGATGATCGAGTCCTAACCACACTTTCTCTAAACTGGAACGACGATATTGGAAATTTATTGGCTCAAGTTGAAGCACGAGTTAAGCAAGTCAAGCTCATTGCCAAATGAAGTTAATGCTAATTGATTGACGAGGAGTAACTGATGGAAGAATATAAAAATCAATATGTCGGCAAGGATGTCAAAAGGACGATTCTCGTAGTCGATGACACAAAGGATAACTTGACCGTCATCGGCGAGTTGCTTGAACCATACTACCGGGTCAGGCTTGCACTTTCTGGAGAACGCGCGTTAAAGGTGGTGCAGATTGATCCGCTTCCAGATTTGATTTTGTTGGATGTCATGATGCCGGGAATGGACGGCTATGCGGTACTGGAACGACTGAAAGCCACTCCTGCCACACGAAATATTCCGGTAGTCTTCGTGACAGCGATGAACGCCACCGAGGATGAGGAAAAAGGTTTGCATCTAGGGGCGGTTGATTATGTGACTAAACCCATCAGGCCGGCGATTTTGCTCGCACGGGTTCGCACCCACATCGAGCTTAAGCAAGCAAGGGATTGGCTCACAGATCAAAACGATAATCTGGAAAAAGAAGTTGGACGCCGCACGTGGGAAAACGAATTAATCAAGGACATTAGTCTAAATGCCTTGGCCATGCTTGCGGAAAAAAGGGACAACGAAACCGGTAACCATCTGCATCGCACCCAGTCGTATGTGGAAGCTTTAATGTCGAAACTAAGTGAGCATCCGCGCTTCCGGGCTCACTTGGGTGCTCGGCAACGTAGCCTGATTGCCAAAGCCACTCCTCTTCACGATATTGGCAAAGTCGGGATACCAGATTCTATTCTGCTAAAAAATGGGCGATTGACACCTGAGGAATTCGAAATCATGAAAACTCATGCTCAGATAGGCGCGACCGCACTAGATGAGGCAATCGAACGAGTGCTTGGACGGAATTCCGATATATTCAAATCAGGGCAAGGGGACTCCCCGCTTGCCTTTCTCGAAATGGCGCATCAAATAGCCATCGGTCATCACGAAAAATGGGATGGTTCCGGCTATCCGCGAGGATTGGCGGGGGAAGCGATTCCCGTCAGTGCTCGCTTGATGGCATTAGCAGACGTATTCGATGCCCTAATTTGTCGACGCCATTACAAAGATCCCGTCCCGCTAGAAAAAGTGGTCGAGATTATTAGTGAAGGAAGGGGCAAGCATTTCGACCCGGATATCGTTGATGCTTGCCTGGAATTACAGGATCAATTTACCGAAATCGCACACCGTTTCTCAGATCAAACAGAATCCCAATAACCATTCAATATCATGCAAGACGCGCTATATTTCCCCTCCGACGACAGTCTATTAGATGTATTGCGCAAAACTTTGGAGCATTGGCGAACTGCAGATTCACAATGTTCGATTTTTGCGATACTGCCGGAAGCTGACCAAAACTTAGTGGCTGTGTTGCAGGCAGAATGTGTTCGCCTGAACATTCCTCTGGCTGGCGCGATCTTTCCTGCACTGATAAAAGATGGCCGCTTTATACAAAGCGGTATGTGGTTATTAAAATCGGCAATCAGCAGTAAATCTAAACTGGTCGAAAATTTAGACAAGGATGCTTCAGCAGCAGCCAGCCAGATCATTAAAGCGATAGAGCCTCAACTCGATGTGCCTCACAAAACTTTGTTCATGGTGTTCGATGGCATGGTACCCAATATATCCAGCATCCTGGACGAAATTTATGTACAACTGGGCGATATGGTCGGTTACGTGGGCGCCAATGCTGGCAGTGAGAATTTCATTGCCATGGATTGCCTCTTTGATTCACAGCAGCGGATCGGTAATGGCGTGCTGTGTCTATTACTACCTCCGGAATTGAAGACGGCTCTCGCACACGGATACAAGTCACCGCCTGAAAATGTTACCGCTACATCCAGCATAGGTAATCGGATTGCCAGTATCGATTGGCAGCCTGCCTTTACCGTCTATCAGACTAAAATTAAGCAACTCTACAATATCGAGTTAAACCAAGAAAACTTCTATCGGCATGCCGCCCACTTTCCTTTGGGCATTATTCTCGCCAATCAGGTCTTAGTAAGAATTCCTGTAGGAGTTGATGAGGACGGCACAATCTACTGTGCCGGGGAAGTGCCCGACTATGCTGTAATGACACTGCTCCAAGCCTCCGAGGAAAACTCCCTCAGTACAGTAAAAAGTATTGCAGGACGATTAGGGGATGTGTCGTCCAGCAACATCATTTTGAGTTTTTATTGTGCCGGAAGGCGCATGCACATGGGGTCATCAGCCGAGCTTGAGCTTGAAGCATTGTCGCACGCAACAGGAGCCTCGTTGATTGGTGCTTTGTCGCTAGGTGAAATTGGAAGCCTGCAAAATTCGACCTATCCCCTATTTCATAATGGCACGCTAGTTGGCGTCACTTGGAGTTAAGCATGAATCAGGTCAGACTGCTAACCATTCTGTATGACTTGGTAAGAGTAATCGGCGGTCATGTCAGCCTGCTTCCTCTGTTGACACGAGTTTTACAACGCCTGATGTTTCACACAGGCTTCCCTATCGGGGTCGTGCTACGAGAAATTGAGCAAAACACGGTAACAACGCTGCGGCTCGAATTGGTAATTGGCAGTCACCGTCTCGCATCAAAACGAGGTGAAACGATGGACATTCCAGCTTCTTGGGCAATGGAAGGTCTTGCTTTGCTACGCGGTTCAACTGAAACAGGTTGTTTTGCTGTGCCATTCCAAGAATATAGAACAGCATTACGCCTGCCTATCCGTGATTTTGGCGCTATTGTCCTGCTAAGTCCGGAAGATTTCGCGATAGATTTGCCCGTTACCGAACTATTCCCCCCAATCTTAGATAATTTGTCGCGAGCCGTTACGCTGTGCGAAAACAATGATGCCTATGCACAACGCCTTGAGCAAGATCGCAACAGTGCACAGCATATCCTTGAAGTTGAACGCGCTCGCCTGCATACCTTGGTTTCAACTATTCCAGACCTCGTATGGCTGAAAGATCCTAACGGAGTTTATCTATACTGCAACCCAAAATTCGAACAGCTTTATGGCGCAAAAGAATCAGATATCGTCGGCAAAACCGATTACGATTTTGTTGAACCAGCGCAGGCCGATCATTTTCGCGATAACGACCACAAAGCTGAAAAACTAGGTGGGCCGCGAATGAATGAAGAGTGGCTGACCTTTGCCAGCAACGGTTATCGGGGACTGTTTGAAACCACCAAGACCCCCATGTATACAAATGAAGGGAATATTGTCGGTGTGCTTGGCGTGGCTCGTGACATTACCCAGCGCAAAATGACAGAGGCCCAGTTGCGAAAACTAACGCTGGCAGTAGCGCAAAACCCCAATGGAATTGAGATGACCGATATCGAGGGGCGTATCGAATATGTCAATGAAGCTTTTACTGCAATGACCGGCTACACAGCAGCAGAAGTCATTGGCCGCAACCCCAACATTCTTAGCTCGGGGAAAACGCCTAGGTCAACAATCGACGCATTATGGAAAACATTAAAACGCGGCGAATGCTGGGAAGGTGAATTCATTAATAAAAAGAAAACAGGCGACCTTTATTACGAGCGCGCTTTCGTTATTCCACTGCGCCAGCCTGATGGTAGCGTTACAGGCTATGTGGCATTTAAGGAGGATATTACCGAAAAAAAACGTATGAGCGATGAGTTGGACGATCACCGCAATCATTTGAAAGGACTAGTAGCATTGCGTACCGCCGAATTAAGTGCAGCCAAGGAAGCTGCCGAATCAGCGAATCTTGCGAAGAGTCATTTCATTGCGAACATGAGCCATGAGATTCGCACACCGATGAACGCCATCATGGGCTTGGCGCATCTGGTGGGCCGCGAAGGCGTGAGCGACAAGCAACGGCAGCAGTTATCCAAGATCGACAGTGCGGCACGTCATCTGCTTCAGGTCATCAACGACATCCTCGACTTCTCCAAGATCGAAGCCGGAAAATTAGAACTCGCTGCAGGCGACTTCGAACTGTCCCGCGTAACAGACAACGTGACCACGCTGGTCGCCGAGGCTGCGCATGCCAAGTCGCTCGATATCATCGTGGACATGGACAATCTCCCGCCCTTCCTGCACGGCGACGGCATGCGTCTGGGACAGATCCTGCTGAACTTCACCGGCAATGCGGTGAAATTCACCAAGCACGGCAGCCTCACCCTCCGGGGGCGTATCTCCCGCCAACAGGATGGTCGCCTCTGGATCCGCTTCGAGGTAAGCGATACCGGTATTGGCATCTCGGAGGAACATCAGGCGCGACTATTCCATGCCTTCGAACAGGCGGACACGTCAACTACCCGGCAATACGGAGGAACCGGCCTCGGATTGACCATCTCCAAACGCCTGGCGGAGCTGATGGGGGGGCAGGTCGGAATGGAGAGCCAACTCGGTGCGGGCAGCACGTTCTGGGTGGAGTTGCCGTTCGGTTTGGCACAGGCACGGATGCAACCTACCTCCGCACAGCTCGGAGACACCACAGACGCCGCCCACCCCATGGCACGTCTATCCGCCTATGCCGGGCAACGCCTGCTGCTGGCCGAGGACAACACACTCAATCAGGAAGTGGCGCTGGCATTGTTGCATGATGCGGGATTAACGGCGGACGTGGTTGAGAACGGTGACGAAGCACTGCGGGCTGTGCGCGACACTGTCTACGACCTGATCCTGATGGACATCCAGATGCCGGTGATGGACGGTCTGGAAGCCTCGCGCCGTATCCGGGAATTGGCGGGGTATCGCGATACCCCCATCCTGGCGATGACCGCCAATGCCTTCAATGAAGACAAGGAACGTTGTCTGGAAGCCGGCATGAACGACTTCGTGGCCAAGCCGGTGGAGCCCAACCATCTCTATGCGACTTTGCTGCGTTGGCTGCCGCCGCTGGCGGTGACTACCACCTCTGCGCCCTCTTCCACTAAGCCTCCCGCATCCTCTGAAGCCGACGATATAGACCGATTGCTGGCCGCGATCCCCGGCATCGATCTGGAGCGCGCCCTGAAAGTCGCGAACGGCAAGCGCGAACGACTGGTGAAATATCTGCTCCATCTCCGCGAGGAACACCGGGACGACTTGCAGCTCGTCGCCAACGCGCTGGCGCAAGGCGAGCGGGATGAAGCGGTACGCATGGCACACACGCTCAAGGGGCTGTTAGGTACGTTCGGGCTGACCGAACTGCAAAAGCAAGCAGCCGCACTGGAAGGAGCCCTTAAAGCTAACGACGGCAACGCTGATAAGTTGCTGGGCGAAATGCGGTCGGGCATGGAAACGCTGATGGTGGCCATCTCGTCGGCAGGACAAAGGGCGACAACGAACGGGCCGGAAGGCGAAGCGACGGTGAGCTGGGGCGATCTGCAAACCCGGCTAATGGCCTTGCGAGCCAGTTTGGCGGCCTCGGATATGGAGAGCGCACGTCTGTTCGAGGAGCTGCGCCCAATCCTCAAGCAAGCCATCGGCGCACCAAGCGACACCCTCGCTCACCTCATCGATAACTTCGAGTTCGAGGGGGCACTCGGAATGTTGGATGATCTCACTGAAAAGTGAGAGACAGCCCCCATCTCCGGGAATGCCGGAACACAGGAGTCAATATGATGAGCGAACTTAATACCGTCAAAGTGCCGTCTGCCATGGAACCGCTGTTCGAGAAAGCGCAACAGTTGGTACAGCGCTATTTTAAGGAACGGAGTTTCTCGCCCGAGCAAGGCACCATCATGATAGGCGACCAGCGTTACATCCTGATGCGGGCCGAATCGATCTCGGTGAGTTTCTTCGAGTATGTTCATACCTCCTACCCTACGCTGGACGACATGGATGTCTTCTCGGTGGCGGGAACGATCTTGTACGATTTGGCCAACGGAATGGGAAAGGCGGATGCCAAGGTGTTCGCCCGCAAAATGGGGATCGACGATCCCATTGCTCGCCTCTCCTGCGGCCCGGTTCATTTCGCGTATGCCGGCTGGGCTTCCGTCGACATCTCGCCGGAAAGCGCCCCTTCCATGGACGAGAACTATTACCTGCTCTATGACCACCCCTATTCCTTCGAGGCCGCGACCTGGATCGAGAAGCAAGAGCGCGCGAACGGCAATGTCTGTTTCATGAACTCGGGCTATTCCGCAGGTTGGTGCGAAACCAGCTTCGGCGTGCCGCTGGTCTCGCGCGAAATACTTTGTCGTGCGCACGGAGACGCCATCTGCCGATTCATCATGGCCCCCCCAAGCCGCATCGATGAACGCATCGCTGCTTACCGTCAAGCTCACCCTGATCTGTTCGCCCATCCCCATGCCTAACGTCGTCTACGAAAGCGTGATATCCCGCCTGTCCGGCGAAGCTCCCTTGCTCGCCAAGGGACTGGTCAATGCCGCGCTTGTCCGACGCAACTGGAACGCGGAGTCGGTCACACCGTTCCAGTTACGAGAACTGCTAAACGCCGAGGTGCTGCCGAAAATCAGCCTTGCCTTGAGCAACTCGACCGATTTTTCAAGCCTGGGCTTCGGCCAGATCGAAACCGATGCCAATGGCATCGTAATTCGCGCCGATGCCATCCTGTCCAGTCTGCTCAAGGGTGTGGACATCACGCCGGATGCCGGATTATCCGCGCGGCTCCTGTTCGCCAAAGTGCTGTTGCCGGTCGATTCTCCGCTCTGGCGCGGCAATGACGTGAAAGTGCGCACCGAAGTCTTCGGCAACCGTTATGTGCGCCTGACCAACTTCTGGTACGGCGGCTGTTGCCAGATGGTGCTGGTGCAGGATGTCACGCTGGAAGCCTGTCTCGAAAGGGAGGCGGGCGAACTGTATGCAACAGTGAAGGCGGCCAATATTGAACTCACCGTCGCGCGCGATGCAGCCGAGGCGGCCACCCGCGCCAAGAGTAATTTCCTGGCCAATATGAGCCACGAGATCCGCACCCCGATGAACGCCATCATCGGCTTCACCCACTTGCTGCAACGCGAGATCACCGATCCGGGGCAGATGGAGAAACTGGCCAAGATCAATGCTTCAACCCATCACTTGCTCGGCATCCTGAACGACATCCTCGATATTTCGAAGATCGAATCCGAGCGGCAGAGTCTCGAAAAAGCGCCCATCAACCTCTGGCGTATCGTCAACCATGTACACAGCATGCTGATCGAACGTGCGGAAGCCAAAGGGCTACAACTTGCGGAACGGATCGACACCGCCTTGAGCAACGCCACCTTTATCGGAGACTCCTTGCGCTTGCGCCAGATACTGGTCAATCTAGTCGGCAATGCCATTAAATTCACGGAACGCGGCATCATCACCATGCGTGTCTTATTGGAAGGCGAACAGGACGGGAAATCGCGCATCCGTTTTCAGATTGAGGATACAGGTATTGGCATCCAGCCGCAGGATCTGGAGCGCATCTTTGATGCATTCGAGCAGGCGGAAACTTCCACCACACGGAAGCACGGCGGCACGGGCCTCGGTCTGGCGATCAGCCGCCGTCTGGCACGCCTGATGGGTGGCGATACCGGGGTGAAAAGTGTACCCGGTCAGGGAAGCACCTTCTGGTTCACCGTCCTGCTCGAGCGGGACACCTCCCCAGTTCCCGCCCCTATCGCTCAAGCAGGAGGTCAGTCGATCCGCGCGGGGGCGCGGGTATTGCTGGTCGAAGACAATCTGATAAATCAGGAAGTCGCACAAACACTGTTGGAGGATATCGGGCTGACCGTGGATATCGCCAATCACGGCGGCGAGGCCATCGAGAAGATTCGCGACATGAAATTCGACCTCATCCTGATGGATATGCAGATGCCGGTGATGGACGGGCTGGAGGCCTCACGCCGTATCCGCACCATGGAATGCTGCCATGATATCCCCATCCTGGCCATGACTGCCAATGCCTTCAATGAAGACCGCAAACGTTGCGAGCAGGCTGGCATGAACGACTTCATCGCCAAACCGGTAGACCCTGCCACGCTTTACGACACCCTGGCGCGCTGGCTTCCCGATGCCGACAACTCCCGACATCTCCAGCGAGAAATAACACGCCCCCTGTCTCCCGAAACAGCGGACATGATTGACTGGAAGGTATTGCAGACCAACCTGAACATCTTGGGAAATAAACTTGAAAATGCAGATATCGCCAGCGTCCGGCTATTCGCAAGTATGCTGCCCATATTAAGGAGGGCAGTCGGTGATGCTGCCATCATGCTCGGCAAACAGATCGAGAGTTTCGAATACGATGAAGCACAGGAAACACTGAGAGTGATTCTAAATAACGAGCCCCGCCTACAAAAAAATGGAAAAATCTTTAAACAATAACAAAACATCTGCTGCCAACCAGACAGAAACTGATCAGCAGGTGACGATCTTTGCCGAACAGGTGAGCCTGCTGTACGAGGCTATGCCCGCTTCGGCATTTGCCAACATCATCATGACGGTGTTGTTTATCGCCACGCAATGGCCGGTCATCGATCACGCCACCCTGTTCGGCTGGGGCGGCGTCGGCATGGTCATCGTCGCCCTGCGCTGGTGGCACTACCTAGCCTATCGGCGCGCAACGCATGAAGAACGACGCAAGCGACGCTGGAGCACCCTGTTCATCCTCGGTTCCAGCGCCTCCGGCCTCTTGCTCGGCCTGTCGGGTGTCTTCCTGTTCCCCCCGGACAACCCGATCCATCAGGCCCTTTGCGTCCTGATCCTGATCGGGATGATTTCCGGGGCGACCTCCAGTCTGTCGTTCGTACTCCACGCGTACTGGATCTATCTGGCCATGCTAACCACGCCGATCCTGATCAGCCTGCTGCGTACCGATACGCACATCGCCAATCTGCTGATCGGTATGATGCTGGTCGCCATTGTGTTCGCCCTCAAAACGACGAAAACCCACTACCATCGCACGATGAACAACATCAGCCAGCGCCTGAAAGCGGAAGCGGGTGAGATTGCCTTGCTCAAGAGCGAGTCTGTCGTTGCCCGAGAGCGCGCGCTGTTGCGTAACGTGATCGATGCCATTCCCTATCCGATATTCATCAAGGATGAGCACAGCACCTACCTAGGGGCGAACAAGGCACTGGAGGTGTTTTTCAATGCCCCCGAGTCGGAAATCATCGGTAAGACGGATTATGATTTTCTCGCCCCCGAGACTGCCAAAGAGATTGTCTTGATGGATAGGAAGATACTGAGGAAAGGCGACTCCCAGGTCTTCCACGAAAATTTAACCGCACCGGATGGTCATGACACACATTTCGAGACGCACAAGATTCCGTTCATGCTGGAAAGCGGCAAGCTAGGTCTGATCGGCATCGCGCAGGATATCAGCATGCGCATACAAGCCGAGACATCGATGCGCGAAGCCAAGGAAGCTGCCGAATCAGCGAATCTTGCGAAGAGTCATTTTATTGCGAACATGAGCCATGAGATTCGCACGCCGATGAATGCGATTATGAGATCGGAAGAGCGTCGTGTAGGGAAAGAGTGTAGATCTCGGTGGTCGCCGTATCATTAAAAAAAAA
>FZPW01000065.1_pt1 | contig 12477 bp, 11 predicted proteins | sample 1534771 | NCBI WGS metagenome assembly FZPW01 (sample SAMEA104161894, study PRJEB21768) | metagenome | biome: subterrestrial habitat; feature: phreatic zone; material: underground water | place: France | collected 2016-06-01 | depth 60 m | reverse complement strand
GCGTACAGGTGAAACAAACGGCGAGGACTATCATTTCGTCACGCGCGAACAGTTCACCGAAATGGCCAAACACGGCGACTTTCTTGAAAGCGCCGAGGTGTACGGAAACTACTATGGCACCTCGCAATCCTGGATCAGCCAAGAGATTGCCCAAGGCCACGATATCCTGCTGGAGATCGACTGGCAGGGGGCGGCGCAAGTACGCAGCAAGTTTCCCGACAGCATCGGCATCTTTATCCTGCCGCCCTCGCTGGCGGCACTGGAAAGCCGTTTGCACGGGCGCAAACAGGACAGTGCCGAGATCATCGCCAAGCGTCTGGATGCCGCCCGCGAGGACATCTCACATGTGGCGGAGTTCGACTATGTTATTATTAACGACACCTTGGACATTGCCTTGCAACAGCTCAATGCGGTGGTAATCGCGGCAGGGCTCCGCCGCAACCGGCAGCTCACACGCCAGGCAAATCTAATCAATCAGTTGCAAGAATAGGAGAATCTCATGGCCCGCATCACCGTTGAAGACTGTATGAAGTACATCCCCAATCGTTTTGAACTGACTTTGGCAGCCGCTTACCGCGCACGCCAACTGGCCAACGGTGCCAGCCATCTGGTGGACGAAAGCAAAGACAAGCCCACAGTTGTCGCCCTGCGCGAAATCAGCGAAGGCAAAGTTGGTATCGAGATATTGAATCGCGGCATGGCGTAATCCCAGTGTTCGTCCGGCAACTGACGGACGAACACCCGCAAATTTTCCCGTGCAGCGTTGCCGCGCTGCACCTGTAGCACGAGAAACCACACACCCCAAACCATAGACTCCCGGAGTCATCCACATGACCCAACTTGATGAGCAAGCGTTGCTTGAAGAAGTCGCCGCTTACCTCAAGCCGGAAGATATCGCGGCGGTAAAAGTCGCGCTCGCGTTCAGCGCCTCGGCGCATCAGGGACAGACACGCCAATCGGGTGAGCCTTACGTCACCCATCCGATTGCCGTTGCGCGCATTCTCACCTCGCTGCATCTGGATGCTCAGGCAATCATCGCCGCACTGTTGCACGATGTGGTGGAAGATACGGATATCTCCATCGAAAATGTGGCGGAAGCCTTTGGCAAGCCGGTCGCCGATATGGTCGAAGGCCTGAGCAAACTGGATAAGCTCCAATTCGAAACACAGGAAGACGCGCAGGCCGAAAACTTTCGCAAGATGCTGATGGCCATGGCGCGCGATGTGCGCGTCATCCTGATCAAACTGGCGGATCGCCTGCACAATATGCGCACACTGGGCGCGGTATCACCGGACAAGAGCCAGCGTATCGCGCGCGAAACGATGGAGATCTACGCCCCCATTGCCAATCGCCTCGGCCTCAACACCCTCTTCCAGGAGCTGCAGGATCTGTGCTTTATGTACTTGCATCCCAACCGTCACTCCGTGCTCTCCAAGGCTTTGAAAGTGGCGCGCGGCAACCGCCGCGAAGTGGTGGGCAAGATACTCGATGCGATCAAGCAGCGCTTGGATGAAAACCATATCCAGGCCGAAGTCAAAGGGCGCGAAAAACATCTCTACGGCATTTACCAGAAGATGCAGTCAAAATCACTGGCCTTTTCGCAAGTGTTGGACATCTACGGTTTCCGCGTGCTGGTCGACGATGTGCCCTCGTGTTATCTCGCGCTTGGTGCATTACACGGTTTATACAAACCTTTTCCCGGCAAGTTCAAAGACTACATCGCCATACCCAAAGCCAACGGCTACCAGTCGTTGCACACCGCCCTATTCGGCCCCTTCGGCACGCCCATCGAGGTACAGATACGCACCGTCGAGATGAACAAAATTGCAGAGGCGGGCGTGGCATCGCACTGGCTCTACAAGACCAACAAGACCCCCATCAACGAACTCCACCAGAAGACCCACCAATGGCTGCAGAGCCTGCTGGAAAGTCTGTCGCAAAGCGGCGACTCGGTGGAATTCCTTGAGCATCTGAAGATCGACCTGTTCCCGGACGAGGTCTATGTGTTCTCGCCCAAAGGCAGAATATTTGCGCTGCCGCGCGGTGCAACCGCAGTGGACTTTGCCTACAATGTGCATACCGATATCGGCAATCGCTGCGTCGCAGTCAAAGTCAATTTCGAACTGGTGCCGTTGCGCACAGAATTGAAAAATGGCGACCGTGTCGAAATCACCACCGCACCGCTCGCCCACCCCAATCCCGCATGGCTGAGCTACGTGGTCACCAGCCGCGCTCGCAGCGCGATACGTCATGCACTCAAAACGATGCATCTGGATGAATCCGCCAATCTCGGCGAGCGCCTGCTAAATCAGGCACTCAATTCACTAGGCCTCAAACTGCAAGACATACCGGATGCAAGCTGGGAACGCGTGATCAACGAGACCAGTGCAAAATCACGCCAGGAAGTTTTTGCCGACATCGGCTTGGGTCGCCGCTTGAACATGGTCATCGCGCGCCAACTTGCCCGCATCGGCGAAACCAATCACCACGAGACAAACAGCAGCGGGGTCGTCACCATTCTCGGCACCGAGGGCATGGCCATCCAGTTCGCCAAATGTTGCCGCCCCATCCCCGGCGACCCCATCATCGGGGTCATCAAACCGGGACAGGGTTTACTCATCCACACCCACGACTGTCCCTCGTTACGCAAAGGCCGCAGCGGCACGGAAGAGTGGCTGGATGTGGCATGGGACAAAAACATCAACAAACTGTTCGAGGTGAGCATCAAACTCATCGTCGCCAATCAACGCGGCGTACTGGCGAAAGTCGCTTCCTCCATCGCCGAGGCCGAATCCAACATTGAGAATGTACATTTCAGCAACGAGGGCGAATACACCGCGCTGTACTTCACCCTACAAGTAAACAACCGGCTGCATCTAGCCAACGTCATGCGCAATCTGCGCAAAATCGCGGAAGTCATCCGCATTACCCGCGTCAAGAGTATTCCGGCCTAATACGGCCCGCGCCAATACAAAAAAGAAGGGCATCCGCAAAGGATGCCCCAACAGGAGGAGAAACTATGAAAGCGTTTACTTTCGTTGCGTATGATACAAATTTACCCCAGCAGTACAGATGAATTTTTTGTTAAATCTTACGGTATCTCTACACCGTAACGATTCACTTTTTGGCAATCTCGCGCAGGAAATCGATGACATGCAAGGCCAGCGAGCCTTCAGCCGTCTCCGCCTCGTACTCTTCCCAATCGAACTCGTCATGCACCGCGCTGTCGCTCAGATGCAGCTGTTCGATGTCCTGCGGTGCAATGGAATACAGCAAGCCGTGTGATACGTGTTGATGGATTTGCATGACATCCTCCTCGATAACGAGAGAAACCACTTCGTCGAAAGTACTGCACCTAAATCTTATTACGCCGCAATCGCATCCAGTAAGGCGGCTTTCTTGGTCTTGCCTGCGCGCGAGGGCGGACGGCAGATGCCGCAGACGTAATCTTTGCTCAGTTCGTCGGTATGCGTCACAAAGTGGCCACCGCATTCGGTGCAAACGGTGAGTTCCATCATCTTGGCATCAAAGAAGCGCACGAGGAACCAGGCGCGGGTGATGCTGAGTTCAGGTTCGCCCTGGGAGATTTCGATCTGTTCCAGATACAGGCGGTAGCTTTTGATGAGGGCTTCGATGCCGGTGACGCTGCTGTGTTTGTTCAGGTATTGGTAGATGTCCATGAACAGCGACGAGTGAATATTGGGGAGCCAGCTCATGAACCAGTCGGTGGAGTACGGCAGCATGCCTTTGGAGGGGGATTCTCCTTTGACTTCTTTGTAGAGCTTGAGCAGGCGTTCGCGGCTGAGTTTGGTCTCTTCCTGCAGCACTTGCAGGCGGGCGCCGAGGTTGATCAGTTCGATGGCGAGCTGGATTTCGCGGGCTTCGTTGACTACGCTCTTGTTCTTCATGGTGCTTTCCCCTGTTTATCTGTATTGATTTAGGCGGCGACGGCTTCTACCGGACGGCCAGCCATGAGGATGGTGGCGTGGGCTTGGCTCATCATGCGGTCTTTGTTGTAGTCGGTGACCATGTTGAGCAGCAGGCGTTCGTCGAAGCGGAAGGCGCATAGCAGCATGTTGCTGGCGGCCATCTTCAACAGTTGCGCCGGGGTCAGGCCCGCGATCAGGTCGGCCATTTCTTCGCTGATGCCGAGGCGGAAGATGGCGCTGACTTTGTCGTCGTTAATCATTTGCTTGGCCAGCATCATGTAGGAGAGGTTGGCTTCTTTGATTTCTTCGTGCAGTTGTTGGGCGTTCATTTCCGGCTCCTCGTGCTCAATGCGTTGTGTGTTTCGATGGCTGCATTGTGCGGGAGGGCACGTGTAGGGAAAATCGGAGAATGGCTAATTCTTGTGTAGGAAGTTGTTTCGCCTCTCTTGTAGGAAAAAGTCTTATGACTTTGCGGGGAGCATGGTGACATTATCCGGATTCCACGCTGTTTCAATGCGCGGAATAGCGGGAGATTTGGGATGTTTATTCAACTTCTCCGGTGAGAAAGTGAGTCTCTGACACTCGCGATCTCCTCCCGCTTCAGTTATTCAATCGGCTCAAAGAGCTGCCTATCACTCTTGCGCTGCTCCAGCATTTTTCCCGCCCGCGCGATAAATTCGCGGTTATCCAACGGCTTGTTGAGAAAATCGGTCACGCCCATTTGTAAAGCATGGTGGCGCACCTCCGCCTCGTGATTGGCGGTCACCATCATCACGGGAATATCTGCATAGCGGGGTATCTGACGAAATCGCTCGACCAGTTCGATACCATTCAACTCTGGCATCATGTAATCAACAATCAGAAGATCCGGCTCATTGTCCATACACCAAGCCAGCGCGGCAACGGGGTCAGTAAAACAAACTGATTCGCAATCCGGAAGTTTGCGCACCAAGTGCCGCAACAAGGTCACATTAATTTGCGTATCGTCAACAATCACCACCCGCATAAAACAGTCCCTATCGTTATTACTCACAGCACTGCCAATTGGAATCTGATCCGGCCCTCGATTCGGCCGGCTCAGCATGCTCAGCGTGATCGTAAAAAGGGCGCGATATTGTCAGCTTTTTCAACTGCCAACAATCGGCAAATTCCTGCCATAGGAAAAAACCTACAAGCTCAAAATGAGGAGTTAATTTGATCCGAAACCGAAGAGGCGGGAGTGGGAGTAGCAGCGTCTAGGCACGCTGCTACAAAAACGTCAGAGTAACGCGCAACGCTTGCTTACTTCTGCTTCAGCAATTCAAAAAATTGCGCGGCCGGCTGCGGTTTGCCGAAGAAGTAGCCCTGACATTCCTCGCAACCGCTCTCGATCAGGATATTCGCCTGCGCCTGAGTTTCGACGCCCTCGGCGATCACGCTCATGTGTAGGTTGCGCGCCATGGCAATGATGGTTTGCACCATGGCGACATCGTTCGGATTTTCTTCCAGATGCATCACAAACGAGCGGTCGATCTTAAGCGTGTCGATCGCCATGCGGCGCAGATAGGCAAGGCTGGAGTAGCCGGTACCGAAGTCATCCAGCGCCACACGGAAGCCCATCCCTTTGATTGCATCCAGCGTGGTGGCTGCATCCTGCTGATGCAGCAGCACACCCTCGGTCAACTCCAGCTCCAGCAACTTGGGATCAGCCCCGGTATCGCGAATGATTTGCGCCAGCGTGCCGGGCAAATCACCGTGTAAAAACTGCCGGGCGGACACGTTAATGCTGATCGGCAGACGATAGCCCATATCCATCCACATACGGCTTTGCAGGCAGGCGCTATGCGCCACCCACTCGCCAATGTCGCTGATGATGCCGGTCTCCTCGGCAATCGGAATGAATTTGGCGGGGGAGATAATGCCTTCCTGCGGATGCAGCCAGCGGATCAGCGCTTCAGCGCCAACCAGCTTCCCGTCGCGCATATCAACCTTGGGCTGGTAATACAGCTCGAATTCCCCTCGCTCCAGCGCCTTGTGCAGATTGCTTTCCACGGTCAGGCGCTCCATCGTACGCACATTCATTTCTTCCGCAAAGAAGTGATAGCCCGCACGTCCCCGCTCCTTGACGTGATACATGGCCACATCGGCGTGTTTCATCAGAGTGTCGATGCTGCGCCCGTCCTCGGGATAGATACTGATACCGATACTGGGCGTGCTGCGCAATTCGGTTTCCTTGATCTGATAGGGACGCGACATTGTCTCCAGGATTTTTTGCGTCACGATCACCGCATCGTTCGCATCGTTAATTTCCGCCAGCAGCACCACGAATTCGTCACCGCCGGTACGGGCGATGGAATCCTGTTCGCGCACACAGCTTTGCAACCGTTCGGCAGCGGCCTTGAGCAGCAAGTCACCGTATTCGTGTCCCAGCGTATCGTTGATGACCTTGAAATGATCAAGGTCGATAAACATCAGCGCCATTCTGGTTTCATGGCGCGCGGCATTACTAATCGCTTTTTCGATTCTGTCCTGCAACAGGCGGCGGTTGGGCAAGCTGGTGAGATGATCGTGGTAAGCCAGATGTTCGATCTCGCGCTGCGCGCTCTTCTGGCTGGTGGCATCGTGAAATACCAGCACGGCGCCGGTGATTTCCCCGGCCTCGTCACGCACCGGAGCGGCCGAGTCTTCAATGGAGCGCTCCGTTCCATCGCGGGCGATCAAGGCGGTATGGTTGGCCAAACCGACCACAATCCCGTCGCGAAATACAATTTCAATCGGATTTTGCACTGTCTGCCGCGTCATCTCGTTGACGATGACAAACACTTCCTGCATGCGCTTTCCGCGCGCTTCCGTCAGCGGCCAGCCAGTCATTTCTTCCGCCACCGGGTTCATATAATCGACCCGGCCCTCCACATCGGTCACGATTACCGCATCACCGATGGAGGCCAGAGTGACTTGCGCGCGCTCCTTGTCTGCAGCGAGTTGTTTGGACAAACGACCGATCTTGTAAAAACCGTACAAACCAAAGCCGGGCAACACCAGCAGCAGAATCGCCAGCAGGTAATATTTCTGCCAGTTGTGTTGCGACAACACCATATCGCTTACATGACCGACTCGCGCCAAAGAAGCCGTCTCGACCTCTTTGCGCAATTCGTCAAATTCGACGGACAGTTCCCGGTCTATACCGCGAATCTGCGTATCCACACGGTGAAAGTTATCGGGACGTGCCGCCAAGGGAAATTGAGCCAGCGCGGCGTCATAACGCAGCAGCATATCGTCATGCTTGCGCTGTATAGCCTTGACATGCGCCGGACTCAAGTCCTGCAACTCCATCTGCTGAATCAGTCTTTGCAACGCCTGCTGCGCGAGCAAAGATTGTTCGTGAAATGCCTTATTGTGATGTTCGTACAGGATGGGATCGTTGCCGCGCAGCAGAATATTTTTCCACTCCTGCACCTGCCGCAGAAATGCAACCTGCGCCTGGCGCGAGGTATCGACCATGCCGGCCACGGAACGCACGCCATCCACTGTTTCACTGCTGATATGGTTCAACAGGCTATACAACAGCGTTGCACTGGCACCCACGATCAGCAGCAGAATAAACGCCGCGACAAACAGCAAATACTGGATTTTTTGTTTGAGAATCTTACTCATAGCATCACAGCTGAAAACTAAAGGGCGCAATGCTAACGGCAATTTAAAACTGTAACAATCAAAAAATGAGCTTTCCTACAATAGTCAGAAAATTCCTACATAAATAATTAAAACAAATAGATACCCCCCAATGCAAGCCATGTTCACCGCGCGTGCCGTCCTATCGTCATCAGCGGAGGATGCTCGGCTCCTGCCTGGGATTGAAACACGATGATGTCGTCCGCGATTTTTAATCGTTCGGCCAGCTCTTTGGCGATGTTTTTATACAGCGCCGCGGCTGCAGAAGGTGCCTGATGCAGCCGTTCATAGCTGATGCGTAACGCAACGGTGGGCTCCACTGCGGTTGCTCCCGCACTGCGCTCGCATCCCCGCACCAAACCCATTTCGCCAAAACTTTCCCCTTCGGCAAGGCTGGCCAAACTCACGTTACTCCCGCCATTTTTACGCCAGATACTGACTTTTCCGGAACAAATAATGAACATATCCCGCCCATGATCGCCTTCGACAAAAACTGTCTCGCCCTTTTTCCAGGTCGCTTTTGACGAGATCGACAACAGGCTGCGCAAATCGTCCAATTCAAAGCCTTTAAGACATTTCGCCAACCCCAGCAACTTGATGAATATTTCCATTTCGGTAGTCATTGCACCCCCTGTTTTTATTTTTTAAATTTGAGTCACACGCACGCCCGCCTCCGACCGGAACACAACGAGCGACGTCTACTCCAGCCGCAGCTCCGCCAGAGCAATGTCATCATGCTGCGCCCTCGTTCCGCGGTGGCTGTCAATAATCTCGGCGATCCGCTCCAAACGGTTTTCATGGTGATAGTGAGCGGCGATACTTTCGCGCAAACGCTCCACCCCGAATAGCTCTCCGCGCTCATCATGGCTTTCCGTTAAACCGTCCGAGTATATGTAAGCCCGGCTGCCGGGAGACAGTTCAAACTGGACAAAGCCCCATTCGGGAGAATCGAGCACGCCCAGCGGCAGATTGCCGGACGGCGCCTCACCATGATGCCCGCCTTCCGGATCGAAAAACTGGATACTCGGCATGCCGCCATTCCACACCACAAAACGCCGCGCGGAAGGCTGCGCCTCGATCAGCACGGCGGCAAGATACATACCCGTGGGCAATAAGCGTTTCAGCGTACTGTTAACCTTGCCCAGCAATTCCGGCAGCGTTGCATTCCCCGCCACACCTTCTTTGAACACTCTCTCCACCGGCAATGTCGCCAGCGCCGCGATCAAACCGTGCCCGGTCGCGTCGCCCAGCAATATCACGGTATCGCCGTTGGGACGGCTATGCGCCAGCAGAAGATCGCCGCTGGCAATTTCCTTGGGCTGGGAAAGGTAACGCAAACCGGAAATTTGAGAACGATGCGGGGCCACCAGATTGGCAACCAAGTGCTGCGCCCGGTCAATTTCATGCTGAAGATATGCGCCCGTTCGTTCCAGCGCATTGGTTTCGCTACGCCGGACCCGGCTCTTGCGCAGTTGCGCCGCCACAGTTTGCAAAACTTCATCGCGAGTAAACGGTTTGGTCAGATAGTCGTCCGCCCCCAGCGTCATGCCGGTTCTAAAATCACTTTTGTCGGCCATCGCCGTAAGAAACACAAAAGGAATCCCGGCGGTTTCGGAATTCGCATGCAAGGCAGTCAGAACACCGTGCCCGTCAAGTTTCGGCATCATCACATCGCACAACACCAGATCGGGTTTTTCCGCCAGCACCAGCGCCAATCCCTCTTCGCCGTCGGCGGCTTTGAGCACCTCGTAGCCCTCGATACGCAGCAGCATCGCCAGGTTATTGCGTATGCCTTCTTCATCTTCAATGACGACAATCTTGGCCATTATTAATCCTTTCCACATGAGGGCAGGCACACGGTAAAACGGGTTCCCTTACCGGGCTTGCTGACAAAATCGATCGTGCCACCGTGCTGATCAACTGCATATTTAACAATGGACAATCCCAAGCCCGTTCCTGAAATATTGCCCACATTGGCGGCGCGATGAAAACTTTCGAACAAATGCTTTTGATCCTCCGGCGGGATGCCGATTCCCTGATCGCGCACTTCAATATTGGCCACATTGCCGTTGCAACGCATAATGAACTCGATTTCTCCCCCGCCGGGCGAATATTTGATGGCATTGGACAACAAGTTGCCGAATATCCGCCGCAACAGTTTTTCATCGGCCCGCACTTTGCAGCACACCGTATCCGGACAATCCCGCACGCACGGGGGTTCATGATATTTCAGCCGCAAATTGGACGGCAAAACAAGCCTGAACTCACTCAGCAACTCCGAGCAGAACTTGATTAAATCCAGCGGCGCCGGGCTGAATTTCATTTTGCCCGCCTCGCTCTGCCCGATCAACAGCACATCCTCCAACAGCCCGGTCATGCGTTTCACTGCCAACTGGATACTTTTCAGAATTTCAGCGCGATCGCCTGCACCGAGCTGGTCGGCGTAATGCTCCAGCAACTCCGTCGAAGAAAAGATGGTGGACAGCGGTGTACGAAATTCGTGCGAGGTCATAGTGACGAACTTTGACTTGAGCTCGTTGAGTTCCTTTTCTTTTTCCAGTGCCCGGCGGGTATCCACCTCGATGCGCTTGCGTTCGGTGATATCAACGAAACCGCCGATCATCACCTCGACACTGCCGTCCGCCCTTCTGATCGGTGTCACCGCCACATCCACCCAGACCACGCCCCCATTTTTGTGCAAATAACGTTTTTCCATGCGGGAGCTGGCGATATTTCCTTCCAGCAGCGACCGCATATTCTGACGGCTCTCCGCTAGCTCATCGGGGTGGGTAATGTCGAACACGGTCAAGCAGCGGCATTCATCCACCCCGTAGCCCAGCGTTTGTGCCCAGCTTTCATTCACGTCAACAAAACGCCCGTCGGTATCGGTCAGGCTCAAGGCCACCGCGGCATTGTTGAACATGGCATGCAAACGTGTTTCGCTGCGGCGCAAGGCATTTTCCGAGGCCATCCGTTCGGTCACATCGCTGAGAAAGTTCAGCACTGCCGGTTTTTTTTCCCATTCAACCGCCACGGCACTAATTTGCATCCAGCGCGTCTCGCCGCCGGGACGCAGGAAGCGGAAGGTATAACTGCTTTGCACCTGCTCCCCGGCAAGACGCCGCCGGTAGTTATCGCCGACCCGCGCCCGGTCTTCGGGGTGAATAAATTCGAGGAGGGGAATACTGTAAAGCTCGTGCAACGGCCTTCCGATCAACTCGACGGTCTTGGGATTAACAAAGCAAAGAAACTCCCCTTGGGCGACAGCCAATCCTTCGTCGGCATGCTCCACCACCATCCGGTATTTTTCTTCCGACTCGCGCTTGGCCTGTTCATAGCGCACACGCTCGGCGATCTCTTCTTTCAGATGCAGATTGGCGAGCTGCAATTCTGCGGTGCGCTCTTCCACCCGGTGCATGAGGTCATCGTTAAGACGCTTGATCTCCTGTTGCGCCGCAATCTGTCCGGTAATATCGGAAAGTGAAAAAACATTGCCCAGCTCGGGGCGCTCGATATCAAACGGCACCCCGGTCACCTGTGCGGAAAATATCTCGCCATTACTGCGCCGCAACCTGACGACATGCGGCGCGGCGCGGACACGGCCGTCTTCGTGGTAAACCGATGATTGAGCCTCATGAAATTCCGCCTCGGAAGGATAGAATTTCTTCATATACGCACCTTCCATTTCCCGGCGGGTATACCCCATCATCTGGCACCACCCATCGTTCATCCAGATCAGGTGCCGGTCGCGGATATACAAAATCGCCCCGGTGGCCACGCGCATAATGGCACGCCGCAATGCACTGTCGCGCTGCATCGCCGCTTCTTCTTGTTTGCGCTCGGTCACATCGCGCCCGACCACCACCACGCGCACTACCTTGCCCGCCTCATCCAGAATGACATTGGATTGCGAATCGATATAGCGGACACGGCCGTCCTCCAGTTGGTAACGGTATTCGGCTCTCGCTCCCCGGCCAGTCGCGACGACATTGAAAAACAATTCGCGGATATATTCGCGGTCTTCGGGATGCACCGCATCAAAGGAAAGCACGCCGGATGCCACACGATCATCGCCCAATACCCGATGATAGGAATCGCTATTGAAAATGCGGCGACCGTTGCGGTCTAACACCGTAATCAGATCGTCGATATTTTTTTCAAACACATTAAATAGCGCCTCATGCTCGCGCAACTTCGCCATGGCCGTTTTGCGGGATGTCACGTCGTGCCCGGTAACGACAATCGCCTCCAACTTGCCGGCTGCATTGCAAAAGGGCGTAAAGGTGAGTTTGATATCGTGCTCGGCACCGTCCGCGGCAAGAAACCTCACCTCGATCTGCACCCGCCCCCCTTCCATGCACTGCTGCAATACAACCTGCATCTGCTCGCGCAGCGCCGATGCGTGCAGCCACCAGTCGGCATCCCAAAACAGTTTTCCCAGCAGGCCGGCTTTGTCCGTTCCGGCCAAAGCCAGGATCGCACGGTTTGCGTCAACCACGATTCCCTCTGCCGTCAAAATTGCCGAGGGATACCCCATCGTCTCGAAAAACAAACGAAGGTAAGTGTTTGCATCATTAAGCACGTTGGCGGGAACTTGAAAACTCTGGGGAGCCATAAATAAATGCTGCAATAGTGACAATGCGGCCATTCTAATCAATCAACCGTAAAACACCACACGGGCATTCCGGAAAACCGGAGTTACGCTCAAGTTTTTAGCGGTGCCGCCGATAAAGAGTTTGAAGGGAGACGATCATGTTAAAGATATTCCTCACCATAGACCCGCAAACACGGCGCGGACTTTACGACAGTGAAGCGAAACTGCTGGGCGTTTATCAGTCGATCGGCGATGCCGAAGCTGCGTTGGGCGATATGCTCAATTTTTGCAGCATCCGCTAAT
>FZPW01000020.1_pt1 | contig 12521 bp, 14 predicted proteins | sample 1534771 | NCBI WGS metagenome assembly FZPW01 (sample SAMEA104161894, study PRJEB21768) | metagenome | biome: subterrestrial habitat; feature: phreatic zone; material: underground water | place: France | collected 2016-06-01 | depth 60 m | reverse complement strand
TTTTTTTTAATGATACGGCGACCACCGAGATCTACACTCTTTCCCTACACGACGCTCTTCCGATCTGCGCACGATTCTACCATCCGCCCATGCGCGTATCGTCGAAGGTTGCTTGCGTTTGCCCACTCGCCCCGGTAATACCCACACTTTTTTTCCGAATAAGCGCCGGCATTCGGCATAGGTTTTTGCGGGGCGTTGGCCGCTGCGGTTGGCGCTGGTGGAGACCAGCGCGCTATCGAGGCTGCGGCAGAGTTGGCGGGCGAAGGGGTGGGCGGTGAGACGCACGGCCAGCGTGTCGTGTATGCCGCGCAACCAGCGCGGCGTGCTATGCCGGGTCGGCAGCAGATAGGTGACTGCTTGTGCGCCGTCGCGCTGCAATTTTTGCTGTTCCGGTAATGCGAGCGGTTGCAGATAGCGCGCGACCTGACGGTAGTGCGACGCAATCAGAATAAGGCCTTTGCGTTGCGGGCGCTGTTTGAGTTTGAGCAGGCGCTTTACCGCGTTGCGGTTATCCGGATCACAGCCCAGACCGTAGCACGACTCGGTGGGGTAGGCGATGAGGCCGCCGCGTTTGAGGTGGGCGGCGAGCTGTCGAATTGGGATGGAAAAACTCTGCAAGCTGGTCTCTCCGATTTGAGACCCTCGCCCCGGCCCCTCGCCCGCAAGCGGGCAGGGGCGCGCGGCAGCGGGGATTATTTGCGACCGATTGCGCGGTAGCCGATGTCGCGACGCATCTGGCTACCGTCAAAGTGAATGGTGTCGGCGATTTCATACGCGTGCTTCTGCGCCACTTTCACCATGTCGCCCAAGCCGACCACGCACAGCACACGGCCGCCGCTGGTGACGACTTTGCCGTCCTGCATGGTTGTGCCCGCATGGAACACATGCGCGTCTTCCAGCTTCTTCGGCAGACCAGTGATGACATCACCTTTGCGCGGCGTATCGGGGTAGTTGGCGGCAGCCATCACCACGCCGAGCGCCGTGCGTCGATCCCATTCCGCTTCCACGGTGTCGAGCGTACCGTTGATGGCGTGTTCGACGATGTCGGCGAAGTCGCTCTTCAAACGCATCATGATCGGCTGCGTTTCCGGGTCGCCCATGCGGCAGTTGAATTCCAACACCTTGATCGTGCCGTCCGGCGAAATCATCAGACCAGCATACAGAAAGCCGGTATAGGTGATGCCCTCGCTTTCCATGCCGCGCATCACGGGCTGGATCACTTCGCGCAAGGCGCGCGCATGGACTTCCGGCGTGACTACCGGGGCGGGCGAATACGCGCCCATGCCGCCGGTGTTGGGACCTTGGTCGTTGTCCTTGAGGCGTTTGTGATCCTGACTGGTCGCCATCGGCAGCACATGCTTGCCGTCGGCCATGACGATGAAGCTGGCCTCTTCGCCTGCAAGAAACTCTTCGATTACCACGCGCGCACCGGCATCGCCCAGCTTATTGTCGGAGAGCATCATGTCGATGGCCTCGAACGCTTCGTCCTTGCTCATCGCCACCACTACGCCCTTGCCCGCGGCGAGACCATCGGCCTTGATGACGATGGGCGCGCCGTGCTTTTCGACGTAGGCTTTGGCGGGAGCGATCTCGCTGAAAGTTTCGAAGAACGCGGTAGGGATGTTGTGGCGCGTCATGAAGCGCTTGGCGAAGTCTTTGGAGGATTCCAGTTGTGCCGCCGCTTTGGTCGGGCCGAAAATTTTCAGACCCGCCGCACGGAAAGCATCCACCACACCTGCCGCCAGCGGCGCTTCAGGGCCGACCACGGTGAGTTCGATGTGTTCCTTTTTGACGAACTCGATCAGCTCGGGAATAGCGGTGATGGCAATATTCTCCACCCCTTCTTCCAGCGCCGTGCCGGCGTTGCCGGGAGCGACGTAAACTTTCTGCACTTTCGCGCCCTGCGCCAAACGCCAAGCCAATGCGTGCTCGCGCCCGCCGTTACCGATGACTAGAATTTTCATATGGATACTCTCTCCAAAAGAGAGAAGGGGAAGAGGGAAGGGAGAAGGGTAAAACCGGAGCTTTGCGCTCACCACCCCTCTCCCTTCCCCCTTCTCCCTTCCCCGTTGTTAATGACGGAAATGACGGAAGCCGGTGAACACCATCGCCAAGCCATGCTCGTCTGCCGCCGCGATCACTTCTTCGTCGCGCATCGAACCGCCCGGTTGAATTACCGCTTTTGCACCGGCCTGTGCCAGCACGTCGATGCCGTCGCGGAACGGGAAGAATGCATCCGAGGACACAACGGAATCTACCAAGCTCAAGCCCGCGTTCTGCGCTTTGATCGAAGCGATGCGGGTCGAGTCCACACGGCTCATCTGGCCTGCGCCCACGCCCAAGGTCTGGCCGTTTTTGCAGAACACGATGGCGTTGGACTTCACGTACTTCGCCACGCGCCATGCGAACAGCAGGTCGGTCAGTTGTTGTTGGCTGGGCTGCACTTTGCTCACGACTTTGAGTTGCGCGAGTTGCACGTTGAGTGCGTCCGGTGTTTGCACCAGCAGGCCACCGCTCACGCGCTTTACATCATATTGGTTGTGCGCGTTGGACAGCGGCACGGTGAGTACTCGCACGTTTTGTTTGGCGGCGGTCACTTTCAAGGCGGCTTCGGAAGCGCTCGGCGCGATGATGAGTTCGACGAACTGGTTGGCGGTGATCTGCGCGGCGGAGGCTTCGTCCAACTCGCGGTTGAAGGCGATGATGCCGCCGAACGCGGAGGTGGTGTCGGTGGCGTAAGCCAGTTTGTAGGCGTTCAGCGCGCTGTCGGCAATCGCCACGCCGCAGGGGTTGGCGTGTTTGACGATGACGCAGGCAGGCTGGTCGAAGGTCTTGACCAGTTCCCAGGCCGCATCGGCATCGCCGATGTTGTTGTAGCTGAGTTCCTTGCCTTGCAACTGGGTGTAACCGGCGATGCCGCCCGCCACCGGGTTGAGGTCGCGGTAGAACGCGGCGCTCTGGTGCGGGTTCTCGCCGTAGCGCATGTCCTGCACCTTGGCGAAGTTGAAGTTGATCTGCGCGGGGAACTCGGTCTTGCTGCCGTCGCTGTTGATCGCGGTGAGGTAGTTGCTGATCATGCTGTCGTAAGCGGCGGTGTGCGAGAAGGCTTTTTTGGCCAAGTCGAAACGGGTGGCATCGCTGACCGCGCCTTTGTTGGTTTGCATTTCGGCCAGAATGTCGGCGTAGTCGGTCGGGTCGGTGACGATGGCGACATGCGCGTGGTTCTTGGCGGCAGAGCGCACCATGGTCGGGCCGCCGATGTCGATATTTTCAATCGCGTCTTCCAGCGTGCAGCCAGGCTTGGCGATGGTCGCGGCGAACGGGTAGAGGTTCACCACCACCAGATCAATCGTCGGGATGGCGTGTTTTTTCAGGGTGGCGACATGCTCGGGCAAATCGCGGCGCGCCAGAATGCCCGCATGCACTTTGGGTTGCAGCGTCTTCACGCGGCCGTCCAGCATTTCGGGGAAGCCGGTGTAATCGGCTACCTCGGTGCAGGGCACGCCGTTGTCGGCCAGCAGTTTGGCCGTGCCGCCGGTAGAGAGAATCTTTACGCCGAGGGCGTGCAGTCCCTTGGCAAATTCGAGGACGCCGGATTTATCCGAAACGCTGATGAGTGCTTGAGTAATCGCTGCCATTTTTTACTTTCCTGAGTTTTAAATTCCGTGTTGCTGGATTTTTTTGCGCAAAGTGTTGCGGTTCAATCCCAGCAGCTCTGCCGCGCGTGTCTGGTTGCCGCCCGCGTGGTGCAGCACGGTTTCGAGCAGCGGCTTTTCGACGCAGTCCATCACCATTTCGTACACCGCGCGCAACGGCTCTTCGCCGTCCAGATCCTTGAAGTAGTCGTTCACTGCCTTGCGCACATGCGCGGCGATTTCATTTTCGTTGATTGGACAATCGTTCATGCTGCCAACTCCTCACCATAGTGCAGTCTTGCGCTGCTCATTTTTTGTTCTTCAAAAAAATCCGTGACGGCTTGCATCTGCTCGTCCAAGCTTTCCAACTGGTTCATGCGGTGGCGGAATACCGCCGAGCCGGGCAATCCCTTGGTGTACCAGGAGATGTGCTTGCGCGCCACGCGCAGACCGGTGTGTTCGCCGTAAAAATCGTACAGGTCGCCCATGTGCGCGATCAGCACCTGCTGAATTTCCTCGACATGCGGCGACAGCAAATGCGTGCCCGTTTCCAGATAGTGGGCAATCTCGCGGAACAGCCAAGGGCGACCCTGCGCGGCGCGGCCGATCATCACCGCGTCCGCGCCGGTATGTTCCAGCACAAACTTGGCTTTCTCGGGCGTGGTGATGTCGCCGTTGGCGATGATGGGGATGCGCACCGCGTCTTTGACGGCGCGGATGGTGTCGTACTCGGCATCGCCGGTATAGCCGCAGGCGCGGGTGCGGCCGTGAATGGCCAGTGCCTGAATGCCGCTGGCTTCGGCGATGCGTGCGATGTTGGCCGCGTTGCGATTGTGTTTGTCCCAGCCAGTGCGGATTTTCAGTGTGACGGGCACAGCCACTGCGCCGACTACCGCCTCCAAAATCTCGGCCACCAGTTTTTCGTTTTGCATCAGCGCGGAACCCGCCATCACGTTGCAAATCTTTTTGGCCGGGCAGCCCATGTTGATGTCGATAATTTGCGCGCCGTTGTCCACATTGTGGCGTGCGGCTTGCGCCAGCATTTTCGGGTCGGCGCCGACGATCTGCACCGAAATCGGATCGACCTCGCCTTTGTGGTTGGCGCGGCGCTTGGTCTTCTCCGAGCCGTACAGCAGCGAATTGGAGGCCACCATCTCGCTCACTGCCATGCCCGCGCCCATGCGTTTGCACAGGATGCGGAAAGGCCTGTCCGTCACACCCGCCATAGGGGCGACGATCAGGTTGTTCTTTAATTTGTACTGGCCTATTTGCATGGATGACTTTCGCGAGGGGGGGCGATTATAAATGAAGCAACTAGCCCGTGCTATGATGCCGCCAAGTTTTTATCGGGGAATAAGCGATGGAATTCGATGTAGTCATCATAGGCGGCGGGTTGGTGGGTGCTAGCTTGGCAGCGGCGCTCAAGTCTAGCGGGCTGAGCTTGGCTTTGGTTGAGGGTCAGCACTCGCCAACATTACCTTCCGATCCATCCGACTGGGATAGTCGGATATATGCGGTTACCCCAGGAAACGCCGAGTTTCTGTCTGAATCCGGCGCTTGGCAGCGCATGGACATTAGCCGCGTGCAGCAAGTCGAAGAAATGCGCGTGTTCGGCGACCAAGGCGCGGAACTCGATTTCAGCGCTTATCAAATCGGCGCGGCGGAACTGACCTTTATTCTGGAAAGCCGCTTGCTGCAAAAAGCCTTGTGGGACGGCCTGCAACAACAGGAAAACCTGACCCTGCTCAACCCCGCACGCTGCACCGAGCTGAGCTGGCATCCCGACGCCGCTCATTTAAAGCTCGCGGACGGGCGCGAGATCAAAGCCAAGTTAATCGTCGGCGCGGACGGGCGTGACTCTTGGGTGCGCCATCAGGCGGTGATGCCGGAAGTGCCCACGCCCTACAATCAACACGGCGTTGTCGCCAACTTCAGCACCACGAAAGCCCATCACGGCATCGCGCACCAATGGTTCCAACCGGACGGCATCCTCGCCTTACTGCCGCTGCCGGGCAAGCGTGTTTCCATCGTGTGGTCGGTCAGCCCGGAAAAGTCGGCTGAATTACTGGCGCTGCCGCACGAAGAATTATGCGCAAGGGTTGCCGCCGCTTCGCACCACGCGCTGGGCGATTTGCAGGTGATTACCCCGCCTTCCGCTTTTGCTTTGCGCGTGCTGAATTTGGCGCACATCACCAAGCCGCGTCTGGCCTTGGTCGGTGATGCCGCGCACAATGTACACCCCTTGGCGGGGCAGGGCGTGAACCTCGGTTTCCGCGATGCGCGCCAACTGGCCGAAGTGTTGCTGCAATGCGGTGCGCAGCAGGATTGCGGAGAGCTGCACTTGTTGCGCCGCTATGAGCATGCGCGGCGCGAGGACATCCTCTCCATGCAACTCACCACCGACGCGTTGAAGCATCTGTTCGTCAATCCCAACCCGGTATTGCGCACACTGCGCAATGTCGGCCTCGCCGCCACCAATCAGTTCACGCCGCTCAAAAAAATGCTGGCGCGGCACGCACTCATTTAATCGACTTCAAGGATGCTCCATGTTTAGAACACTACTGCTGGCTCTGTTTTCCATCTCTCTGGCACACGCGGCCGATAATGACACCGCCACAAAACTGAAAGACTCTCTGAGCAAAACGCTGGGCGAAGTCACGCAGGTCAACAAATCTCCGGTAAACGGTTTGTATGAAGTGGTGACCGGCGACCATATTTTTTATTCCGATGAGAACGGCCAGTACATTATTGACGGCAGCCTGTTCGATCTGAAAAACCGCCGCAACATCACCGAGGCGCGCTCGCGCCAGTTGTTCGCGGTGGACTTTGCCAAGTTGCCGCTCGACATCGCCATCAAAAAAGTCAAAGGCAACGGCAGCCGCAAACTGGCGTACTTCACCGACCCGAACTGCGGCTTCTGCAAGAAGTTGGAGCACGAGTTGCAGAGCGTGGACAACGTCACGCTGTATCTGTTCCTCTACCCCATCTTCGAAGGTTCCGCCGAAAAAGTGCAGGCGGTATGGTGCAGCAAGGACAAGATCAAGGCTTGGGATAATCTGATGCTGAACGGCGTGCAGCCTGCGGCGGGTAAGTGCGATGTGCCCACCAACAAGGTGCTTGAGTTGGGTCACAAGCTAAAAGTGAACGGTACCCCCGCACTGATTTTCGCCAACGGCATGGTCAACCCCGGCTATATGCCCGCCGCAGAATTGAACAAAGCATTGGACGTTAACAAGTGATGCTGAAAAATCTACCGCGCTATCTGGCTTTGCTCAGTGCCGCTCTTTGGGTGGGCGGCATGTGGGCGGTGGGTTATCTGGCCGTACCCGTTTTATTTCAAACTTTGCCCGACCGGCAATTGGCCGGGTTGCTGGCCGGCAAGATGTTCTCCGTGATGGCCTATGTCGGCATCGGCTGTGCGATATATTTGTTGGCGTACCAATTGCGCCTGTTCGGCTCATTCTTCTGGAAGCAAAAAACTGTCTGGGTCATTGCCGCCATGTTGTTGCTGGTGCTGATCGGCCAGTTCGGCATTCAGCCCGCAATGGCTGAGTTGAAAGCGCAGGCTCTGCCGCTGGAGGTGATGCAGAGTGCACAAGCCGGACAGTTCAAGGCCTTGCACGGTACTGCCAGCATCCTCTATCTGATCCAAAGTTTGCTGGGCTTGGCATTGCTTATCCGCTTGCCTGATCTGAAAAACAACTAGCTCGTTTAAGGATTTGCCATGTTAGATAATCTCAATCGGGAGCTTTACGGAACAGGCGAAATCATCTTCAAGGAGGGCGATGCCGGCGACTGCGCCTATTTGATCGAAGACGGAATGGTTGAAATATCCGTGGTGGTTGATGGTCGGGAGCAGCGGGTTAATCAAATCGGCAAGGGAGAGTTGTTCGGCGAAGTTGCGCTGATAGACCATCAGCCCAGAACGGCAACCGCGCGCGCAGTGGGCAAGGTCGTGCTGGTTACCATTGAGCGCAAACTGGTGAACGAGTTGCTGGAAAAAACCGATCCCATCGTGCGTCATTTGCTGCTGGTTGTGCTGGAGCGCTATCGCGGCAAACGCAATGGTAAGCAGTCGGCGCAACCCGCCGCACATCAGCCCGATTTGGCCGAGGCTACTATCAAACGCAATGCAATCCGGGGCGAAGCCACGCAAAAGCTCACCATGGCGAACGATATTACCCGGGCCTTGGCCAAGAACGAGTTTGAAATGTACTACCAGCCGATCTGCCTGCTGTCTTCCGGCAAGGTGACCGGCTATGAAGCGCTGATTCGCTGGCATCATCCGACACAGGGCTTGGTCTCGCCGCTCGACTTCCTTTGGCTGGCGGAACAAACCGGACAAATTCGCGATGTCGGTTTGTGGACGCTGGAACGTTCCTGTCGCGACTGGCCCGAACTGCGGGCGACGATCACCACCGGACGTCCGTTTGTCAGCGTCAATATGTCGCCCTCCCAATTAACCGGCGATAGTTTCGTGGATGATGTGAAATCCATCATCACCCGCTACCGCATGCCGACTACGGAATTGAAGCTGGAGCTCACCGAAACGGTCATTATCAATAAACCGGAAGTTGCCCTGAAATTGTTGACCCAATTGACCGAGCTGGGCAGCACACTGGCAATAGATGATTTCGGAACAGGACATTCCTCGCTGGAAACTTTGAACCGTTACCCGATCGGTACGCTGAAAGTTGACCAGTCCTTTGTCGGCACCATGCTGACCTCGGTGCACAGCGGGGAGATCGTTAACTCCTCGATTCAGCTCGCGCATTCGCTGGGTATGGATGTTGTGGCCGAAGGTATCGAGACCGAAGAAGTGCGCAGCAAACTTCTTGGGCTTGGCTGCAATTTCGGTCAGGGCTGGCTGTTCGGCAAGCCTGCCGAGCTGAAAAATATTAAGGCTTAAGCGGCGCTATTCCTTGAATACGACAACCCGGTTTCGGCCGTTGTGTTTGGCTTGGTACAGGGCATTGTCTGCCTGACTCAGCAAGGTTTTGTCGTGAATATTCGCGTAAGACTGCGCGTTGCTGATACCCAGACTAAGCGTGACGTGGCTGGCAACTTTGGAGCCTTCATGCGGAATGGCGAGGCTTTCGATATGTTTGCGTATCTCTTCCGCCAGACCGCTGGCTCCGTCAAACGGGGTGTCCGGCAACACAATGACAAACTCTTCCCCGCCGTATCTTGCCACCAGATCGGCTGGTCTGCGCAATGTGGCCTTGATTGCATTGGCGACGCGCTGTAAACAAAAGTCGCCGCTCTGGTGACCGTAGGTGTCGTTAAATTGTTTGAAGTAATCAATGTCCAGCATGATGACTGACAACGGCGAGTTGTTGCGGCTTGCGCGCCTGAATTCATCGGCCAGATATTCATCCAGTCGCCTGCGATTGGCGACGCCGGTAAGCCCGTCAATAAACGCGAGTTCGCGCAGGCTTTCCGCCTGTTCCCGCAATAGCCGCTCCTTCTTCACGGCGATACTCACATCGCTTACCTGAATCAGACAAAATCGTTGCCCCGGCTCATATTCCAGCGGGGTAACCTGAATGGCCTGTTGCACGCGACTGCTGCGGTCAGCCGGATTGTCAAACAGCGGCAACGGCGATTTGTTTAGCGATTGCGACAGCAGTGATGGCAAGCCATGTTTGATAGCAAGCTCGATCGCCAAAGCAAGGCGGCTATTTTGCAGCTCGGGAAATGTCGTCAGGAACGGATTTCCCATTGATTCCTCGCAACACAGCCCGGATTTTTCCTTGAGCCATTGGTTCCAGAACACAATGATTCCCTGACTGTCGATGATGGCAATGCCGACATTCACTTTGTCGGCAGCGGCCGTACAGATTTTTAATTGCAGATCGGTCGGGTCAAATGGCAGGCAGGTATTCATAGGCAGCAAATCAAATCCGCGCAAGGAAGGCATCAATCTTTTTGAGAAGTTCGCTAAACGATTGCAAGCTCAACAAGAAAATCAAATAGCCGTCTATTTTTTCTTTGGGCATGGAGAAGTCAATGTGCAACAGCAGCATAAACGGGTTTTCGGCGGTGTTGTCCAAAGCCAGCACGTCGACCGGGGTTCCCAGATGGTAGAGCGGCAGCGAGCTCTTAAAATCGGACTGCAACAGTTCGGACATAGAGCTAATGCAGGCGTTCAGAATGATATTGCCGATCTCGCTCAGCGCTTCCTCTTCCATGGTGTTTAGCTCATCCGCGCTGACCATCTCGCCGAGCATCCGGCGCACAATTTCCTGGGTCTTCCCTTCCGGAAAAACCAGAAAAGCACGGGCCTGCAACGGGCCGGTAAAGTCTTGCGACACGGCGCAGATGCGCCGGCTTTGAATCAGGGCATTGAGTGCGTCGGTATGATCTTTTAGCAGAATATCAAGCTTGGGAACCGACAGTCTGATCTCTTCGTCGATCAGTTGGCTCATGCTGTTGGCGGCATTTCCCACGCCGATATTGAATATCTCGAGCAGCGCGTCGCGCTGGAGAGGCGTTAGCGTAATCATGCGCGCCCCGCAAAATAATCCAGCGCCTGCTGCACGCTGTTTTCCGTAACCGGTTTGGCCACAAAATGGATCCCCAATGTCTTGGCCTGAGCTTGTGTGCTGGACTGGATATTGGCGGTAAACAATACGATGGCCGTTTGCGGCGCATATTGCAAAATTTGTTGAGCAGCCTCGGCGCCGGTCAAGCCTTCCATGTTGTAATCCATGGTGATGTAGTTGGGGCTTTCAATCTTGGCTTTGTCCACAGCCTCCTGCCCGCTGCCCGCCTCGATAATGAGCCAGTGCGGATGACGGCTCAAAATATACTTACTGATCATCATGCGCGCGAGGCGGCTGTCATCCACGACAAGGACGGATTTGATGGGCGTTGAGGTCATAAAATTATCAATGCGCGGAAACGGAAAGAGTTGAACCTAAAGGCGGATTATATCACTCGGATAATATCCCCTTGTTTTACCATGCCCCAACCTTAAACCGCTCGATCTCGCGCCGGTCGCGCTTGGTTGGGCGGCCCTTGAGATCGGAAGGTTTGGGTTGCGCTCTGATCTCTTCCGCCAGAGCTTCGCGTTTAATCCTTCCCGCTTCGGTTTCGCGGTACAACTTTTGTGCCTGCGGCGCGGGGCCGCGTTTGTCCGACAGGCCGAGCACTTCCACTTCATACAAATAAGGCCCCTGGCGCACGCTCAGTATGTCGCCCGGCCCGATCGCTTTGGCGGGTTTCACGCGCGTTTCGTTCACCAGCACTTTGCCGCACTCGATGGCATCAATGGCGAGCGAGCGCGTCTTGAAAAAGCGCGCCGCCCATAGCCATTTGTCGATGCGCAGCTTGCTGTTGTCCTGTGTGTCTTCTGTTTTTTTCATCAAGCTGACTCAGTTCAATGTTGGTTCCGTGCCGCGCGGAAACAGCACCCACATGCGACCGGACTGGCGCATACGCCCCGCTTGCATGCCAGCCAATTCGCCGAAACCCCAGAAGAAATCCGCGCGCACCGCACCGCGGATCGCGCCGCCGGTATCCTGAGCGTACATCAGGCGATTGAGCGGCTCGGCGGTGTTCGGTTGCGTGGTGGCAAGGAAGACGGGCATGCCGAGCGGGATGGTGCGCGGGTCGATGGCGATGCTGTACTCGTTGGTGAGCGGCACGCCCAGCGCACCCAGCGGAGCGGATAGCGTATCCGGCAATTCGCGGAAGAAAACATAGCTGGGGTTTTGTCCCAGCAGCGCAAACAAGCGCTCGGGATTGTGCTCCGCCCAGTTTTTGATGCCCTGCATGGAAGCCTCTTCCGGCTTGAGTTCGCCCATGTCGATCAGCTTCCTGCCGATGGAAATATAAGGGTGGCCGTTCTGTTCGGCATAGCCGATTTTCACGCGCCTGCCGTCTTCCAGCTCGATGCGCCCCGAGCCTTGGATTTGCAGGAAGAACAAATCAACCGCGTTTTCCACCCAGAACAATTCGCGCCCCTTCAACATCGAAACGCCCGCGTCGATCTCGGCGCGGTTGTAGTAGGGCACCACTTTTTTGCCGACCAGCCGACCGCGCAGGCGCATGCCTTTGAATTGCGGATAGACATCGCCGAGATCAACTTCGAGCATATCTTCCGGCGCGCCGTAAATCGGATAGCGGAAGCGCTCGCTCATGCTGCGGCTGCCTTTCAGCAGCGGCTCGTAGTAACCGGTAATCAAACCGGTATCGCTGCCGTCGGGGTTGAACACCTGATACGGGGTAAACCATGTTTCGTAAAAAGCGCGCTGCGCCACCGCATCGGACGCATCCACCTGTTCGGCGGCGGCGCACACCGCAATCCACTTGGGTTTGTATTTGAGCGCGCGGCAACTTTGCTGCAATGCCGCCCACGACGGGGTGAGGTCCAGCGTCGCCCAATCCGGCAGCATCTCCCATTTGCTCATCATAAAAGTGGGCGCGGTGACGGGCGGGAGTTCGACTTGGGGCGGCGGTACAGGGTGCGGCTTGGGCGGAGTACGGCAGGCGGCCAGCAACAAGAGGGTCGCGAAAAGCAGGCAACCGTTTTTAGATAACTTCATGCAAAATCCTTTGGTGTTTCGATGAGACGGAATGTGTTCATTTCAGATTATTCATTAGCGCCGAACCAGTTCCTTCCCCCTTGCAGGGGGAAGGTTAGGATGGGGGTAGAGTTGTGGGATGGCGTAGAGTCAACCCCCTCTCTAGCCCTCCCCTTGCAAGGGGGTGGGGATGCTGTGAAGCATAATGAATACTCCGGGTTCATTGTTTGATTGATGTCGGGCAAGGCTAATGCAGCACACGCGGTATGCTCAACACAAACTGCGGGATAGAGATCGGAAGAGCGTCGTGTAGGGAAAGAGTGTAGATCTCGGTGGTCGCCGTATCATTAAAAAAAAA
>FZPW01000060.1_pt1 | contig 15198 bp, 12 predicted proteins | sample 1534771 | NCBI WGS metagenome assembly FZPW01 (sample SAMEA104161894, study PRJEB21768) | metagenome | biome: subterrestrial habitat; feature: phreatic zone; material: underground water | place: France | collected 2016-06-01 | depth 60 m | reverse complement strand
GTGGCGGGCTGCGACATCGCGGTGCATATCGCGGGCGAATCCGGCACCGGCAAGGAATTGCTCGGGCGCGCCATCCATTATTCCAGCCCGCGTTCCGGCCGCGCCTTCGTGATCGAAAACTGTAGCGCGCTGTCCGACACCCTGCTGGAATCCGAGCTATTCGGCCACAAGCGTGGCAGCTTCACCGGCGCATTTGAAGACCGCATCGGCCTGTTCGAGCAGGCCGACGGCGGCACGATTTTTCTAGACGAAATCGGCGACACCTCGCCCGCGTTTCAAGTCAAATTATTGCGCGTGTTGCAGGAAGGCGAGATACGCCCGGTCGGCAGTTCGCGTTCGCGCAAGGTGGACGTGCGCGTGCTCTCGGCCACCAACCGCGACCTCGAAGAAGAGGTCAGGCAAGGCCGCTTCCGTGCCGACCTCTACTACCGCCTGACCCAGTTCGTGCTGCCCGTGCCACCGCTGCGCGAGCGCAAAATGGACATCCCGCTGATCGCCTTCGATCTGCTCAACAACGCCGCGCAGAGCATGGGCAAAGACGTGGCGGGCTTCTCGCCCGAATCGCTCGACTGCCTGACGCGCTACAACTGGCCGGGAAATGTGCGCGAACTGCAAAACGAAATCCTGCGCGCGCTGATGCTGAGCGAAAGCCCGCATATCGGCGCGCATTTATTTTCGGGGCGCGTGCTGCGCGCCACGCCGGAAGAAGATGCGACCGACATGCAGATACTCGCGGGCGTCAACGGCAGCCTCAAAGATCGCATGGAAACGCTGGAAGCAAGAGTGCTGCGCGAAACGCTGATCCGCCTGCGCTGGAACAAAACGCGCGCGGCAGCGGAACTGGGCTTGTCGCGCGTGGGACTACGCAGCAAGCTGGCGCGCTACGGGCTGGAGAAAAAAGGTGAATAGTCCGGCAAGCCGCGAGCCCCTCAACCTCCTCTGGCTGCAATCCGGCGGCTGCGGCGGTTGCACTTTGTCGCTGCTCAATGCGGAATGCAGCAACCTGTTCGAGACCTTGGCGGGCTGCGGAATTAACTTGCTGTTGCATCCGGCCTTGTCGGAAGAGAGCGCGCAGGAAGCGCGGCGCATCATCGACGATTGCGTGAGCGGTGCGACGCGGCTCGACATTCTGTGTCTGGAAGGTGCGGTGCTGCGCGGCCCCCACGGCAGCGGCGGGTTTCACCGCACGGGCGGCGACAGCATGATGGCGCTGGTCGAACGGCTGGCCGCCGTCGCGCGCCACACCGTGGCCATCGGCAACTGCGCGTCGTTCGGCGGCATCACCGCCGCCGCGAGCAATCCGTCCGATGCGTGCGGGCTGCAATTCGAGGGCGATGCGCCCGGCGGTTTGCTGGGGCGCGATTACCGCGACAGCAGCGGCTTGCCCGTCATCAATATCGCCGGGTGCCCGACGCATCCCAACTGGGTGATCGAAACGCTGGCCGCGCTGGCGGCAGGCCTGTTGGATGCGCGGGGGCTGGACGCTTTCCAGCGCCCGCGTTTGTACGCCGACCATCTGGTGCACCACGGCTGCACGCGCAACGAGTATTACGAGTTCAAGGCCAGCGCGAATAAGCCTTCCGACCTCGGCTGCCTGATGGAAAACATGGGCTGCAAAGGCACGCAGGCGCATGCCGATTGCAACATTCGGCTATGGAACGGCGAAGGCTCCTGCCTGCGCGGCGGCTACGCCTGCATCGCCTGCACCGAGCCGGGATTTGAAGAGCCGGGACACCCGTTCGCGGAAACGCCCAAGCTCGGCGGCATCCCCATCGGCTTGCCCATCGACATGCCGAAAGCGTGGTTTGTGGTGCTGGCCTCGCTGTCGAAATCGGCCACGCCGAAACGGGTGAAAGAAAACGCGGAGGCGGATCATCAGGTGGTTGTGCCTGCGGTGAAAAGGACTAGGCGGAAATGAGAATGGCAATTACCTTCACTCTATTGGGATGCACCGTCCGCTTCCCCCTTTTTAAAGGGGGATTTGAGGGGGATTTTTGCTTTCAGACAAAGCGCAAATCCCCCCTAGCCCCCCTTTCACCCGCAAGGGGTACGCCGGTGGGTACCCCGTTGCTACGCAACGACCCTTCCGCAGGCAAAGGGGGGGATGGAGTCTCTGCGTTGAAAGGTTCTGCATGAAACGCATCATCGTAGGCCCCTTCAATCGTGTCGAAGGCGATCTCGAAGTCACGCTCGATGTCGCTGCCGGGCGCGTGCAAGCCGCCTTCGTCAATTCGCCGATGTATCGCGGTTTCGAGCAGATTCTGGCGGGCAAGCATCCGCTGGATGCGCTGGTATATGTGCCGCGTATTTGCGGGATTTGTTCGGTGGCACAGTCGGCTGCGTCAGCGCAGGCCTTGGCGCAGGCGATGAATTTGCAGCCGCCGGAGAATGGCCGCTTGAGCGCCAATCTCACGCTGGCGGCGGAAAATATCGCCGACCACTTGAGCCATTTTTATTTGTTCTTCATGCCCGATTTTGCGCGCGATTTTTATCGCGAGCGCAGTTGGTTTTCCTCCGCGCAGGCGCGCTTCAAGGCTGTCAGCGGCAGCGCCACGGCGGACGTGCTGCCCGCGCGCACCAAGTTCCTGCACCTGATGGGCTACCTCGCGGGCAAATGGCCGCACACGCTGTCGTTGCAGCCGGGCGGCTCGTCGCGTCCGCTGGAACAGGCGGAGCAAATCCGGCTGTCGATTTTGCTCACCGAATTTCGCGCCTTTCTGGAACGCACGCTGTTCGGCGACACGCTGGAATCCGTTGCAAGTTTGGATTCGGAAGCAGCCTTGCTGGCGTGGATGGAGTTGCGCAAAACAACAGCCGATCTGCCGCGCTTTCTCGCCATCGCTTACGATTTGGAACTGCACAAACTGGGGCGCGCGACCGACCGCTTTATGAGCTACGGCGCGTATCGCGATGGCGACAGCAAGCTGTTCGCCGCCGGGCTCTGGCAAGACGGCAGCGTGCATGCCTTAGACATCGGCGCGATCCGCGAAGACGTGTCGCATAGCTGGATGGAAGGCGATGCCGCACTCGCGCCCAGCGCCGGACTGACCCGCCCGCAACCGGATAAAGCGGCGGCCTACTCGTGGTGCAAAGCGCCGCGACTGGATGGCCGCGTGGTGGAGACGGGCGCGCTGGCGCGGCAGTTGGTGGCGGGGCATCCGCTGCTGTGCGATATGGTGGCGCGCCACGGCGGCAGCGTGACGGCGCGGGTGGTCGCCCGCCTGCTGGAAATCGCCCGCATCGTGCCGGAGATGGAAGCGTGGGTGCGCCGCATCCGCCCCGGCGAACCGTTCTGTCTCAACGCGCCCGTGCCGGAAGAAGCCAGCGGCATCGGCCTGATCGAAGCCGCGCGCGGCGGTCTCGGCCACTGGCTGGAAGTGCGCCAAGGCAAACTGCACAACTACCAGATCATCGCCCCCACGACTTGGAATTTTTCCCCGCGCGATGCGGCGGGCGTGCCGGGTGCGCTGGAGCAGGCGCTGGTCGGCGTGGCGGTCGAAGAAAACAACGCGGGCGCGCCGGTGGCGGTGCAACATGTGGTGCGCTCGTTTGATCCTTGCATGGTTTGTACGGTGCATTAGCGAGTTAAGTGATGAACCTAAAAACAAAAATTTGCCACAGAGAACACAGAGGTCACAGAGAAAGAAATAGTTTTTCCGTGAGTGGTGGGCTTATTCAAAAGATGATTCGTCATTTGATGCCCCCCGTTTTTTCTCTGTGTGCTCTGTGTTCTCTGTGGCTAACTTGTTTTTCAAAAATTAAATGAATAACTCCACCCCATCCCCCTTCGATCACCTTATCTCCGCCACGCCGCCGGAGGCGATGTCCGAGTCCACCTGGATTGAGGTGGTGCAGCGGATGGACGAGGTTTATAACGAGCTGGTGCAACACGAGGTGGAGCTGGAGCAGAAGAACGCCGCGCTGGAAGAATCTCAGCAGTTTATTTTCAGCGTGCTCACGTCGATGTCGGATTTGCTGGTAGTGTGCGACCGCCATGGCGTGATCGAGGAAGTGAATCAGGCGCTGGTAGCCTTTACCGGCAAGCGCGAGAGCGAACTCAAAGGCGCGAAACTGTTCGAGCTGTTTGCCGACACCACTTCGGCGGCTTCGGCGCAGCGCGTCATCGCGCGGCTGGCGACGGAGCCCGCGAACGATCTGGAGTTGCAGTTCCGCACGCGCGACGGCGGGGCGGCGCCGGTGGCGCTGAATTTCACCGCGCGTTCGTCCGGCGCGGGCAAGTTGCTGGGCGCGGTGATTACAGGCAGGCCGGTGGGCGAATTGCGCCGCGCTTACCACGCCCTGCGCGAGGCGCACGACGAATTGAAACGCACCCAGCAGCAGTTGCTGCAATCGGAAAAAATGGCCTCGCTGGGGCGGCTGGTGGCGGGGGTCGCGCACGAGTTGAACAACCCCATCAGCTTCGTGTTGGGCAACGTGCACGCCATGCGCCGTTACACCACGCGGCTCAAACAATATTGCGATGCCGTGCATGACGGTGCTGGCCGCGAGGCGCTGGTGCAGTTGCGCGCCGAGTTGCGCATCGACCATATTTTGAAAGACCTCTCACCCTTGCTGGACGGCGCGATTGAAGGCGCGGAACGCACGCGCGACATTGTCGACGGCCTCAAGCGTTTTTCCGCCACGGACCGCAACGAAAACGTGCCGTTCAATCTGGCCGAAATCATCGAGCGCTCAGTGCATTGGGTCACGCGCGCGACCCCGGCCAAGTTCCGTGTGGTGACCGATTTGCCGCACAACCTGCCGGTCACCGGCTCGCCGGGGCAGATGCAGCAGGTCATCATCAACCTGATCCAGAATGCCGCCGACGCGACCGAGCATCGCGCCGATCCGCAGCTGGCGGTCGCGGCAAGAGAAGAGGGCGGCGATATCGTCGTGCAGTTCCGCGACAACGGCCCCGGCATCGCGGCGGAAGCGCTGGATAAATTGTTCGACCCTTTCTTCACCACCAAGGCCGTCGGCAAAGGCACGGGGCTGGGCTTGTCGATCAGCTACGGCATCATCGAACGGCACGGCGGCCAACTGTCGGCCAGTAACTTGTCACAAGGAGGCGCGGAGTTCATGCTGCGCCTGCCGCGAACTTCCGTTTAGACAGGAGCCAGCATGGAAACATTGCACGACAGCGTTTATCCCTTGATCGCACTGGCCTTTGTGCTGGGGCTCAAGCACGGCATGGATGCCGACCACCTTGCGACGATAGACGGCCTGACGCGTTTTAACACGGCGGCGGGCAGGCTGCGCTTGGCGCGGCTGTGCGGATTTTTGTTTTCGCTCGGCCACGGCGCGGTGGTGTGCGTGGTGGCTGTCGCGGCCAGCGTGTTGTTCGCCCACTCTGCGGTGCCGGGCTGGATGGGCGATGTGGGCGCGTGGGTGTCGGCATTCTTTTTGTTGCTGCTGGGCGTACTCAATCTGTATGCAGTGTTCACTACCCCGTCACACGAAATGGTGCAAATGGTCGGCCTCAAAGGGCGCTGGCTGGGCAAGCTGAAAAGCGCGGGGCATCCCGCGCTGGTTGCGCTGGTGGGCGCGCTGTTCGCGTTCTCGTTCGACACCCTGTCGCAAGCCGCACTGTTTTCCGTCACCGCCAGCGGCACGGCCTACGCCCTATTGCTGGCCGTCTGTTTCATGCTCGGCATGATGACCACCGATGCCGTCAACGGCCTGTGGATTTCGCACCTGCTGCGCCGTGCCGACACCAGCGCCCGCATCGCCTCGCGCATCATGGGCATCACCGTCGCACTGCTCAGCCTCACCGTCGCCGGGTTGGGCTTGTCGCGCCAGTTACTGCCCGAATCCGCCGCATGGCAAGAAGGCCGCGAACTCTTGATCGGCGCGGCGGTGATCGCCGTGGTGGCGGCGAGCTTTTTGTTTGCGAAGCGGCAGGCCTTAGCTGTTAGTCGTTAGTTGGTGTTGCCACTGCTGTGCAGTGATTTTTTTGCTGTCAGAGTGCGCGCAGAGCCCGCTCCTCCCCTGAGAAGGGGAGGCTGGGAGGGGTTAGGGTTTCATGGTTTTAACTAACGACCAGCGACTAACGTCTAACGACTAACAGCAGTTCCCCCCATCCCCATACTTGGTTACTATTCCGCCCTTCCAAGTTTTACATGTCACCCCATGAGCAAAGCATTCACCCGCGAAAACGACGATGCCGACGACGATGAAGAATTGTCGGCGCTACCCGCCATCCCCGCCGGAACAAAAAACTACATGACCCCGGCCGGCTACCGCAAGCTGAAAGAGGAATACATGCACCTGCTCGACGTGGAGCGTCCGACGACAGTGCAGACCGTTTCATGGGCGGCGGGCAACGGCGACCGTTCCGAAAACGGCGACTACATCTACGGCAAAAGACGCCTGCGCGAAATCGACCGCCGCCTGCGCTTCCTCGCCAAACGCATGGAAAATTCCGAAGTCGTCGACCCCGTGCAACGCCAAGGTTGCGAACAAGTCTTCTTCGGCGCAACCGTCACCGTGTGCCACGAAGACGGCACGGAACGCAGCTACAGCATCGTCGGCATCGACGAAGCGGACGCGGGCAAAGGCCTCATCAGCTGGGTCTCGCCGCTGGCGCGCACCCTGCTCAAAGCGCGCGCCGATGATGCAGTGATGCTGCAACTGCCGGGCGGCGCGGAAGAACTGGTGGTGGTAGAGGTGAGCTACCGGAGTATCGAGTTGTAGTCGGCGGATATAGCGATGTCTACAGAGCGTCTATTTCAGAATTTTATGTATTTTTCTTCGATGCGGCTTCGCTAACTCTCATGCTCATTGACAATTTTTCCTTCATGCCAGATTATAAAAATATGAATTGCACATACACATCCCATCAACGCATCGCCGCCGCCCGAGCTACACGAGCCCGTAGCGCGTGCCGTGCTGCGTTCGAGAGATGCGTTGAGTCAGGTTCCGGATTGATGTAACCAACCACTGAATAGCGATTTCGAGAAGGCCACGGCACAAACCGTGGCCTTTTTGTTTTTGCACCACAAGGAGATTTAAATGCAGACAGCACAAGCGCTTTCCACCGACAATTTGATGCCCGTTACGCAACGGCCGGACGTGATCTTCGTCCGCGGCGAAGGGGCGTATCTGTTCGATGCGCAGGGAAAGCGTTATCTCGACTGGATGCAGGGATGGGCGGTCAATTGTCTGGGGCATGCTGCGCCGGTGATTGCCCATGCGCTCGCACAGCAAGCGACGGCGCTCATCAATCCGAGTCCGGCGTTTTACAACCTTCCTTCGCTGGCGCTATCCAATCTGCTCATCAAGCATAGTTGTCTGGATCAGGTGTTCTTCGCTAGCTCCGGCGCGGAGGCGAATGAGGGCGCCATCAAGCTGGCGCGCAAATGGGGCGAACTCAACAAGCAAGGCGCGTTCGAGATCATCACCTTTGACAACGGCTATCACGGGCGGACGCTGGCGACGATGTCGGCCAGCGGCAAGCCCGGCTGGGAGCGGTTATTTGCGCCGCAGGTACCGGGCTTTCAGAAGGCGGTGCTGAATGATCTCGACTCGGTTCGGCGCTTGATATGTGCCGACACCGTGGCGATTATGCTGGAGCCGATTCAGGGTGAGGCAGGCGTCATCCCGGCAACAGCGGAATTTATGCGCGGACTGAGAGCGCTTTGCGATGAGCACGGGCTGCTGCTGATTCTGGATGAAGTGCAAACCGGCTGCGGGCGTACAGGCACTTTGTTCGCCTATGAACAACTGGGGATCGAGCCTGACATCATGACGCTGGGGAAAGGGCTCGGCGGTGGCGTGCCCCTGTCGGCCTTGCTGGCGAAGAAATTTTGTTCCTGCTTTGAAATGGGCGATCAGGGCGGCACGTATTGTGGCAACCCGTTGGTATGCGCCGCCGGGGTGGCGGTGATGCACAGCCTGCTTGCGGAAGATTTTCTCGAAAACAGCCGGGCGACGGGCGAGGAACTTGCCGGGGGATTGCGCGCCATTTCCAAGGAGTTCGGCCTTGGCGAAGTCAGGGGAGCCGGGATGTTGCTCGCCTTGGAACTGGGCGGAAATGATGGCGCACAAGCGGTCAAGCTCGCCAGAGAAGCAGGCTTGCTACTCAACGCGCCGCGCCCGCATTTATTGCGCTTCATGCCCGCGCTCAACACGACACCCGCAGAAGTCGCCGAAGGGTTGAGCATCCTGCGGCAGGTCATTCGGACATTAACCCAATAACTTAACCTGAGAACACAAGGAAAACACCATGACAAAGACAGCTACAGCACCTTCTTCCAGAACGCAGATTCGCAGAGTGCGCGAACGCGGACATTATGACCCGCAGACAGTTGAGTCCATCGCGCGGGAAGCGCTGATATGCCACATCGCATTTGCCGACGATCATGGTGTGCACTGCATTCCAACGGCCTGCTGGGTGGATTGCGGCAATTTGTATATTCACGGCTCAAACGGCAGCCGCATGATACAGGCGCTGATGGCGGGAGAAGCGAGCGTGACGATGACGCATCTCGACGGTCTTGTTCTGGCCCGTTCCGCCTTTCATCACTCGATGAATTACCGCTCTGTCGTGGCTTACGGAAAGTTCGAGAAGGTCGAGTCGGAAACGGAAAAGATGGCAAGCTTCGAGGCCTTTATCGAGTTTTTATCTCCCGGTCGCTGGCCGCAGGTGCGCCAGCCCAGCCGCAACGAGCTGGCCGCAACCACGGTATTGCGCCTGCCGCTCACCGAGGCGGCAGCAAAAATTCGCGACTGGGGTGTCAAAGACGATGAAGCGGACATGCGGCAAGCCGTTTGGGCCGGGGTGATCCCCCTGAGTATGGTGGCGGGCAAGCCGGAGCCGGATGCGGGGTGCGAGCAGATGCCTGCACCGCAACAGCCAAGTCTGTATGCGGAAAATATTTTTTGATTTCCACAATATTTCCAACTGTGATTCGTCTTCACAGCTATGGATACAACGTTAAGTTCAAATACGCTGATGGCCGAGCAGGATAAACGCATCACCGAAACGATTGCGCGCGAACGCGGCAGGCTGCGGAACTTCATCCGCCAGCGCGTGCCGGATGCGGGCGAGGCGGAGGATATTTTGCAGGATGTGTTCTTCGAATACGTCGAGGCATACCGTCTGCCCGAGCCTATCGAGCAGGTCGGTGCGTGGCTGTATCGCGTAGCGCGCAATCGCATCATCGACCGTTTTCGCAAGAAAAAGGAAGAGGCTTTGCCGGAGTTAAGCGAAGACGAGGACGGGCATTGGCTGGATGAAGTGTTGCCGTCGCCGGAGGCGGGGCCGGAAGCGGCCTATGCGCGCGGGGTGTTGCTGGAGGAGTTGTTGGCCGCACTGGAAGAATTGCCCGAAGAGCAGCGGGCCGTATTCATCGCCCATGAGTTGGACGGGCGCAGTTTTAAAGAGTTAGCAGCGGAAGGCGGCGTGAGTATGAACACGCTGCTGGCGCGCAAGCGTTATGCGGTGCTGCATTTACGGGGGCGGCTGCAAACGATCTACGACGAGTTTGATTTATAAAGGAGAGCGGATATGAGCTGCAAAATGAAATGCTGGAAAATTGGTGTGTTGGTCGTGGTCGGTGTTGCCGCGCTGGGCTGGGTTGTGATGGCGCTGTGGAACTGGCTGCTGCCGAATTTGTTTGTCGGCGTCAAAGAGATTGATTACGTGCAGGCGATGGGCGTGCTGCTGTTGAGCAAGATATTGTTCGGCGGGTTTCGCGGCCACTGCGGTGGGCATTCCAAATGGCATCAGCATCGCTGGGAAAAAATGACACCGGAAGAACGCGAGAAATTTCAGGCCGGAATGAAGGGCTGCTGCGGGTCGAACAAGCAGGAAGAGACAAAAGAGTAAGTCATTTATTGGCGGGAGTGTCGGCGATTTTCCAGAGCTCCCGTTTCTGCTTTTGCTTCCTTTAGAGTTAATTCAGTCGCTTGACTTAATCAAGCGACTGAATTAATGTGCGCCACCTTTTTATGATTCCGAAAATTCCATGCCCGCAAAAAAAGAAACCGGCTGCCTGCTGCTGAGAACAGCGCAGCGTTTGCTAGGCCACCAGCCGAGCGCGCAGGAAGAAACGCGTTGGCGCTTACTGCAAGCGGCGGCGGAGGTGTTTGCCGAGGTGGGCTACCACGCGGCGACCACGCGCGAGATATGCCGCCGTGCCGGGGTCAATCTGGCCTCCATCCACTATTACTACGGCGACAAAGCGGAGTTGTACCGCGAGGTGTTCCGCCTGCCGTTCCTTAACGACTGCAATGCGTTTAATACGCTTGATGTTGCTCACGTGTCGCTGGAAGAGGGGCTGCACATTTTCTACCAATGGTTCTTTCCGCCGGTCGCGGAAGAAGATCCGATGATGCAACTTTTTTTGCGCTTGCACGCGCGCGAGGAAGCCGAGCCCAGCGGAGTGTTGGGCGATGCCATGAAACAGGCGTTCCGTCCCAATCACGACAAAATTCAGACATTGCTGGGCCGCGAATTCGGGCTGAAAAAACCGGACGTGGAGGTGGATAGATTGACCTTTGCGGTACTCGGTCTGGCGACGGTGTATTTTCACGGCCGTACTGCTGTCAACGATTTTGCGCCACGCCTGATTGACGGGCAGAAGTCGCGGGAGTTGATGGCGGAGCGATTGGTGGGGTATGCCGTGGCGCTGGTCGAGGCGGAGCGCAAACGCCGCGCGGTGGGCGGACGCGCCAAAAAATAATATCTTTCAGAAATTCAGTGCAACAGAGAATCGTTTCGACAAGGAAAAAACAATGAGCACAAATATCATCAAACGCAATCCGCTGGTTTTCAAAATCGCTTTGTCCGGGCTGGTGCTTGCCGGTGGCGCATTGTGGTTTGCCGGTAACAGCAAGGCCGAGCAGACCGCGCCCGCCGCGGTGAGCCGCCCCGCGTTGACTGTGCGCACCGCCATGCTGCGCGAGGACAAATGGTCGCGCACGCTGTCCGCCAACGGCAGCATCTTGCCTTGGCAGGAGGCCATCATCAGCGCGCAGGTGCAGGGCTTGCGCATCTCCGAGGTGAAGGTCGGTATCGGCGATTATGTGAAACAGGGCGATGTATTGGTGACGCTGGATAACTTTGCGCGCCCCAGCGAGGATACTTCCGAGCGTTCATCGCAAGGCCGCATCGTGGCGCCGGATGACGGTGTGATTTCGCTGGCGAATGCCAACGTGGGCTCGATGCTGCAATCCGGCACCGAACTGTTCCGTTTGATCCGCAAGGGCCGTCTGGAATGGCATGCCGATCTCACAGCGGAAGAGTTGATGCTGATCCGCAAAGGCATGACTGCCGAAGTGACGGTGGGCGAAGGCCGCGTGATCCGTGGCACAGTGCGCGCGATTTCGCCGTCGGTGAATGCGCAGACGCGCTACGGCTATGCGCTGGTGAGCCTGCCGGACAGCAGCGGAATTATCGCGGGTGCTTATGCACGCGGTATATTCGACATCAGCGGCGGCAAAAAAACTTTGCAGTCGCTGCCGCAATCCGCCGTGATGCAGCGTGGCAGCACGACCTATGTGCTGATCGTGGGCGCGGACAATCATGTGCATGAACGCACCGTGGTAACGGGGCAGCGCATCGGCGACCGCATCCAGATCAAGCAGGGGTTGAAGGCGGACGAGGTCGTGGTTGAAAGCGGCGGCGCGTTCCTGACCGAAGGCGATGTTGTGCAAGTGGTGAAAGGCTAAGCATGAATATTTCCGCTTGGTCGATACGCAATCCCATCCCGGCATTGATGGGTTTTGCGATGCTCACCTTCATGGGCATCATGGCATTCAAAGCCATGAAGATTCAACAGTTCCCCGACATCGACTTGCCGATGATTACGGTGACGGCCACCATGCCGGGCGCTTCGCCCGACCAGATGGAAGCCGAGGTCGCGCGCAAGATCGAGAACGCGCTGGCTAGCGCGCAAGGGCTCAAACACATTTATACGCAAGTGAAAGACGGTGTGGCGATCGTGTCGGCGGAGTTCCGCTTGGAGCGCGATTCGCATGCGGCGCTGGAAGATGTGCGCTCCACCGTCTCGCGCATTCGCAGCGATTTGCCGCGCGAGATGCTCGATCCCGTCATCAATAAAGTCGAGTTGAGCGGCAAGCCCATTCTCACCTACACCATTGCCGATGCGCAGATGAGCGAGGAAGAGTTGTCCTGGTTCGTGGACAACAAAATGACCAAGCTGCTGTTGGGTGTGAAGGGCGTGGGTGCGGTCAACCGCGTGGGCGGTGTGACGCGGCAAGTGCGTGTCGAGCTTGATCCGACCAAGATGCTGGCACTGAATCTCACCGCGGCGGAAATCTCCAGCCAGTTGCGCCAGATCCAGCAGGAAGCGCCGGGCGGGCGTACCGACTTGGGCGGCATGGAGCAATCCGTGCGCACCGTGGCGACCGTGCAAACCGCCGAGCAATTGGCGCAGATGGAAATCAGCCTGCGCGACGGCCGCCGCGTGCGTCTCGATCAGGTGGCAAACGTGAGCGATACCATCGCCGAACGCCGCAGTGCCGCGCTGCATGACGGCAAGCCGGTAGTGGGTTTCGAGGTCATGCGTTCGCTGGGTGCCAGCGATGTGGATGTCGCCAACGGCGTGGACAAAGCACTGGCGACGCTCAAGCAGAGCAATCCGCAAATCACCGTTGAGAAAGTGTTCAACACCGTGGACGCGGTGTACGAGACTTACAAAGGCTCGATGGAAATGATCTTCGAAGGCTCGCTGCTCGCTGTGATCGTGGTGATTTTCTTCCTGCGCAATTCGCGCGCCACCATCGTCGCCGCGACCGCGTTGCCGCTGGCGGTGATCCCCACGTTTGCGGTGATGTACCTGCTCGGTTTCACCATCAACATGGTGACGCTGCTGGCGCTGTCGCTGGTGGTCGGTGTGCTGGTGGATGATGCCATCGTCGAAATCGAAAACATCATGCGCCACATCGAAATGGGCAAGAAGCCCTACGATGCGGCGATGGAGGCCGCCGACGAAATCGGTATGGCGGTGATCGCGACTACCTTCACGCTGGTGGCGGTGTTCCTGCCGACGGCGTTCATGAGCGGTATTCCCGGCAAGTTTTTCGTGCAGTTCGGCTGGACGGCGGCAGTGGCCGTGCTGTTCTCGCTGGTGGTGGCGCGCCTGCTCACGCCGATGATGGCCGCGTATTTCCTGCGTCCGCGCGCCGAGCATCCGACACCGAAGTGGATTGAGTTCTATTTGAAGTGGGCGCAATGGTGTTTGAATTACCGCAAGACGACCTTGCTGCTGACGGCGGTTTTTTTCTTCGGCTCGTTCGCGCTGGCCGGTACGTTGCCCAAGGCGTTCCAGCCCAAGGACAACCAGTCGCAAACGCAGATCACGATCACCCTGCCGCCGGGCAGCAAGCTGGAGCAGACTTACGCGCTGGCCGAGCAGGCGCGCGGCATCATCATGCAGAATCCGAACGTGACGCTGGTGTACACCGCCATCGGCGGCGGCACTGCGGGCGGCAATGCGTTCGAGCCTGCCGGGGTGTCGGAGGTGCGCAAAGCCACGCTGTCCATCCAGCTCAAGCCGCGCAACGAACGGCAGAAGAAGCAAGACATCGAGGATGCTTTGCGCGAAGCGATGACGGTGCTGCCGGGCGTGCGCGTCAAGGTCGGCATGGGCGCGTCGTCGGATAAATACCAGCTGGTACTCACCAGCGAAAACGGCGAGGCGTTGAATGCTCATGCTCTGAAAGTGGGGCAGGAGTTGCGTACGATTCCGGGCATCGGCAATGTGGTGTCCAACTCCAGCCTGTTGCGTCCCGAGCTGGTGGTACGCCCCGACTTCGCCAAAGCGGCCGACTTGGGCGTGACCTCCAGCGCCATTGCCGAGACATTGCGCGTGGCGACCAATGGCGATTACGACCAGTCGCTGGCCAAGCTTAATCTGCCCGACCGCCAACTGCCCATCATCGTCAAACTGCGCGACGATGCGCGGCAGGATTTGGGCTTGCTGTCGCGTCTGGTGGTGCAAGGCTCGCATGGCCCGGTGATGCTGGGCAACGTGGCAACGTTGAGTATGGAAAGCGGCCCCGCGCAGATCGACCGCTACGACCGTCAGCGCAACATCAGCTTTGAAGTCGAATTGGCCGGCCAGCCTCTGGGCAAAGTGCAGGCTGCTGTTGCCGCATTGCCGAGCATCAAAAATATGCCGGAAGGCGTGGCGATGGCGCCGATAGGCGATGCCGAAGTGATGCAGGAATTGTTCGCGAGTTTCGGCTTGGCGATGTTTACCGGGGTGATGTGCATCTACATCGTGCTGGTGCTGCTGTTCAAGGACTTCATGCAGCCCGCTACGATTTTGTGGGCGCTGATTTTGTCGATTCCCGGCGCGTTCCTCGCGTTGTTCCTCACGCATACCGCGGTCTCGATGCCGTCGATGATCGGTATCATCATGCTGATGGGCATCGCGACCAAGAACTCGATTCTGCTGGTGGAATACGCCATCGTTTCGCGCCGCGAGCGCGGCATGAACCGTGCTGAAGCCTTGCTCGACGCCTGCCGCAAACGCGTGCGACCCATCGTGATGACGACGATGGCGATGGGCGCGGGCATGTTGCCGGTGGCGATGGATATGGGCGTGGGCGACGGCAGCTTCCGCTCACCGATGGCGATTGTGGTGATCGGCGGCTTGATTACCTCCACCTTTTTGAGTCTGCTAGTGATTCCGGTGGTGTTCACTTATGTGGATGACGGTATCGAATGGATGCGCAGGATGTTTAATAAATTCAGGACGGCGTAAAAGTTCCTCGCCCGCCTGCGGGCGAATGGAGCAAAACGCATAGTTAGAAAAATTTTAGATTGGAGCAAACAATGAAATATTCAAAAATCACCCTGAGCGTCTTGCTGACACTGGGCATACAAGCGCAAGCCCATGCTATCGATCTGCTCGACAGCTACCAAGCGGCCCAAGGCCAGGACGCCGTGTTCGCCTCCGCGCGTGCCTCGCAGCAAGCTGGACGCGAGAAGCTGACCCAAGGCCGCTCCACCCTGCTGCCCAGCGTCAACCTCAGCGCCAACTCCACCTACTACGACAACCAGATCGACTTTCCCACCGCATCGCGGCAAATGAACTACACCTCCTCCGGTGTCGGTGTAACACTGGTACAGCCGCTGTTCCGCCAAGGTAACTGGCTGGTTTACACCGAATCCGAACTGCAAGTCGCCATCAGCGACGCGCAATTCCAGCTCGCCCAGCAAGACCT
>FZPW01000028.1_pt1 | contig 17571 bp, 14 predicted proteins | sample 1534771 | NCBI WGS metagenome assembly FZPW01 (sample SAMEA104161894, study PRJEB21768) | metagenome | biome: subterrestrial habitat; feature: phreatic zone; material: underground water | place: France | collected 2016-06-01 | depth 60 m | reverse complement strand
TTTTTTTTTAATGATACGGCGACCACCGAGATCTACACTCTTTCCCTACACGACGCTCTTCCGATCTCATCGGGAAAGGCACCGGACTCGGGCTGTCGGTATCCTATAAAATTATAGAAAAACACCGCGGTACCATTGAGGTTCACAGTGAAGTCGGCATAGGTTCAACCTTCCGGATATGGCTGCCGATACAGCCGCCCGAAGAAAAAGCATGATGTATTGCCACCGCAATCCGTTCCGCTCCGATAGGCGGTTACGATAGCAGTGGGAAACGTCAAACATTAATTAAGGATACCGAGATGTACAAAATACTACTGGTCGATGACGAGCAGAACGTGCTGAATGCCTTGCGGCGGGAATTGCAGGGCGCTTACACCATCGAAGCAATCAGCAATCCGCTGGACGCGCTGGAACGCAGCCGGGACACGCCATTCGATCTGGTGATCGCCGATTACAAGATGCCGGAAATGAACGGTATTGAATTCCTCAAAAAGTTCGGCCAACTGCAACCGGATACCGCACGCCTGATGCTCAGCGGGCAAGCCGATTTCAACGCGCTGATCGGCAGCATCAATGAGATCCATATCTACCGTTTCATGGAAAAACCCTGGGATAAAACCGAGCTGGCAACCACACTGGCCGAAGCGCTTTCCCAGCGGGAACAAATACTGAAGAATCGCCGGCTGGCAGAACAATTCCGCTCGCAACGCAATTGGCAAACGGCGAACGATCCGCACAAAATCTATCAGGTACTAATCGTGGATGACGAGCAGAATATACTGAGCGCCATCGCCCGCGACATCAATGCTCGCGGCAGTTTCTCCGATATGCAGGTTGTCATGCAGCATCACTCCAATCCCTCCGCGCCGGTGCTGAATAGCGACCTGCACTATAACGTTCACACCACATCTTCCCCGCTCGATGCCCTGGAACGTGCCCGCAAAATAAACTACGACGTGGTCATTTCGGACTACCTGATGCCGGAAATGAACGGTTTACAGTTTTTCAACTCCCTGCAAAACATCCAGCCGGATGCGGTGCGCATCCTGCTATCGGGCCAAGCCGACAAGGAGGCGCTGGTAACCGCGATCAACCATTCGCAGATTTTTAGCTATATCAGCAAACCGTGGCACGAATACTCGCTGAAAAACACCCTCGCACAAGCCATCGTGTATCACAACCTGCTGCGCGAAAATCGCCGGCTGACGGAACATGATGCGACTGATGAAAAATGAGCCGTTAGCCCGCGTGCGCATCCTGTTTTGATGCACACATTCAAACCGCACCGCAGCGATAAAAGATATTTTTAGAAGAGTCCTTTACTTTTCCCGCGCATTCCGACTGTTAGCCTGTTTTGATTACCCGCACACGATGATACAATTCGCGCCTTTCATTTTTCATATAAAGGCAGCTCATCATGGGTTTGAACAAAGTTCCTTCCGGCAAAGACCTTCCCAACGATTTCAACGTGGTCGTCGAAATTCCGATGCACGGCGAGCCGATCAAGTACGAAGTGGATAAAGAATCCGGCGCGATGTTTGTTGACCGCTTCATGAGCACCGCGATGCACTACCCCTGCAATTACGGCTATATCCCGCACACACTGTCCGATGACGGCGATCCGGTGGATGTGCTGGTGATCACCCCTATCCCCCTGCAAATCGGCGTGGTTGTACGTTGCCGCCCGCTGGCTGTTTTGAAAATGGAAGACGAATCCGGCTTCGATGCCAAAGTGCTGGCCGTTCCCGTGGATAAACTCTCCACTATGTATCGCGGTATGAAGTCTCATTCCGAACTGCCGGAAATTCTGTTGAAACAGATCGAACACTTCTTCGCGCACTACAAGGATCTGGAGCCGAACAAGTGGGTCAAGATCGGCGGCTGGGCTGACATTGAAGCGGCACGCAAAGAAATCATGGACGGCGTGGCCAACTACAAAAAAGCCGACGTTAAACCCGAGTTCTAAATCTTAGGAGACGACGATGACTGCACGCCTGATTGATGGTAAAGCCATTGCGCAAGAAGTGCGCGCCGAATGGAAAGTGCGCGCCGACGCTCTCAAGGCGCGCGGCGTTACGCCGGGGCTGGCGGTCATCATCGTCGGCGAAGACCCCGCATCGAAGGTATACGTCGCCAACAAGGTGAAGGCTTGCGCCGAACTCGGTTTGCATTCGGAACACATCGCCCTGCCCGCCGACACCAGCGAAGCGGCTTTGCTGGCAAAGATCGCCGAGCTGAATGCCGACCCGAAGATTCACGGTCTGCTGGTGCAACTGCCGGTACCCAAGCACATCGACAGCGACAAAGTATTGAACGCAATCAGCCCCGACAAGGACGTTGACGGCTTTCATCCGATCAACGTCGGTGCGCTGGCAACTGGCAACATGCGCTTCGCCCCCTGCACGCCTTACGGTTCGCTGGTGCTGCTGCAAAAGAGCGGTGTCAGCATCGAAGGCAAGCACGCGGTGGTCATCGGCCGCAGCAACATCGTCGGCAAGCCGATGGCGCTGTTGCTGTTGCAGCACAACGCCACCGTGACCATCTGCACTTCCAAGACGACCGACCTCGCCAAGCATACGCGCGATGCCGATATTCTCGTGGTTGCCACCGGCAAGCCGAAGATGATTACCGGCGACATGATCAAACCGGGTGCGGCGGTGATTGACGTGGGCATCAACCGCATGGAAAACGGCAAACTGTGCGGCGATGTGGATTTTGATTCGGCCAAGGAAGTCGCCGGCTGGATCACTCCGGTTCCCGGCGGTGTGGGCCCGATGACCATCACGATGCTGGTGGCCAACACTGTACAGGCGGCGGAACGCGCGGCAGGAAAGTAATCAGATTGCCGGAACGTGCAGCGCACGGGCCGGCAACAAACTCTTCGGATCAGTTCGATCCGGCTCACAAGTAACAGAATCTGCAACCTTACTGCGCGATATACAAAGTGAGCGGCTGTTTTTCGGTGGCTTCGAGTCGCACCAGCTGATCTATTTCACCGGCCAGCAAGACATGATCCTTGGCCAGTAGCAAATACCCTTCGTGATGCAGCAAATCCCGCGTTAAACGGTAGCCCGGTTTGAGCGAAGATGGCCGCAACGGAATCTCTACAAAGTCATCTGGATTGGCTTCCACCAGCACGGCGCTAAATGCATCAACCACGGTCGGATCGTAACGCCGCCCCCGGTTCTCAACCAGATAATGCAGCGCTTCCCCCCGGTTGAACTGGCGCTCGGCCAACAGGCCGATTTGCAGCGCATCGTAATCGTTCACCACCGACATAATCCGTGCGCCCAGCGGAATCTGCATGCCGCTTTTCCCGCTCGGATAGCCACCGCCATCAAACAACTCATGGTGATCGCGGATCAAAGCGGCCGCGCCGGCCAGTTGCTCGATCGGCATCAGCAGCATTTCGCCGCGTGCGGGATGCTTGATCACCTCGGCACGCATATCGGGCCCCAGCGAGTTGTACGGATGATCTATTGCGGCATCGGAAAGCCCCAGCTTGCCGATGTCATGCAGCAGCGAGGCCAAAAAAACTTCCTGCACCGCCGACTCGTCCATCCCCAAATGTCGCGCCACTTTACGCGCATTATCGGCCACTCGGCGCGAGTGTCCGGCCAGCGCGCCGCCGCGCATTTCCATCACATTCGATAGCACATGCACCGAGTTAACAAAGCTTAGCCGCAGCGACTTGAGCGCCTGCTGCAATTGCCGCGTGCGCTCTTCCACCCGCGCTTCAAGCGTTGCATTGAGTACCTTTAACTCGTCGTTCTGCACCTGCGTCAGCTTGAGCAGGCGGGCATTCTCATTCATCAGGCCGCGGTGAGCTACCGCTTGCTGAACGGTCAGCAACAAATCTTCATCGTTCCAGGGTTTGGCAATGTAACGCCAGATTTTGCCGCGATTAACGGCTGCGATGGTCGATTCAACATCCGAATATCCGGTAAGCAAAATGCGTTTTACATCCGGCCAGCGCGAAAACACATGCTCCAGAAATTGCGCGCCCGTCATTTCCGGCATACGCATATCGCTGACCACCACGTCCATTTTTTCGCGTTCGAGAATGGCCAAACCTTCCGCTCCCGATTCGGCGGTGAATACTTCATAGCCGGTCGTGCGAAACAAGCGGCGCAACGAAGTCAAAATATGCGGCTCGTCATCGACCAGCAGAACGCGCGCGGGAGCAGCTGTTTTTTCGGTTTGATTTACGTCAGAATTGCTCGTCACGATCGCAAAACTCCTTGAAGTAGCAATTAGGCGCTATTTTCCATTCGGAGCAGATGAACCCAGTTGCAGTATTGCTCCGGAACCTTAATGCTGAGAAGACTGTACAGCGGGGACTGCGGATACTGTCGGGGGATGCTGCCCCACGATCTGGAAGAAAACTTCATCGCGCTTGACCATACCCAACTCGCTGCGGGCACGCTCTTCAATCGCATCGGTACCGTTTTTCAGATCGCGAACCTCGGCATCGAGCGCCGCATTACGCATGCGGGTTTGTTGATTGATTTGTTTTTGCGCTTCGACCTGACGGTCGATATCCCATACCTTGAGCCAACTGCCCTTACCCAGCCAGAGCGGGTACTGCAATAGCAGGATAAGGACAGCCAGTATGAGCGTGACCGGACGCAGCATTAGCCCAACTGGTAGTACGCGCCGCGACCTGGATAGGAAGCGCTGTCACCGAGGTCTTCTTCGATACGCAACAGTTGGTTGTACTTCGCCATACGGTCGGAACGCGACAACGAGCCGGTCTTGATTTGCAGCGCATTGGTGGCTACAGCCAAATCGGCAATGGTCGAATCTTCTGTTTCACCCGAGCGGTGCGAAATCACGGCGGTGTAGCCCGCGCGTTTCGCCATTTCGATCGCGGCGAAAGTTTCGGTCAAGGTACCGATCTGGTTCACTTTGATCAGGATGGAGTTGGCGATGCCTTGCTTGATACCTTCCTTGAGAATCTTGGTGTTGGTTACAAACACGTCGTCGCCCACCAACTGGATGTTTTTGCCGAGGCGATCGGTCAGTGCTTTCCAGCCGTCCCAATCGTGTTCGCTCATGCCGTCTTCAATGGTGATGATCGGGTACTTGTCCACCCAGGTGGCATACAGGTCGATCACTTGCTGTGAATTCAGCACCAGACCGTCGGCCTTGAGGTGGTATTTGCCGTCCTTGTAAAACTCGGAAGCGGCGCAATCCAGACCGATGGCAACATCGGCACCCGGCACGTAACCGGCAGCCTCGATGGCTTCCACGATCACTTTCAGCGCGCCTTCGTTGGAACCCAAAGCCGGCGCGAAACCGCCTTCGTCGCCCACGGTGGTAGCCAAGCCGCGGTCATGCAAAATCTTTTTCAGGTTGTGGAACACTTCGGCGCCGCAACGCAACGCTTCGCGGAAGCTGGAAGCACCCACCGGGATCACCATGAATTCCTGAATGTCCGCACCGCCTTCGGCGTGCGCGCCGCCGTTGATGATGTTCATCATCGGCACTGGCATTTCCATGCGTGCGGCGCCGCCGAAATAGCGGTACAGCGGCAGGCCGGATTCTTCCGCGGCAGCTTTGGCAACCGCGATGGAAACAGCGAGGATAGCGTTGGCGCCGAGGCGCGATTTGTTGTCAGTACCGTCCAGATCAATCATGGTCTGGTCGATGAAAGCTTGCTCGGCAGCGTCGAGGCCGACGATGGCTTCGGCGATTTCGGTGTTCACGAACTCCACCGCTTTCAGCACGCCTTTGCCGAGGTAACGGCTCTTGTCGCCGTCACGCAACTCAACAGCTTCTTTGGTTCCGGTGGATGCACCGGAAGGCACGGCCGCACGGCCCATCACGCCAGATTCCAACAACACATCGGCTTCCACTGTGGGGTTACCACGGGAGTCCAGAATTTCACGCGCTACAACGTCAACGATTGCACTCATTGTTTTTCCCTCACTCTCAATAACTTCTCAATAACTAGAAACTAAACATAGCTGCGGACTCACTCAGATGACCATAGATAACTACATTGGCTATCTGCGTTTCACCACAATTAATCCGCAGCTGAATTTTTATTACACACTGCGCAAATCAATTTGTTCTTCGATCAAACCTTGTTGCTTTACCGCCGCGTCCAGCACCTGCATCGTCCGCAGCAGCGTTTTCAAATGTCCCAGCGGGAAGGCATTCGGGCCGTCCGACAGGGCTTGGGATGGGTTCGGGTGCGTTTCCATAAACACGCCGGAGATACCCGCCGCAATCGCCGCGCGCGCCAGCACCGGCACGAACTCGCGCTGACCGCCGGAACTGGTACCCTGCCCGCCCGGCAACTGCACCGAGTGCGTGGCATCGAACACCACCGGGCAGCCGGTATTGCGCATCACTGCCAGCGAGCGCATGTCCGACACCAGATTGTTGTAGCCGAACGAAGCACCGCGCTCGCACACCATGATGTTATCGCCGCCGCTGACTTCGCGCGCTTTGTCCACCACGTTTTTCATATCCCAGGGCGACAGGAACTGCCCCTTCTTGATGTTCACCGGCTTGCCGCATTTCGCCACGGCGTGGATAAAGTCGGTCTGGCGGCACAGGAAAGCCGGGGTCTGTAACACATCGACCACGGAAGCTACTGGAGCAATTTCTTCTTCGGTGTGCACATCGGTCAGCACCGGCACGCCGATCTGCGCTTTCACTTTTTCGAGAATCTGGAGGCCGGCTTCCATGCCGAAACCGCGGAACGTTTTACCGGAACTGCGATTGGCTTTGTCGTAGGAAGATTTGTAGATGAAGTTGATCTTCAACTCGTTGCAAATCTCTTTTAATTGCCCTGCGGTATCCAGCGCCATTTGCTCGGATTCAATTACGCAAGGCCCGGCAATCAGAAAAAACGGCTGATCTAAGCCAACATCAAATCCACACAGCTTCATGCTTTTTCCTTATGAGCCACGGCGGCTTCGACATACGCCTTAAACAGCGGATGACCGTCGCGCGGCGTGGAGGTGAATTCTGGATGGAACTGCACACCGACAAACCACGGGTGCGCAGACTGCGGCAACTCCATCATCTCCGGCAAATCTTCCGAAGGGGTGCGCGCAGAGATAATCAAACCGGCTTTTTCCAGCGCGGGCACGTAATGGTTGTTCACTTCATAACGGTGACGGTGACGCTCGTTCACTTCGTTACCATAGATCATTTGCGCCTTGGTGCCAGCCTTGATCGGACAGCGTTGCGAACCGAGGCGCATGGTGCCGCCCAAGTCGGAATCAGCGCTGCGCTTGGCCACTTTTCCGTCGCGATCCAGCCACTCGGTGATGAGCGCCACCACGGGATGTTCGGTTTCCAGATTGAACTCGGTACTGTTCGCATCACTCATATTCGCCACATCGCGGGCGTATTCAATCACCGCGAGCTGCATGCCGAGACAGATGCCGAGGTAAGGAATCTTGTTTTCGCGCGCGTAACGGATTGCGGCAATCTTGCCTTCCGTGCCGCGCACGCCGAAGCCGCCGGGAACCAGAATCGCGTCGAGCTTCTTCAGGCAGTCGATACCTTCCGTCTCGATCACTTCGGAATCCAGATACTCGATATTCACGCGCGTCGAAGTGTGGATGCCCGCATGGCGCAACGCTTCGATCAGCGATTTGTACGACTCGGTCAGATCAACATACTTGCCGACCATACCGATGGTGATTTGATGCGTCGGATTCTCTTGCGCGGTGACCAGCTTCTGCCATACCGACAGGTCGGCAGGCGGTGCGTTCAATGCCAGCTCTTCGCAGATGATGCGGTCCAGCCCTTGCTCATGCAGCACTTGCGGCACCTTGTAGATGCTGTCCACGTCCCACATTGAAATCACGCCCTCTTCGCGCACGTTGGCGAACAGAGAAATCTTGGCGCGCTCGTCGTCGGGTATGCGGCGGTCGGCGCGGCATACCAGCGCCGTCGGGAAAATACCGATTTCGCGCAGCTTCTGCACGCTGTGCTGAGTCGGCTTGGTCTTCAATTCGCCCGCAGTGGCAATGTAGGGAACCAGCGTCAGATGCACATAGGCCACCTGATGACGCCCCATGCGCAAGCCCATTTGACGGGCTGCCTCAAGGAACGGCAGCGACTCGATGTCGCCCACCGTGCCGCCGATTTCGACGATCGCCACATCGGCCTTGCCGTCCAGCGATGCCGCAGCACCGCGTTCGACAAACGCCTGAATTTCGTTGGTAATATGCGGAATCACCTGCACCGTCTTGCCCAGATATTCGCCGCGACGCTCCTTACGGATCACGCTTTCGTAAATCTGTCCGGTGGTGAAATTGTTGGCCTTGCGCATCTTGGCCGAAATAAATCGCTCGTAATGGCCCAAATCCAGATCGGTCTCGGCACCGTCTTCGGTGACGAACACTTCGCCGTGCTGGAAGGGGCTCATGGTGCCGGGGTCTACGTTAATGTAGGGGTCCAGCTTGAGCATGGTGACTTTGAGACCGCGCGATTCGAGGATCGCAGCGAGGGAAGCGGCGGCAATGCCTTTACCCAATGAGGAAACAACGCCGCCAGTAATGAAGATGTATTTAGTCATGGGGCGCAATGATACCGTAAAACCCCAGCCCCTCAAAACGCATCAAGACAAATTCGGATAGCGCACGTGGTCAACCAGCTCCCGCACCGTTTTATCCGGCGGCGGAGTCACCAGACTGCCGACGACAACCCCGGCAAACCCGACCGCCAAGCCGAAAATGCCCGCAGAAATCGGGTTGATTCCCCACCACAGCGGCGCGTTGACACCAAAAAACGGATAGGTAATAAACATGTAATACATGCACATCCCCAAGCCGCCCAACATGCCGACGACCGCTCCGGTCTTGTTGGCGCGCTTCCAGAAAATACCCAAGGCAAGCGCGGGGAAGAAGGCGGAGGCGGCCAGCGAGAATGCCGCGCCGACGAGAAACAAAATGTCGCCGGGCTTAAGCGAGGTGATATAAGCGGCAAGCACCGCCACCACCAGCAACAGCAACTTGGAAATAATCAAACGTCGCCGTGTCGGCGCGCGCGGGTCGATCATTTTGTAATACACATCGTGCGACAGCGAGTTAGCGATTGTCAGCATCAAACCGTCCGCCGTGGAAAGCGCGGCAGCCAAACCGCCCGCCGCCACCAGCGCGGTGACCACATAAGGCAACCCCGCGATTTCCGGCGTCGCCAGCATAATCAAGTCACCGCCGATGGTAATTTCGGCCTGCTGCACGATGCCGTCCTTGTTGATGTCGGTCACATTCATTAAGGAATTGTCCACCGAAGCCCAAGCCGACACCCAGCTCGGCAACTCGGAGAAGCTGGAGCCCACCAGCAGCGTGTACACATCGTATTTGGCCAGCACGGCCAGCGCGGGCGCGGTGATATACAGCAGCGAAATGAACAGCACCGACCAGAACACCGATTTGCGCGCCTCCCTGACCGACGGCGTGGTGTAGAAGCGCATCAGGATATGCGGCAGCGCGGCTGTGCCCACCATCAAACACAACACCAGCGCCAGAAAATTTTTGCGCTTATTGTCGCGCGTCTGTTCGTCCGCCCCGGCAAAAGGCTCGGCATGCGCGGGGATGGGAGCGGCTTTAACCTTGTCTGTATCGGCATCGGCCTTCCACAGATTGCGCGCGCTGACCACATTGACCGGAAACACGGCCACCGCCTTTTCTGCGGCGGCAATTTCCTCGGGCTTCGCATCGTGCCGCGCTTTCAATCCGGCAACGATGCCGACCAGCTTGGCCTTCTCCGCATTCAGATACGCCGGACCGCCCGCCTCCAGCGCCTGCAAACGCGCCTCGGCCTCGGCCTGCTTGAGTTTGAATATGGCGCGCACCTCCGCCTCGCGCGCGCCTTCCGGCGTCTGCGGATCGTTCAGCACCTGCTCGCGCGCGGTGACTTGCTCCAGCACGTAGCCGTAGGCCAGTTGCGGTACGGGATTGCCGGTATGCTTTGCAGACAACCAGATCACCGGAATCATATAAGCGACAATGAGAATCACGTACTGCGCTACCTGCGTCCAGGTCACGGCGCGCATGCCGCCCAGAAACGAGCACACCAGAATACTGCCCAAGCCGACGAACACTCCGACGCCGAAATCCAGCCCGGTAAAGCGGCTGACGATCAGCCCCAGCCCGTATATCTGCGCAATCACATAGGTGAACGAACATAAGATCGCGGCAAAAACGCCGACCAGACGCGGCAAATCGCCGCCGTAGCGCGCGCCGAGAAAATCGGGAATGGTGAACTGGCCGAATTTGCGCAGGTAAGGCGCGAGCAACAAGGCGACCAGCACAAAGCCGCCCGTCCACCCCATCACGAAGGCCAGCCCGTCGTAGCCGGTCAGATACAACGTACCGGCCAAACCGATAAAACTGGCCGCCGACATCCAGTCGGCTCCCGTCGCCATGCCGTTGAAAAATGCGGGAACACGCCGTCCGGCCACGTAATACTCGGAGACATCCGACGTTCTGGAGAGGATGCCGATGCCCGCATACAGCAGCACGGTCACGCCCAGAAACAGGTAGCCCAATATTTTGTTGGGCACGCCCATCTGTTCGAGAATGGACAGCAAAACCACGAAGCCGATCACACCGCCCGTATAGACCGAGTAATAACGTTTAAGCCGGGAGAAAAATCCGCTCTGGGTGAAGGCCACCGCTAATCCTCCTGCACGCCGTACTGTCGATCCAGCTTGCCCATGCAATAAGCGTAGTACCAGACCAGCAGCACATAGATCACGATAGCGCCCTGCGCGCCCATATAAAACGACAGCGGAAAACCAAGAAAGGTCAGCGCCTGCAAATCCCGCGCGAACCATATCACCACAAAGGTAACCACGAACCAAACCAGCAGCAGCACCCCGGTCAGCCTGAGATTTTTGCGCCAGTATTGTTTGTGTTGCTCGGTCAGTTGCATGATGCCCGGGGCGGAAAGGTTGCGAAATTCAACAGGCGCGGAGTATGCCAACCAAAGCGCCCCTCTGCAAACAAACCTTCCCGTCACCACCTGCAATTTGGACAATTGGCCTCTTCCACATAAAATGCGCCACCCGCATTTACCTGATCCACACGAACATGCGCATTCTGATCGCCGAAGATGATGAAGTTCTGGCCGATGGCTTATGCAACTCCATGCGCCAGTCGGGCTATGCCGTCGACTGCGTGAATGACGGACAGGCCGCAAGAACCATACTCACAGGAGACCAGCCGTTCGATCTGGTGATCCTCGATGTCGGGCTGCCCAAGGTGGACGGCTTCAGCGTGCTGCGCAGCCTGCGCGAAAAAAACCGCCAAGTTCCCGTCATCATCCTCACCGCGCGCGATGCCGAAGGAGACCGGGTGAAAGGACTGGACTTGGGCGCGGATGACTACATGATTAAACCGTTCAGCCTGCCCGAACTGGAAGCGCGGGTACGCGCATTGATCCGGCGCGGCCAGTGCGGTGTGAACCCGGTATACACCTGCGGCCAGCTCACCTTCGACAGCGTGGGACGGCGCGCAACGATCAACGGCGCACCGCTGGAACTCACCACGCGCGAACTCAGCGTGCTGGAAGCACTGATGCTGCGCACCGGCTGGGTCGTCAGCAAAGAGCAACTGCTGGAACGGCTCTACAGCTACGCCGAAGAAGCCAGCAACAACGCCATCGAAGTCTACATCCACCGCCTGCGCAAAAAAGTGGAGCCTGCCGGAGTCACCATCCGCACCATACGCGGACTGGGCTACGTCATCGACAACATGCCCGCCTGATTTTTTACCGGATGGCCAACAACAATATCCGTTCGTTGCGCAGCTACCTCATGCAGAGGTTGCTGATCTCGCTCTACCTGCTGTGGATCGTCAGCACCATCGTGGGTTACTTCGCCACCATCAACTACGCCAACCAGCCCTACGACATGGTGCTGCTGCAACGCGCCAATGCGGTGGCGGCGCAGCTCAAACTGGGCAGCGGGCACGAAGAGCTGAACGTGATTCCCGCCCTGCCAGACGGCTCGGAACTGGGCATACCGGATCGAGTGCTGTATACCGTGACGGACAGCGAAGGCAAAAAACTGGCGGGCAACGGCAACACCTTGCGCCCCCTCTCCTACCGGCGCGACCGCGTTGGCCCACTGTTCAGCAACGGCGAACGCGACGGCGAAAAAACCCGCATGGTCAGCCTGACCTTCAACTCCAACGGCCAGGTGCTGCAACTGCACGTATCCGAAACCACCCAACAACGGCAGGCGCTCATCCGCGGCATTCTGGCCAACATCGTTATCCCGCAACTGCTGCTGACGCTGATTGCGCTGGCCGTGGTGTGGTACGGATTGAAACAAGGTTTGCGCCCGCTCGAACGCCTGCGCAGCGAAGTACTCGACCGGCGGCGCGACGACCTGAGCCAACTCGACGGCAGCAAAGCCCCGGAAGAAGTCCGCCCGCTGATCGACGCCGTCAACAACTTGCTGGAACGGCTCAAGCAAGTCATGGCCTCGCAGCAACGCTTCGTCGCCGATGCCGCGCACCAACTGCGCACGCCCTTTGCCGGCCTCAGAACCCAATCGGAACTGGCCTTGCGCACCAACGACCCGCAACAAAAACAGCACGCGGTCGAACACATCCTCACCAGCACCCAGCACGGCATCCGTCTGGTCAACCAACTGCTGGCGCTAGCGCGCAACGAACCCGGCGGCCAAAACACCGACAACTTTACCGAGCTGAACCTCACCCAACTGGCACAGGAGTGCACCGTCCACTGGGTAGCCATGGCCGTGGAAAAAAACATCGACCTCGGCTACGAAGGCGCATCCGCGCCCGTCGAAGTGCAGGGAGACTCAAACAGTCTGGCGGAAATGCTCAACAACCTGATCGACAACGCCATCCGCTACACACCGACAGGCGGGCACATCACCGTCGCCGTCAACGCGATGCCCGAGTACGTTGAACTCAGCGTGGAAGACAATGGCCCCGGCATCGACCCGCAACACCGCGAGCGCGTGTTCGAACGTTTCTACCGCGTGCTGGGTACCGGACAAAGCGGCAGCGGACTCGGCCTATCCATCGTCGCCGAAGTCGCCAAACGCCATCAGGCCGCGCTGCAACTGGATGCGGGCAAAGACGGCAAAGGAACACTCATCAGCATCCGCTTCCCGCGTCGCCCTCCTCCGGCTCCGCAACCACCAGAAGCACCGCCTAGGCTGCCGGTTTATTACGGTGGGGCTTGAGTGATGGGTACACGGGAAGATAACTGAGCTAGTCAGCTTTTCGGCCATTGCGGACTGTGGCTGTTTGTTGAGAAAAGCTGTCTGTTCAAACTTCTGGCTGTCCGCATCTAAGCTTTTTTGACAGTCCGCTCCAAAGCTATATCCATATGAATGGTAAAACCTTTAACGGTGTCGGCTAGATTACGGCACTGTTAACCAATCATTTCCACCTCATCAACTCGGAACCACCCTCGCTCAATTATGGATTGAGCCAGCACATCCGGTTGATTGGTGTACACCACGAGGGCCAAGCTATTTTGAGCCCGAGTACAGGTAACGTAGAGGAGACGCAGGGTGCGGTCATTCGCGGTATCCTCACCTTCTGATGCCTTTTGGCGATCATTGTCCGTTAATGGTTGCGTACCGAATAGTTTGCCGAAGGAGAAGAGAAATCCTTTGGCTTCTCTATCGTCGATGATCACCAGTACCCGTTCAAACTGAAGTCCTTTCACGCCTTGATGCGTACCATATGGACCTTGATCGGCAATATATTCTGCGTATGGAATGATTTGTCCATAGGGAGTTTCCAGAAAAGTTCGCCAAGCTTCCAGTTTGGAAGGGGAGATGTCCACCCCTTCCTCTTCCGTTTCTTCTTCACTTTCCTCTGCCGTTTGAGTGTCGTTCGCAACGATCTCAGCGGAGGTTTCTTGCACAATAAATGGTCGGAGGTTTGCCGGAATATCAAATAATTTACTGTCGGCAATACACTGAAGCACAGCCAAGAAGGTGATGGCAGGATCACTCTCCAGAAGACTCATAAGATTGTCTACCGCATCACGTGCAGCTTCGAGAGGGTCGTCAGGATTGGCCGCTTGGCTAAGTGATGAGGCGCTAAGCAATGGCGACTTAGCTATTCTTAATAAGTTCAGCATGGCGAACTTATCACCGGACGTATAGGCGTTAACCAATGGCATTATGCATTGTGTAAAGAGTCGCAAACCAGCTAATTCGCCCGAGCGCAAACCAGTAGATAGCCCGGAACTTTTATCTAGTGCTTGGAACATTGGAAGAAAACCCTGTCTGGAGGCAGACATATGGTGTTCCAAAGTCAGTGTTTTAACTTTCTTTTCGTGCGTCCAATCGGTATCGTTGCATTGCACTGCCATACGGCAGCGGACTCCGGCTTCAAGAGCAGGCTTGTCCGGCGCAGTATCAGTTCCGATGAAGAGGCGAACTGTACCGACATCGCTGTCCTCCCGTGCAAGCTGTTTCCGACCATCAGCATCAGCACGCAAAGCATTTGCGAGCTCCACTACTCGTTGCACAGATCGATGATTCATCTGTTTGCTCGGCTGCTCCCAATCTGGCGGGATGTTGTTGCCTAAATTGGGTTGCCCGTCAGCGTAGATGCGTTGCATGGTGTCACCGAACAACCCCAGTCCAAAATTTCCGGTATTCATTGCGGCCAGATTGAATAGCGCATCTAGCAGATGCTTGTTTGTGTCTTGGCTTTCGTCGATGAGCAGAAAAGGATATTGATTGATTAGAGCTGCTTGCATGGCAGGCTTATCGTTAATGAAGGCCGCTGTGATTTTGATGACTTCCGCGTGTGATAGTGAGTCGGCTCCAAAGTTATTCCCGTTGGGGTTGTAGACAAAGCGGCGAGGTGTACTCAACCATTCAAGGCGCTTTTTGATTTCCTCCATGGCCCTTTCCCGATCCATGGCAGCTTTACTGGCGTGTCCCTTTGCATGTTTGGCGAGAATCTTATCCAACTCAATAGGCAGATTGACAAGCAGCCATGCTTGGATGTCGGAGTGGAACTTGTTGATTTGGCTCCAGCAAAAACTGTGAATGGTGGAGATCGGGAAGAGCGGGTCGGCTCCCACTCGTTCGACGATTTCTTCAGCGGCAGCATTTGTATAGGTGATTACGGCGATTTTTTTGCCGGCACGGCGGAAGGCTGTCCCATGGCAATCACGGAATTGTTCCAGTGCGGACTTCAACGAGCGAGTCTTTCCCGAGCCAGCTCCCGCAAAGAGAAAGAAGCTTCGAGGGTGAAGCGGATTTAGACAAGTGCTGATAGCCTCATCAGCAGCGCGGTCGGTATCAGGCCCGCCGAGTTTGATAGATGGGGAACTCATGCGGTCGCAACCTTCGGCGCGGAATCGGTGGAAGGGAGGTTCAGGGTGTTTTCAAACCAAGTCAGGCCGTTATGGATGTATGTCGGAGCCTTAAGTGCTTTGGGATCTTCCAGCATTAAACAATCAAGGGCAAATGCACCTTTCTCGGCGTTTTCCAACAATTTGAATAACTCATCAGACAAGACTTCGGCCGACAAATCCCGATTAATAATATTCCGTACCTTTCTGCTGGTTGATGAACCTTTAATATTACGAAGAGTATCTCGATTTTCAAAAATTAATGCGTCCTCAAATGTCCTAGGTATTACGCTGCTACCATCTATTGAAATAGGCTTTTGATAAGTGATATACAAAACGTAGTCATCGCAGTTTTTGCAGAGATGTGCCTCCTCATCTAGTGCAGCCAAGTCATCGATGAGATTCTTCTTTGGGTGCCACTTCCTTAGTACCGAGTTGGCGGTGCGTTGATCTTTACCGCACTCTGGTCGAGTCGATTTCAGTACGGTCTTGGGTTTACCGTTTTTATCATTTATCTTTTGCGGGCCGACTGCATCAAGATCGGCGATTACCAAAGTGGCGATTCCCAATTCGTCTACCAACGGTGAGAACTTGTGGGCATGGCTGCCTCCCAGTTCAATTTGCGTAATGTATCGGCGCGAGAGCGTGGGGAACTGGTTCCGAATGAAGTGTGGCACCAGAAGCCGTTCAGCCTGCCCTTCAACGAAGATGATGCCATCAGCGAAAAACAAATCGCAGTGAGTTGCCTTGAGGTAGCGCTTGACGAAGCGCTTGGTGTCATCTTCATCTCCAAAAACCTGCGACAGGTTAGTTACGGTTGTAGTTGAGGTTTCCAAGGGTTTTGTCGCCGCGCGCCTGCGGAAGTAGCGCAAATTTGCAAAGTCCACCTCATGTGCGACGTGACTAGAATGAGTGCTGACAATCAACTGGGTACGGTAAGTTTCTTTGTCGCGTAGATCGTCATGATTGCGTAAGAGTTGATAGGCATTATTGATAAAAACCTGCTGAACCTGCGCATGCAGGTGTGCCTCAGGTTCCTCAATAAGCACCAAATGCAAAGGGGGGATTCGATCCTTTTCGCGCTCGATGTCGGTGGTGACCTTGCCTACTCGCATCCAGTTGTCGCGATAAGCCATCAGCATGAATACCATCGCAATTAGGTTTTGATAGCCAAGACCGGCATAGTCCTCGGGAAGTTTGAGTGCAGGAGTGCCATCCTCGCCTGGATCGGTCACTTCATACTGAAGTGCTGAGCCATGCCTCAGTCCGTCAATAGCGCGTAGTTGCGTGGAGATTTTTAACTTTGGGTTTGCGATGCCTGGATAACCAATACTTTCAAGCTCTTTTAGTGCAGGCTCAAAACCTTCTTCGAGACGGGTGTCGAAATTACGTTCAGCAGTCTGCATGGCACTTAACGCCGCATAGTCTTTGGTGGAAGGGGTCTTTGTCGGATCAAGATGCCGGTCGTAATATGTTCGAAGCTGTTCGGATAGCCGCCGCTTATAGCGTCTGGGCTGGCTATCGTCCCCCTCATCATCAACTCCCTTGCCTGCATCAGCGAAATCTCGTTGTGCAGCGATCTCATCTATTTTGATAAGTCCTTCAAAGGGATTCTTGTCCAGTGGCAGCGCTTCTGCGGGTAATGATTGAGGCTTGGCAATACCTTTTTCGGGATTCTGTTTTAATGCAGGATTGAGCGTAAAAGCTTGTAGGCCGATATACCTTGGTAGTTCACGCGCTAGATAGTCCGTGAGGGACAATGGCCACATTTTTAGTTGATTGCCATCGGATTGAGGAGCCTGTTGGGATGCGGTGATGGATGCTTCTCTATGTTGCACATAGTCCGCTTTTAGCCGCTCAATATCGGTTACGCGGTAATGCAGTCGAACCCCCAGATTGCCCCCACGCCAGTCTAGCGTCGGCAGAATGTGTACCACATGGCGAATTTCGGTTACTGGTACATCCAGCCACACATCCAAACTAGGTAGCAATTCATCCAGCGTCTGCGAAGGTATCTGCTTATTCACCCAATCTTGACCAATGGCATCGATCAATACCCAATTCGCAATCGTAATATCACGTAGCGCCAAGCTCTTGGGTTTAACTAAGAAATAGTGAAGCGCAGTCATGGCAGAGGTTTTTCCACTGTTGTTTGCACCCACAAAAATAGATCGGAAGAGCGTCGTGTAGGGAAAGAGTGTAGATCTCGGTGGTCGCCGTATCATTAAAAAAAAA
>FZPW01000002.1_pt1 | contig 18267 bp, 14 predicted proteins | sample 1534771 | NCBI WGS metagenome assembly FZPW01 (sample SAMEA104161894, study PRJEB21768) | metagenome | biome: subterrestrial habitat; feature: phreatic zone; material: underground water | place: France | collected 2016-06-01 | depth 60 m | reverse complement strand
GTCAACCTGCCTTCCGGCGGCGCGATCGTGATCGACCACACCGAAGCGCTCACCGCCATCGACATCAACTCCGCGCGCTCGACACGCGGCACCGACATCGAAACCACCGCGCTGAACACCAACCTCGAAGCGGCCGATGAAATCGCCCGACAAGTACGCCTGCGCGACTTGGGCGGCCTGATCGTCATCGACTTCATCGACATGGAATCGAGCAAAAACCAGCGCGAAGTGGAAAACCGTCTGCGCGATGCCTTGCGCTACGACCGCGCCCGCGTACAGACCGCCAAGATTTCGCGCTTCGGCCTGCTGGAACTGTCGCGCCAACGTCTGGCACCGAGCTTGGAAGAAGGCAGCTTCTCTCCTTGCCCGCGCTGCAACGGCATCGGCCACATTCGCGGCACCGAATCTTCCGCACTGAACATCCTGCGCATCATTCAGGAAGAAGCGATGAAGGACAGCAGCGCCGCTATCCACGCGCAAGTACCGGTGGATGTTGCCACCTTCCTGCTCAACGAAAAGCGCTCCGAGATCAACCGCATTGAATCTCGTCTGAAGGTCAGCATCACGCTGATCCCCAACCCGCACATGGAAACGCCGCATTACAGCGTGAACCGTTTGCGCCACGACGACATCACCGCCGACCACCTGCAAGCCAGCTACAAGATGGTGGAAAAGCCGGAAGAAACCAAAACGGCGAAACCCGCATCGGCCGAAGAAATCAAAGCGCAACGTCCGCAAGCGGCGGTCAAAGGCATCACTCCGGCGCAGCCTGCTCCCAAGCACGAAGAAAAAAAGGCGGAAGCCTCCCCTTCTCTGTTCGGCAAACTGTTCGGCTGGATGTTCGGTTCGGCTAAAGAAGACAAGCCTGCCGCTCCGGTAGTCAAAGCGCGCCCGCAAAATCCGCGCCGCGAACGCGACAGCAACCGCGGCGAGCGCACCGAAGGCGGCCAGCAACAAGGCAATCGTCAACGCAACAAACCGCGTCGCGAACGCGAAGAAGGCAATGCACCGCGCGCCGAAAATGCCCAGCAGCAAAACAAGGGACAGCAACAAGAAGCCCGCGCCGAACGCCAGCCGCGCCCACCGCGCCAGCCCAATGCCGAGAAACCGGCGCTGGAAGCAACCAAGCCCGTAGCAACAAACGAACAAGGTGGCGAAGAAGGCGGTCAAGGTCGCAAGCGCGGTCGTCGTGGCGGTCGTCGCGAACGCGAACGCCGCGAACAAACCAACGGTGCCGAAACCAGCGCCAATGCAGTAGCGACGAACGAAGGCTTCGCGAACGCGGCAGCCGATAACGTGAGCGCTCCTGAAGTACGCGAAGTTGCTCCGCAACAACAGCACACAGCCCCCGTTGCTGCGGCCCCGGTCGTAGCCGAAGTTGCAGCTCCGGTAGCGCCCCCCGCCGAGCCTGTTGCTGTTGCCGCCGCGCCCGTAGTTGCCAGCGCACCGGTGCAAGAAAGCATCGCGCCCGCCTTGAACGAAGCCGGTCTGGTGATGATCGAAACTGATCCCAACAAGGCCGCCAGTATCGTCGTGCCACAAGAGAACAGCGCTCCGGTCACCCGCCGCCGTCCCCGTCCGCGTGAAATCTACACGGCCGAGAACAACGAGCCGCTGGTGATGATCGAAACGCAGCAGAAGTAAACTGCAACTCAGTAAAAAAAGCCGCACGATGAGAATCGTGCGGCTTTTTTATTACCCTTCCCCCGCAGGCGGGGGAAGGGAGTGCGCCACCCTACGTAATATCCTTTTGCCGGATATGCCGCAGCAAACCCTCCGCCGCATCCTCCACCATATCCAGCACGCGCTCGAAACCTTCCGCGCCGCCATAGTAAGGGTCGGGCACTTCGCGCTCATCATGACGCTCGGCGAATTCCAGAAACAAACCGAGATGACTTTTCGCATCGCGCGGACGCAAGCGTTGCAGGATAGAAAGATTCGCCTCATCCATCGCCAGCACATAATCAAAGCGGCTAAAGTCTCCGGCATCCACCTGACGTCCGCGCAGACCGCTCATGTCATAACCACGCTGCTGTGCTGCCCGCTGGGTGCGCGCATCCGGCGCGTCACCGATGTGATAATCGTGTGTCCCCGCCGAATCAATCTGGATGTTTTCTGCCAATCCGGCTTGTTCAACGTAATGACGGAATACAGCTTCAGCAGTGGGAGAACGGCAGATATTGCCCATGCAAACGAATAGAACCTTAATCTTCATACTCAACTCACAGCGGTGACTGGAACACGCTTTCGCGCAGCTTCTTCAACTGGTCGCGCAATTGCGCAGCCTTTTCAAACTCCAGATTCTTGGCAGCTTGCAGCATTTCTTTTTCGATGCGTGAAATTTCCTTCGAGACTTCCTTCTCGCTCATCGCCAGATACTTAGCTTGTGTCTGCGCGGCCTTCAGCGTCTTGCGTTCGGCATCCACATCGTAAGCGCCGTCGATAATGTCCTTGATGCGTTTGACCACAGACTGCGGCGTGATTCCATGCGCCTCGTTGTAGGCCACCTGCTTGGCGCGGCGGCGGTCGGTTTCGTCGATGGCTTTGCGCATCGAGTCGGTGATGCGGTCGGCGTACAGAATCGCTGTGCCGTGCAGATGGCGCGCAGCGCGGCCTATGGTCTGGATCAGCGAACGTTCGGAACGCAGGAAGCCTTCCTTGTCCGCATCCAGAATGGCGACCAGCGATACTTCGGGAATGTCCAAACCTTCGCGCAGCAGGTTGATGCCGACCAGCACGTCAAACATGCCGAGGCGCAAGTCGCGAATGATTTCCACGCGCTCGACAGTTTCGATGTCCGAATGCAAGTAGCGCACCTTGATGCCGTGTTCGGAAAAATATTCGGTGAGGTCTTCCGCCATGCGTTTAGTCAGCGTGGTGACCAGCACGCGCTCGCCCTTAGAGATGCGCTCGTTGGCCTCGCTCATCAGGTTATCCACCTGATTGGTGGCCGGGCGCACCTCGATCACCGGGTCGGTCAGTCCGGTCGGGCGCACCACCTGCTCCACCACCTGTCCGGTGTGTTCGGCTTCGTAGGTCGAGGGCGTGGCCGAAACGAAGATGGCCTGACGCATGATTTTCTCGAACTCGTCAAAACGCAGCGGGCGATTGTCCAGCGCGGACGGCAAACGAAAACCGTAGTTGACCAGATTCTCCTTGCGGGCTCGGTCGCCTTTGTACATGCCGCCGATCTGCGGAATCATCACGTGACTTTCGTCCAAAAACATCAGCGCGTTGGGCGGCAGATAATCCATCAATGTCGGTGGCGCTTCGCCGGGGCCGCGCCCTGACAAGTGGCGCGAATAGTTCTCGATGCCTTTGGTGAAACCGATCTCGGCCAGCATTTCCAGATCGTGGCGCGTGCGCTGCTCGATGCGCTGCGCTTCCACCAGCTTGTTCTCTTTTACGAAAAAGGCGATGCGCTCGGCCAACTCCACCTTGATGGTTTCGATGGCCTGCAAAGTCGTCTCGCGCGGCGTGACGTAATGGCTGGAGGGGTAGACGGTGTAGCGCGGCACGCGCGTCTGGATGTGGCCGGTGAGCGGGTCGAACAGCGCCAGCGATTCCACCTCGTCGTCGAACAGCGTCAGGCGCAGCGCGTTCTCGCTGCTTTCTGCCGGGAAGATGTCGATCACATCGCCGCGAACGCGGAAGGTACCGCGACTGAAATCCACATCGTTGCGCTCGTACTGCATGGCCACCAGCCGCTGAATCACATCGCGCTGCGCCATCTTTTCGTTCTGGCGCAGATGCAAAATCATGCCGTGGTAATCCACCGGATCGCCGATACCGTAAATGGACGAGACCGTTGCGACGATCACGCAGTCCTGCCGCTCCAGCATGGACTTGGTGGCCGACAGGCGCATCTGCTCGATCTGCTCGTTGATGCTGGAGTCTTTTTCGATATACACATCGCGCGACGGCACATAGGCCTCGGGCTGGTAGTAGTCGTAATAGGAAACGAAATACTCCACCGCGTTCTCGGGAAAGAACTCGCGCATCTCGGCATACAACTGCGCCGCCAGCGTCTTATTCGGCGCCATGATAATGGCGGGTCGCCCGGTGCGCGCGATGACGTTGGCCATGGTGAAGGTCTTGCCGGAGCCGGTCACACCAAGCAGAGTCTGATACGCGAGCCCATCCTCGATGCCCTCCACCAGTTGCGCGATAGCCGTAGGCTGATCGCCAGCCGGGTCGAACGGCAGATGCAGAAGATAGGGGCTGTCGGGGAAGGTGATGGTTTTCATGAGCGGCGTATTGTACGGGGAAAGGATTCGTTGCTAAACAACATTGGCAGAACACTACTGACAATTGTGTGTCAGTAGTGTTCTGTGGAGGGCGCACTTATGCTACAACCATGCTGCCCCGCGCACCCCGCTCGAATCGCCGAATTGATGCTTTACCAGCTTCGTATCCACCCGATCGGAAAACACCCAGTTATCCCATATCCCCGGCACATTCGCATACAGCCGCTCAATGTTGGACATACCGCCGCCGAGCACGATGACATCCGGATCAAGGATGTTAATGACGTGCGCTAGGGAGCGCGCAAGGCGGTTTTCGTAGCGTTGCAGGCTGCGCTCGCAGGTAGCATCGCCCTGATCTGCCCGCGCCACGATTTCTTCGGCACGCAATGAATCGCCTGTTTCGATTTGATGCAGCTTCGCCATGCCCGGGCCGGAGAGAAAGGTTTCGATACAGCCGTGTTTTCCGCAGTAGCACGGCTGTCCGGGAAGCTCATCCGCTTGCGGCCACGGCAGAGGGTTGTGCCCCCACTCGCCCGCGATACCGTTGGGGCCGGTGAGGATGTGACCGTTGATGACGATGCCCGCGCCGACGCCGGTGCCGAGGATGACGCCGAACACCACTTCGGCGCCTGCCGCCGCACCGTCCGTCGCCTCGGACAGCGCGAAGCAGTTGGCGTCGTTGCTGATCTTAACTTTGCGTTGTAACAGAGTTTCCAGGTCTTGCAGGATGGGCTGGCCGTTGAGCGCAACCGAGTTGGAATTCTTGAGCAAGCCTGTGGCGCGTGACAGAGCACCGGGAGTACCGATGCCGAGCGAGCCGCGTTGCCCGAGTGCCGTTTCGGCATCGCACACCAGTTGGGCGATAAGCTGCAAGGTTGCCGGATAATTTCCCTGCGGCGTCGGCGCACGGCGGCGAAGCAATTCTTTGCCGCTGTCGTCGAGCGCGATGATTTCGATTTTGGTGCCGCCGAGGTCGATGCCGAGTCTCATGATTTTCTGCTATTGCAAGGTGTCTTGTTAGCCGGAATTTACCACAGCGCCCAATTGTTCAAGCAACCCATCCCCGCCGCCAACTCAGCCAAATTACCAAACAATATTGTCGGGAATAAACAGCCTAGCAATAAAAAACGCTCGGGATTAGTCTATACTTTCCCGCGTTCCACTTATGGCTATTATCTAGCCGCCCAATTGATGCACCATTTTTCAAAGGAAGAGAAGAGCATGCCAATCGTATGGGTCGCTGATCTGAACACGGGAATTGATGTTATCGATGAGCAGCATAAAAGAATTGTAGATTACATAAACCTGCTGGAAGAGGCCATCGCAAAAGGAAGCCGGGATGTTGTCGGAAAAGTGCTGGAGGAACTGATTGACTATACCTTGTCGCACTTCGCCTTTGAGGAAAGCCTGCAGGAAGAGGCCAAATATACGTTTACCAAACCCCACAAGGCGATTCACGACACCTTCGTTAAGCGCGTGGAGAAGTATCAAACCGAACACAATGCCGGAGGCGATGTCGCCAAACAAACGCATGACATGCTCAGTGCCTGGCTTGTGCATCATATCAAGCGGGAAGATATGGCTTACGTAACCGAAGTGAAAGCCAGTATTGACAGAATTGTAAGCGATAAAAAAGAAGGCGGCTGGCTCAGCCGTTCCCTTGGAAAACTGTTTAAATAACGTTATCGGCACATTTCCCCCAAGGGGGGAATGTGCTATCCGCTATATTATTATTCTCGCGCCCCGCACACCGACGTAGCGAATTGTCCTGCCGAACTATGACCATCGAACTCCGCAAAGAAACCCGCAAAGCCGCTGTGGCTTCCATAGAACGTTATTTCGACGCGAACATGGAAGAGAAAATCGGCAATATGACGGCGGAAGCTCTGCTCCAGTTTTTCATCGAAGAAATCGGCCCCTGCATTTACAACCAAGCGGTATCGGATGTGCAATCCCGCATGCAGAGCCGGATCATGGAGCTGGATGCCGAAGTGTACGAAGAGGAATTTCGTTACTGGCAGAAGCACCAGCGCAAGCGTTAAACCACTTTTGCGGACAATTCCTTCCCGTTCACTCTTTCCCCGCTACGGGTATAATTCGCCCCACTGTTCAAACCGTAAGGAAATATTGTGTCCCTGTCCAATCGCGTACAAGCCATCAAACCCTCCCCCACTCTCGCCGTTGCCGCCCGAGCGGCCAAGCTGAAAGCCGAAGGCAAAGACATTATCGGGTTGGGTACCGGCGAACCGGATTTCGACACACCGCAACACATCAAAGATGCCGCCATCGCGGCAATCAACAAGGGCTTCACCAAGTACACCGCCGTCGGCGGCACCCCTAGCCTCAAGCAGGCCATCATCGCCAAATTCAAGCGCGACAATGGCCTCGATTACACGGCCAAGCAGATTCTGGTTTCCTGCGGCGGCAAGCAGAGCTTCTTCAATTTGGTACTGTCCACGATCAACCCCGGCGATGAAGTGATTATCACCGCACCGTACTGGGTGTCGTACCCCGACATCGTCATTATCGCCGAAGGTAAGCCGGTGATCGTACAAGCCGACATCACGCAGGGTTTTAAGCTGACTCCGACGCAACTGGAAGCGGCGATCACACCCAAGACCCGCATGATCGTCATCAACAGCCCGAGCAATCCATCCGGAGCGATGTACTCATTGGCAGACTTGAAGGCGTTGGGCGAAGTATTGCGCAAACATCCGAACATCCTGATCGCCTCCGACGATATGTACGAGCACATCCGCCTCGGCGATGACAAGTTCTACAACATCCTCGACGCATGCCCTGATCTGTACAACCGCACAATGGTGCTGAACGGCGTGTCTAAGGCTTACGCGATGACCGGCTGGCGTATCGGTTATGCGGCGGGCCCGGAGAACATCATCACCGCGATGGAAAATGTGCAATCGCAAAGCACTTCCAACCCGACTTCGATTTCGCAAGTCGCCGCCGAAGCCGCATTGAACGGCGACCAGAACTGCCTCGCGCCGATGATTAAAGCTTTCCGCGAACGCCACGAGTTTGTGGTGGAGGCTTTCAACAAGATTCCTGGACTGAAATGTATCAAGGCGGGCGGCGCGTTCTACGCCTTCCCCGATGCACGCGAAGCCATTGCGCGCCTGTACCAGCAAGGCAAGATCAAGGAGACCACCGACATCGCCCTGTCCGAGTACCTGCTGGCGGAAGCCGGTGTGGCTGTGGTGCCGGGCTCAGCCTTCGGCAGCGAAGGCTACTTCCGCATCTCCTTCGCCACGTCGATGTCCAACCTCACTGCGGCACTTGAACGCATAGCGAAAGCGTTGTCCTGAACGCATGAGTGCCGACCATCAGGCTCTGCTTGACCAAATCATTGCGGCAATCGAGAACGACACGCTTGTATTGCCGACTTTGCCGGATATCGCCTTCAAGATTCAAAATCTGATAGACGATCCCAACGTCACTGCCGAACAGATTGTAAGAGTACTGGCCAGCGACCCCGTTATTTCCGCCCAACTGATCAAAGCGGCCAATAGTGCGGTTTATGGCGCCAAACGTCCGGTCGAGAATGTGCGGGGAGCCGTCAGCCGTCTAGGCTACCGTCAACTGCGCAATCTGGTGATGACGCTCACCATGAACAAAATGTTCTATGCGAAAAATCCGACCCTCAACAAATATATGAAAGCCGCTTGGCAACACAGCCGCGAGGTAGCCGCGATGAGCTACGTGCTAGCATTGCGCCAGCCGCATCTGTCTCCGGATCAAGCCATGCTGGCCGGCCTTGTTCACGAGATCGGCATACTGCCATTGTGTCTGCATATCGAAACAAGCCAGATGCAAATTTCGGAAAGTGTATTGGAAGAATTAATTCGGAAATGCGGCAGCACCATCGGCACCAAGCTGCTGCAAAAATGGAATTTTCCGAGCGACTTGATCGGCGTCATCGGGGAACACGAAAAACTAGAGCGCGACTCAATCTGTATGCCACATCCGGACTACGCAGATGTCATTTCGATCGCCAATCTGCAAGAAGATCCGGAGCGAGCCAAAGTAATCGAGTGGCAGCACGTCGCGGCGGTTAAAAGGCTGGGATTGAGCGAGGAAGAATGCCAAAACTTCATAGCGCTTTATGCGGAACGCATCGCGACAATAGCCGAGATGCTGGGCATTACCGCATCCAATCCATCCCCAATCACCGACACGGCGTCATCATCCGCAATCGTGAAAAACAATAGCACGTCACATGACAACAGAGAGAAATCTCAGCCGGGAACGCTTTCATCTTTGCGATCCGCACTCACTTCTTTTTGGAAAAAATAGCCTAGCTCAAGCAGTTTTCCCCAAACCGAACGTACGGCCAGTTAATGCAAGTGCCGTACGTTAGTTTGCTTAAGTATCTACCGTCCGCGTAATACCGGTGCCGTTAATACACCAGACAATGTCACTGATGACGAAGAAACGCCTCGCGCCGCCTTCAAGTCAACTGAAAAATGTCCGGACAATTGCGAATCGGCCCCCACATCAATGGAACCGCTGGCATTCAATATCCCAGATGTAATCTTCAATTGCTGAAAATGCGGCCGACCATTCACCGAGAAACGCCCGGTCATTTCATCAAAGTGCGTGCGCCCCACAGATCCATTCAGACGATTGCCGCGCGCGGTTTCAACCATATCCATACCGTTGACAACGCCCTTCTTGACGGTGAATGCCCCCTCTATTTGTTTAGACTCCGCCAACTTGCCAAGTTTGGCTCCGGAACTGCTGAAAGTACTATCGCCAGCCAACTCTCCGGATACGCCAAACTTCGGAAACAGCTTGCCCAACTCAACACTTCTAGCCTCTAGGCTACCCTGTAATTGCCAGCCTCTCTGCCAGGACAGCTTCGCATTTCCCTCAAAGAATCCGCCATAAGCCTGCCCTTTAACATCTACAAAATTCGCGCCCGCAGCACTAATTTCACCTTTTGCGGTAAGGTCATCCAGTTGCACATCAGGGAATAGCGGCAAGCTGGTTTCCTTGGCATTAAGCGTTGTTTGCCAACGATTCTCAACCGGATGCAATTCCGCATCAAATTTAGCATCGGCACTCTTGAGCTTGAGTTGAGAAATTTTCCCCAGCGCGTCAATGTCAATTTCACCACTAAATACCGGCAGCGTAATTTCCGCACTGGCGACTTTAATCCCCTGCAGTTTTACGTGCGACACAGGGTAACCGGTATTGCCGCCGATTCCTTGCAACCAGCCAAGCTGCTTGTCAAAGGATGCTCCCTCCAGCGTGATATCGCGCAATTCGACTCCGCGAACAACCTTGACATCAGAGAATAATGAAAAGAGATCGAACGTAACATCGGCATTTTCGATCTTCAACTCCTGCCCGGCACCCAACGTAACTTTCTCCAGTTTCAACATAGGCCATGGCAATGAGGCGGCATGAAGGCCGCTCACCCGCACCGGTTGCTTGAACTGCGCGGAAAGCTTTTGCTCCAATGGTGCTATATAACTATTCAATGGCATCACATAGGGCAAAGCTACAACCGACACCAGTGCCAACACGACCACACCCGCGGCAATTTTTCCGAATGGCAAAGGTTTGCGGCGCCCCTCGCTGACATGCTTGTGCGGCTCCGATTTCTTCGGCGCAACAACGGCTGGCGCAGGCTGCACCGGACGTGCAGCTTCAAGTTTGGCTTGCTCCTTGGCGCGCTGTTCCGCTACCGCCCATGCCTTGGCCTGCTCATCGGCCAACCGCTGCTCTTCCTCACGCGCCTTGTGTGCGGCGGCTTCTTGCTTCGCCTTCTCGGCTTCCAGTTTGGCTTGCTCTAGCTTGGCCGCTTCAGCCTGAATACGCGCCTCTTCCTCATTGCGTGCCAATGCCTGCGCAACCGCCTCCCGCTCTTGCGCCATCGCTACGGAAACCTCTTCCGCAACAGCGGGAGCTTGCTCTCCCAAGGTAAATGCATCCAGACTATTCACTTGTTTGTGTTCCGCGCTTCCGGCCCGTTGCTCCGCCAGCGCTTGCCGCTCGGCTGCCACCTTCGCGGCTTCCGCCGCGATTTTGCCGTGGGCGGCCTCTTGCTCCGCTTTAAGGCGTGCCGCCTCGGCTTCCAGTCTGGCGCGCTCCGCCACCAATGCTTGGGCTTCCGTCGCTGCTTTGGCTTGCGCGGCCTCTAGTTCCGCCTTGACGCGAGCCGCCTCTTGCTCGGCTTTGAGCCGCGCGGCCTCTGCCTCCTGGCGCGCATGAGCCTCGGCCTGCGCTTTCGCCTCTGCCACCGCTTTGGCTTGTGCCGCGTCATGCTCCGCTTTAACTCGCGCCGCCTCTTGCTCCGCCTTCAGGCGGGCAGCTTCGGCCTCTCTCCTTGCGCGTTCTTCTGCAAGCGCTTTGGCTTCCGCTTCGGCCTTGGCCTTCGCGGCTTCTTGTTCCGCCTTGATTCGTGCGGCTTCTTGCTCGGCCTTCAATCGTACCGCTTCAGCCTCCTGTCTGGCGCGCTCTTCCGCCAAGGCCTTTGCTTCCGCCTCGGCTTTGGCTTTTGCCGCTTCCAGCTCGGCCCGGATTCGCGCCGCCTCCTGCTCTGCCTTGAGGCGCGCGGCTTCTGCTTCGGCTTTCGCTTTTGCGGCAGCTTCCAGTTCTGCTTTGACGCGAGCGGCCTCTTGTTCCGCTTTTAAGCGTGCAGCCTCGGCCTCTTGTTTCGCTCGTGCTTCGGCTTCGGCTTTTGCGCGTGCGGCAGCTTCAATCTGCTGGCGCGCCAAGGCTTCGGCTTCCGCCTTGGCTTTTGCAGCTGCTTCCAGTTGCAGCTTGGCTTGCACAGCCGCCTGCTCTGCCCGCATTCGCGCTTCAGCCTCCTGCTTAGCCTTGGCCTCGGCCTGAGCTCTTACCAACGCCTCTTGCTTGGCACGCATATCGGCTTCAGCTTTATTTCTTGCGGCAAGTTCGGCTGCTTGTTTTGCATTGGCTTCGGCCTTCATTTCAGCCTCTGCCCGCGCCTTCATTTTTGCAGCCTCAACCGCCGCCTCAAGTTCTGCATGGGCTGCTTTTTTTGCTTTATCTTCATCCTGCATTGATGGCTGGAAAACAACGCCACCAACAATCCCCGTAAAATCCAGCTCAGCTTCCGGAGCCGGCGTTGCGATTTTAGGTGTGGCAATTTTCGGCGCGGCAATCTGGGGCTCGGCAAATGGCTTTGCCTTGTCGCGAACATATCCGCCCACCACCAACTGCCTGAAAATATCCGGCAAAGCTGCACGCAAACTGGGAACTGCGTGTTTTGAAACCTCATCAAACGTGGATTTGTCATCAACAAGAAACAATGCTCGTTTGAGGTCTCCCGCCAAACTGCCATCTTTCCCCTTGATCTCGTTTTCACCTTTGGCTGTTTTGACAAAAACTGTTTTCTTATCCATATCCACTCATCGCAACAAAAAATATACGAAAACCGCATACTACTTTGTAATAATACGCCAAAACGCCACCTTATAGGCCTAACTCCCCGCCAAGTACTACAAAGAATCGTAAAAAAACATCGCCGCAAATTACCGATGTGTTGAATTCGTTTTTTATCGTCACTTAAGTTAGAATGCCGCCCACTTTAAAAACGACGCAGGCATTATTGTGGCATTGATAGTTCAAAAATACGGCGGCACATCCGTCGGCAGTCCGGAGCGCATCAAGAATGTTGCGCAGCGCGTAGCAAAATACAAAGCTCAAGGTCATCAGGTCGTTGTGGTTGTTTCCGCCATGAGCGGCGAAACCAACCGCCTTATCGCACTGGCCAAAGAAATCCAGAAGCATCCCGACCCGCGCGAACTCGACGTGATGATCTCCACCGGCGAGCAAGTCACCATCGGCATGGTCTCCATGGCGCTAATGGAACAAGGCTTGAAGGCAAAGAGCTATACCGGCGCACAGGTAAAAATCCTGACCGACAGTTCATTCACCAAAGCGCGCATCGTCAGCATCGATGAAGAAAATATCCGCACCGACCTCGCCAACGATTACGTTGTCGTCGTTGCCGGATTTCAGGGGATGGACGAAGCGGGCAACATCACCACGCTGGGACGCGGCGGTTCAGACACCACAGGCGTTGCCATCGCTGCAGCCTTGCGTGCCGACGAGTGCCAGATTTACACCGACGTGGATGGCGTCTACACCACCGACCCGCGCATGGTGCCCGAAGCGCGCCGCCTCAAGAGCATCACTTTTGAAGAGATGTTGGAAATGGCGAGCTTGGGCTCCAAAGTGCTGCAAATTCGCTCAGTCGAATTCGCTGGTAAATACAAAGTCAAACTGCGTGTGCTCTCCAGCTTTGCCGAAGAAGGCGAAGGCACGCTGATCACTTTCGAGGAAGGCAATAAAATGGAACAGGCAATCATTTCAGGTATCGCGTTCAACCGCGACGAAGCGAAAATCACCGTGCGCGGCGTACCGGACAAGCCCGGCATCGCCTATCAGATTCTGGGCCCGGTGAGCGAAGCCAACATCGACGTGGACATGATTATCCAGAACGTCGGCGTGGACGGCTCCACCGACTTCTCTTTCACCGTGCATCGCAACGAATTCAACAAGACAATCGACATCCTGAAGAGCCAGGTGCAACCGCACATCGGCGCGCGCGATGTCATCGGCGACAACAAGACCGCAAAAGTTTCGGTGGTCGGTGTCGGCATGCGCTCGCACGTGGGCATCGCCAGCAAGATGTTCCGCACACTGGCAGAAGAAGGCATCAACATCCAGATGATCTCCACCTCCGAAATTAAGATTTCCGTCGTGATCGACGAGAAGTATTTGGAGCTGGCCGTGCGCGTTTTGCACAAGGCGTTCGATTTAGATCAAGAAAACGCATAAATCATTTGACCGAAGTGCAATAACTCAGTATTATTCGCGGCCTTCGGAGAGGTGGCCGAGTGGTCGAAGGCACGCCCCTGCTAAGGGCGCATCCGGGCAAAACCTGGATCGAGGGTTCGAATCCCTCCTTCTCCGCCACACAGAAGTTGATGTAAAATGCAGTAGCAGTTCAGTAGCAAAAATTGCGCCGGTAGCTCAGCTGGATAGAGTACTTGGCTACGAACCAAGGGGTCAGGAGTTCGAATCTCTTCCGGCGCACCAAATTCAGCAGCAAGATCAATCGCTTAACGCAATCCGTTAGGCGATTTTTCTTTTCAGCAAAGTTATTGCGGGACTTTTGCGGGACTCTCCCCCGCACACTAGATTAACCGCATCTAGTAACTCAGCTATCTCTGCCGTCGAATAGTGCGATGTAATATCACCATTCGTATGCCCCAGCAGAACTTTCCGTGTTTCCAAGGAAACCCCTACTGCCCTAAGTCTTCTTCCAAACGTATGCTTCAGATCATGCGGCCTGACATTCGCTAGGCCGGGTAATACCGACTCCATGAATTGCTTCAATTCATCAGTAATCAGGATCCCCCGCTGCCCTTCACACAATAATTCTGATGGAATTTGCTTGCCAGAGGCTCTATACAGCTTCATTGCAGCCCTGACCCTAGCTTTCCCCCATGCTGAATTATTGATGCTGCCTACCGGCTCGCCTTCGAATGTAAAAACTCGTTCGGGATGCTTTCCCCGACAGCTCTCCACTACCGAACGCGCCACGGCATTCAACATGACCAGCCGATCTTCGCCGTTCTTTACGCCCGAACACTCCGTTCGTCCACCGAATTTCGCCGGAATTAGAAAAACACTGGCGCCCAGCTCCGGCACGTCAATCTCCCAGTCCCAACGAAGATGGCAAACTTCCTGCTCACGCGTGCCCGTATTAACCTTAAACAATGCCATTCTCTCTAAATGGTCAGGCAACTCACGAAACAAAACACTTTGCTCATCCCAAGATAAAGGGTAAGGCTTGCGTGAATCATGAGCTGACAACATCGTTATCAGTGGTGGTGTTCCTAGCCACGTTAAACCATGCTCATCCCGCCACTTCCGTGATGCCAGATTTAAAATCCTGCGCACGATACTCAAGGCGTTGTTAATGCTCTTTGACTTGATCCCCGATGCTCGTCTGGCATTGATATACGGTTGCAGCATACCGTCATGCAGCTTGCTTAATGGCACTTCCCCAATAAAAGGGTCTAATGACTGCAACATATAGCCGTCCGAAACGATGGAGGCTTTATGTTTGTGTTCATTTAAATACTTTGTTGCCGCAACTCTAAAGATACGATCTGGCCTAACTCCATAAACTGCCGCTTGGCGAATTTCATCCAAGCGTCGGATTAAAAACCTTTCTGCTTCTTCTTCGTCGCACGTGCCACAGCTTTCGCAAATGCGTTGGCCGTGGACGATTTTGTCAACATGCCACATTCCGCCCGGCTTGTCTGGCCTGCGATAAAGTCCTGGCATTCGTTTTCCCATTGCGCTTCTCCTTTACTATAAAGCGCGCCGGGCTGACCGTTGCAGCGTTTATACTCCTCCCACCAAGCGTCTAAGTCAAACCGGTCGTAGCCGATCCCCTGATTTCCGATTGGCACCGCAATTAGATGCGGCCTTACCTCTCGATTAAAGCGATTCTTATCCATACCTAAATACGCATGGGCTTGCATAGCTCTTACTACCCGTGGCACAAGTTTGATTTTCTTTATGGCGTTATTCAACGTTAACTATTCCAAGCCCACAATCGATGGGGCAAAAAATTTTATTACTCATGCCCCGTGAAAGCGGAGCTGTTCATGAATTCAGCAACCTCCGAGTCAAGCGTTGATTCGTCAGTTTCTTGCTTAAGCTGATCAAATTTTGCGGCTTGTTGCGCCACCAGCTTTATGTACTCCCTTTCATTTTTTTTGATCGCCTCTGCGTAATAAACTCGCACTGATGACTCTGTAAGCTTCAAGCCATTTTTTTTCAACATTAGCGTGATACGTTTAAAGGTAAAACCATGCATTTTTTTAAACATATATAGAGTCGGCATTACGTCGAAAAAAATCTGGCGCTGGGTATTCTTTTCGGCCTTGAGAAAGATCAGTGCAGCCCTAAGCACGCCTCGCGCAATTTCCCCATCCGCAGCTCTGATTCGATTTAGTCGCTTACGCGATTTTTGTATGACTTGTTGTGATTGAGATATGTGACGAGCCTCATCGACCATTAAATTCTTTCCTGTGTATAAATTGCCAAGCTGCATTCAAGCTGGAGCAATAGTCACAGATGCCCCATCTCACTGCTAAATGGAATTTTTAGAAGAAAAGGTTTACAGTCGCAGCCTGATCAATGCTCAATAAAAATCGAATTTGAACTCTCTTCAATTCATAGAGGACAGCTTGCGCCGTCACGATTTTCCAGATGCTCATCCTGTAGTGATGAATATGGTTTTAGCGATTAAGCAAATTGTGAGAACAATTCGAGCTAATCCCAAAGCCAAATTTGGCATATTCCGAAACGGATCAAAAAATAATTTGTCGTGGGTCGTTCATGAGGCGTTAAAGCCGGTATGCGCAAATGTTTTTATCTTGCCAGATATGAATGCGTCATCTATTACGAATATCCTGACAGCGAAAGCAAAGCCCCATGATGTTCTGCTAGCACAAGACGAAATTAAGCATTTGTGCACATTTTTTCGGACAGGCACTAATCCCCCTGAAAAAAAAGCTTTAGATCTGCTGCATGGCACTCTTTCGATGCTGAGAAATGATTTTTCTGCGATTAGATACACAAAACAAAGTGAAGACGATCCTTACTGCAAGTATTGCTATCGCGAAGCAATATATGGAACGGACACCTGTCATACACATGACCAGCATCGCCGCACGGAAGGGAAATATCACTATCAGAAGTATCGAGAGTTGTTGATTGCCGCAAAGAGTAAACGACTATTTGAGTCCACGGCCAATTCTGAAAAGCACCTCCCGCTTACCTATTCAAAGTTATCTAAAAAAGGCGTGCCTGTTTGGTCTTATACAAATTTCCATAACCTAGAGAGTTGGATCGCTCTTGCATTGAATGCTTTAGATGCGTGCGCCCCATGTGATTTGCAAAGAGTGGCCAAACGAATTCTTGAGTCCGAAAATCGGTTTAAATCAACACAAATTAGTTCGCAGTGTCCCTCCTCTATGAAAGGCACTTTGCTACGCCATGAAATTTACATGCTGGTGAAGTTAAGAACACCCTCGACTGAAATTGCTGAGCGGCTTAATCGTATTTGGGCTGGCGAAAGTATTTCTGACGTTTCTATAGCTTATGGTGTCTCAAGGCAAATATTGCATAGGCAAGCAGCGCATTGGGGAAAGAATATTTTGGAATTGCGTTCAAATGGAGTTAACAACAAAGTGATCGAACTGATATACGGGCTTAAGGCTTTGCCATCATAAGCAATTCATAACATGCATTTCCCGTCAAACAGATAGCTATAACTCAGATCAGATTTTACCGACGCATATTTCAGCGCGTAACCTTACTTACCGTGCCTCTGAAGTTGTTCAACTTTTTCCATTAGCTCCGAAACTGGCACGCCCAGAACAGGCGAAAGTTTGAAAAGGGTTTTGATACTTGCACTGTTGCGGCCAAGTTCGAGTAGTGAGATGTAATTGCGCTCCAAGCCTGATTCATGCGCGAGGGCTTCTTGCGACAGCTCACGCTGTTTACGCAAATCCCGCAACACAATTCCAAACGCAACTTCTGGCTCCACTCACCTCTCCTTTATGGCGAGTCAAGGTACGGTGAAGTTATGTTTGCGTCTTCATAATATATTGGGCAATATGGCGGGAGCAATAATGCAGAATTAATTTTGGAGAATTTATGAAACTAATAATTACTTTGCTATGTACTGTAGCTGCTTTGATTTCACCCGTAATGAGTTCAGCCGATGAGCTGGGAGCAAAGCAAGATGAAACAGGCTTTACCTACTATCTGAAAGATGCTGCGTTCGGTTCCAAATCAACTCTCATCTTTCAAAAAAGAGGGTATCAAGGACGAATGGAAAGATTCGGTGTTGAAAAAGAATATATTGATGACAACGTTGCTGCACTTAATAAATTCTTGAAATGGGCCACTAAAGCAAAAGAACAAGGTGATACGGTTAACAAAGAAATAGCTCTAGTGCTGGGATTCGAATTTGGAATAGTTAATTTCTGGAACAAATACGATTTCAAAACTGAAGGCCATTACTATGCATTATCAATTACTCCTGGCAATAAAGTTCTATTCCAATTCATGCCTGCCGCAGTCGATGATCCAAAAAATTCGCAGAATAGTTATGTGATGTATTTTAATGAATCACAAGCATCCAATATCATCAAACTGCTTATGGCATTCAAGGAAGACAAAATTAAGAACGTACAGGATAGCGACTACCAATAAATTGCCAGCGTTCGCGACGAAAGACAACATCCTCTCAATGAGGAAGTTCCGAATTTTGTGAAAACGGAATTTCCTTACTTCGAAGACATTCGTTTATCGAATGTTTATGCCCCAAAAATCTCAATTCAATCTTAAAAACCCGCTAGAAATATAGCCAATTTGTCGAAACTATACTGCCGACATTGCATAAATTTGAGCAAAATTAATTTCAATTCCATCTGAAATTAATAGGATTTATATCGGATTTCCATCTGATTTTTGTAGCAAATCTATAGCAAATTTCGCATAAATGTCTCGGGCAGGATGCTGGATAGGTGCCTCCTGCACAATCCAGAGTTTCGACCGTTAGATCGCTTCGCGCTCGTCGCAATCGACTCAGGGCTTTGCCCCGAGACCCTTTCTCTCTCGGCGTAGAATAGAACGACAACCAGAATCGGTCATTGAGTAATTAAATCTAAAACCATCAGCTCCCAACCTATAGTCTCGTCATCGGCCTCAACGGTCTGTCAATATAGGTTGGACGTGCTTCCGTTGTGTTGCACCACTCAGATGCATAGCGCACTGTTGTTGTGCGCAATTTGCAAGACTCTCATTGGAACTACCAATAACTCATAGAGTTCCTTCTTGGCGTGTTTATTGCTGATAAAGCACTGACCAAGATCGGAAGAGCGTCGTGTAGGGAAAGAGTGTAGATCTCGGTGGTCGCCGTATCATTAAAAAAAAA
>FZPW01000037.1_pt1 | contig 19841 bp, 20 predicted proteins | sample 1534771 | NCBI WGS metagenome assembly FZPW01 (sample SAMEA104161894, study PRJEB21768) | metagenome | biome: subterrestrial habitat; feature: phreatic zone; material: underground water | place: France | collected 2016-06-01 | depth 60 m | reverse complement strand
TTTTTTTTTAATGATACGGCGACCACCGAGATCTACACTCTTTCCCTACACGACGCTCTTCCGATCTTTTGTGTCCGGGAAGTCCGATATATAAACGCGGATTCGCCAGAAATCTTTCGCGGCACTGCTCAGAACAAAAAGCATACTGTATGCCTTCGTATTCGCAGGCATGGGACGTTGTTGGGACTTCCATGTGACAAACCGGGTCTTCGGCGTTCATGACGCACCTCCTATGATTTTGAACGTGTTCGTTGCGGGATGAACCTTGATGTATGAGCCGCATATTCCCGCCACTGCGCGCCAAAACGGACTTCTGCATCTCGCTCCTCGGTATGCGCCAGACGCACATACATCCACACCAGCACAGGGAACATCAACAGGGTCAGCAGCGTTGGCCATTGCAACAAGAAACCAAACATGATGAGTACGAAAGCATCGTACTGGGGATGGCGGATTTTGGCATAAGGCCCGGTAATCGCCAGTTGATGATTACGCTGCGCCTGATAGAGAATTTTCCATGCAGATGCAAGCAGGATGAATCCGCCGCCGATAAATACAAAACTGAGCATGTGCAACGGATCGGTGTGCGGATCGCCCCTCCAGCCGAGCAGTGTATGCCAGAGATGACCGCTATTATGGGAAGAAATATCAACACCGGGATAACGGGTTTGCAACCAGCCGGTAAGCAGATAAATCGTCAGCGGAAAACCGTACATCTCGGCGAACAGCGCCACGATGAAGGCCGAGAACGCACTGAACGAGCGCCAGTCGCGCGGCGTTTTTGGTTTGGTGAAGCTGAATGCAAAAATGATGAACACCAGCGAGTTAATGATGACCAGCGACCACAGGCCATAAGCGTTTTCCGTGAAGTTCATTTTTCGCTCCTATCAGTATCATGCCCGCCGTGTCCGCCATGCATGAACAGATGCATCAACGGACAGGCCAGCAGCAACAGAAATGGCAACGCGCCCAGCAGATGAGCACGGTGTTCGGTAAACAGAAAAAATGCAGCAATCGCCAGAAATGCAACGAGAATCCAGTTGTATCCCTTTTGCGCACAACTGCGCCCGTCAGGTTCGTCCTGCTTCATCACGCTCTCCTTTCAGGAAAAAGTTTACGTCCAAAAAAACCTTGTTACATCTTCACCCTGTTTAGCCTGAGTGCATTCAGTATCACCGACACAGAACTGAAACTCATCGCTGCGGCGGCGATGATCGGCGAGAGTAGCAAGCCGAAGAACGGGTACAGCACGCCTGCCGCAATCGGAATGCCGAGTATGTTGTAGATGAAGGCAAACAATAGGTTCTGGCGGATGTTGCGCATGGTGGCGCGTGACAGACGCAGCGCACGCACGATGCCGTTCAGGTCGCCCTTGATCAGCGTGATGCCTGCACTCTCCATCGCCACATCGGTTCCGGTGCCCATCGCGATGCCCACCTGCGCCTGAGCCAGTGCAGGCGCGTCGTTGATGCCGTCGCCTGCCATCGCCACGATGCGCCCCTCTGCCTGCAACTGCTTGACAATGGAGGCTTTCTGCTCAGGCAGCACTTCAGCTTCGATACGGTCTATGCCCAATTTTTTTGCAACCGCTTGTGCCGTGATGCGGTTGTCTCCGGTAAGCATGATGACTTGCACGCCTTCTTCATGCAGGGCGCGGATCGCCTCTGCCGTAGATGCCTTGACCGGATCGGCCACGCCGATCAGTCCCGCCGCCTTATTGTCGATTGCCAGCAACATCACCGTCTGTCCGTCGCTGCGCAGCGCCTCGGCACGGATGTGCAAGTCGCTTGCATCGATGTGTAATTCTTCAAAAAGTTTGAGATTGCCCAGCGCGATTGCCCTGCCCTCGACCGTGCCCGCCACGCCCTTGCCGGTGAACGATTTAAAATCACTGACTGTGTTGAGTGTTATTCCCTTTTTCTCTGCGCCGTTCACGATGGCTGCAGCCAGCGGGTGTTCGCTGGCGCGTTCCAGACTGGCGCCCAGCCGCAGCACCTCATCCTCTTCAAATCCGGCAAGCGGAATGACCGAAGTCAGTTTCGGTTTGCCCTCGGTCAGCGTGCCGGTCTTGTCCACTACCAGCGTGTTTACCTTTTCCATGATTTCCAGCGCTTCGGCATTCTTGATCAGCACGCCGGCCAAGGCACCGCGTCCGGTGCCGACCATGATGGACATCGGCGTGGCCAGTCCCAGCGCGCACGGGCAGGCGATAATCAGCACCGCCACCGCGTTGACGATGGCATGCGCCAGGCGCGGCTCCGGCCCAAAGAGTCCCCATACCGCTAGTGTGGCGAGCGCTGCCAGCACCACTGCCGGCACAAAATAACCCGCAGTGACATCGGCCAGCCGCTGGATAGGCGCGCGCGAACGTTGCGCCTCGCTCACCATATGCACAATCTGCGCCAGCAAGGTGTCTGCCCCTACGCGCTCGGCGCGCATCAACAAACTGCCGGTGCCGTTCACCGTGGCACCGATCAGCCTTGCATCTGTCGTTTTTTCCACCGGAATGGATTCGCCGGTGACCATGGATTCATCCAGCGAACTGTTACCTTCCAGCACCACCCCGTCTACCGGCACCTTCTCGCCAGGACGCACGCGCAGCACATCGCTAGGCTGCACTTGTTCCAGCGGAATGTCTTCCTCGTGTCCGTCAGCACGCACGATGCGCGCGGTTTTTGGTGCTAAGCCCAGCAGCAGTTTGATTGCGGCACTGGTCTGGCTGCGTGCGCGCAATTCCATCACCTGCCCCAGCAGCACCAACGCCATGATCACCGCAGCAGCCTCGAAATAAACCGGCACGGTTTCCCCCATGCTGCGCATTGCAGGTGGAAAATTCCCCGGCAGCAACATCGCAATCACGCTGTATGTCCACGCCACGCCGACACCGAGCGAAATCAGCGTGAACATGTTGAGACTGCGGTTGACCAGTGAAGCCCAGCCGCGCCGGAAGATCGGCCAGCCGCCCCACAACACAACCGGGGTTGCCAGAAAAAATTCCAGCCATTGCAACACCGTCATCGAAACGGAATCCGGTATGAATTGCGGTGCCAGATCGGATGCCATCGCCATCACGAACACCGGCAAGGCCAACGCCGCGCTTAGCCAGAAACGGCGCGTCATGTCATGCAATTCGGTATTGTCATCATCAGGTGCGTTGCGCGGCTCCAGTGCCATGCCGCAGATCGGGCAACTACCGGGTTCATTGCGCACGATCTCAGGGTGCATCGGGCAGGTATATTCGGTAGCACCTGACTTGGCCGTAACTGGTGCAATCGGTTCCAAGGCCATACCACACTTGGGACATGAACCCGGCGCAGGCTGGCGAATTTCCGGATGCATCGGGCAGGTGAATACACCTGCGATTTGAACGGTAGCCGTCACAGCCGGCTTAAGGTATTCAGTGGGATTTGCCTGAAACTTGGCCAGACACTTCACGCTGCAAAACAGATAAGTTTGTCCGCTCTCTACGAGGCGGTACGTGCTGTCGGCAGAGACTGTCATGCCGCATACGGGATCAGTTGCCATTGCATGCCCCTTTCCGGTGGTGGAAATTGCCTCAGTGAATCATTTGATCAACCATTTGAAGCTTCTGGGAGACTTGTCGCCTGCCAGACGTATTTGCAGTTCCATTGATCGTGGCTGCGGGACAACCGCCCTGAAGCGCAACAAGCCCTTGCGGTGATGGCCTCCGGGCGGCGCGCCGTCCCAGGCCAGCGGCAGGTATTGCTTGCCATCAACAATCAGCGTTGCAGACTTGGTCAAATCATCGCTCAAGGCCTGCGTATGGGTTTCCAGCGTCACCTCAAAAGTCCATGTTTTCGCATCCGCAGGAATAGCATGCAGCATGGTGGTTACCTTGATGTCCCGGTCATTGCTTATTTGCGCTGCCATCTCCACCGCATCGCATGTCGCAATGAGGCCGTTATGCACAAAGGCAATCAACGTTGCAAATGCCAAACTGCTCAAATATTATTTCAGCATTTTTTATGCTCCCGTGTAACGTTGATGACTTTAGGTATGATATAGAGAATACCGGCCACGTTAAAGGCAAGACCGACCCAGAACAACTCGATTTGATATTCTGCAACGATGGTGAGAAAGCCGGTGATGCCCAGAACAGGCAAGATATTGACCAGATAATGTGCGCAACAGGAAACCATTGCCGCAGTGGAGGTCGTGCCGGACACCGCTACCACCTTGCCTGATGCGCCATGTTGCCCGACAAGTTGCTTGAGGTAGGTGTAGAGACCGACCTGAATGCCGAATCCCAACGCAAGGGACACGAAGAAATACCAGAACTTTGTAAACTGCTCGAGTGTGAAATCCACCCCAGAAATCAGACTGACCACCGCAAAATAAATGGCGAGCAACAACACAAATGCACCCGCTCCAAATTGGATGGGTCTTATGGATAGAGCCGTCTCAGATTGTTGCTGCGTCATGCTGACCTCACATTCAGTCGAATATTCAAGGCGTCCAGTCGAATTCATACTAATGATTAAATTCCAGTGTGTCCATGCATTACTGACATGTCACCCGACTCATCCGCTCATTCGGTGCTTACCCTAATGCCTTCTTTAATAAATTCAACATACCATCCTCATGCATCACAACAGGTTCATAAACAGGTGACTTTTCTGTCGAAGGTGATTGCCCATGATTACAGGTCATTGTCCAACGACGCTGCAGGACATTTTTGCAATAATCATAGCGGCACGCACCGGGCCTTCCCGCAACAGCTAGGCTTAACATTTGACAGCTGCATTTATTCCCATGCGAGTTTTCCATAAATTTTCCTGTCGTTATTGAAATCCCCTAGAAATATTTTTTTATTATCACTTTTAGTGTTTTCTGCAAATATCCTCGATCGGATTGTCCAATCTCGCCGTATAGCATGGCGGCGACAGTTATGAAGATACTAACTACTTCAGGATCAAAATGTCCCCCGGCTCCATCCTGTAAAATTTTTAATGTGTCATCAATCAACAAGGGGGCCTTGTAGGGCCGTTTGGACATCAATGCATCGAACACATCCACCACGGCAAACAATCTTGCGGCAAGCGGAATCTCCTTACCATGAATGCCATGTGGGTAGCCGCTGCCATCGAATTTTTCATGATGGAAAAGCACCACGTCCCGGGCGCGCTTCAGCCAAGTGGAATCCTGGATAATCTCGCCGCCAAATATCACATGTCGTTTCATAATCTCAAACTCATCCGCAGTCAGTCGCCCCGGTTTCAGTAGTATCTGATCCGGAACTCCAATTTTTCCGACATCGTGCAGAAAAGCACCAACAATCAGCGATTCGATGCTATCTCGATTCAGGTTCATTGTTTCGGCAAGCCTGACCGAATACAGCGTCACCCGGTAATTATGCGTATCGGTATCGGCATCTCTTTTTGCTATAGCGCTACCCAATGATTGCAATAATTCAAGGTTCGAATCCAAAAGCGATTGAGACAGGGACTCGGACCGCCGCGTCAATCCAAGTAAAACGGGGTAAAGCAAGATTAAAATCAAAATCACCGCAACGAAAGAAGTCAGTGTTGCATTGCGCGCCTGATGTTTTCTTGCATATTGCGTTCCAACATCAAGACGATAGACGCCTTCAAAATACACTTCCTTCACACGCATCGAATCAAGCAGTGGTATGAGCACTTGCACGAAATCTTCATCCTCATTCGTTAGCCAGTTATAGTGTTGCTTGCCTGGCTTTGGAAAAACATGCTGATGCGCTTGCACAGTACTTCGAAGACTGCCGGCCTCCATCCCCCATGCTTCCATCAATGATTTTCCGGATGAATCGAAAATACGAATGCCTGAAAAATTGGTGCCCTCCAATAATTTGTCCAGTTCAGGTTGACTCATTTGATTATCTTCTGCGAGCAGTTTGCGCATTGCAGTCGAATCAAAATGCCTTGCACTTGCCGCAGCTTGTTCAAAGGCCATCTTTTCGACTCTCCAGTTTTCCAGATAAAAAACAAGTGTGCCGACAAGTACGCTGATCAATATGCCTGATACAAAAAATCTTGTAAGCAGATAACGATGGAGTTCTCTGGAATTATTGGGAATGGCTGCAAACATGATTTTCTGCAATGCCTCATTTCAAATTTATTTGAATCTGATTGATAGTTGACTTGCTGGCTTTGTCAAAAAAGCCGACATATCAATTCAAACGGGGATAAAAAATGTACGCCAAAATATTGTTCATCCTGGCGCACACGTGAAACACGTAATTTAGTGCTTCTCTTTCAAGTGATCGTGCATAGGCATGTCTTTAGGCATGGATTCACGATGACTCTTACCGCTCGCAGTGCTTCCGACAGGCATGCCGGTTTTCTCTTCCATATGACTGTGTCTTTTCACAGGCTTTTTTGCCTCTGCCTTTTCAGTCTTAACTGTCTCAGTTTTTTCCGTTCCGGTGTTGGTGTCGTGAACATCAACGGCAAATGCCGTTACATTGAAAACAGAAAATATAACCAAAGTGGCAGCAAGCAATGTAGATTTAAGTTTCATTTTATTCTCCGAATGGTGGTGGTTAAAAAATATGCTGTAACAAAAATTATTTAAACGCGCATCGACACCTCCTTTCAATAATTAGGTCGCTGGATAGCTGTTTTCAGCCGGTAACTGATCAATTTCCACTTCCGCAGCCAGCCAGTTTTCTAAATCACAACCGCATTTGAACCCACCTTTCTCGGCGAGGTGATAAGCAGCAATCTCAACATATTGCCGCCGTTGCGCTTCAGACAGATTGATTACGGTTTCAGCTTTGCTGCTCTTGGTTTTGGTTTTGGTTCTCATGATTTGTCTCCTTCATATAAAAGTTGGTTCGATGGCTAACGCTCAATCCTGTCCTTACTCAGAACGGTCAGACTGCGGTTCGATTGCACTGCATCGCCAATCTAATGTGATGAGAACTACTGCCGCTCCCACGGTCATCGCCATGCTCCATGCCACCATGTAGAACCATACAACCGTTCAGTGCCAATATAGTTACTACCAATATGATTGTTCTACCTATCCTATTCTCCTTGCTCCAAGTTAATGACAACGACAAAATTTAATGCGTGTGATCATGTTCATGCCCACTGGCAGCGAGCTTTTCGGTAGCACGCTTGCCCCATCCATTTACCGCTTTCATCGCGCTAATCCTTGTGCGACGGCGTTCCCGGCGCATGGGTATGCCCAGCCTTTTTGTGTGCGGTGCCTGCGCCGTCCGTGGCGGAAGTTTTGCCACCCGGCTCCGCATCATGCGTAGACTCGCTATTCGCAGTGTCATCGTGGCTATGGGCATGAACATCCTCATGAGGCGTTGCTTCACCCTGCACGAATATGTCGCTGTGTTCTCCGCCGTGTTCATGGGTATGTTCCTCAGGCGCAGGCAAGGACATCACACCCAAGCCATGCCGATAGACTACCTCGCCACCATGCCAGGCAGCACTGACCACTAGCAACCATACCGCGACCAACAAAGCTAGAAAACTTGGCGAGGGCACCGTATGAGAACGACCGCGCCACACATCCCAAGCGGCAAGCAGCGCCAGCGCGCCAAGAGCGACAAGTGCCCAATTACGATGGATCGTCATGGCCAGATGCCCCGCTTCGTCATGTTCAACACTGTTGTAAGCCAGCCAGCCGAACACCGCTGCGATACAGGCAAAGATAACTGCCGCCCACAACATCCAGCGTCCCGTCATCAGGCATTGCGCCGTCAATGAGTGGTTTTTAAATATCGTACCAGCGCCAATAAAAGCCACTGCAGCCGTAGAAAAGGCAATCGGGAAATGTACTAATACCGGATGCCAATTTGGAATAATTTCAATCATTACTGTCCTTTTAAACTCCTGCTAATAGATTCGTTATTCGACTGAAAACACATATGGATCTTTCCCATCTTTCGGCACAGCGTAAACAGTCAATGTTCCCTTTTTCATCTCTCCCATACCTGGTGAATTCATCTTCATACCAGGCACACTGATGCCGATTATGGCTGGTTTCTCCTTGAGCAGTTTACGAATGGCACTGACTGGAACATGCCCCTCAACCACATAACCATTGACCAATGCCGTATGACAACTAGCGGCATGTGACATGCCATAATTCTTCTTAATGGCATCCATGTTTGATTCATTTTCTGTTTTCACCGTAAATCCGTTTTCACGCAGATAGTCCACATACTTTTCGCAACAGCCGCATGTTGGGCTTTTGTAAACTGTCATCGCCGTAGCGGCTTGTGCGGCACTTATACTTGTGAGTACGAATATCAGGAAGATCATTAGTTGTTTAAGAATTTTCATATTGTTCCTTTGGCTTATTGCTAATGAATGTTATGCGTGTCACTTCACGTTGTTTGATCAAGGCATAGATCACCGGAATCACCAGCAGCGTTAATATGGCTGATGAAATCATGCCGCCGACCATCGGTGCTGCGATGCGGCGCATCACTTCAGAACCTGTTCCCGTACTCCACAGAATGGGCAACAAGCCTGCCATGATCGCCACCACGGTCATCATCTTGGGGCGCACGCGCTCCACTGCACCGTGCATGATAGCTGTGTGCAGATCGACGGCGTTCGGTTGACGGCCTTCATCAGAGCAACGTGACTGAACGTCCTGCCACGCCTGCTCCAGGTAGATCAACATCACCACCCCCGTCTCCGCTGCCACACCCGCCAGTGCGATAAAGCCAACCGCCACGGCGACGCTCAAGTTGTAATCGAGCAACCACAGCAGCCACACACCTCCGACCAGCGCAAACGGTACGGATAGCATCACCACCAAAGATTCGGTGACGCGTTTAAAATTGAGATACAGCAACAGGAAGATGATCAGCAACGTGATGGGAATGACGATCTTCATTTTCGCGGCAGCACGTTCCATGTATTCGAACTGCCCGCTCCAGGTCGCGTAATAACCGGGTGGGAATTTCACCTGTGCGGCAACTGCTTTCCGCGCATCTGCCACGTAAGAGCCGATGTCACGATCACGTATATCCACAAAAATATAAGCGGAAAGCAGCGCATTCTCGGTGCGGATAGCAGGTGCACCTTTGCTAAGACTGACCTTGGCAAGTTGTCCGAGTGGAATCTGAGCACCCTCCATGGTTGGCACCAGCACTTCGTGGGCAATCTGTTGCGGATCGCTACGCAATTCGCGCGGGTAACGTACCGTCACGCCAAAACGTTCCCGTCCCTCAACCGTCGTCGTAACCATCTCACCACCCAGGGCGGTAGAAATGACTTCCTGTAAATCACCGACGCCAATCCCGTAACGTGCTAGGGCAATGCGATCCGGTTCGATGTCAAGGTAGAAGCCGCCCGTTAATCGTTCGGCAAAAGCACTAGTGGTGCCAGGAACCTTTCTGACCACCGCTTCTATTTCCTTAGCGAGCCGCTCCATTTCATCCAGATTTTTACCAAACACCTTGATGCCTATCGGCGTGCGAATACCGGTTGCCAGCATATCGAGACGCGCCTTGATCGGCATCGTCCACGAATTTGCCACACCGGGAAATTGTAGTGCTTTGTTCATCTCGCCGATCAGTTTGTCGATCGTCATTCCAGATCGCCACTCCTCCTGCGGCTTTAAGTTGATGACCGTCTCAAACATCTCCAATGGTGCAGGATCGGTTGCCGATTGCGCGCGCCCAGCCTTGCCATATACGGATGTCACTTCAGGAAAGCTCTTGATAATCTTGTTCTGCGTCTGCAACAATTCCGCCGCCTTGGTCACCGACATGCCGGGCAAGGAGGCTGGCATAAATAACAACGTGCCCTCATTGAGCGTTGGCATGAACTCGCTACCCAATCGGGTAGCGGGATAGGCTGACAATATCAAAACCAGTGCAGCAACGACGATGGTCATTTTCTTGTGTTTCAGCACCGCAGCAATAAGCGGACGATAGCCCGTGATTAACCAACGGTTTAGCGGATTTTGCGCCTCTGGTTTGATGTTTCCGCGTATGAATAGCAACATCAGCACCGGCACCAGTGTGAGCGAGAGCAACGCTGCGCCCGCCATGGAAAAGGTTTTGGTGAAAGCCAGCGGAGAAAACATTCGTCCTTCTTGCGATTCCAGCGTAAATACTGGCAAGAACGATACGGTGATGATGAGCAGCGAAAAGAACAGTGCCGGTCCGACTTCCTTGCACGCCGCAATCATCGCTTCTGTGCGCGATTCACCTTCTTTTACCCGCTCCAGATGTTTGTGTGCATTCTCGATCATCACGATAGCCGCATCTACCATCGCGCCGATGGCAATGGCAATGCCGCCCAGACTCATGATATTGGAGTTCAGCCCCAGCACGCGCATCGCAATGAAAGAAATTAAAACACCGACAGGCAGCATCACGATGGCGACCAACGCACTGCGTGCATGCATCAAGAACACCATACACACCAGTGCGACAATTAAACTTTCTTCCAGCAGCGTGCCTTTTAATGTTTCAATGGCGCGATGGATCAAATCGGAACGGTCATATACTGAAACAATCTTTACGCCTTCCGGCAAACCGGGAGCGATTTCAGCGATCTTTTCCTTGATGTTGTGGATGACTTCTAATGCGTTTTGCCCATAGCGCGCCATGACGATGCCTGATACGACTTCACCCTCGCCGTTTAACTCAGTCAGTCCGCGCCGTTCATCCGGCCCCAGTTCGACACGGGCAATGTCGCGCAGCAGCACAGGGGTGCCTCGCTCGGCTTTAACGACCAGATTCTCGATGTCACTCTTGCCACGCAGATAGCCACGCCCGCGCACCATATACTCGGTCTCGGCCATCTCCACCACGCGCCCGCCAACATCGCGGTTCGAGTCACGGATAATCTGTGACACTTTGCTCAAAGGAATACCATAAGCGCGCAGTTTCACTGGATCGACTGTCACCTGATATTGCTGTACAAAACCACCGATGGAAGCGACTTCCGCCACACCGTGTGCCTTGGTGAGTTGATAGCGCAGATACCAGTCCTGCATGGTGCGCAGCTCGGCCAAGTTATGTTTTTCGCTCAGCACGGCGTACTGATACACCCAGCCCACCCCGGTTGCATCCGGCCCCAGTTGCGGCGCGACATTTTTAGGCAGTCGTCCCGCGATACTGTTGAGATATTCCAACACCCGGGAGCGCGCCCAATAGATGTCGGTGCCATCCTCGAAAATCACATATACAAACGATGCGCCAAAAAACGAGAAGCCGCGCACCACCTTGGATTTCGGCACCGCCAGCATCGCGGTGGTGAGCGGATAGGTGACCTGATCCTCAACCACCTGCGGAGCTTGTCCGGAATACTCAGTGTAAACAATTACCTGCACATCGGATAAGTCAGGCAGGGCATCCAGTGGCGTTTTGAGTACCGCATAAATGCCCGCCAAGGTAACAAACAAGGTTGCCAGAATAACCATAAAACGGTTTCGAGCAGACCAATCGATGATGGAATTTAGCATCTTAATGTCCCTCGTGTTGCTGCGGCGCAAGCGCTTGCAACTTGGTAATCACCCATTCATCGGGTTTTCGCTCGACGAGTTCGAAGGTGATCTTGCTACCTGGTTTGATACCGGCGGCCAATGAGGAATTAGTCAAAGCGAAGTCCATGGTCATGCCGGGCCAGCCCAGTGATTTGATCGGCTCATGGGTGATGCTCACAGAACCATCCTCATTGATGCCGTTCAGGATGCCTGCTGCCTGATGACCTATTGTTGCAGGATTTTTCTTTGGCGCTGCAGGAGTTGCATGCGCTGAGTGATCTTCTGCGACGGGTGTAGCCCCGCCATGTGCTGCATGACCACCAAGACCACCCAACGCCGCTTTGAGGTTACTTTCCGCATCGATCAGGAACAAGGCCGAAGTAACTACCTGCTCCCCCTCTACAAGGCCATCCAGTATCTCGACATAATCGTTGCTGCGGCTACCCAATTTGACAGTGCGCGGCGCAAAGCGGCCTTGTGCTAATTGCACCAGCACCACCTGACGCATGCCACTGTCTATCACCGCCGAAGTTGGCACCGTCAGCATCCGAGTATTACTGCCTACGGGCAACGTCACGTTGGCAAACATGGATGGCTTAAGCAAACCTTGTGGATTGGCAATCTCCACGCGTACTTGCACGGTGCGCGTCGCGGAATTCAAAGTCGGATAGACGAAGGCGACTTTTCCCTTGAACAACTTATCCGGGTATGCACCGATACTGACCTGTGCGTCACTACCTGTCTTTACCTGCCCGATATCCTGCTCGTTGATGTCTGCCAGCACCCACACTTGAGACAAGTCGGCGATCTGATACAACGTCTCTCCCGGCATGAAGCGCATGCCCTGTACGGCCTTTTTTTCCAGTACGATGCCCGATACCGGCGCGTAATAGGTCAAGCTGCGTCTGGATTTTCCGGTGGTTAATTGCTTTATTTCTCCCGGCGTAATATCCCAGTTTTTCAGGCGTACCAGACTGGCATCAGCCAGTTGCTTCATGCCCGCTTTAGTTTCTTCATCTGCATTTTCAAGTTTTGCTTCGCCTTGTGCGGCAATCGCGTATTCGCGCTGCGCCGACACCAGTTCGGGGCTGTACACATCAAACAACGCCTGTCCACGGTTAACAGTCTCTCCGGTGCTGTTTACATAAAGGTGTTCCACCCAGCCCTCAAATTTCGGCGCGATGGTATAGGTACGGCGTTCGTCGATTTCAACGCGTCCAGTGGCCTGTATGGTTTTGTTTAAACCGCGTAGCGTGGCTGCTTCGCTTTTTACGCCGAGTTTTTGCACTTTTTCAACACTAATATTGACACCACCCTCCTCCTGAACAGCATCACCGTCATACACCGGTACGTAATCCATCCCCATCGCATCTTTTTTGGGTACCGGCGAGGTATCCGGCAAGCCCATCGGATTGCGGTAATAAAGAATCTTGCGTTCCACCTTTACGGCATCGGCTGTAGCCGGCGCTGTCACCCCGGAGAAGCGCTTTCCCAAGCTATAGCTGCCAGCCGAAATAATCGAAACAACGACGATAATTGACACTAATACTATGATTTTTTTCATAACTCTTCTCCAATCAGGCGTTCTATTTCAGCTAGGCGCAATTGCGCGTCATACTGCGCTTTGATGCGTTGTTGGCGCGCTTTCAGTATTTGACGCTGCGCATCGAGCAGTGTGGAAAAATCAAGTTTGCCAGTCTCATACCCACTCAGCGCAGATTGAAAACTCAGCTCAGCTTGAGGTAGAAAACGCGTAGCGATGAGTGTCTCGGTACGCTGCGCGGTCTCAAGACCGGATACACTTTCCGATAATTCCGACAACACTTGATTGAGCAGAGATGCTTGACGCGCAGCGGATGCGGCCATCTTCGCTTCCGCTTCATGCTCCTGAGAACGGCGCGATTCCTGTTGCAACGGAATATTGAATTCAACCATCAGATCCCAGCTTTTTACAGTACTGCCGCTCTGCGTCGGGGCGACACCAAGGGTAAATCCGGGATAACGATTTTTATAGGTCAGGTCGCGGTTCTGCTGGGCTTCGTTGACGCTCGCATCAGCCACTTGCAGCTGCGGATTGTGCGCACGCAGCCTATCTTCCAGCGACGTAAGTCGTGCTGAGGCGGGAATTGGACGCAATTGCAGCGGCTCCGCCAGATCTGCATTGGCAGGACGCGACAGTAGATTGTTCAGGCTTGCATGCACATGATGCTGTTCATTGTCCAATTCAATCAGCATAGTTTGCAAATCAGTTTGTTCGATTTGCGCGCGTATCACTTCCTGCTGTGTACCCAGCCCGTTTGCATAGCGAGTTTGCGCGATTTTTTCCAGGCGCTTAGTTAAATCCAATGTTGCACGGGTCAGTCTGATACTGTCCGACAGGTAGTAATGCATCGCATAGGCAGTTTTTATTTTCCCACTCAAATCCACCCATGCAATGGCAGTTTGTCCGCGCGCCCCGGCAACTTGTGCTTCGGCTATTCCTCTCTGTAAATCGAGCTTGCCGAACCACGGAACGCTTTGCATCAGCAAATAACGCGTACCGCCTACCTGTGACGGCAACAAGCTCGGCGGTTTATTCGTGCCTTGATTAGTAATGTCCATCAACTCGGTACGCAGCACCGGATCAGGCAATGCACCGGCGGGTTGCACGCGCAGCGAGGCGGCCTCGGCCTCATATCGCATCGCAGTCAGAGCCGGATTGTGTTCGCGCGCATAACTCAATAAACCATGTAAGTCTGCACCTAAAGGTGGCTCTGCAGCTATTGCCGCAAAGCTTGAGGCGCAGCCAATCAGCATTGAAATCAGATTTTTCATATTATTCCTCACGGACTCGTAACGAGTTACGCTGCAAATCCGTCTTTGTTATTGCACCAGTGAGAATGATCAGCAAACCACGAGCATTGGTATTAACAAAATGTGTGCGTGCGTCAAACTGGTAAAACAAGGGCGAACGCAGACGCTTAAAGACTAAGGACGAGCTAGAGTCAGATCAATTTACGAAACTGGTAGACGGAGTCGTCCTGTAGATCACTAAGCGAGAGGTGGAGGAACGACAGGTGTGGAGGTGATGGAATGATACGAGAATAAATAGGGCGTGACCGAAATGGCAGATTGCAGAACTTCTAGGTTCTTGATTGCCTGCACACCCAAATACCCGCTGCATGCCAGATGGCAGACAGCACAGGCGGTGCAGGATGTTCCGTCCTGATCGTTGTTGGGTGACTGATCATGCGACATCGCGTGTTGATGTTCATCCATATCTTGCATCGTATCCATGCCAGCTTCATGGCACGAGCCATTCTGTATTTGCATCGATACGCTTGCCGCCAGCGCTCCACCGCTAAACAGTGGCAGCCAGATGGCTAAAAGCACAGCGATAAATTTTCGTATAAAACTGGCTCACCAGCCGTGGCACGCCGGTGCTGGCCCGGTACAGCGCGCGCTCCGCCGCTCGATGGAACAGGCTTTCGCCCTTGTATCCCGCCACCCGCAAACGGTGCTCGATATAGCGCGCCAGCTCTTCCCGGTTCAGCGGGCCGAGATGGTAGTGGAAAGTGATGCGCTGCTTGAGCTGGCGGATCGACTCCTGCGCCAGCTTCTGATCCAGCTCGGGCTGCCCGAACAGGACAATTTGCAGCAGCTTGCGTTTCTCGGTTTCGAGGTTGGTGAGCAGGCGCAACGCCTCCAGGGTTTCCATCGGCATCGCCTGGGCCTCGTCGATGCACAGCACCACGCGCTTGCCCTCGCGCGCCAGGTGGAGCAACCGGAGATTGATGGCCTTGAGCAGGTGATACTGATCGACATCCTTGTCCTGCGGTATCTTCAGCTCCTCCGCCAGCGCCAGCATCAGGGTGCGCGGTTCGAGGTAGGGATTGGGGATGTAAGTGGTGTAGCACTCGCCCCGCAGCGCGGCCAGGAAGGTGCGGCACAGCAGGGTCTTGCCCGTCCCCACCTCGCCCGTGATCTTGATGAAGCCCTCGCCGCTGCGAGCGGCGACCAGCAAGGTGTTCAACGCCTCCTGGTAATGCAGGCAGGCAAAGAAAAAGCTGGTGTCCGGGGTAATACCGAAGGGCAATTCAGTCAGGCCGAAGTGCTCACGGTACATTTAGTCTTTGAGCTCGCGCTTCAACGCCTGGACGCGCTGCTGGCTCTGCAGGATGTCCTGCCCCCAACTGTTGGCGCCCTTAATCACCGTCGGCTTGATGAGGATGACCAGTTCGCGCTTCTGCGAGACCTTGCCGATATTGCGGAACAGCCCGCCGATCACCGGGAGATCCCCCGCGCCCGGCACCTGGGAGCGGTCGTCCGTCTGGGTCTGGCTCATCAGGCCGCCGATCGCCACCACGTGGCCATCCTGCACCCGCACGATGCTGTCGGTTTCGCTGACGCTGCTCTTGGCCACTGGCAAGCTGTACACGCCGCCCGCAGAAGCACCCAGATTAACCGTCTTGGAATCCGTCGTCACTTTGCTGACCGAGGGGTGGACATGGAGGATGATGTTGCCGGACTCGTCGATCTGCGGCGTCACGTCCAGTGCAATGCCGGAAAAGAAAGGTTGCAGCGTGATGGTCGGGGTGATGGTGGGGGGGGTGGTGGCAGCGGTGGTGGTAGTGATGCCGGTGACAAAAAATTCATCCGTCCCCACCTTCAATACCGCCTTCTGGTTATTGATCGTGGCGATGCGCGGGCTGGACAGGACATGCACGTCGCCCTGGGTTTCCAGGAACGACAGCAGGGCGGCGAAATTGCCGGTCTGGAACGCCAGGCCGAACAGCGTACCGGTTGCCGCCGCCGTGGGCGCCAAGGTAGAGCCGACCGTTGCGCTGAGAAGCGTGGAGCTCAAAGTCCCTGTCGCGCCCAGGGTTGTGCCGGGCGCCAGCGTGCCCAGCGATGCGTTGACGTTCGGCCCGGTTCTGAATGCCGCCCAGTTGACGCCGGACTGGTAACTGTCGTTGAGCTGGACTTCGAGAATCTTCGCTTCCAGCATCACCTGCCGGTTAACCGAGAGTTGCGCCGCCTTGAGGAATCTTTCGACATTGCGCAGGTCGTCCGGGAAGGCGCGCACCGTGACGATGCCGGACTGCGGGCTGACGACCACGCCGCGCCCGTCCTTGTCGCCGACAACCGCCGCCAGGGTGGCTTTCAATTCGAGCCAGAAATCGCTGCTGGAAGTGGTGGTGATCTTGCTGCTTTCCTGGGCGTGGCTGCCTCCCGGCGTTGCGCTAGGAGCGGCGGCGCCGCCCGCATCGCTCACCGAACCCGAAATCACGCGGGTTGACGAGCTGCCTTTGCGATCCCCGGTCAGGTAATTCACCAGGAACACCCGCGTTTGCAGGGTCAGCGGCTGGATGAAGATGCGCGCCCCGTCCAGCTTGTAATCGTAGCCGTACAAATCGTGGATCGCTTCGAGCGCCTCCAGCACGGTCACATCCTTGAGGTTGGCCGAAATCGTGCCGGTGACCTCCGGGTGAACCAGCATGCTGTAGCGTGTGCCCGAGACGATGCCCATGAACACCTGCGTAGCCGGCGCATTGTTCACCACCAGGTCGAATTTCTGCTCCAGCGGCTTGCCGGTTCTGGGCATTTCGATCTTGAGCGGCGGCAATAATGCGCTGCTGACCGCATCGGACTGGATCGGCCTGGCCCCGCCCTCGGCGGCCTTGGCCATCTCGGCGTTGATCCGGTCGTAAGTCGAGTCGCCCTGTAGCGGCGGCGCGGCGCACCCGCCCAATGCCAGAATGCAGGCCGCGACGGTCAGATTGGCAATTTTCATAGGGGTACCCATTTTAGTGTTGTTTCGTTCCATCCTGTTTTTGCCTGGCGCCGCGCACCACCCGCTTTTCCACATCGGGGAAAAGTTTGAGGGTTTCCGTCGCCGATCCCGTTTTCAGCACCACTCCGCTCTCGGTAATCCGGGTTACGCGGGCATCGCCGTATTTATCGCCCACATGCACCAACTGGCCGCCAATGATAGCCGACTTCCGGCCCGCCGAAATCAGCACCGATTGCAGCTTCGAACTTGCAGGCGCCGCGCCGGGAACCGCGCCAACGGGTTCGGTCAGCAACGCCGCCGGAGGTCGGGTGGGGTCCGGCGCGCCCTCGGCCCAGGCGCCCGATGCCGGGAGCACGGACAGCATAGCGGCGCAGAGCCATTTCACCGCATGTCGCGTCAGATGCTCAACCATGTTTTGTCCAGACTCAGCGTATACAGCGTCAGCTTCAAAACGGATTGCGGATATTCTTCCGCCTTGAGCTCGGCCTGGCCCCAGAACATCTGCCAGGGCAAGCCCTCCAGGCGGGCCAGGTAATGCTGCAAATCCGCATAACTGCCCCGCACCACCAGCTCCACGCCATGCTTGTAGACCTGGCCTGCGACTTCTTTTTTCGCTTCCGGCCCTGCGCCCTGCTCCGCCGCAGGTTTGTCCCTGGCCGCCGCCGCGCCATCGAGCACGTTGCCGACCGGCAGGGTTTTCAGCGACACCAGTTGCAACTGCCCCTCGCGCTGCAGAATATCTTCCAGCACTGCGGTCATCTGGCCAGGCTGAACCAGGCCCTTCTGCATGGCCTTCAATTCTTCATCCGCCCGACCGATTTTCTGTTGCAGCGCTTTCTGGCGATTCCGGCTTGCGGCGGCAGGATCGTTGCCGCGCGCCTGCACCAGACCCTGAACCTGGGCATGAATCGCGGCGATACTATCCTGGTCCTGTTTCAACTGTTGCGAAAGCCGGGTCTCTTTCTGGCGTAGCGGGTCAAGCAACAGCGAATTGACCAGCGCGACCAGCACCATCGCCGCCACCAGGAAAATCAGCGCGCGCTCGCGCAGGCTCATTACATCGACGCGACCGGCAAGCTTGATCCAGTATTGTTTCATTTGGCCGCCTCCCGTTCTTTCGACAGCAGCCTGAATTCGACAAACCGAGGCTGCTGCACCGGCGCTTCCCTGGATGCCGGATTCGCCGGCTTGACCGTGGCCGGCAAGCTGATTTCCATGGAAGCGAAGGATTTTCCCTGCATCGCCGGCTCGCGGTTGAGCCGCTTGATGTAAGCCGGCACCAGCTCGGGTCTTACCGCGCGGCCATCAATCACCATCTGGCTGCCCGCGCCGTGAATGGAAAAACCGGTCAGCCACAGGCCATCGACCGCCTGGCGCGAAAACGCGCCGAAATACACGGAAAATCCCGCCGTATTGCCCAGCTCGCCGCCTTGCAGCACATCCAGCAATTTCTGCCGTGCCGCCAGTTGCGTTCCCATCAGGGAAATTTCTTCTTCCACCTGCTGATTTTCCTTGCCGGGCACAAATTCTGCTGCAACACGGGTCAGATCATCCCGCTCTGCCTCAAGACGTTTGGCCGCTCCCGCCGCGAGCCCCTCCAGTTTCACCGCCCGGTACTGGGCAAAAACGAATAGCAGCGCCATGCCCAGCAGAATGGCCCCCAGCCCCCGCGCCATGGTCGCCGTGGAGAATACTCTTTTCTGCTTGAGAAAAATCGGGTTGAAAAGATTGATCTGCTGGCTCACAGCGCCTTCTCCTCAAGGCGCAGCGCGGCTCCCAGCACGGTAAAGCACTGCGCCTGCCGCTCCGGTTGGGCCAGAGCGGGCACGGCGGAAAAATCGAACGCATCGGCCAGATCGAGGACTTCCACCGGCACATACAGGTTCGACGCCAGATATTCCCGCAAACCTTCCACGCCGGGCAAAGGCGCGATCATCATCTTGGCCAGCGTGATGTAAGGAAACTGGCGGTCGGAATAGTCGAACGAGCGCTGCATTTCCAGGGTGATCCGTTCGAAGTAGGACGCCTTTTGCTCGCCTGACTCCGCCAGTTGCCGCGAAGTGATGTCCAGGCGCCGCGCCAGGTAGAGCTCGCCGCCAAAAGTAATGGTCAGCAGGCCGCCGCCGTCATCGAACGACAGCAGCGCCAGCCCGCGCTGCTCCGGTTCGAGCAGGACGGAGATGTTGCGCTGCGCCATTTCAGGAATGTCGATCGCGCTCAGCGGTATTTTCGCCGCCTCGAACAGCGCCTGGCGTTGCTCGATCACATGGTTGCGCGCGGCAATCGCGTACATGGAATGGTTTTTTACCGGCACGATCTTTTCCGGCGGAATGTCCAGCACGTCGACCGTGGCGTCATCGACGTGATAATCGAGCATATCCTTGATGCGCCAGCGAATGGCCGCCTTCATCTCATCCGGCGGAGCATTCGGCGCTTCCACCAGCAGCATCTGGTACTCGCTGGGCTTGAGCAAGGTTGTGCAGCAATGCTGGGTTGCGTGCAGGTCTTTCGCCAGACGCTCCAGAACATGGGCATCTACCGCGCCCGCTTCGACCACCGTGCAGAAAGACACCAGGGGCTTGCCGCTGGCGACGCGCCGGAC
>FZPW01000004.1_pt1 | contig 20258 bp, 16 predicted proteins | sample 1534771 | NCBI WGS metagenome assembly FZPW01 (sample SAMEA104161894, study PRJEB21768) | metagenome | biome: subterrestrial habitat; feature: phreatic zone; material: underground water | place: France | collected 2016-06-01 | depth 60 m | reverse complement strand
TTTTTTTTTAATGATACGGCGACCACCGAGATCTACACTCTTTCCCTACACGACGCTCTTCCGATCTCCAACTCCTTGGGGCATGGCTTGTCGGCCTATTTTCCATTGATAGTTGCTTTTTGGTTGCCGCAGCCAAGATGGAACAAGGAACCTTCGAATCTTATTCATTAACTATAGCCGCTATAGTTAATGTCCCGATTTTTCTTTGGGCTGTATTTCTTTTGCAAACAAAATTTCGGCCAGAGCTTCAAGAAGATTCATACTATTCAACCTATTTGAATCAAAAAACTAATGAGCACGTTACATTGTCGCGCACAGATGCTCATCTTTCTGAAATAGCCAAAAGCCTAGCAGCCTTAAGAGGGCAGAGTGAATTACCCTCCAGTCAAGAAGTGGCTTCTGATACAGAAATGAGTAAATTGGAAATTGGGATTAACTCTGCATTGCCCGATATTGATAATATCAAGGTGGCTCTTAAGGCTAGAGGCGTAATACTCTATTCCATTTTTGGTACTGGAGAAATGCCTGAGCATCGAGTGCTGGCCATGTCGCCGAGGCTTAGCAAATCATCTCAGCGTGAGTTGCTAAAGCTTGCTCAAGAACTCGGCTTTACTCATTTCAGTTATTACACGCACGGAGATGAGGATATCTTTGAAGATGCCCTACTGGGTGGGTATGGAGAACCAGAGCGAGAGTTGTTGTGACACTTGCTTCAACACGCCATTACGTTCTTGGAAGTGTGTTCACTCAAGTCGTTTGGAGGCGAGCACCTGACACCCCGATCTTGCGTTCTATGCGAGCAAGCATTTCCTCGTGGGAAATGACGCGCCCCGCTTTAATGTCGGCAAGCCCTGCGTCAATCTGTTCAAGTTTCCATTCTTCGTAGTCAAGGCGATCCTTGACGGCTTGCTTGACGATGGATTCCGGCGTGTGCCGTGTTCCGGTTGATATTTTTTCCAGTCGCTTGATAAGCGTTTGCGGCAATGTGATGGCGCTGCTCATGACGTGCCCTCCGGGGTGTTTTGTGGGTTTGGATTCTACGCCACGAGGGTTTAAAGAAAATGTGGGGCGATTGCTTCGCTATCGTTTGGAGTCGATGCCATTAAGCTCAGACAGTTCATTCGAGCGCAAAAATCCCCCTCAGTCCCCCCTTTAAAAAGGGGGAAGTGGGGCGGCTGTTGCCAATGAACAGTTTGGGATAAAGCAAAACGCTCCCCCGGCTCTTTGCTAAAATGCGCCCCCATGAGAATCCACCTATTTGTCATTAACCGCATTCGCCAACTCTTCGCGTTGTTCTACGACTTGCTGGCGCGGCGCTGGAAGAAAAATTTCTATCTGTATCTGGCGGCGGTGTTCACCGTGTTTGCCATTGCCGATACCGCCTTTTTGCATGTGACGCAGAAGATGCGGCAGGGCGCGTTCGACGCGATGGTGCGCTACCGCATCAACCCGCCCAAGCCGGATAAAGATATTGTGATCGTCGACATCAACGAGGCTAGCCTCGCGGCGATGGCGAAGGATTATGGCCGCTGGCCGTGGCCGCGTCAGGTGCTGGGCGAGTTTGTCGAGCAGGTGGAGAAGCAGCATCCCAAGGCGGTGGTGTTCGACATTTTGTTCAGCGATGCGGATGTGTATAACGCCGACAGCGATGCCTATTTCAACACGGCCATCGCGGCCAGCAACAACACTTATTTCCCGATGCTGCGGCTCGACCCGGACAGCGATGCGCTGAGCCAGATCAAGCCCGCGATGATCCCCGGTGTCACTGCACTGAGCGACGAGGCCGACAAGGAAGCCACGGTGGCGGTGGTGCTGCCGCCGTTTCAGGCGGTGCTCGACGGCGGGCGTATCGGCTTCAATAATATTTATCCCGATGTGGACGGCACGGCGCGCAGCTATCAGGTGTACCGCGATGACTACGGTTGGAAGATTCCGTCGCTGCCCGCGATGCTGGCAGCCGATCAGGGCTGGAAGCCCGCCCCCGCGCAGGAGGTGTTGCTGAACTGGCGCGGCAAGCCGTTCTCGTACCAGTACGTCAGCTTCAGCGATGTGTTTACCGATATGGGGCGCAAGGAGAAGACCCGCCCGCAGGATGAGTTCAAGGACAAGATCATTATCATCGGTTCGACCGCGCCCAGCCTGTTCGACATCAAGCCCACGCCGATGAGCAAGATGCACCAAGGCGTGGAGATACTCGCCACCGCCATCGACAACATGAAGCATGAAGATTACCTGCGCTTCCCCGAAGCGAAATTCATCTACCTGCTGCTGACTTTGTCGCTAGTGTGGGCGACGGCGTGGGCGTTTTACACCAACGTCGGGCGCGACAAGATTGACCGCCTGTTCGGCTTGTCGCAATTCCTGCTGGTCGGAATTTCCTATGCCAGCATCAATTTGAGCAACACCTATATCAACCTCACCGGGCCGGTGGCTTTGGCCGTGGCGTTTTTCTCGCTGTCGCGCATTTATGCTTCCGGCACTTACAAGGCGCTGGAGCAGAACATGGTGCGCGTGTCGCAGGAACGCGGCGGCGAGTTGAACGGCACGCTGCTGCTGATCCGCTTGGACGGCACGCAGAACCTGATGGTCGATGTGGTGCTGGAGCGCATCCGCAACGGGCTGGAACGTTCCGGTGCCGAACTCAAGAGCGTGGATGTGATTAAAGGCGTGCAGAAAGGCGTGTGGGATTTGCTCGAATACACCTTCACCGTGTCGTGGGTGGCGAATGTCGGCGATGAGGCGGCGCAGGCTCGCATCCTCGCCGACCGGGATGCGGTGCTCGCAACGTTGCCGCTGTTATTGCGCAAAAATTTGGCGCAGCCGGAAAATGCGGCGACTTGGTTCACGTATCAGGGGCGCGTGTCGGGCGGAGATAGGGCGCGGTCGAGCTGGCGCGTGCTGTTCGCCGAGGCGATTTTGCAATGGGAAAAACAACAGGAGATGAAGGCATGAAGGTAATGAGAATAGGCGCTGCGGCGCTGCTGTGCCTGCTGGTGCAATCCGTCGCGCTGGCGGCGGAATCGGGCGTGGCCTTGAAGGCGGACGACATACGTGCAGAGCCTTTCGGCGATGCGAAGTCGGTGGCGAAACTCGCGGTCAACGACAAGGTGGATATTGTCGGCAAGAACGGCGGCTGGTTGCAGGTGAAAAGCGCCAAGGGCAGCGGCTGGGTGCGCATGCTGAGCATACGCAAAGGCGCTGCGAAGAAGAGCGACGAGGCCGCAGGATTGCTCAAGCTCTCTTCCGGTCGCGCGGGTACAGGCAAGGTCGTGGCGACCACCGGGATACGCGGTCTCAGCGAGGAAGAATTGAAAGCGGCGCATTTCAACGAGGCAGAAGTGAAGCAGGCCGAGTCGTATGCCGTGTCGAAAGCGCAGGCGCAGCAGTTCGCCAACGAGAGCAAGCTGGTCGCGCGTCCGTTCGAACATTTGCCCGAAGTGAAATAGGAGTGGCCATGAGAATTTCAAAATATGTATTTGCGGGTTTGTTGTCGGCTGCGTGCGGCTCGGCGGCGGCATTCGATCTTGGTGGTCTCGGCGATTTGAGCAAGCTTAAAGAGGCGGTGCAACAGCCAGCCAATCAACCGATTCTGAAACAGTTGAACGTCAGCCCGCAGGCCGTCAACGCCATCAAGGAACTGGCCGGAACATCGGTGGAAGAAGAGATTGCCATCGGCAGGCAAATCAGCGGAAATCTGCTGGGCGCTGCGCCGCTGGTGAAAGATGCCAAGCTGCAACAGTACGTCAACAGCGTTGGCCGCTGGGTGGCGAGCCAGAGCGAACGCCCCGATCTGCCCTGGCATTTCGGTGTGATCGACTCGAACGACGTGAACGCATTCGCCGCACCCGGCGGTTATGTGTTTGTCACGCTGGGCTTGTATCGCCTGCTGCAAAACGAGGCCGATCTGGCCGGTGTGCTGGGGCACGAGATCGGGCATGTGGTCAAACAGCATCACCTGAAAATTTTGCAGCAGAGCAAGCTAGTCGAGGCGGGCGGCAATCTGCTTTCCCAGCAAGCGGGCAATAACGATGCGGCGCAAAAGCTGATCGGCGGCGGCGCGGAAGTTGTGTCGCGTTCGCTCGACAAGGGCGCGGAATTCGAGGCGGATCGCTTGGGTGTGGTATTCGCCACCCGTGCGGGTTATGACGCCTACGGTTTGCCGAGCGTGCTGCAACAGATCGGCCATGTCGCCAAGGACGATGGCAGCGTCGCGCTGCTGTTCAAGACGCATCCAGCTCCCGATGACAGACTGGATAAGTTGTCGGTGGCGATGGGCGAGCGGTTTGACCGGGTGAAGGGCGAGACGGTGGCGCAGCGGTTTTATCGGGTGAAGTAACGTAAAAAGTTTTTCAGGTTTTAATTCGAGATTAAGCAAATGAAAATCGCAATCGCACAAATCAACTGCACCGTCGGCGACCTTGCGGGCAACGCCGCGAAGATTGCCGACTATGCGCAGCGCGCCAAAGAGCAGGGCGCGGATTTGTTGCTCACGCCGGAACTCAGCCTGTGCGGTTACCCGCCGGAAGACTTGCTGCTGCGCGATGGTTTCTACCGCGCCTGCGATGAGGCTTTGCACGACTTGGCGCAACGCACGCACGGCATCGCCTTGCTGGTGGGGCATCCGCAGCAAAAAGGCGAGGAGCGCTATAACGCGGCTTCGCTGTTGCGCGACGGCAAAATCGAGGCCACCTACTACAAGCATTCGCTGCCCAACCATAGCGTGTTCGATGAAGAGCGCTACTTCACGCATGGCGACAAGGCGTATGTGTTCGAGATGGGCGGGATTAAGTTTGCTATCAATATCTGCGCCGACGTGTGGGAAGAGCCCGCCGCGCGGCGCGCCCGCGATGCTGGGGCGGAAGTGCTGCTGGTGCTGAATGCGTCGCCCTACCATTTCGACAAACAGGCCACGCGCTACGAAACCATCCGCGACCGTATCGGCGATACCGGGCTGGCGGTGGTGTACGCCAATATGGTGGGCGGGCAGGATGAGTTGGTGTTCGACGGCTCGTCGTTCGTGATGGATAACGCGGGCGAGCTGACGCACCAGTTCCCCGCTTTCGACGAAGTGCTGGGCATGGTCGAATTCCAAAATGGTTGTTTGATTCCCGGTTCGTGCGCGCGCGTGGCGACCGACGAGGCCAGCATCTACCGCGCCTTGTGCGTCGGCGTGCGCGACTACATCGTCAAGAACCGTTTCCCCGGCGTGTTGCTGGGGCTGTCCGGCGGCATCGACTCCGCGCTGACGCTGGCCGTGGCGGTGGATGCGCTGGGAGCGGACAAAGTGCGCGCGGTGATGATGCCCTCGCCCTATACCGCGCAGATGAGCATCGACGACTCGCGCGAGATGGTGAAGTTGCTCGGCGTGCGCTACGAGGAGCTGGATATTCAGCCGACCTTTACCGCGCTGCAAGATACGCTGTCGCCCGTGTTCCAAGGTTTGCCCGCCGACACCACCGAAGAGAATTTGCAGGCGCGCATACGCGGCGTGCTGCTGATGGCGCTGTCGAACAAAACGGGTGCGCTGGTGCTGACCACGGGCAACAAATCGGAAATGACCGTCGGCTACTGCACCCTGTACGGCGACATGGCGGGCGGCTTTGCGGTGCTCAAGGATGTGAGCAAGACTTGGGTGTACCGCCTGTCGAACTACCGCAACACCATCGGGCGCGTCATCCCCGAGCGCATCATCACCCGTCCGCCCAGCGCCGAGCTCAAGCCCGATCAAACCGATCAGGACAGCCTGCCGCCTTACGACGTGCTGGATGCCATCATGGCCTTGTTCGTGGAAAAGAACCTCAGCATCCCGGAAATCATCGCGCGCGGCTATGCCGAGGCGGATGTGCTGCGCGTGGTGAGGTTGATCCGCATCAACGAATACAAGCGCCGCCAGGCACCGGTCGGCGTGCGCATCACCGATCGCGGCTTCGGCAAGGATTGGCGCTATCCCATCACGGCGCGTTATCAGGACAATTTTTAGTTATACTTGCGCACCAATTTTTGCGGGAGCTACCATGAAAAAAATCGAAGCCGTCATCAAGCCATTCAAACTCGACGAAGTGCGCGAAGCCTTGTCCGAACTCGGTGTCAGCGGTCTGACCGTGACTGAAGTCAAAGGCTTTGGTCGCCAGAAGGGGCACACCGAGCTGTATCGCGGCGCGGAATATGTGGTGGATTTTCTGCCCAAGATTAAGGTTGAAGTCGTGGTGACTTCGGAAATGCTGGACGCGGTGGTGGAAGCCATCGTGAATGTGGCGCGCACCGGCAAGATCGGCGACGGCAAAATTTTCGTTTCTCCGGTTGAGCAAGTTATCCGCATTCGTACCGGCGAAACCGACGCATCGGCGATTTAAGCTTGCCAGTAAGCGGCACCTCATTGTAGGAGTCTGCTTGCTGGCGAATGCCATTTGCGGCTGAAGCCGCTCCTACGGTGGACAGCCGGGTTTATTGATTCCCAATATGTCTGACATCTCAGAAATCGGCCGCTTCAAAATCATCCGCGAAATTTCTCGCGGCGGGCAGGGTACCGTCTATCTTGCCGATGATCCGCAACTCGAACGTCAAGTTGCCATCAAGATGGTGCATGCGACCTCCGCCGAGCAAAAAGAAAGCCTGTTGCGCGAAGCACGCATCACCAGCAAATTCCAGCATCAAAACATTGTCACCCTGCACGACGCGGGCGAACACGAAGGCGTGCCGTATCTGGTGTATGCCTTTATCGAGGGCGAGACACTGGCGCAGCTGCTGAAGCGCACCGGAATGTTGTCGACGGCGCAAGCTGCCAGATTGATCGCTGGTGTGCTGGACGGTTTGGCCTACGCGCACCGGCAGGGTGTGATGCACCTCGATATTAAGCCCGCCAATGTGATTGTGGCAGCGAACGGCCAGCCGATGCTGTTGGATTTCGGTATTGCCCGCCATGTCGGTTATCAGTCTGAGATTGCCGACGGCATCAACGGCACGCCGCAATATATGGCGCCGGAACGCATTACTTCTCAGAGCATCGATGTCCGTTCGGATATTTTTTCGACCGGCATTCTGTTGTACGAGATGGTGACCGGAAAACCTGCGGTGAGCGGCGAGACGGTCTTGCAGGTGTTTCATCGTGTTGCGAACGAGAAGGTGGTCGCGCCATCCAGTTTGAATGCCGATGTTGACGAACGGCTGGAAGTCATCATTCTCAAGGCCGTCGCCAAGAAGCCTGAAGACCGCTATCAGGATGCGGAGGCCATGCGCAAAGCGTTGCTGAATTATCTGGATGCCCCGCAGGATACCGGCCTGGTGCAGGCCGCCGGAGACACCCACAGCACGCTGGATTTTTTGTTGCGGCGCATGCGCAGCAAGAGCGACTTCCCCGCGCTCTCCGGCATCATCAGCGAAATCAACAAGGTCGTTTCTTCCGATACGGAAAGTCACAGCCAGTTGGCGAAAGTCATTCTGCAGGATTTCGCGCTGACCAATAAATTGCTCAAGCTGGTGAACACGGCCTCGTTCGGACAGTTCGGCGGCAACATCAATACCATTTCCAAAGCGGTGGTCATTCTCGGTTTTGACACTGTGCGCAACGTGGCGATGACGCTTATCCTGCTGGAGTTTTTGCAGAATAAAGCGCAGGCGGTGGATTTGAAGGACGAGGTGATCGCCTCGTTTTTTGCCGGGATTTTAGCGGCGAAACTGGCCAGCGGCGGACGTCCCGGCGAAGCCGAAGAGGCGATGATCTGCGCCATGTTCCACAATCTGGGCAGGCTGCTGGCGATCTTTTATTTCTTCGAGGAAAGCCAGCAGGTGACGCGCCTGATGGAAGATCAGGCTCTGAGCGAAGATCAGGCAGCGATCAGAATTTTGGGCATGACCTATAACCAACTGGGAGAGGGAGTCGCCGATAGTTGGAATTTCCCCAGCCGTTTGATTGCGGGTATGAAAAAGCTCCCGGCGGAAAAAGTCAAAAAGCCGCGCAGCGATATTGATCAGCTATGCGTCACGGTTAATTTGTCGAACGAGCTGTGCCGGGTGGCTGCGATCACCGATGCCAAAGAGAAAAATAATGAACTGAGAAAACTCAGCGTGCGCTACGGCGGCGCGATGGATGTGTCCGAGAAGAAACTCTCGCTGGCGCTGGAAAATAGTCTGGAAGATTTGTCGCAACGCGCCGGGTTCCTCGGCATCGCTCCCGGCAAGAGCCCGCTACTGAAAAAAATTCGCCATTGGAGCGGTCAGCCCGAGCACGCGCCCGTGAGCGAGGAAGCCAGCTCGATGGACGGCGTCACCTTGCTCGACACTGTGACCCTGACAGCGAATACCGAGGCGGTGGCGAAACGCGACCCCGAAGCGATACTGGGGGCCGGCATACAGGATGTGACCAACACGCTGGTGGAAGATTTTAAATTGAACGACGTGCTGCAAATGGTGCTGGAGACAATTTATCGAAGCCTTGGTTTCAAACACACCTTAATCTTCATTCGCGATAACAAACAAAATGTGATGTCTGCCCGTTTCGGTTTCGGCGAGCAGGTCGATGCCGTTCTTCCGCGTTTGAAATTTTCGCTAACCTTTGTGCCGGACGTGTTTCACCTCGCCATCGACAAGGGCTTGGACATCGTGATCGAGGATGTGAACGCCGGAAAAATCGCCGACAAAATTCCCAAGTGGTACCGCGATTCGATAGATGCCGAATGCTTTTTGTTGCTCCCCATCATGGTGAACAAGAGAGCCATTGGATTGATCTACGCCGATATGCAACAGGCGAATAGCTTGCAAGTGTCCGAGCGTCAGTTGTCGCTGCTGCGCACCCTGCGCAATCAGGCGGTGCTGGCGATTAAGCAGAAAGTGCCGTCGTAAGGGGGAGCACATTTTTGGGGGCGCTCACGCGTTTCTTGATTTGCTCGCTGAGTATTCGCCGAAATCCTCGTCACCCATTGGGGTGACGAGGATTTTAAAGATGAACTGCTATAGTTCTCGCAATATGGTCGGGTTTGCCAAGGAGTTAGATTGAGCAAGGATTCTTCGGAAATCTGATGCGGAAAATAATCTGGGTTCTACTCTCACAGATATTCGATCTCTGACAAATCATAATGAATCATCCAGGAAAACTCATGCGCTTTATTTCCCGCTTTAAATTACTTTGTGTCATTGTTACGCTGGGTTCGGCGCTTTCGGCTCTCGCAGCCGAACCATCCACTGAACCTATCTTGCGCATCGACCTAGGTGAACATGCCGCGATGATTAGACGCATCGCCACTGACGATGCAGGTCGGTATTTGGTTACATCCTCTGATGACAAAACTGCACGGGTATGGAATCTAGCTGATGGTCGTTTACTTAGTACATTGCGCATCCCCATCGGTAGCGGAGCTGAAGGGAAACTGTATGCGGTGGCACTCTCCCCAGATGGGCAGACGGTGGCGCTAGGTGGGTGGACGAAATTCAACAATGGGGCGGGCTCGCCGACAGTCGATGGGTATGCGATCTACCTTCTCGATCGCGCAAGTGGTCGTCTGCTGCGCCGTATAACTGGCTTGCCCAACGTGATTCTTCATCTTGCATTCTCCCCTGATGGGCATCTACTGGCGGCGACGTTGGCTTCTGGTGGCTTGCGCGTATTCTCAAATGCCGATGGCCGTTTGCTAGCGGAAGATCGCGACTATGGCAATCAAAGCTACTCCGCGCATTTCAGCAGTGACGGAAAGTTGCTTACCACTAGTTTTGATGGACTGTTGCGCTTGTATCGCTTTGATGGGAAAGCACTCTATCTGTTTGCTAAGCGTGCAGCACCCGGCGGTCAAAATCCGTTCGCGGCTCGATTTTCGCCGGATGGCACGCGTATTGCGGTGGGGTTTGGAGATACCTCTGTCGTGAACGTTTTAAGTGCCCGTGATCTATCTTTGGAGTATGCACCAGACACGTCAGGTTTAAATGAGAAATTCGTGAGCATCGCGTGGTCGCGGCAAGGCGGTTTCCTATATGCGGGAGTCGACACAGATGAGTTCGATGGAAAGCCACTTTATGTTCGTCGCTGGGTGAATGAAGGCAAAGGGGCTGCTCGTAACTTGCCTGTCGCTGGTAGTACGCTAATGGATTTGACTGCTTTGCCCGATGGGAGGTTGTTGTTTGGAAGCCAAGATCCGTCTTGGGGGATAGTCAATGTACAAGGTCAGCGCACATTGTTTCATGCGCCAGTGCTTGCGGATTTTCGCAATAATTTGCAAGGATTTACCTTGTCTACCGATGGCGCACAAGTGCGTTTTGGCTATGAAGCGTTTGGAAACGCTCCGGTCGTATTCGACAGCCAACGCCGTGCTTTTGTGGCAGAACAAAATCTCATCGCACCGGTGCTGTCTGCCACTGGTTTGATCGTGAGTGGCTGGGAAAATACTAAGCAACCCAAACTCAATGGCATGTTGCTGTTTCCTGGCGAAGTCTCGCGCAGTCTTGCCATGCTCCCAAGTGGAGAAGGTTTTGCATTGGGAGCAGAGTGGTCTTTGCGTCTATTTAATCGCAACGGCACGCAACTCTGGCAACAGTCTGTACCCGGTGCCGTGTGGGCAGTAAATGTGTCTCAAGATGGTCGCTGGGTCGTTGCCGCTTACGGCGACGGCACCATCCGCTGGCATCGCGCAACCGATGGTGTCGAGCAACTTGCTTTCTTCCCGCATGCAGATAAAAAGCGCTGGGTGATGTGGACACCTTCCGGCTATTACGATGCCTCGCCCGGTGCAGAAGATTTGATCGGTTGGCATGTGAATCGGGGCAAAGATCAAGCCGCCGATTTCTTCCCCGCCTCGCGCTTCCGCGAGCGCTTCCATCGCCCCGATGTGCTGGACAAAATATTGGACACGCAAGATGAAGCCATCGCCTTGCGGCTGGCGAATACAGAATCGGGACGGCGCGCGCAAACCTCCTCCATCACCAATGTGTTGCCTCCGGTGGTGGAGATTTTGTCGCCAGCTTCGGACAGCGCCGTGAGCAGCACAAAAATCAAAATTCGTTATCAGGTGCGCTCGCCCGCCGATGCGCCGCTGCAAGCGATGCGGGTGCGGGTCAATGGTCAGCCGGTGAGTGCCGAGCGGGCGTTGAAGCTAACCAAAACGGGCAATGATGCCGCCGAAATGGAAATCGAAATTCCCGCGCAAGACAGCGAAGTTCAACTGTTTGCGGTGAATCAAAACGGGGTTTCTACTCCGGCGATATTGCGCCTGAGCTGGGCTGGCAAAGCGGCGGAAGAGATGGTGTTTAAGCCCAAGCTCTATGTGCTGGCGGTGGGGGTGTCGAAATATAAAAACGCGGACTATAACTTGGGACTGGCCGCCAAGGACGCGACTGATTTCGCTGCCGTGTTTCAAAAGCAGCAAGGCAAGTTGTACGGTGAGGTGGTCGTGAAGTTGCTCACCGATGACAAGGCAAGCAAGGATGATGTGTTGGACGGTTTGGAGTGGCTCAAGCAACAAGTTACCGCGCATGATGTGGGCGTGATGTTTCTGGCCGGGCACGGCATGAACGACAACACGGGCAATTTCTTTTACCTGCCGCACAATGCCGATCCGGATAAATTGATGCGCACCGGCGTAGCGCAAAATGACATCAAGATGACACTCAATTCGCTGGCCGGGAAGGCGATGTTCTTCGTGGATACCTGCCATTCCGGCAACGCCCTGGGTTCGTCGAAGACACGCGCCATCGGCGGCACGACCGATGCCTTCGTGAGTGAACTCGCCTCGGCGGAAAACGGCGTGATCGTGTTTTCTTCTTCAACAGGGAAACAGCTTTCGCAAGAGAATCCGGCATGGGGCAATGGTGCATTTACCAAGGCCGTGGTTGAGGGCTTGAGCGGCAAAGCGGACTTCGCCAAGAACGGCAAGATCACTCACAAGGGGCTGGATTATTACGTGACCGAGCGGGTGAAAGAGTTGACCAAGGGGCAGCAATCGCCGGTGAGTATCTCGCCCAGCGGCGTGACGGATTATCCGATTGCGATAGCGGGCGGGGGAAAGTAAGCATGCCAGTTCGGTAAATAACTTCGTCGTTTGCCTACCGGTGTGATAATAGGGGAAGTCATTCATCTCACTCCGACATCCGAGGATGGACTTTACTTTGTAGGATATATAGGCTTATTCGGTGGTGAGTCTAATGGTAGGAATTAACGAACTGAAAAAACTATGCGCTCAAATTTTTACATCAAACTATTAATCAGTATCGCCGCGCTGTTGTCTTCCTGTGCGGTTAATGCTGCCGAGCTGTCCGCAACACCGATATTGCGTGTCAGTGCAGATATGCACACGGCGATGATTCGACGTGTCGCGGTGGATGCCGCCGGGCGTTATCTGGTGACGGCGTCGGAGGATAAAACTGCCAAAGTGTGGGATCTTGCCAGCGGTCGCTTGCTCAATACTTTGCGCCCACCGCAGGATGCGGGCAATGAAGGCAGGCTGTATGCGCTAGCGATGTCACCGGATGGGGCAACTGTGGCAGTGGCAGGCTGGACCGGCTGGGATTGGGATCGCTCCTGCAGCATCTATCTGTTCGATCGCGCCACTGGACACTTACTGCGGCGCCTGAGCGGCTTGCCGAGTGTTATTTTTGATCTGACCTGGTCTGCCGACGGGCGCTTTCTGGCAGCAGGTTTGCACGCAGGAAAGGGCATCTTCGTTTACCGCACTGACACATGGACGTTGGTCGGCAGCGATAGTGACTATGGTAGCGGCAGTTACGGTCTGGATTTCAGTCGTGACGGCAAGCTGATTACAAGCTCATTTGACGGGTATTTGCGCTTATATACGCTGAGCATGAACGGCCTGCGTTTGTTGGCGAAACGAACTGTGCCGGGGGGGCAGCATCCGTTCGATGTGCGTTTCTCCCCGGACGGCCTTAAAGTTGCGGTGGGCTTTGATGATACCGCCCGTGTCAACGTGCTGGATGCCGTGACACTGGATTTGCTGTATGCGCCGGATACGACCGGAATCGATGCAGGCAATTTTTATAACGTAGCTTGGTCAGCCGATGGCGCGGGACTTTGGGCTGGTGGGCTATATTGGCATAACGGCAGTTTTCCTATCCGACACTGGAGCGATAGCGGACGCGGGCCGGCACAAGAAAGCGCTGTAGCATTAAGTACGATCTCGAGTATTCGTTCCTTGCCTAATGGCGGGGTGGTATTCGGGGTGTCAGGTCCTGCTTGGGGAGTATTGGATGCCAGCGGTGAGCGCAGCCGTTTCGTGGAGGGGCCGATTGCGGATTTTCGGAGCAATTACTCGGGATTCCGCCTGTCGCGAGATGGTCTGACGGTCGGTTTCGGGTATGAGGTGTTTGGTAAATCTCCTGCCCAGTTTGACTTGAACGAAGGCTTGAGTTTGGGCGAAACTTCTGCCATTCCTTTGGTCGCGCCGCTCACTGAATTTTCCGGCCTCAGTATCACTGATTGGAAAGGCAACGCGGCTCCCAAGCTGAACGGCGCTGCATTAGCACTTCGGCCAACGGAACAATCGCAAAGCCTTGCAATTGCGTCAGGCGGCAACTTCTTCGTTTTGGGAACCAACAATTGCGTGCGGCTATTCGAGCGCAACGGCACACAGCGTTGGGAAGTACCTTCAAATGGATCGACTTGGGGCGTTAACCTTTCCGGTGACGGACGCTATGTAGTGGCAGCGTTTAGTGACGGCACAATACGCTGGTACGCCACCGGAGACGGCAGAGAGCAACTGGCGTTCTTTCCGCATGCAGAGAAGAAGCGCTGGGTGGCGTGGACACCGTCCGGCTATTACAGCGCCTCGCCCGGTGGTGACGAGCTGATCGGTTGGCATCTGAATCAGGGCAAGGATCAGGCGGCAGATTTCTTTCCCGCTTCGCGCTTCCGTGCGCAATTTTATCGTCCAGATGTGATTGCGCAGGCTTTGAACGCAGGCAGTGAAGCGGCCGCTTTGCAGATGGCCAATGAGCAGGCAGGCCGCAAAAATATTGCGCCGGTGGCGGTGCAAGCCATTTTGCCGCCGGTGGTGAACATCGTGTCGCCCGCCGATGGCGACAGCGTTTCCAACGCCATGGTGACGTTGCGCTACATAACCCGCTCGCCCGACGACGCACCGGTTACCAGTGTCAGGGCGCGAGTGAATGGCCAAGCGGTGAGCAACGAACGCGCGCTGAAGCGGGTGCAGGGTGAAGCGCAGGAAATCATCATTACCATTCCTCCGCAGGACAGTGAAATTCAATTGTTTGCGGAAAACAAAAACGGTATGTCCACGCCAGTCGTGGTGCGCGTGAAATGGGCGGGCAAGGCTGCACCTGCCGAGGCGGGTTTTACTATCAAACCCAAGCTCTATGTGCTGGCGGTGGGGGTGTCGAAATACGACAACCCGGAATATGCTCTGGGTTTTGCGGCCAAGGATGCTCGTGACTTTGCCGCAGCCTTGCAGAGGCAAAAAGGCAAGTTGTACCGCGAAGTGGAAGTGAAGGTGCTGACCGACAAAGAGGCGACGCGCGACAACGTGGTGGATGGGCTCGACTGGCTTAAAGAGCAAGTGACGCAGCGCGATATCGGCATGTTGTTTCTGGCAGGGCACGGCATTAACGACGCGGACGGCAAGTATTACTACTTGCCAGCGAATGCCGATGTGGACAGGTTGAAACGCACCGGCGTGGTGTTCACCGACATCAAGGATACGCTGGCGAACCTCGCGGGCAAGACGCTGTTCTTCATAGACACCTGCCACTCCGGCAACGTGCTGGGGGGGCGGCGCGCGGTGAATGCGAATAGTACCGACGCGGTGGTGAACGAACTGGCCTCGGCGGAAAACGGCGTGGTGGTGTTTTCGTCTTCAACCGGAAAACAGTTTTCGCTGGAGAATGAGAAATGGGGTAACGGTGCGTTCACCAAGGCGCTGGTGGAAGGCATCAGCGGCAAAGCAGATTATCTGAACAATGGACGCATCACGCATAAGCAACTGGATTTTTACTTATCCGATCGGGTGAAGCAATTGACCGGCGGTAAGCAAACTCCGGTTACACAAGCTCCCGGCGGCGTGCCGGATTTCCCGATTGCGGTGACGGAACACTAGTAAGAAATTTCACCGGCGGGTGTCGGTATTTTCCGGATAGTTTTAGAGGGTCGTAATTATGAATATTCGTTTTTTGTTTCTCGCTTTGCTCTGGTTTCCGCTTGCCACACATGCCGCCACCTTGCGTAACGAAGTGCGTGCCGCAACTAAAGACGAAGCGCAGCGCCAAGCGCTCGCCGATCTCGCCAATTCTATTTTTGTGAACGTGCAGGCCGAGTCATCGAGTTATGTCGAAGGCAGCGGCAAGCGGTTGGATGAGATGAGTATTAAGTCGAGCAGCGATATTCCGCTGATTGGTGCTGACATTAAATGCGAAGAGCAGGGGCGCGAGGTGCTGTGCAAGGTTAGCCTTGATAGCGGCAAGAGTTTGGCGCTGTATTCCAGAAAGCTGAACGAACTACTGCTGGAAATCGGCACGCTGGATGCGCGCATTGCCAAGGCCGCAGGGAATGAGCGTTATGAGCTGTTGATGCAGGCGTTGACGCTGATCGAGCAATACGACAAATACCGTGCCGTGGCGCAACTGCTGGGCGAGACGCAATTCACCGCGCCACCGCGTACCCGCAGCGACACCGAAGCGCAGTTGCGCGAACTGGAAAAAGCCGCGCCCTCTATCGAGTTGGCGGCACAGGTGCTGGCAAAAGGCCTGAAGGCTCAGGCGGTGTACATTTACCCCGCCGTGCCGCATGGCTCGCACGAGATCACGCCGTTTGGCCGCGTGATGCGTGACCGTCTGTCGGAGAAAATGACTGCGGTGGATAGCCCGGATAAGGCACAGATTTTTTTCAAAGGCGAATACGAAATCCTCGATAACAGCATTCACCTGATCTACCGCCTGCTGGACAACAAGGGCAACACCGTGGAAACGCGCGTGGCGACCTTGGCTGCGGCGGCCTACAAAGGCTTGCAATTCAAACCCACCACGCTGAGTTTTGATCGTCTGCTGCATGAAGGCATCGCCGTCAGCAGCGACTTTCAAGCGCAACTCACCACCAATCGCGGCAGCGAAGATGTGCTGTTCAATGACAAAGACGAAGTTGAATTGCTCGTCAAACTGAGCCGCCCCGGATACTTCTACGTGGTGGGGCATGTCGCCAAGAAGAGCGAGAACTATTCCTACCTGCTGGAGTTAGGGAGCGCCGACAACGACCGCCGCTTCGTGCGTTACGTGAATGCGGACGATGTGAACAAATGGTTGAGCATCGGCAAGTTTGAAGCGACATCGCCTTTCGGCGTGGAAAGCATTCAGCTTATTGCCAGCAAGGATGATCCGATCAGTCGTCTGCCGGATCATCCGTTCGATAAGGCAACCGAGCTATATGTTGTCGCCACCAATGCGCAGCAAGGCATCACTCGAACTCGTGCACTCAAACCCAAGCGTAGTGAGGCGGATAAGCAGTATCAGGGGGAGGCGGTGCTGATGTTTACCACGATGGAGCAGGGCGGGAAATAGTAGGGATCGTAGTTCTGGCTTGTCGGGCTGAAGCCCGACCTGCGGAAAGAATTGCGAAGATTTTGTAGGTCGGGTTTCAACCCGACATAACCTGAAGGTTATGTATTCACCGCAACCTAGTGTTGCTACAGCAACACTAGGTTGTCTCGATGTATCAATTCCAACTCGTCCACGTAACCGAGGATGCCCTCGATTTCATTGCTGGCATGGCGCGCGATGCGGCGGGCTTCGTCGGCGTTGTAGTTAACCAGGCCGCGCGCGATGTCGTTGCCGGTCTCATCCAGAATCGCAACAACTGCGCCGCGCTGGAATTCGCCGCTGATTTCAGTTGCGCCGATGGGCAGCAGGCTTTTGCCTTCGTTGCGCAGGGCGCGCACGGCCCCGGCGTCGAGTTTGATTTTGCCGCTGACTTGCAGGTGGTCGGCCAGCCATTGTTTGCGGGCATCCAGCGCCAGTTCCGTGGCGGTGAGCAGGGTGCCGATGCTTTCGCCTTGCAGCAGGCGCGGCATCACGTCTTTTTCGTGGCCAGAGGCGATGGCGGTGTGTGCGCCGCTGCGCGCCGCGCGTTTGGCGGCGAGCACTTTGGTAATCATGCCGCCGCGCCCGATAGAGCTGCCCGCACCGCCCGCCATGGTTTCCAGATGGGCATCGCCCGCCTGAGCCTGACTGATAAGCGAGGCACTCGGGTCTTTGCGAGGGTCTGCGCTGAACAGGCCGATCTGGTCGGTGAGGATGATGAGGGCATCGGCTTCGATCAGATTGGTGACCAGCGCGCCCAAGGTGTCGTTGTCGCCGAACTTGATTTCGTCGGTGACCACGGTGTCGTTCTCGTTGATGATGGGGATAACGCCGAGCGTGAGCAGGGTGCGCAGGGTGGAGCGCGCATTGAGATAGCGTTCGCGGTCGGCGAGGTCGGCATGGGTTAGCAGCACTTGCGCGGCGCGCAGGCCGTGCTTGCTGAAGCAGCTTTCGTAAACCTGCACCAAGCCCATTTGCCCGACCGCAGCCGCAGCCTGTAGCTCGTGTACCGCACTTGGGCGTTGCTTCCAACCCAGTCGCTGCATGCCTTCGGCAATCGCGCCGGAGGAAACCAGCACCACTTCGCAGCCGCGCTCGCGCAGGGTGGCAATCTGTTGTGCCCAGTTACCGATGGCTGCCGTATCCAATCCTTCGCCCTGATTGGTGACGAGGCTGCTGCCGACTTTGACGACGATGCGTTTGGCTTGGTGGAGTGCGGTTTTCATCGGGATGAAATTATTCTTCGTTAATGTCGATGGCGGTTTCCTGCGCGCTTTCGGCGATGGCATCGCGCTCCTGTTCGGCGATTTGCGTCAGGTGTTCCATGATGGCGTAGGTGAGTTCCTTGCAGCCCTCGCCGTTGATCGCCGAGATGGTGAAGTGGCGGACATCTTCGCCGAATGCTTTGAGGAAGGCGGCGACTTTTTCGTCGCGGTCTTCCAGCAGGTCGAGCTTGTTCAATATCAGCCAGCGCGGCTTCTGGTAAAGCGCCTCGTCGTATTTTTTCAGCTCGTTCAGGATGGCGTGTGCTTCATGCACCGGGTCAACACCTTCGTGCATCGGCGCGATGTCCACCAGATGCAGCAGCAAACGGGTGCGCGCCAGGTGACGCAAGAACTGGTGACCCAAGCCCGCGCCTTCCGCAGCACCTTCGATCAGGCCGGGAATGTCGGCGATGACGAAACTCTTTTCGGTATCAACGCGCACCACGCCCAGATTCGGGTGCAGGGTGGTGAAGGGGTAGTCGGCTACCTTGGGGCGCGCGGCGGATACCGCGCGGATGAAGGTGGACTTGCCCGCGTTGGGCATGCCCAGCAGGCCGACATCGGCCAGCACTTTCAATTCGAGTTGCAGTTCGCGGCGTTCGCCTTCTTCGCCGGGGGTGCATTGGCGCGGCGTGCGGTTGGTGCTGGATTTGAAATGCAGGTTGCCCAAGCCGCCTTTGCCGCCTTGAGCCAGCAGCACTTTTTCGCCGTCATGGGTCAGGTCGGCGATTTGCTCGCCGGTATTGATGTCGGTGACGACCGTGCCAACCGGCATGCGCAGGATCACATCGTCCGCGCCTTTGCCGTAGCAGTCCGCGCCGCGACCGGATTCGCCGTTCTTGGCGCGGTGGTGGCGGGCAAAACGATAGTCGACGAGTGTGTTGATGTTGCGGTCCGCCACGGCATAGACGCTGCCCCCCCAGCCGCCATCGCCGCCGTCGGGGCCGCCCTTGGCGATATATTTCTCGCGCCGGAAGCTGGCAGCGCCGTTACCGCCGTCGCCAGCAATGACCTCAATTTTTGATTCGTCGATGAATTTCATGGGGGGCTTTCTATGCTGCAATCAGTCGGATTAATTAACTGCCTGCTAAAACAAAAAGCCCTATCGGTCGATAGGGCTTGTCGTTGATTTTGGTGATTAAGCAGCGACGATGCTAACTGTCTTGCGCTTCATTGCACCCTTGACCGCGAACACAACTTTGCCGGTGATCTTGGCAAACAGTGTGTGGTCTTTGCCCATGCCGACGTTGTCGCCCGCATGAACCTGTGTGCCGCGTTGGCGAATGATGATACTGCCCGCGCTGATCAGTTCGCCGCCGTAACTCTTAACACCCAGTCGTTTCGAGTGTGAGTCGCGGCCGTTACTGGTACTACCCCCGCCTTTTTTCGATGCCATGTTCTAGCTCCTTTTTGCTTATGCAGAGATGCCGTCGATGCGGATCTCTGTGTAGTTTTGACGATGACCTTGATGCTTTTGATAGTGCTTACGACGGCGCATCTTGAAGATGCTTACCTTGTCGTGACGACCGTGGGCAACGATGGTTGCCTTGACGGTAGCGCCGGTCAACAGCGGCTTGCCGACAGAAACCTTGTCGCCATTGCCTACCATCAGCACTTGATTCAATACAATCGCGCCGCCAACATCACCGGCAACGGTTTCAATTTTCAGAGTCTCGCCTTGAATCACGCGATATTGTTTACCACCGGTTTTGATAACTGCGTACATAACGTCCTCGCTTGAATGCGGTTTTACAGAGCCGCGCATTATACATAAACTCTACTGGCCGTCAAAACTGTTTTTTCGAACGGCCCGTAATTAGATTTGACCTGATTAACGCTTCATCGAGTCAAAGAACTCGGCGTTATTCTTGGTCGCTTTAACTTTGTCCAGCAAAAATTCCATCGCTTCCAGCTCGTCCATCGGGTAGAGCAGTTTGCGCAGTACCCAGATGCGTTGCAGCAGATCCTGCTTGATGAGTAGTTCTTCTTTGCGGGTGCCGGAGCGGTTTACGTTGATGGCGGGGTAGATGCGCTTCTCGGCCATGCGGCGATCCAGATGGATTTCCATGTTGCCGGTACCCTTGAATTCTTCGTAGATCACATCGTCCATGCGGCTGCCGGTGTCTACCAGTGCTGTAGCGATGATGGTGAGTGAACCGCCTTCTTCGATGTTGCGCGCAGCGCCGAAGAAACGCTTGGGGCGTTGCAGGGCGTTGGCATCCACACCGCCGGTCAATACTTTGCCGGAGGAGGGGATGACAGTGTTGTATGCACGAGCCAGACGGGTGATCGAGTCGAGCAGGATGACAACATCCTTCTTGTGCTCAACCAGTCGCTTGGCTTTTTCCAGCACCATTTCGGCAACTTGCACATGGCGCGTGGCCGGTTCGTCGAAGGTGGAGGCCACCACTAGATCGGAAGAGCGTCGTGTAGGGAAAGAGTGTAGATCTCGGTGGTCGCCGTATCATTAAAAAAAAA
>FZPW01000019.1_pt1 | contig 21283 bp, 20 predicted proteins | sample 1534771 | NCBI WGS metagenome assembly FZPW01 (sample SAMEA104161894, study PRJEB21768) | metagenome | biome: subterrestrial habitat; feature: phreatic zone; material: underground water | place: France | collected 2016-06-01 | depth 60 m | reverse complement strand
CCGCCATGAATGAGTCGCGCAGTATAAAACAAAAAGCCCCGCCCGATGTATTGCCTAACTTCCGCAACCTCGGTGTGATGTTACGTATTTTGCTGCTGGTCAACGGCATAGCGCTGCCTGCGGCCTTGCTGCAGGCGCAAGGTTGGACGGATCTGGCTGTGCAGATGATGCAGATTGCCACCTTGCTCACGCCGGTAATGCTGACCTGTGTGCTGCTGCTATCGTCGATTCAGTCCTGGCTTGAGCGTATCCCCTACTGGTATGGTGTGCTGACAGTTAATCTGATTGCAGGCTCAATCACCGTGCTGGTCTACTTTTTCGGCAGTGAACTATATCAACCGATGCAGGGTACGGGGTTTGATTTTCAGCTGATGCGATGCCTGCTGCTCAGTGTTTTGCTCTGCAGTTTGCTGCTGATGTATTTTCGCTTGCGTGCTCAGATACTGTCACCAGCGTTGCTCGATGCACGGCTTCAGGTATTGCGTGCACGAATCCGGCCGCACTTTCTTTACAATACGATCAACGCGGTGTTGGGCGTGGTGCGTACCCAGCCGAGGCTCGCCGAAACGGCACTGGAGGATATGGCCGATTTATTTCGTATGGCGATGGCGGATGAACAGGATCTGGTGCCGTTGCAAAGGGAGGTACGATTGTGCAGGCAGTATCTGGCGCTTGAGCAATTACGCATGGGTGAGCGTTTGAGCGTGGACTGGCAAATTCAGGAAATGCCAGATGACGTGCAAATCCCGGCATTTTTGCTGCAACCTTTGCTCGAAAATGCCGTATATCATGGCATTGAGTCCCTGATTGAAGGCGGCTGTATACAGGTCTTGTTGCGCCGCATGGGCGAGTCCTTGCAGATTGTGGTTGATAATCCCTGCATGAGTGAAGCACTGACGCATGCGGGTAACAGGATCGCTTTGCAGAATATCCGCGAACGTCTTGCCTTGCTGTTTGATGCCGAGGCGAGTTATCAGGTTAATACGGGTAAAAACCATTACCGTGTGGAAATTACATTGCCTTATATGCGGGAGACAATAACATGAGCACGATAGAGCTGGCTTTGCGTGTATTCGTCGTGGATGATGAGCCGCCTGCACGCAACCGGTTGCGGGAGTTGTTGACCGATTGCCATGAACAGTTGCCTCTGGAGATTACCGGTGAGGCGGCCAATGGTCAGGAAGCCTTGGATAAACTGACCGATACACCGGCTGACGTCGTGCTGCTGGATATTCGCATGCCGCAAATGGATGGAATTGAACTGGCGCAGCATTTGCAAAAACTGCCCGTGCCGCCGGTGATTATTTTTACCACCGCCTATGACGCATATGCAATCAAGGCTTTTGAATTGCACGCAATCGACTATCTGCTCAAACCAATCAGACTGGGGCGACTGTTTGACGCGCTTAGTCGTGCGCGTATGGCTGTTCCGATGCAGATTCAGGTATTGCGTGATTTGCTGCCTGAACCGCGCCGGAATCTTGCGATCCATGAACGCGGAAAAATACATCTTATCCCGATTGAGCAGGTGCTCTTTTTGCGGGCCGAGCTCAAATACATCACCGTGGGCACCAGTGAGCGTGAATATCTGATTGAGGAGTCATTAACTGCGCTGGAAAAAGAATTTGCAACACGTTTTGTGCGCATTCATAGAAATTGTCTGGTTGCTCGGGATGCAATCGAAGGATTTGAGCGCGGAGGGGATGAAGGGGAGAGCAGCGGCTGGATGGTCAAATTAAAAGGATTGCCGGCTGCGCTGGCGATCAGCCGCAGGCAGCAGAGCATTGTGAAGGAGTTTGGTTAACTCCTTACGCTGAATTTATTTTTTAGCACCCTCGCCCAGCATGTCGTGCAGTTCACGCATATCGGATTCAATCGTTGAAAGCTGGTAGAAACTGCCTCCTGCCTGTTTTGCAAGTTCCAGTTGTTCAATGGCAGCCTTCAGATTCCCCTGCCATGCAAAGCTATAGGCTTGCGCCTGATGTTGTTCCAGTGGTCTGTTCAGCTGATGATAGCTGCGGGCTTGCAGATCGTAGAGTGTCGTGTCGCTGGGATGGCGGGCAATCTGGTCTGTTAACAGTTTGATGGCGGTTTCGGCCTGATTGACCTGTATAAGTAAATCGACGTAATCGTAAATCAATGCGCGATGCTGAGGGAATTTTTGTACCGCAGTTTGATAAAAGCTGACCGTACCCGGATCTTTGGCCGCATGCATCACTTGTCCTGTCAGTGTTGCCAGCATGGCATTGTTTTGTGCCTCGGAATTGCTCTTTGCCAGTTCGCGTAAGGTGGCGAGTTCATGGTTTGCGCGTTCGATGTTGTTGTTGCGCAGCAAGGCGCCAACCAGTCCATATTGCTGAACAATCGGGTTGCCATGCTTGTGTGTGGTCAGCGCATCTTCAAAGTAAGCAATCGCATCCCCCTCAGTTTTTTGTGCGCTGATGAGTTTTGTGCGTACCAGCTGAAAGTCGAGACTGTCAGGCAGTAAAAGGTAGGGCTGTTTGGAGACCCTGTTTTCGATATCAGCGATCCGGTCGCTGGTGACGGGATGGGTGCGCAGATAATTAGGGGCATTGCCTTCGAGCAATCTTGTCGCGCGCTGAAGGCGAGTCAGAAATTCCGGCATCGCATGTGTATTGAATCCCGCTTTTAACAGAATTTCAAAACCGATGCGATCCGCTTCCTGCTCATGCACCCGGGTGAAATCGAGCTGTTTCTGTACCGCACGCGCCTGCACGCTGGCGATGGCCGCCTGCGATGCCTGACCGTTGTTGCGTGCAGCGAGTATCGCGACGGCAATGGCTGCCATTGAAGCCAGCGAGTCGCCCTGCTGAGCGGCTACCATGCGTGCCAGATGATGCTGGGTGACGTGAGCGATTTCGTGGCCGAGCACTGAGGCCAGTTCCGATTCGGTTTGAGTGGTGAGCAAAAGTCCTGCATTGACGCCGATGAATCCGCCCGGCACTGCAAACGCATTGACGCTGTAGTCGTTGATGGCAAAAAATTCGAAACCCAGTGAGGGTTCGTTGCTGAACTGAACCAGTTTGTAGCCTAGCTGATCCAGATAATCGCTGATTTCTTCATCGTTGAGAAATTGGCGGCTGGCGCGTATCTGCATCATGCTCTGCTGACCGATCTGGCGTTCCTGCATCGGGTTGATGACAGTCTGCGAGACATCGCCCAGGTCGGGTAATCCATCAGCCAGTGTGCAGCAGGAAAAGGACAACAAAAGGGCAAGTGTCAGTTTATTCATGCCCGATATGTTATCAGGAACGGGCATAAAGCGGCGGGGATTGACAGATTAAACCCTTTTATTTTGTTGCTGTGATCTGATTCAACTGGACATTTTGTGAAAAAATGCGCAGAATCCGCTCCCCGAAAAATGATACACAGGAACAGCCTCGTGGCCGATTTTAAAAATATTACCGTCGCTGAACTGGTGACTATGCTGCAGCAGGATAGTTTAAAGTTAATCGATGTGCGTACCGATGCGGAAATTTCGCGCGGCAAAATCCCGCAGGGCGATGCCTTGCCGCTGCATTTGCTCCCGCTGCGAATGAGCGAGCTGGATAAGTCCGCTATCACGGTCTTTTATTGTCAGATGGGCGGGCGTTCGGCTCAGGCGGCAGCTTTCGCGGCAGGTAACGGTTTTACCCGCGTCTATAATCTGCAGGGCGGCATTACCGCCTGGGCGCATGCAGGACAGCCGGTCGCATGACGACCGATACTCATTCAGTTCTCAGTTTCGATGCTGCACTCGATGCACGTCAGCTGGCATGTCCGTTGCCGATCTTGCGTACCAAAAAATCGTTGTCCTCTATGACCAGCGGGCACGTGTTGCGGATAGTCGCAACCGACAAGGAGTCGCCTAAAGATTTCGCGGTTTTTTGTCGTCAGACCGGCAACGAGCTTGTTTCGGTTGAAGAAAAAGACGGCGAATATACTTTTTATATACGCCGTCGCTAAAATTATGGTCCTACCGTCACCCGCTGAACCGGGCAAAAATCGCCATTGGGCGTGCTCTTGTCCCACCAGCGCAGCCGGTATTCGCGAATTTCCGGTATGCCGGACTGCAGCAGAGCACGCTCGTCATACCAGGGTTTTATGAGAGTGATGCCCAGGAATTCCCAGTCGCCGTTATTTCGCCGTCCTTCTATCCAGACGCCGTCATGGCCATGTTTTTTAAATGTAATCTTGACTCTCTCGCCCAGCTCACCTCTGTCATTGACGGCAAGACAGCTGACAGTTATATATTCGCTGTTTTTAAAGTTTTCCTGGCTGCCGATGATGCCCAAATCCTGACCTGTCGATTCGCTGTAAGCATCATTGAGTTTGATGTGTTGAACAAATTTTGCGAGACGTTTGAGTACACCGGGCAGGCGCGCTGCCGGGACCTGAGTAAAAGCGGGGAAGGCTGGCAGTGTGCATAACTCAGTGCCCGCGCCATTTGCGACATGATTCTTTAATGCGGTCGATTCCTGTGAAAACTTCTGTGTCGCAGGATTGTATTGCTGCATTGTCCACAAATAGAATTGAATATCGGCAATAGTACTGCTGACCTGATCGGGCGGCAGCTTCAGCGTGACTGCATGTAAGGGTAGTTTGTTGATGAAGTTGCTCAGCCATTTGATTTCTTCAGCTTCGCTGCTCGGATAATAGGCTTGATGTGCCATGACAGTCTCCATTTTTTTTGCCAATGCCTGCACGGTATAGGCAAAAATCATGCATGGGGAGTAAGGAAATTTTACATTCATGCATTTTTAACAGGATTTCTGTTTTTTAATGGCGTATTGACGAAAAAATCACGGTGCTGAGTGGCCTGCTGGGATTCAATTGAGTTCTGCAGCCTGAAATCTGCTTTGTCTGAGCGTTTTATGCCCCATTTTGTTCGGAGAATATGACTGCCGACGGATTTGGCATGACCGCCAACAGAGCTGACGGGCCTGTCAACAGGCTGGAGTTGACTGTCAATAGAATGGACATGCCTGCTGATAGAAGTGACATGGCTGTCGATAGCGGTGATATGCCTGTCGATAGCGGTGATATGCCTGTCGATAGAGATGATATGCCTGTCGATAGAGGTGATATGCCTGTCGATAGAGGTGATAACACTGTCAGATGCCTGATGAGATATCTCCGGCCAGCTGTTAAAGGCACCAGGGGGCCAGACAGGAGCGCCAAGGGGGTAATCAGGAACGCCAAGGGGCCAGACAGGAACAGCAAGGGGCTAATCAGGAACATCAAGGGGCCAGACAGGAGCACCAAGGCGCTAATCAGGATCGGCAAGGGATTGGACAGGGTCGGCAAGAAACCGGGCAGGGGCATGATGGGGCCAGACAGGAGCATGTAGCCGTCTGAGCGCATAATAAAACTTAAAAACGCAGGCGCAGAGCGGCCAGAGTTCAGCGCAATCTATTTTATTTGTGCCAATTTAATGCTGATGGCCTGATTTCCGACCGAAGTTACCCGCAACATTATTTCGGTATGCCGCGTAATCAGCAAAAAAATTAATAAGTTTACGATTTTTCCGCAGAGGAACGAGGGGAACTACCGTTTTTTTTCGGTAAAAATAAAAGGGCGAGTATCCGCAAGCGAGACACACCGGTCCGCGACGGCTGGTAGCTTTCGGGCAGGCAATTCAGCTAGGAAAACATCTCCAAACGAGAAGAAGATGGTGTGAATGCGTTAGCTATTGCCCTTGCGGCAGTAACAATAAACAAACTGCTGATCGGTGCCGAACGGCGTGTGATGCACTTCCTTCTCGTGCGCGACCAGCAGGAAAGCATCACCGAATTCCGCGTGCAAACCTTCTGGCTGGTATCGCATCACGGGTAGGCCACTGCATTTTTCCGGGCCATCTGCGGCAAAGGTGGCAACAATCACATGGCCACCCGGGCGGACTGCTTGCATAACCCGCTCGACATAAGCATGGCGGTCAGCCGGGTCAGTCAAAAAATGGAATACAGCACGGTCGTGCCAAATATCGAAGCGGTGTTCGGGAAATTCTGCACGGGTAATATCGCCTTCCATCCAGTGCACGGCGTCCGCCTGTTTTCCCAAACGCTGCTTTGCAACAGCCAGCGCCGCTGATGACAGGTCGAGCACGGTCAAGTCGGTATAGCCTTCCGCCACAAGGTCATCCACCAAGTTAGATGCTCCTCCGCCCACATCAATGATGGCCGCATTCGTACCAAGACCTGTGTTGTGGATAAACCGCAAGGATTGATCAGCATGTTCCTGAAACCAGCTGACAGAATCGGATGCCTTGGTCACATAAACCTGTTCCCAATGTTGCTTGCTATCCATGCTTGCTCTCCTAAAAACTCGGCACTTTGTCCAATCCTGCATTCTATAGATACCGGAATCATTTCTAATGCTTATGCTGATGATGCGCATCCGGAAAATGTCGATGAGCATGCGTCAGTGGTTCATGACGATGCAAATGGCGATGTTGGCTACCCGGTGTTGTCTGGGAATCGTGTTCATGCTGGTGATGTTCGTCGTGAGTATGATCATGGTCATGCATCAACTCCGCATGTATATGCCGGTGTTCATGGTGCTCGGTCAGATGCAGCCAAGTACCTAGCGCCATAAGTGCCCCAGCCAAGAGCAGTGGTGACGTGACCGGCTCACCCATCAGCACAGCAAGCAAAGCACCGAAGAACGGCGCAATTGAAAAATAGGCACCCGTGCGCGCCGTGCCCAGATGACGTAGCCCCACTACAAACATTGTCAAACTTACGCCATAAGCCAGCAAGCCAACCAGCATTGCGCCTGCCAGTTGCGGGAGTGCCGGTATTGAAGCACCCAACCATAAGGCCAACGTCAGGTTGACACCTCCCGACACCAAACCTTTTACCGAAGCGATCCATGTAGCGTCGGTGAGCGATACTTTACGCGTCAGGTTGTTGTCTATGCCCCATGCCAGGCATGCGCCCAGAATTGCCAGCATCGGCCATAACCCGGCTATATGTGCGTCTCCTGACCAGCTTAACACCACAGCACCAGCCACAATAGCAAGCATACCTAACGCGATGCGCCTATCAAAGTTTTCTCTGAAAACGAACCATGCCAGTAGCGCGGTAAATACACTTTCAGCATTCAGCAAGAGAGAGGCGGCAGATGCTTGCATACCGGTCAGGCCGATCATCAACAGCACAGGCCCGACGATACCGCCCGCCAGAATTGCTCCGGCAAACCAGGCTATTTCCCTGCGTGGAAGCTGTACGGCAGGCGCGTGGCTCAGACGACGATACAGTAGCAGACCAATACCTGAACCCGAATAGAGCAATCCCGCCAACAGCCACGGATCGACAGACTCAAGCAGCCACTTCGCTAAAGGTGTTCCCGTGCCAAATAACAAAGCTGCCCCTATTGCTGCGGGTATGCCCGGTTGGCAAACTGCTTCTTTCCAGTTCATCTGTTCCGCTTTCAAACAATGTAACGTTTAGTACATGGGTTGGCGAAGATAATTATGTTCAATCAGACATATAGCGGGCTCATGAGTAAGAATTGATGCCTGAAATTCCATACAGTTTCCGCTGCCTTGATAACCAGCCTCTTGGTTGCCGTGATTCGGATGCCGTACCAAATATTCATCTCGTATGGCCAGATTTTATGTGGTCGCGTTCAATACCGCCCTTAATACGGAGCAAGCGCATCCCATTAAATACCACGATCAGGCTGGCCCCCATATCGGCAAAGACCGCCATCCAGAGCGTGGCTTTCCCTGCCAGAGCCAAAGCGAAGAATATCGCCTTGATGCCGATGGCCAGCGTGATGTTTTGTTTGAGCACACGGGAAGTATTTCGGCTTAGCTGGATGAAGTGTGGCACTTTGCGCAAATCGTCATCCATCAGTGCAACATCGGCGGTCTCGATGGCAGTATCTGTACCGGCGCTGCCCATAGCAAATCCTATAGATGCCTTGGCTAACGCAGGCGCGTCGTTGATTCCATCACCCACCATGCCGACATGATCGTAACGGTTCATCAACTCATCGATTACTGCCAGTTTTTCTTCCGGCAGCAGATTGCCGCGCGCATCGTCTATGCCCACCTGGGCAGCGATGGCGCTGGCCGTCGTCTGGTTGTCGCCGGTCAACATCACTGATGCCACACCGAGAGCATGAAGTTGGCGGATAGCCTCCGCGCTATGGCCGCGCACCGTGTCGGCCACACCGATGACGCACAGCGACTCGGTTGCCGTAGCCAGCACCACGGCTGTCTTGCCTTCCTGCTCCAGACGATGCAGAGCCTCTTCGACATGCACTCCGCAGATGCCCAGTTCTTCGATCTGCCGATGGTTGCACACATAGTAAAGTTGCCCCTCGACAACCGCTTTGGCACCGCGACCTGTGAGGGACTCGAACGAAATGGCGGGTAGCAACGAACGCGGCGTTCCGTTCCCGTCGGCAGGCGTCTGCCATGCCGATACGATGGCAGACGCGATGGGATGTTCGGAATGCACGTCCACGCTGGCGGCCAGTTGCAGCAGGCTGTCGGCAGGCAACTCAACCAGCGGAACCACATCGGTCACGACAGGCTTGCCGTGCGTGAGCGTGCCGGTCTTGTCCAAAGCTACGGCTTTTATCAGGCGTCCGTTCTCCAGATGCACGCCGCCCTTGATCAGTATGCCCTGCCTTGCCGCAGCGGCAAGCCCGCTCACCACGGTAATGGGCGTGGAGATTACCAGCGCGCAGGGGCAGGCGATCACCAGCATGACCAGCGCCTTGTAGAACCATGGCTCGAACGCGGCACCGAACAGCAACGGAGGAACGGCCGCCACCAGAACCGCGAACACCACCACGGCGGGGGTGTAGTAACGCGCGAACTGGTCGACGAAACGTTGCGTCGGCGCGCGTTGGCCTTGCGCCTCTTGCACCGTGTGGATGATGCGATCCAGCGTGGTGTTGCCCTTGTTTGCGGTGACGCGAAACTCCAGCATACCGCGCTCGTTCAGCGTACCGGCGAACACCGGATCGCCCGCCGCTTTCACCACGGGCATGCTCTCCCCGGTAATCGGCGCCTGGTTCACCGAACTGCCGCCCGCCGTGACCACGCCGTCCAGCGGAATACGCTCTCCCGGTTTGACGCGCACCACTTGCCCAACCTGCACGTCGGTTACTGCTGTCTCGCGCCATTCGCCGTTGTCGAGTTGCACGGTGGCGACCTCGGGAGTCATCACCATCAGCCCCTTGATTGCGTTCTTGGCCCGCTCCAGCGAGAGCGTTTCGATCAACTCGGCCAGCGCGAACAGGAAAATCACCACCGCAGCTTCCGGCCATTCGCCGATGGCAAGCGCACCGATGACGGCGATGCTCATCAGGAAATTCATATTGAGGGCGAAGTTCTTGAGCGCGATCCAGCCTTTTTTCAGAGTGCTGAGGCCACCGGTGACAATGGAGAGCAAGGCCAGAGCGATCACCGCAATCGATTGCTCGCTCGCGCCGTTCCACGCGACGATTTCCGCAACCATGGCCGCAGTACCGGACACCGCCATCAGCGCCCATGTCCGGCGCGATACCACGGGGGATTCCGCTTCGCAGCTCGAACAGGAGCCGGACTGGCATTGCGGCTCGGGGTCTGTCTTCATACCTATCTCGCGCAAGGCATCGAGGATAGGCTGTTCATCGTCCAGTGTATGCGTGACGGCAAGACGGCGGGTTATCAGGTTGAACGACAGCTCGCCGATGCCGGGCATCGATCCGAGACGCTTGCGGATCAGTGCCTCCTCAGTTGGACAGTCCATGTTACGAATATTGAACATTGAGTGTTTCATGATCTACCTTGGCTTCACTAGGTTTCTGTGGCTTGAAAAATTCTGAGTTTCTTTAGAACTCGTACTCAATCTGCATCCTGAAGGTGTGATTGGGCCTGTCTTGCTTGTCACTGATAGGTCAAATTGGTGCCGTATGGCACACCACTTTTATCGGCCTTTTCAAATGCGCGTTCAAAAAGCAAATTGCCATTCATCTGGAGCTTGCCGGAGTCTGTCTGAAGCAATGACCCCAGCTTGAGCTCCCACGGCGCATCGCCTTTTAACGGGGCTTCCGTTTCGATGACAAAGCCAAGATCAAGCGGATATTTACCAGTCTCGGTGTGCTGGAACTTGTTCACCCATTCAGCCAGCGTGACCTCTGTGTTTCCGCTACGAACCTGTTTTAAATCAGTAGTGTCCGGTAATTTAATTGAATAGATTCAACTGGTTATTGTTTTCAGGTTCGGTTTTTTGCATTTCAATATTGGTAAGTAGTTGATCGAGCGGTATTTTTTCGAAAAGCGTCAGGCTTAAAATTTGTAGAATTGTGTAAAGTGAAGCTTCGGTTTTGAGGTGTTTTTTCACGATGGCGACCAGCACGTAAACGCTGATTGCGATCCAAATTTGCGTCTTTACAGCGTTTTCGGTGGTGCCGTAGAACTTCTTGATCCGAAGATGCTGTTTGATCCACTTGAAGAACAGTTCGACCTGCCAGCGGCAACGGTAAAGTTGGGCGATGGTTAGCGCAGGCAAGTCGAAGTTGTTGGTCAGGAAGACCAGATATTTGTTGTGTTCGGCATCGTAGAACTTGATGCGGCGCAGGTGTTGCGGGTAATCGTGACCGGCTTTGACTGAGGTCAAGGCAATGGTTTGATCGCAACGCAGCCCAGTGGATTTGTCCACGGTGCGCGAGTAAATACGACGAAACTGCAGATTGGATTTGCCGCGAATGACAAAGAACGCCTGTGCTTGGTGCAGGGTAAACCAGCGGGCGAAGTCGGTGAAGCCGCGATCCATGATGTAAAAGCTGCCGGCTTCGGGTATCAGGATGTCGAGTACGTTGACTTCGTGCATCTTGCCATCGCTGATGTGGATAAAGGTCGGAATGTTGCCGCGCAGGTCGAGCAGCGTATGCATCTTGACCGCAGCTTTGGCCTGACGAAAGCGTGCCCAGGGGAAAACGCTCAGGCACAAGTCGATGGTCGTGGTGTCGAGTGCGTAGGCCGTCTGCTCCAGATCGACGGCAAAGCTGTCGCTGGCATAAAGCCTTCTGGCAGTCTGAATCAGACTCATCGCGAAATCCGCAAAGATGCGGCAGTCGCGCTGCTCGTTGGCATCGGCCAGTGTGCTCTTGGCAACATTGCCACGGATGCCCAAATGGTAGAGCTTGGCTTGGTGGGCGCGCAGACAGGTTTCGATGTCGCGCAAGCTCTCGCGGTACGTCAGTTGCGCGAAGGCCAGACAGAGAAATTGATCGAGATGTGAAAACGTCTTGGTGGGATATTTGGAGGGATAGCGCCGCACACAGCGGCGAAAAGTATGGAGCGGTAAATACTCCATGAGTTGAGCGAACACCAACTTGCCTGAATACATGATGAGAAACCGCGCGGGAAAGCCGCCAGTTTCTCAAAAAATTCACGTTCAAGTCGGTGACACCCCTTAACATGCTATTTCCTGTTCAATATCATGAGGTTAAACAACCGTATTGGCAAAATTGCCGGACACTACTGGTTTTAAATATATCTCTGTGAACCAATATTCCTTTGCGCCGAAACCTAATCCGATACTGGCAACTTTTGCGGGATTTCCGGCTTGTGACGAGGCTGTGCCGTACTTGATATCAATTTCCCGCTCACCATATTCGACTGCGGGGTATAGACATAATCCGCAGCACCGGCAAAAGCATCCTGCGCTCCGACAATTCCGCAGAGCAGGATGCCCAGAGAAAATAAATTAGCAAACGAAAATGCGAAATAATTTTTCACGATGATTATTTTCGTACCGTGGTTGGCTGCGAACGAGCAGCCCATTTCATGCCGATGAAAATGACAATCAGTGCAGTAAGGTAAAAAATGATCTGCATTCCTGCCGGACGTGAGTCATAGCCAATCAGACTGTGCAGTAATATGCCGGTTAGTCCACTTTCCGGCAGTAGCGCAGACGTGTCCCATAGCGGCGAGGCGAGGCTGGGCAACAAATCGGCTTGAATCAGGAAATGCGCAGCTTGCGAGGCCATGCCTGCTGCTAATAGCAACACCAATATGCCAGTAGCAGCAAAGAACCAGCGCATCGGCACGCGCAGCAGCCCGGCAAATATTGTGTAACCAACCACAATACCGAGCAGCATGCCAACCATGCCGCCGAGCAGCATTGAAGACTGTCCGCCCTCACCAGATGTTGCGATGCCATAAAGAAACAGCACAGTTTCTGAACCTTCTCTGAGTACAGCCAGCCCGACGATAACAAATAGCACCGAACACTCGCTGTTTCCGTCACGAATGGCACTGCCCACTAAACGAGCGTTGGCCGCCAGCGCAGCACCGTGAGACGCCATCCAAATGTTGTGCCATGCCAGCATCAGCACCGCGATGCCGAGTACGATGGTGTTGAAAATTTCTTGACCGATGCCGCTGGCCAGCGATCCAATCACGTCGGTTGAAGCGGCGACCAATCCCGAGCCCACTAATCCAGCCAACAGTCCGGCTACCAGCCAACGTTTTCTGCCGGGGATGCTGCGCGTCGCGGCAGCGAGAATCCCGATGATAATGGAAGCTTCCAAGACTTCCCGAAAAACAATGATGGCAGTTGCGAACATGATATTTTCCTATTTTGCGACGATTGAACCTTGGGCGGTTGCTGCGTGAAATTCGCCGATGAAGGTGTAGCGTCCAGCCGTAAGTGGGCCGATGTAAATCGTCGCGGTGCCGCGTCCGGCAATCACTTTTTCCCGGTTTAGATCGTGGCTGTCGAATTCCTCGGGGGTGGCATCCTGATTCTCAACCAAGAGCTTGATTTTCTTGCCTGACGGGATGGTTAACTCAGACGGCTGGAAGCTGTGATCCTTGATGATCAGCGTATAGTCGGCATCGGCTGCATAGGCAGCGAATGGTAGTAGCAGGAAAATAAGTGAAAGACGTTTCATGGCGAACCCCGTAGTTAACTGACCATTAATGATAATCATTCTTATTTGCAATTACAAGTATTTCCTGTCATGATGATTCAGAAATCTAAAAGGTCTTGATATGCACCAACCTGATCACCTAAAAACTGTCGGTCTAAAATCCACCTTGCCACGGCTCAAGGTGTTGAGCCTGTTCGAAGCTAGCAAGCAACGCCATCTGAGCGCGGAGGAGGTATACAAGCTGCTGCTCGCCAGCGGTGACGATGTCGGTCTAGCGACCATTTATCGCGTGCTCACCCAGTTCGAGCAGGCTGGTCTGCTGATGCGGCACCATTTCGAGGGCGGCAAATCGGTGTTCGAACTTAATCAGGGCGAACACCATGATCACATCGTGTGTATGCAATGCGGCCATGTCGAAGAGTTTTACGACGCAACTATTGAGGCACGCCAGAAAATAGCCGCCACCGATCGCGGATTTACCATTCACGACCACTCTCTCTATATCTACGCAGACTGTAACAAGCCAAAATGCCCCAATAAAATACAAAGCTGAAAATTCCCTCGTCGAATGTTTCATTGTCTGAATCTCCATGCCCTGTGGGCTTGAAAAAACCACAGGGTTCTTTATTTCCGCTTGTCAGTTATCATTTTGGAGCTGGCTGAGGCTGACCCATCCAGCAACAGCACTGGACACAGGCATATTCCTAAAGATTAAGGCAAAGCAGCCAATACCCGCTCCAGCCGCTGACGTACTTCAATCGCCAGCAGGCTGATCTCAGGTTTGTTTACCAAATCCAGTACGGCGGCTGGATCCATGAATTCCACATGCACCGAGCCTTCCTCATCCTGGCGCACGACCACGTTACAGGGGAGCAGCAGACCGATAGACGGCTCAGCCTGCAATGCACGATGAGCCAGCGGGGGATTGCAAGCACCGAGAATGCGGTAAGGTGGCATCTCAGCATTGAGTTTCCTTTTCATCGTGGCAGCCACATCGATATCGGTCAACACACCAAAACCCTCGGACTGCAAAGCACGTACCACTTGTTCCAAAGCACTGTCAAAATCTAGTACAGATTTCTTGCCAAATCCATAACGAATTTCCATGTTGTTCTCCTTGAATTGCATTTATAACCAAGCCATGCCGCACAAACGCCCTAGCGGCCAAAAACTTCCTGCTAAATCCCCTTCATATCATCCCGCCTTTTCAGATACTCATCACGACCGATTTCGCCTCGGGCATACCGCTTATCCAGCATCTCTAGCGCTTTGGCGGGTTCACTACCGCCCCCATTCTTACCAGCAAGATATTTGACCACCGCCAAAACCAGAAAAATCAGCAGCGGCCAGAACAACGCCATGCCCAGCCATCCACAGCCCATCCCGTATTCCCACATCATAATTTCCTCCTTTTTGCGTTAATTACGTACACACCTGCTTCGTTCGTAAGGTGACAAGCGCAATGTATAAACACAAGAATTCCGGCTAATTGGCGCATTACGTTCAAGTTTTGGATTGCCAACCAGCTATCGGAACTGCCTGGATGATGTCGCTGATGTAAATCCAGCCAGCCTCGGCTTGGCCGGTGCGGGCGGCGTGCCCGATGATGGCCACTAGCTCGTCCACCTGGCGATCCTCGCAAACCAGTTCCAGCTTCGATTCGTTGATAACTGTCTCGGCCAATTCGATGGAATAGTGTTGCTCCTTGGCGTCCACCGCCTTCAGTAGGCTTTGCACCGGGATGACGGCAAGATTGCGGCAGCCAGGCGTTCCGTCCGTGTTGCACAGCCCTGATTCTTTTACGGCGCGAATCACATCGGCGATGCGGTGGTTGTGGATATAAGCCTTGATTTCTTTCATGCGGATTCTCCTGATTTAGTGATTGCGTGCGGCCCGGTCAGGCCGCACGCTACTGGTTTACTTCGCTTGTTTGCGTTCGCGGCGTGTCTCCACCCACTCGTACATCAACGGCAAAAGCAGCAACGTCAACGCCGTAGAGGTAAACAATCCGCCCACCACGACCGTCGCCAGCGGGCGCTGAGTTTCCGCGCCCACACCCGAAGACAAGAGCATCGGCACCAGACCGAAGATGGCGATGGAAGCCGTCATCAAAACTGGTCTTAATCGCAATGCGGCACCTTGCTTAACAGCTGCACGCACCGACAAGCCCCGTTCACGTTGATCATTTAAAAAAGTCACCAGCACGATGCCGTTCAGCATCGCAACACCAAATACGGCAATAAATCCGATGGCCGATGGTACAGACAGGTATTGTCCGGTAATGAATAGCCCGATCACACCGCCGATAGTGGCGAACGGCACGTTGGCAATGATCAGCGTGGCGTAGGTAAGCGAATTAAATGCCGTATACAACAGGATGAAGATCAGCCCGATGGTGAGCGGCACGATCAGCGCCAGCTTGGCCATGGCGCGCTGCTGGTTCTCAAAGGCGCCACCCCACTCGATCCAGTAGCCGGCTGGAATCTTCACTTCGCTCTTGATCCTGGCCGCTGCCTCCTTCACGAAGCTGTCCACGTCGCGCCCTTTCACGTCCATCTGGATCACAGCGTAACGTTGCAGCTGTTCGCGCCGGATGAAGGAATAACCTTCATCCAGTTCCACCGTGGCGACTCTGGAAAGGGGAATCAGCGCGCCGCTCTGGGTGCGAATCGGGATGTTGTTGATGGCTTCCACGCTGTTGCGGAAATCGGGCGCGAGCCAGACCTGGATGTCGAAACGCTTGACCCCGTCGATCAGCGTACTCACCGCCTTGCCGCCGATGCCGGCCTGCACCACCTCAAGGATTTCGTCGGCGTTGATGCCGTAGCGCGCCGCCTCATCCCGGTTCACCTTGACCACCATCTGCGGCTTGCCTTTGTTCGCTTCCAGCGACAGATCCGCGACGCCCGGCACTTTCTCCAGAGCGGACTTAAGCTCACCGGACAGGCGGTCAAGGGTAGTCAGGTCTTCGCCGTAGAGCTTTAGCGCGAGCGTGGCGCGTACCCCGGAAATCAACTCCTCGACGCGCATCTGGATCGGCTGGGTGGCCGAAATCACCGAGGTCGGCACGACCTGTTCCAGCTTGTCCTGCATCTCCCTGGAGAGATCGGGGAAGGAAATGGCTTTGGGCCACTGGTCGCGTGGTTTGAGATTCACCAGGATTTCCATGTAGTTCACGTCCGCGGTTTCGCCCTTTTCCGCGCGCCCGATCATGGCTATGGCCGAAGTGGTTTGCGGGAAGGTTTTCAGTGCGGCTTCGAGGCGCTCGGAGATGCGGATGGATTCGTCGAGCGAAGTGGAAGGGATACTGGTCACCCGGAACATGATGCCGCCCTCCTGCAGGGTGGGCATGAATTCCTTGCCGAGGAAAGGAATCAACGCGACGGACGCCACCAGCAGCACCCCTGCACCGGAGAACACTTTTTTCTTGTTCTCCAGTGCCCAGTCGAGCAAGGGCAGATAGAGCTTTTTCGCCCACCTGACTATAAAGGTGTCTTTCTCCTCCTTGGGCTTCAGGATCAGCGCCGACATGACCGGCACCAGCGTCATGGTCAGCACCAGCGAACCCACCATCGCGAAAGTGATGGTCAGCGCCATCGGCTTGAACAGCTTGCCTTCCAGCCCGGTCAGGGAAAACAGCGGCAGGAACACCACGATGATGATCAGGATCGCGAACGCGGTCGGATTGATCACTTCCCGCGCCGCTTCCAGGATCACGTGCGTCTTGTTCACCGCCGCCTTGCCGGCCTGGTGCGAAAGCAGGCGGAAGCCGTTCTCCACCATCACCACGGCGCCATCCACCATCATCCCGATCCCCACCGCCAGGCCAGCCAGCGACATCAGGTTGGCCGACAGTCCCCACTGCTGCATCAGGATGAAGCTGATCAGCATGGCCAGCGGCAGGGCGATGATCACCACCACCGCAGAGCGGATTTCCCCCAAGAACAGGAACAGGATGATGACCACCAGGATGGAGCCTTCGACCAGCGCATTTTCTGCGGTCTGGACCGCCTTCTCCACCAGTTCCGTACGGTCGTACACCGTATTGATTACAATGCCAGCCGGCAGCGCCTGCTCTACGGTTTTGAGCTTCGTCTTCACGGCGTCCACCACGTTTTTGGCGTTCTCGCCGATGCGCTGCAACGCCATGCCCAGCACGACTTCCTTGCCGTCCTTGGTCACTGCGCCGGAGCGTAGCGAGGGCGCCTCTTTGACTTCAGCCACGTCGCGCACATAGACCGGCGTCCCCTCGCGGGTGGCCAACACCACATTGCCGATATCCCGCACATTGCCGACCAGGCCGAGACCGCGCACCAGATACTGCTCCTGCCCGATATCGAGATATTGCCCGCCGACCTGACGGTTGTTGGCGGTGAGGGTCTCCATCACGGTCTTGAAGCTGAGGCCATATTTGATCAGCTTTTGCGGATTGATCAGCACCTGGTATTGTTTTTCCTGTCCGCCCCAGGACGTCACGTCATCCACACCCAGTGCGGTTCGCAGCACTAGGCGAACGTTCCAGTCCTGCAGGGTGCGCAGGTCCATTTCAGACAATTTCTTGTCAGCCGTTTCGATGGTGTACCAGAACACCTGTCCCAGACCCGAAGTATTCGGGCCCAAGCCGGGCTCGCCGTAACCCTGGGGAATACGGTCTTTCGCCTCGAGCAGCTTCTCGCCCACCAGCCGGCGGGCGAAGTAGATGTCGATACTGTCCTTGAAATAGACGCTCACGTAGGAGAGGCCGAATAGCGATACCGAGCGGATTTCCTCCACACCGGCAAGTCCCGCCATGGCGGCTTCCACCGGAGAAGTCAGCAGTTTTTCCACATCCTCGGCGGCCAGACCCGGGGATTCCGTATAGATATTCACCTGCACCGGCGTGACGTCGGGGAACGCATCCACCGGCACTTCGCGCCAGGCTTTCACCCCCAGCAACACCACCAGCACGAACGCCACCAGCACCAGCACCTTGTAGCGCAATGAGAGATCAACAATATTGTTCAGCATGGCCGTCTCCTATTCCGCGCCGATTTGCGATTTGAGCAATCGGGCTTTTAGCGCGTAGGCGCCGCTTACCACCACGCTCTCGCCCGCCGCTACGCCAGATTTAAGCACGATGTAACCTTGAGCTCGTTCACCCACTTCCACAGCGCGGGGTTCAAACCCGCCATTTTCAGCGACGAAAACGGTCGGTATCCCTTGCAGTAGCAACACTGCGTCAACAGGCACGATGAACACCTTGGCACCCGCCCCTTCGGTGTTTATCGCGACACTGGCAAACATTTCAGGTTTCAGTCTGCCGTCAAGATTCGGCACTTCCACACGCGCCTTGACCGTGCGAGTTTCCTTGTCCATCGTGCTGCTGATGTAGGCGAGCCGCCCTGTGAAGATTTCATCCGGGTAGGCGGAAATGGTGACCGTGGCCTGTGCGCCTACCTTGACCTTGCCAAGGTCTTTCTCGAACAGATCGCTTTCTATCCACAGGGTGGACAGATCGGCCACGGTGAAGAGTGACTTATCCGGCGTGGCGAGCTCCCCCAGCACCGCTTTTTTCTCAATAATTGTGCCGACAAACGGGGCACTCAGCGGAAACACCGAGCCGGAGTGCCCCAGGTCGACACCCATCATGCGCAGCTTGTCACTGGCAGCTCGCAGCGCGGCACGGGCCTTTTCGTGTTCGGCGCGGGCGCGCAGGTAGTCCTTCTCCGGAATGATGTTGTCGGCGTGCAAACGCTGGGCGCGCTCGAAATTGGCTTGTGTTACCGCAGCCTCGCTCGCCGCTTGCAGATAGCTGGAATGCGACTCGCCCAGATCGATACTGTCCAACTCCGCCAGCTGTTGTCCCGATTTCACTCGATCACCCAGGCTCGCATTCACCCTGACGACACGCCCTGGCACACGCGGTGCAACATGCGCCAACCTATCCTGATTGGCCTGGATAGTTGCCGTGACCATGATCTGCCCGGATTTTTTCTGCAATGCCAATTTTTGCACTTTGATGCCCGCTGTTTGGGCTTCTTCGGCACTCAAGGCAAGCAGTTTTTCGAGGCTTTTTTCGTCCTGTTTTTCCTGTTTGGGAGTTACCTCGTTATTGCTCGCCGGTTCCGTTTTTTCGGACTGCCTTGCGTCTTTCTCCGGTGCTTTGGGTTTGTCGCCGCACCCTGTAAGAATGATTGTAAATAAACTACTGATCAGTAGCCAAGAGCCCCAGCGCCCCAAGTCACGCTTTTGTGGGTTGTGTAAGTTTTTCATGTCATGAATTCCTTGATTTTTAATTTTTTGTTCAGTGCATGTCGCGCGCGGGCTGCCAGCCCGCCGCCGCTTCCAGCGTCACCTGGGTCAAGCGCAATTCGGTGCGGGCATCGAGCAGGTCCCGCTGCCCATCCAACACCTGGCGGTTGACCAGCAACAATTGCAGCAGCCCGATTTCCCCCTCCCGGAAAGAAATGGAGGACAGGTGCTGGTTTTCTTCCAGGCTGGGCAACACCGATTCCTTGAGCCGTTTCACTCGATCCTTGAGATTACTGAAGCGCCCCCACAGCGCGACCACTTGGACGCGTACATCACGGGAGGCTGCCTGCTTTTCGATTTCGGCTTGGGTAAAATCGGTCTCGGCACGACCGATACCAGCCGCATTCCGGCGGAACAGGGGAATTGGTAAGGAAACACTTAAGGACGCAACCTTGTTATCAACACCCAACTCGCGACCATAACGCAAACTCAACGTCACGTCCGGGTAAATTGAGGCGCGTTCCAGCTCAACCCGACCCCTTGCAGCCCCTTCTCTGTAATCCAGGACATTCAAAAGCGGGCGGCGGGCTACACTGGCCAGCAAATCCCCCAACGTGTAAGAGGAAATATCAACGTCGAGCGAACCGGTAACTTCCGGAATTTGGTCTGGAGGCATCTGGAGGAGTGCAGACAGGTCGACACAAGCCTGCACAAGTTGCTCTCTCAATATGGATACCTGATTTTGGGCGCGTTCCGCTTCCACATTGGCGAGATTGCCATCCAGCCGACTATCCTCGCCTGCCGCAACGCGTTTGCCGACGGCTTTGGCGGCATCTTCGATGAGCTTGAGCGTTGATTCCTCGGTCTGGATGCGCAACTGGAGGCTCAGCACCCGCACAAAACGTTGCTCAACGTCCGCATGCACCTGGCGTTTCGTTTCGGCGATGCTTTCCTGGATTGCCGCAAAATTTTTCTCGGCTGCTCGTTGCCGAATGCCTTGTTGCCCAGCGATCTCAAAGGTCTGGGACAGACCTGATACACCATCCTTGTTATTAATCGATTGGCCGGTCTGTGAAACATTAAGACTGCGCCTTTCGGTAGAAATCTGTGGGTTATTCCACAGCAGCGCACCAGCATCGCTGAGTTCGCCCTGCGCTGCTGCAAGATTCGCCTGGGTAGCCCGCAGTAACGGGTTGGCTTGTTCAGCCTGTTGCCAGGCTTGCTCCAACGTGAGCGGAGCCGACAGGGCTGAAAGTGGAATCAAAGATGCAAACAAGAATGGCACGCCGATAAGGCGGCGCATTAGCCGCATCCCGACGCGCAGGTTGCGAAAAATAGTGACGAATTGCACGATAACTCCTTCAGATATGCGTGCGCCAACTCACTTGAGGCGAGCGCGCACTCAAAACAAAATCAAAAACCGATTTGAATCGAATCTTAGGAAAGGAGTCGCGGTGGACGGAAACGTGCGTCGGGAGAAAGGAGTTGAAAGGTATGAGGATGCTGAATAGAATATTCGTCTACGAATTCAGGAAGTAGGGAAATTGGCTGACCGAGCAACCCCACGAAATGCCCGACTGCATGGCACCAGTGATTACACGGGCTTTGGGGTGAAACATCCGCTTTGATGCCTTGAAATTTAGATGAAGAGTGATGGTCATCCACAGCCAAGCTACGTTGCTCGTCGAACCACACGTCAGTTACTGCTTCCTTGTTAAACGTCCAGCCGCCAGCGTTGATCACGAGCGTGATCATGAGAAAGTAAACGGTCTGGCGGATGAATCTACACATGTTTCAATACTAAAGGATTTTGTGGTTTAAGTACATTTATTAAGCATGCCTCGTTTTCCACGTGGAAAGTTTGGTGAGTTCAAATTGCTGATAGATACATCCAAGATGGTTCGTTCAATGTCTCCTTCACGGCACACTGCATTACGCCACGAACGGCTGCTTTATTGCTGCGAATTTTACACCTTGACGGGCAGGTAACGTATAGCGGTCGAATTGCACGGTGGTTGTCATCCATCCGGTTTTTCGAGACTAAACCGAACTTCACATTTCCCAATTGCAGATATTCGTGGTAATCAGAAAATGCCCTATTCCAACAGATCGGAAGAGCGTCGTGTAGGGAAAGAGTGTAGATCTCGGTGGTCGCCGTATCATTAAAAAAAAA
>FZPW01000042.1_pt1 | contig 21821 bp, 13 predicted proteins | sample 1534771 | NCBI WGS metagenome assembly FZPW01 (sample SAMEA104161894, study PRJEB21768) | metagenome | biome: subterrestrial habitat; feature: phreatic zone; material: underground water | place: France | collected 2016-06-01 | depth 60 m | reverse complement strand
TTTTTTTTTAATGATACGGCGACCACCGAGATCTACACTCTTTCCCTACACGACGCTCTTCCGATCTTTCTGAGCAGTGCCATTTACCCATTGCAACTGAACTGCCAGAGCTCCAAGCCTTCTTGCACGCAAAACAATATCAGGAGCTACTTTTTCTGGATTGGTGTTCGCTAGCTTGTAATCACTGAACGCCCCAATAGCCTTCTCTACTAACTCTCTAGTTTTTTTAGCATGTTCAATTTGGTCTTCTGGAATACGGAAATCAAAAAAATTCTTTGAAATTTCGCCATCACCATAATCGTCATTTACCCAAGCAGCCAGCGCACTGATCCTATGAGAACCGTCAATTACAAACGTCAAACTTTTTTCACTACGCCAAAGAATTACAGATGGGATCAAATCGTCATTCAGGAAGCTTTGTATGAGATGGCAAATTTTCTTTGGATCCCATTCGCTTGTTTCACGTTGGAAATCTGGCTTGCGTAGATATGAAAAGAAAAATTCGCCACTTTTTAAGTCGGTGGCCGAAAATGCATCTTTCGGCCTACCTGACGGAGTATTTACTGTTTCATCAGTTTCAAAATCAGCCCGAGGAATCAGAGCATCCAGATTTACTTTCTGCGACATGCAACCCCCATCAGCTAGTTATAACTCAAAGTGATTTTGTTTAACGACTAATCGGCTTATACCGAATCCGCTTAGGCTTCGCACCCTCTTCACCCAAACGCTTCCGCTTGTCCGCCTCATACTCCTGATAGTTGCCATCAAAGAACGTCCACTTGGAATCGCCTTCGCAGGCGAGGATGTGGGTGGCGATGCGGTCGAGGAACCAGCGGTCGTGGGAGATGACGGCGACGCAGCCGGCGAATTCCAGCAGCGCGTCTTCGAGGGCGCGCAGGGTTTCCACGTCGAGGTCGTTGGAGGGTTCGTCGAGCAGCAGCACGTTGCCGCCGGAGATGAGCGTTTGCGCCAAGTGCAGACGGCCACGTTCACCGCCGGAGAGTTGGCCGACGATCTTGCCTTGGTCCGCGCCCTTGAAGTTGAAGCGGCCAATGTAGGCTCGCGCCGGGGTTTCGTATTTGCCCACGGTCAAAATGTCGTTGCCGCCGGAGATGGCATCGAACACGGTCTTGTTGGCTTCCAGCGAATCGCGCCCTTGGTCCACGTGGGCGATCTTCACGGTCTGGCCGATTTTCACCGTGCCGCTATCCGGCGTTTCTTTGCCGGTAATCATGCGGAACAGCGTGGATTTACCCGCGCCGTTGGGGCCGATGATACCGACGATAGCGCCGGGCGGAATCTTGAAGCTGAGGTTATCGATCAGCAGGCGGTCGCCGTAGGCTTTGCTCACGCCGTCGAATTCGATGACTTCATTACCCAGACGTTCGCCGACGGGGATGAAAATTTCCTGCGTTTCGTTGCGCGACTGGTGCTCTTGCGAGTTCAGCTCTTCAAATCTTGCGATACGCGCTTTGGATTTGGCCTGACGCGCTTTCGGGTTTTGGCGCACCCATTCCAGTTCCTGCTTCATCGCTTTGGAATGCGCATCGAGCTGCTTCTGTTCCAGCGCCAGACGCGCGCCCTTTTGTTCCAGCCAGCTTGAGTAGTTGCCCTTCCAGGGGATGCCTTCGCCGCGGTCGAGTTCCAAAATCCATTCGGCGGCGTTGTCGAGGAAGTAGCGGTCGTGGGTCACGGCGACCACGGTGCCGGGGAAGCGCACGAGGAATTGTTCCAGCCATTCCACCGACTCGGCATCCAAGTGGTTGGTCGGCTCGTCCAGCAGCAGCATGTCGGGCTTTTCCAGCAGCAGCTTGCACAGCGCCACGCGGCGCTTTTCACCGCCGGACAAATTCTTGATGACCGCATCCCACTCGGGCAAACGCAGCGCATCGGCGGCGATTTCCATCTGGTGCGAAGCATCGCTACCGCTGGCCGCGATAATGTTTTCCAAACGCGCCTGCTCGGCGGCGAGCGCGTCGAAATCGGCGTTCTCTTCGGCATAGGCGGCGTACACCGCATCCAGCTTGGCTTGCGCTTCCATCACTTCGCCCAAGGCGGATTCCACTTCCTGGCGCACGGTCTTCTCGGGATCGAGCACGGGCTCCTGCGGCAGGTAGCCGATGCGGATGTTGGGCAAGTGCTGCACTTCGCCGTCGTATTCTTTGTCCTGCTTCGCCATGATGCGCAGCACGGTGGACTTACCCGAACCGTTCAGACCCAGCAGGCCGATCTTGGCGCCGGGGAAAAAGCTTAAGGAGATGTCTTTGATGATCTGACGCTTGGGGGGAACAATCTTGCTCACGCGGAGCATGGACATTACGTATTGACCTTGTACCATTTGAATTTCGCCTACGGTTTTTGGAAAGCGCGTAGCTTACCGCAAAGCGGGGGTGCCCGTCATTCCGGCGCAGGCCGGAATCCAGCCGATTGAACATCCCCGCGAAGCGGGACTTGTCCGCTTCGCGGGGATGTTGGTTTTTACTGGATACCGGCCTGCGCCGGTATGACGGGGACTCATCGACCAGAGGCTATGCGCCGCCGCACCACCGCCTTGCGCCCCTCCTCCAGCAACAAGAACCCCAGCGCGAACGGCAGTATGAACAACCACACATCCCACCCCAGCGGCGCGGTGCCGAACAGCGCATTACCCCACGGCGTATAGGCGATCAGCAATAGCAACACCAGCTCAAAGACGATGCCGTACACGATCATGTGATTGAGGCGATGGCCTCGACTGAAGGCCGAAGCGGTGGGGTGGCGGCACAGCAGCACGTTGACCATTTGCAGCGTAACGATGGCGGCGAGGCAGGCCGTGGTGGCTTGCAGATACAGGTGATCGTGCATCCCCGGCATATCGCCGTAATGCCAGCCGCCGCTGTACAACACAAAGAAATACGCAGCCATCGCGGCCACCGCTTCCAACGGGCCGAGGAACAAATAGGCGCGCAGCATCAGGCCGCGGTCGAGCAGGCGTTCGCCGCGCGATCTCGGCGGGCGTTGCATCACGCCGGAGTCAGGCTTCTCCGAACCCAGTGCCAGCGCGGGCAGCGTGTCGGTACCGAGGTCAACGGCGAGTATCTGAATCACCGTGAGCGGCAGCGGAATTTTGAACAGTGCAAACGCCAAATACGGCACCAGCTCCGCCACGTTGTGGGTAAGGATGTAGGTGAGGAATTTGCGCAGGTTGTCGTACACCGCGCGGCCTTCCTCGATGGCGGCGACGATGGTGGCGAAGTTATCGTCGAGCAAAATAATATCCGCCGCTTCCTTGGCGACATCGGTGCCGGAGATGCCCATCGCGATACCCACGTCGGCGCACTTCAATGCGGGCGCGTCGTTCACGCCGTCGCCCGTCACCGCAACGATTTCGCCCTTGCGCTGCAAAGCCTGCACGATGCGCATTTTCTGGTCGGCACCGGTGCGCGCAAAAATCAGCTCCGGTTCGTCAAGCAACAATTGCAAATCAATATCCGACATCGTGCGCAGCTTGTCGCCCGTCACCGCCACCGGTTTCTGCGCCAACCCGATCTCGCGCGCCAAGGCGCTGGCGGTATGCGGGTGATCGCCAGTCACCATAATCACGCGGATGCCCGCCGCACGGCAGGTGGCAATGGCCTCCGCCACACCGGGGCGCGGCGGATCAACCAGCCCGATCAGTCCGGCAAAAATCAGCTCGGACTCGCGCTCTTCGGAAGTGGACGGCAAGTTGCGGTAAGCCAGCGCCAGCACCCGCAAGCCCTGCTCCGCCATACGCTCCTGCTCCACCAGCAAACGCGCGCGTCCAGCATCGTCGAGAGGTACGGCCTGTCCCTGCTCCAGCGTTGCACTGCACAACGGCAACACCGTCTCCGGCGCGCCCTTGCAATACAACACCCGCCCCTGCGGCGTATCGCAAATTACCGACATGTGCTTGCGCTCGGTATCAAAGGGGATTTCGTCTATGCGCGGGAACATCTCGCCGCCGGGCGGCACAGCGTCCAGCAGCGCAACCTCCATCGGGTCGCCTTGCCATGCGGTTTGGCCGTTATGTTCGACGCGGTGGAGGTTGTGACAGTGGCGCAGGATAGCGAGGAGGGGCATTGACGCATCGGCCTGCTTAAACCCCTCCCAACCTCCCCTTGCACCCGCAAGGGGTACGCCGGTGGGTTCCCCGCTGCTGCGCAGCGACCCTTCCGCAGTCAGGGGAGGAGCGGGCTCGGCTCCCTCCCCTGACAAGGGGAGGGCTGGGGAGGGGTTTGAGCTCCCTGCAAAAAACACCTCCCTAACCCCCATCCTGTTCTGCGTCAGCGTCCCCGTCTTGTCGCTGCAAATCACCGTTGCCGCGCCCAGCGTTTCCACGGCGGGCAGATGCCGCACCAGCGCGTTTTTCTTCGCCATGCGCTGCGTCGCCAGCGCCAGCGACAGCGTGACGGTGGGCAGCAATCCTTCCGGCACGTTGGCGACGATGATGCCGATGGCGAACAGCAGATTCGTCCAGAACGACAGGCCGAGCCACTGACCGATGAGGAAGAACACCGCGCCGAGCAAGAGCGCGAACATCGCGATCAGGCGCGACAAACGTGCGATTTCTTTTTGCAGCGGAGACGGTGGTTCGCTGGCAACTTGGGTGAGGCGTGCAATGTTGCCGAACTCGGTGTGCATGCCGGTGGAGTACACCATCGCTTTCGCCTCGCCCGAAATCAGCGAAGTGCCCGCGTGCAAAATATCCTGCCGCAAGGCGGGCTGCTCTTCGTTTTTTGCGCTGGTGTTGCGCGCCATCGGACGCGACTCACCGGTAAGGTTGGCGGTGTTCACGCGCACGCCGGAGGCCTCGATCAAACGGCAATCGGCGGGTACATCGTCGCCCGCCGCGAGCAGCACCACATCGCCCGGCACCAGCTCCGACACCAGTAACTTGATCGCCTTGCCGTCACGCAGCGCGGTGGTATGGCTCGGCAGCAGATTGCGCAGCGCACTCAAGGCTTTTTCCGCGCGGTATTCCTGCCAGAACGAAAACAGGCCGTTAACGATAATGACACCCAGCACCGCGTAACCCAGCGTTGCCATGCCCTGCCCCGGCTCGCGCCATTCGGCGAAGAAAGCCAGCCCGGCAGCCAGCCACAAAATCAGCGCGAAGAAATGGGTGAATTCTTTGAGCAGTTTGCCCGCGAACGACTGCCCGGAAATTTTTTCAATTTGATTAATGCCGTACTTCGCCTGTCGCCGCGTTGCTTCGGCCTGCGTCAGCCCCTGCGCACTGCTGTGCAGATGCGTATAGATTTTTTCGATTTCGTGGCGGTGCGGGTTCATATTATTTCCCCGGGTCGAGTCGCGCATCCTCCTTTGGGAAAGGAGGTGCAAGAGCTACAGTAACACGGAACATCCGTGCTATTTTCACTCACGCCCTCGCGTATTGAAAATTAGATTTTCCCTAGGCAGAATCGGAATTTTCTGAGTTGCAAAGCAGTTAAACCCGCAATAAAAACATCTCCCCGCGGGCTTCAAAATTGCGCTGACTGAAACATCGTTTTGTTGGAGAGCTCATCACGCGGCGCTTGCTGCCGGTGAATTTTGTCTCATTTTAAAAAAGAAACGGCGCGCAATCCGTAATTGGATTGCGCGCCGAAATAAAAAGTCCGTTACGCCGCAACTGCCGTTTCAACACCCGCCAGCGAAGACATTTCATCCAGCGACAACACATGATCGACGTTGAGGATGATGACGAACTTGCCGTCGACCTTGCCCATACCGCGGATGAAATCGGCGCGGATTTTTGCGCCGAAACTCGGAGCGGGTTCGATCTCGGTTGCCGGAATATCCAGCACCTCATTCACCGCATCGACCATCACGCCCACCACTTGCTGCGCATCATCGTGCTGCACTTCGATGATAACGATGCAGGTGCGGCGCGAGACGGTACTGGCTTGTTTGCCGAAGCGCGAGCCCAAGTCGATCACCGGCACGACGGCGCCGCGCAGATTGATGACGCCGCGAATAAAACCCGGCATGCGCGGCACTTCGGTGAGGTTGCCGTACTCGATAATTTCTTTGATGCGCAAAATGCCGATGGCGAAGATTTCGCTGTTCAGCATGAAAGTCAGGTATTGGTGTTGCTGTTCTTCCTGCACCGCATTTCCTGTGACGGCGGGCAGCGTATTGTTGATTGTTGCGACTGCGTTCATTTTTTCTCCTCGGGCTTGCCCCCTTCTCCCGCAGGCGGGAGAAGGGGGCGACTCGCTGTAAATTAAAATTTCACAAACTCGGACTCATCGTGCGCAGGCGATGCGGCCAACTTCGATCCTGTTTTGCCCGGCTTGGTGATCAGCTTGCTCACGGTAGTGTGGGCCGCCGAGTGCAGTTGAGTCTGAGCCGCGCCACCGCTCACCTTGAAGAAACTCATCAGTTGCTGGAGCTGCTCGGCTTGCCCGCTCATCTCCTCAGCAGTCGCGGCCAATTCCTCGGTCGAACTTGCGTTCTGCTGGGTGATGGTGTTGAGCTGATTCATTGCGGTGTTGATTTGTGCTGCGCCGGAAGATTGCTCTTCGCTTGCTGCGGTAATTTCTTGCACGAGATCGCTGGTCTTGTTAATGGCTGGAACAATTTCATCCAGTAACTTGCCGGCCTCCTCGGCTTTGTCTACCGAGCCTCCGGCCAGCTCGCCGATTTCCTGTGCGGCCACTTGCGAACGTTCGGCGAGCTTGCGCACTTCAGCAGCCACCACGGCAAAACCTTTACCGTGCTCCCCTGCTCGTGCAGCTTCAATCGCGGCATTGAGCGCCAGCAGATTGGTCTGGTAGGCGATGTCATCGATGATGCCGATCTTGCCCGCGATTTGCTTCATCGCAGTCACAGTTTCCTTCACGGCTACGCCGCCTTCGGTGGCCTGCTTGGCCGCTTGGCTTGCCATGCTGTCGGTCACTTTGGCGTTCTCGGAATTCTGATTGATCGATGCACCCATTTGTTCGACGGAAGCGGAAGTCTCTTCAACCGAAGCTGCCTGCTCGTTGGTGGCTTGCGACATATTTTGCGCGGTAGACGATACTTCTTCCGATGCGGAGGCGATGTTGGTTGCTGCCGCATTCACTTCGCCGATCACTTGCGAGAGTTTGGCGACGGTGTTGTTGAGACTTTGTTTGACTTGGTCGAACGCGCCTTGGTATTCGCGGGTCACGACTTGGGTCAGATCGCCTCGTTCCAGCGCGCCGGCAACGTGGATGGTGTCTTTGAAGGCGATGTCCACGGTGTCGGACAGTTGGTTGAGCAGTTCGGACAGATCTTTGGCGAAGCCTGCTTTGCCGTCCAGATTCATCTTGGAGTTGAAATCGCCACGGTTGGCTGCCTCCACGATGTCGCGGATTTCACCGACGATCAGGGTTAGCGAGTCGGCGGTGCCATTCACACTTTGCTTGACGACATTGAATGTACCGCGATATTCGCGGGTGACTTTCTGGCTCAAGTCGCCCTTCGCCAAAGCTTCGGCAACGCGGACAGTGTCCTTGAATGCGATATCTACAGTATCGACGATCTGGTTCACGCCGACCACGAGCTGGTTCCAGCCACCTTGGAACTGGGCCGCATTGGCGCGCTTGTCCAGCTCACCTGCCGCCGTACCTTGAATCAGCGTGTCGGTTTCGCTCAACAGGTCGCCCATCATTTTGACGAGGGTGTTGAGGTTATTGCGGATGACGAGGTATTCGCCCTTGTAGTCGGTGGTGATCTGCGCGGGGATGATGCCCTTGGCGATTTGGTCTACGTAATCCGAGGTGACTTTCATCGGCTCGGCAATATTGCGCACGGTTTCGTTCACGCCCACCACCAGTTGCTTCCAGCCGCCTTGGAACATTTCTGCATTGGCGCGTTTGTCCAGTTCGCCAACTGCGGCACCTTCGATCAGGATGTTGGTCTGAGCCAACAGATCGCTCATCATTTTAATCATGCCGTTCAGGTTATTGCGGATAACGAGGTACTCGCCCTTGTAGTCGGTGGTGATCTGCGCGGGGATGATGCCCTTGGCGATTTGGTCTACATAATCCGAAGTGACTTTCATCGGCTCGGCAATATTGCGCACAGTTTCATTCACGCCCACGACGAGCTGTTTCCAGCCGCCTTGGAACATTTCTGCATTGGCACGTTTATCCAGCTCGCCTACTGCCGCACCTTGAATCAGGACATCGGTTTCTTTCAGCAGGTCGCCCATCATCTTGATGAGGCCGTTCAGGTTATTGCGGATAACCAGATACTCGCCTTTGTAGTCGGTAGTGATCTGTGCGGGGATAACACCCTTGGCGATTTGGTCGATGTAGCTGGAGGTGACCTTCATCGGCTCGGCAATGTTGGCAATGGTATCGTTCACGCCTTGCACCAGCTTGCGGAAATCACCCTGGAATTTGCTTGCGTCGGCACGGGTGTTGAGATCGCCCACTGCAGCGGCTTTGACCAGCACGTCGGTGTCAACCATCAATCGTTCCAGTGTCTCATTCATTTTACTCATCGCGGCCATCAGACTGCTGGTATCGCCCGCCTTGATGTCGAATCTGCTGCTCAAATCACCTGCGGCGATCTTGTTGGCGATTTCTGCCGCCTGTACTGGCTCACCGCCTAGTGCGCGCATCAGGTTACGCACGATGAAGAATCCCATTACTGCAATTGCAAGCAACAAAGAAATGGCAATCAAGATAGAGAGCATAAGGGCGGAGGATTTTGCGGATAAGGCATTCTTTGCACCATCCAGCCCCAATTGCTCGTTATAGACAATTTCTTCTTCAATGGAAGAGTTCAGTTTTTCCGCAAGCGGAGCAGCTTTCGCAGACATCAGATCGCGCGCCTGTTCTGTCTTGTTATCGCGGGAAAGGCGCAATACAGGGATGATTGCTTGATTGTATTCGGACAACAATGCCTTATTCGCATCCAGTAACTGCCGGTCTTTATCGTCTGAAATGCAGCTACCACTAGGACAACCGCCAGACTCATACTTCTTGAAAGCATCTGCAGTCGCATCTTGCGCTTCCTTCAACTTGGTTTCGATCTCGTCCATTTTGGCCGAATCGGTATTCAGCACATGGCGATACAAACGCACACGCACTTGGCTGAAGGATTTCATCGCGTTATTCAGCACGATCAAGCTGGGAACAGTGTCGGTGTTGCCGTAATTGGCTGCAGTGAACACTCTATCAATCTGGTAGTACCCCAGTCCGGCCAAAGCAAGCAGCCCCAATGCTGCCGAAAAAACCAGCAGGTATAAACGTTGTGCGACTGTCATTTCTCTTCTCCTAATAAAATTAATCTACTAGCCACCGACATTTTTGATGCCATAAACACCGCAATCATCACTTCTTCCTGATTGTTTTTTGCGTGGGCGCATATTCGCAAAGCGGAAACGTTTTGACAGTCAGGAAATGCTGATTTTTTTGTAAGAGTTGCTGCCGGGGGTCAGGAAATCCCTACAAATAATCAAAGCACATCGTTAAGTAAGTGTGAAATTTGGCAATTTCCAATCGAGCAGTCCGGAGTTGCAGCGACAAATTATTAATCCTGCTGAATAAATAACCTGAGCCGCTTTAATGGTTACAATTCGCTCACCTTTGCACTTCAGAAAATCAATCATGCCGATCATCAGCCTGACATCCGCCGAACTCCGCCTCAACATCACCGCCGACTCGCTCGGCTTCTCCGACACCTCGGAGCTGGTCGATCTGGCATTGCCGTGGATAGGTCAGGAGCGCGCGGAAATGGCGGCACACTTCGGGCTCGGCATGGCGCAGCCGGACTACAACTTGTTTGTGCTGGGCGAGGTCGGCAGCGGGCGCTCTTCATTGCTCGCCAAGGCAATGCAGGCTGCGGCCGCCAAGCGCATCGTGCCGCCCGATTTGTGCTATCTGCACAACTTCGCCACGCCCGAACGCCCGCAGGCTTTGCGCCTGCCCGCCGGACAGGGACGCCTGCTGCGCGAACTGATGGCCCAGATGATCAAGACGCTGCAAACCGAAATTCCGCTGCGACTGGAAAGCGAAGATTTCAAAGCCGAAAGCGAGCGCATCGAAAAAACCTACAAGGCGGAAGAAACCAAAAACTACGCCGATCTCGAAGCCATCAGCGAAGCGCGCAACTTCGCGTTGCGCCGCGATGGCACCCGTTTGGTTTTCACGCTGCTAAGCGAAAAAGGCCACACGCTAACCGAAGACGATGTGGTCATTCTGCCGAAAGAACGCCGCGCCGAAATCGAGCAGGCCGAGCAGGAGCTGCGAGCCGAGATCACCCGCTATTTTGAAAAGACCCGTCCGCTGGAAAAGCTGATGAACGAGGCGCTGGCGGCATTGCGGAGACAGGTGGTGAAGCCGTTGCTGGATCAGGAGTTGCAGAAAATTCGCAGCAGCTTAAAAAAGCAAATCAAAGATGCCACCAAACTCAACGCCTATCTCGACCATGTTGAGCGCGACATACTTGAACATCTGGAACTATTCAAAACCTCGGACAGCGACGACGAGTTGCGGCTGGAAGCGCTGACTGCGGTGCTCGCGCGCTACCGCGTGAACCTGATCGTGGATAACGAAGGCTTGCAGGGTGCGCCGGTGATCGTCGAGGACAATCCGCTGTTCCGCTCGCTGTTCGGCAGCATCGAATATCAATCCGAAAACGATGTGCTGGTGACCGACTTCACCCGCATCCGCGCGGGCAGTTTGCTCAAGGCGCACGGCGGTTTTCTGATGCTGCATCTGCGCGACTTGTTTGCCGACGGGCTGGTGTGGGAGAAGCTGCGGCGCTTCCTGCGCAGCGGCAGGTTGCAGATCGAGGAGCCCGGCACGGCCTTTGCGCCGATTGCCGCCGTGTCGCTCGAACCGGAAGCGATAGACGTCGATGTCAAAATTATTCTGATCGGTTCGCGCGAGCAGTATTACGAATTGCAGGAAGGCGACCCGGAGTTCGCGCGTCGCTTCCGCGTGAAGGTGGACTTCGCCGAAAGCTTTGTATCCGGCACGGAAAGCCGCCACGCCTCGGCGGTGTTTGTCGCCCACACTTGCCGCGACCTAGGGCTACCGCATTTCTCCGCCGCCGCCGTCGCGCGCATGCTGGAAGACAGCCACCGCGAAGTGGATGACCAGTCGCGCCAGAGCGCGATCTTTGCCCGCACCGAGGCGCTGGTGATGGAAAGCGCCGCGCTGTGTTGCACGCGCTCCGGCCGCTTGGTTGAAGCGCAGGATGTGGAAGCCGCTTTGCGCGCGCAAACACTGCGCCACGACTATCCCAGCCAGCGCCAGCAGGAAGCCTTTGCCGAAGGCGATTTGCTGATCAGCGTGCACGGCGAACAAGTGGGGCAACTCAACGGCCTCGCGCAAGTCGATCTGGGCGACTACCGCTTCGGCTTTCCCGGACGCATCACGGCGCGCACCTTTGCCGGTGATAACGGCCTGCTCAACATCGAGCGCGAAGTGGAAATGTCCGGCCCGATTCACGACAAGGGCGTGTTCATTCTGCACAACTACCTCTCCGCGCTATTCGCCCACAACGCGCCGCTGGCCCTCAACGCCTCCATCGTGTTCGAGCAGGAATACGGCGGCGTGGAAGGCGACTCCGCCTCCTGCGCCGAACTGTATGTGCTCCTCTCGGCCTTGTCCGGCCTGCCGCTCAAGCAGGGCATCGCCGTGACCGGCGCGCTCAACCAGCACGGCGAAGTGCTGCCCATCGGCGGCCTCAACGAAAAAATCGAAGGCTACTTCCGCGTCTGCGAAAACGCCGGACTGGACGGCAAACAAGGCGTGCTCATCCCCCACCGCAACCGCCGCCACCTGATGCTCGACCGCAAAGTCATCGCGGCAGTCGAGCAGGGACAGTTCCACATCTACACGGCGGAGCATGTGAGCGAAGGCATCGAACTGCTCACCGGAATCCCTGCCGGCCGCATCGACGCGACCGGCAACTATCCGCGCGACAGCGTGCTGGGGCATGTGCAGAAAACTTTGCTGGCTTATCGCCGCGCGTGCCATTCGAATGAACACCATAAGGACGCAGGAAAACGGTTGCGGTAAAGCCACCCGTTAAGGCACATGTAGGAGCGAGCTTGCTCCTACCCCGCCTTCCCGCTATTCAAACTAATCACCAGCACCCCGCTCAACACCAGCGCCGAACCCGCGATCTGCAACAGCGAAACATGTTCGCCCAAAAACACATACGCCATGTAGATGGTGCTGACCGGGCCGATGGAGCCGATGAGCGAAGCGTTGCCGGAACCGATGCGGCGGATGGCGAAGGAGAGCAAAAACACCGGCAGCACGGTGGAGAAAATCGCCATCGCAATCGAGAGTTCGTACACGCGCAAAGGCAAGTCGAGCGCACTCAGCGGACGCATCACCCCGAACTGCAACAAGCTGGCGGCACTCGCCACCACCATTGCGTAAGCGGTGAAACGCATCGTACCGATACGCGCGATGGCATGCCCCGCCCCCACCAGATAGATTGAATAAGACAAGGTGCTGGCGAACACCAGCGCTGAGCCCAACACGATGCCGCCCTCTTTCACGCCCACGTCATGCAGAAACACCAGCGCGATACCCGCATAGCACAAGCCCATCGCCGCCATCACCTTGTGTCCGATGGCGCGCTTGTAGAGCACCGCTGAGAGAATCACCGTCATGGTCGGATAGAGGAACAGAATCAATCGCTCCAATCCGGCGGAGATGTATTGCAGGCCGAGGAAATCGAGAAAGCTGGAGCAGTAGTAGCCGATCAACCCCAAGCCCAGCACCAGCAAACGGTCATGCGTATTCAGCGGCACGGCATGCTGCCGCCGCACCCACAGCGCCACGCCGATAAAGAACGGCACCGAGAACACCATGCGCAAGGCCAGCAGCGTCACCGCGTCCACATGATCGAGATATGCCAGCTTCACCAGAATCGCTTTCGCCGAAAAGCCGACCGCAGCCAGCAGCGCGAAAACAACGCCGAGAAACACATCCCGATTTGCGAAGGTATTGCCGGTAGAACTTGCCATGATATTAAGACCCCGAGTGATGGGCTGCTGCGGGTCTCGGGCTGAAGCAACTACGGAAGACCCGCAGTTGCCCTGTTAAAAATGCTGACGTTAAAACAGGAACGCGCTGCGGCTGTGGGCTAGCATGGCTAGCCACAGTCGCTTGGCGTGATGATATTTGGCGGTGATGAGTTGCGTTTGCATGGGGAGGGAATATACGGGGCAAAAAGAAGGCGGTCAACAACCGCCCGCCTTCGATCCAATTGTTATCTGAAGCTCGCTCAGTCTCTCCACCCCAGCAACTCTTTCTTCAAATCCTTCTGCACCGGATTATTTCCCAGCCAGATTTTCAGCAGCGCGCGATTGACCTCCGCGCCTTCCACCACGCCACGCTCGACACCGTTGATGGTTACGTGGGTTCCGCTTGCGGGGAAGTAATCCAGCAGGATGACGTCGCCGTTATTGATATTCGAGATAGCGCCGAACAGCGCATAGAATTTTTTCAGCGCGCCGTCCAGTGCCGCCAACTCGGCCTCGCTGTGATTGGCTTCAATGGCATCCTTGAAAGCGTTCAGCAGTTTGCTCGAACTCATACCGTACAGCATATGCAAGGCGATGCGCTTCACGCCCGGATCGGCCAGCACGTCTTCGGCCTTGTCGGCTTTCTTGCCGAGATACAGCGCGGCGACATACACGTCGATAATCACCCTTGTGCGCACACCCGCACCGTTCAAAGGCAAAGTCGCGTTCCCCACCTGCGCGCTTTCCGCGATCCTGACATCGGCCACTTCCCGCGCGTTCACATTCCAAGCCAACAGCAGACCGGCTAACAGCAATAGAACTCTTTTCATTTTTCCTCCTCGCGAATTTGACAAAAAATTGGGCGGGTTATACCCGCAAGGAGTAGGCCGTGGTTGTACGGGGCTAAAGCCCCAACAACACACGCTCCGCTACGTTAACCCGCCCTACAAAATTGCATGAAATGCGATTACTTACCCTGCCAATCCAACATAAACATTCTGCACGTCGTCGTCCTCGTCAATCGCTTCGAGAAAGGCTTGCACTTCTTCGAGTTCGGTTTCGTTGGCGATGGTGACGGGGTTCTTGGGACGGTAGCCCAGTTTGGCGGAGACGACGGTGAAGCCTTGCGCGGGCAGGGCTTTGCACACGGCATCGAGGTCGGTGGTGTCGGTAATGAACAGGGTGGTGCCTTCTTCGGGGGGCTCGAAATCTTGCGCGCCCGCTTCGATGGCGGCGACTTCGGGGTCGGCGTCTTTACTATTCGGTGTGGCTTCGATCATGCCGACGTAGCTGAAGTCCCACGAGACGGAGCCTTCCGCGCCGAGCTGGCCTTTGCGGAACAGCACGTTCATGCTGGACTTGGTGCGGTTCACATTGTCGGAGAGGCATTCGACGATGACGGGCACGCGGTGCGGGGCGAAGCCTTCGTAGACGAGGCGCTCCAGTTGCGCGCCGCCGTCGAGCAGACCCGCGCCTTTTTTGATGGCGCGATCCAGCGTGTCTTTGGGCATGGAGGCTTTTTTGGCTTGCTCTACGACCAGACGCAGACGCGAATTGGTATCGGGATCGGCACCGCCTTTGGCAGCCACCATAATTTCTTTTGATAGCTTGCCGAAAATTTTACCCTTTGCGTTCGCTGCGATTTCTTTGTGTCTGGCTTTCCACTGTGCGCCCATGTCTGTTCTCTTGTCGGTTATGTTTTACGAAATTTTCCCGGGAATTTTTCCCAAGGGCGCATCTTGCCTCAACTGGCTTGAAGCATCAATCTCAAGCAGTACTTTTCAGGGGAAAAGCAAATGGCGTTTAATCGCTCGAATGCTGACTCTTGTTGCGTGTAGACCTTTTAAAACGACCAGGTCAGTTGCAGGCTGATACGGTTACCCAGACTGTCGGCAATATTGAGTGCATTGTTGCGCGCGGCTCCGGCAGCGAGGGCGTTGGGGTTGGTGACTTTCATGTTGCGCCGTTCATAGTTGAAGATGGCGCGGGTGGCGGGGTTGAAGAAGTACTGCAAACCCAGTGTGGTGGTGGCGAATTCTCGCTCGTTGGCGGCAGTCTGCGTCATGAAGTCGAGATAGTCGTAGCGCAGATCGGCTTCCCACTGCGGCAGGAAACGCCAGCCGCCTTCGGCATACCAGCCGCTGGCTTTTTCATTTACCCCGGCGGCGAATGATTGCCCGACAAAGGGCGGTGTTTGCCCGCCGACAACCATGCCGTTGGCGCGCAAATATTCCGTCGATACGCGATATTTCCCTTGCAGGTATTTGAGCCCGACACCTTCGCGCACCAGACTGTAATGCTGTGTGCCGAACAGCCTCGATCCGTTTTGCTGCCACACGAATGCGCTGATGTCTTCGCGATTGGGGCCTTGCCCGCCGAGCAAGTAGGAGGTCTGCAAGCGCAGCGTTAAATCTTTGCGATTGTCGTTGTCATTCGGGTTGTCGATAACGCCGCCGTTGGAAACCATCGCGGCATAGGAGTATTCCCATTGCCCGTGATTGAACCAGTCGTAAACCTGCACGCCCCAATCGCGAAAACCGGAAAAGCCGCTCACCAGCTTGGCAGAGGAAGCGCCGCTGGCATTGACCGCACCATTCGACTCGACCGGCAAGCCCACCAGCATATACAGCACCGCATTGGAGTTATACACATAAGGGAAAGAGCTGTTGACCGCCAGCAGCGCTTCGTCGCTGGTCGGCAGTTTGAACAGCCCCGCACGCAGACGAGCACCGGGAATGTAGTTGAAGGTCAGCGAGGCATCGGTGAGCGAAACATCGCGGTAGTAATTGACGCCGTTTTGTCCGGCATCGAGCGCAACGAAATAATTGATCTCGCTATTGAGCGCACCGCGCGCGCCCGCCGCGGCGCGGATCACCTGAAACTGCTGTGCCTGTTGCAACTCCGGCCAGTTGAGATTAAGCGTGGAATATTGCCCGTTGAATGCGGCAGCCGCACCTTGCAGACCGCTCGCCGCTTTGGCATCAATGTAGGTATAGCTGGGCTGCAAGAAGCCGAAGGTTCGGAATGCGGGGGTATTGGGGGCTTCGTTTCCCTGTAGCTGCAGCCAGTTAGTCGCCTGAGCCGCGCAGGAAAAAACACTCGCCAGCAAAACCATACCGAGCCTGCTTTTCATGCGGCACCTCATGTTAAAAGTTTGACGAACGCTCCCTCGGGAACCGGGCGGCTATACAAATAACCCTGCGCTTCATCGCAGCCGTTGTCGCGCAGGAAGGCCAGTTGCGCATCGGTTTCAACGCCCTCGGCAATCACGGTAAGTTGCAAGGTGTGTCCCAGTTGAATAATCGCTTTAACAATCGCGGCGGAATCCATGCCCTCGCCCAAATCGCGCACGAAAGATTGGTCGATTTTGAGCTTATCTACGGCCAACCGTTTCAGGTAGGAAAGGCTGGAGTAGCCTGTGCCGAAGTCGTCGATAGAAAGTTTTACGCCCATTTCTTTCAGGCTATGCAAGGTGGAGATAGCTACTTCGACATCCTGCAGCAGAATGGATTCGGTCAGTTCGAGTTCCAGATATTGGGCGGGCAAGCCGCTCAGTTTAAGCGCGCTCGCCACGGTATCGAGCAGGTTGCCGCGCTTGAATTGCAGCGCGGACAGATTGACCGCCATCAGCAGCGGCGCGCCGCTGTCGTGCCAACGCTTGGCTTGACGGCAAGCTTCGATGAGCACCCATTCGCCCATCGGAACAACCAGGCCACTGCGTTCGGCAAGCGGAATAAATTTGCCCGGCGGAATCAAGCCATGTTCCGGATGCTGCCAGCGCACCAGCGCTTCCGCGCCGACGATGCGGCCGCTGCCGATGTCGATCTGCGGCTGATAGTGCAGCAGGAATTCCCGATTCTTCACCGCGTTGCGCAATTGCCCTTGCAGGTGCAGTTGCTCCTGCGCGTCGAGATTCATTTTCTCGGAGAAGAAACGGTAGGTATCGCGGCCGCTATCCTTGGCCTGATACAGCGCGGTGTCAGCATTCTTAAGCAGCTTGTCGAACTCGCGCCCGTCATCGGGATACAGGCTGACACCAATGCTGAACGTGGTGTTGAGCGAATAGTTTTCGATCTCGAACGGCTCGGCAAACGCATCGACAATATGCTGTGCGACATTACTGATGGAAGAAATATCTCGCAGATTGGGCAGCAAGACGACAAATTCGTCGCCGCCCTGACGGCTGATTGTATCGGCATCGCGCAGACAGCCGCGCAAGCGCGCAACCACGCGCACCAGCAAAGTATCGCCATAGTTGTGGCCGAGACTGTCGTTCACTTCTTTGAAATTATCCAGATCAAGGAACAGCACCGCCACCCCGGAATGATCGCGATCCGCCTGCGCAACCGCCTGCTCGAAACGGTCGCGCAACAGTAGCCGGTTGGGCAGGCTGGTGAGCATGTCGTGGTGCGCGAGGAACTCCAGTTGTTTTTCCGCCGCTTCGTGTTCGATGCGGGTACGCAGGGTGACAATGCCGTAGGCCAGATCGTTGGCAAGCTCTTCCAGCAATCTCACCTCTTCCTGCCCGAATGCGTCGGTCTCTGCAGAGTAGATAGTCAGGGCGCCCAACGCATGGGTACGGTTGTTCAGCGGCAGCGCGATACTGGAACGGTAGCCCCGCAGCAGCGCGGGTTCGCGCCACGGAGCCATGCGCGGGCTAGTCAAATAATCCTGATTGATATCAGTTCGCCCGGTTCTGATTGCCGTTCCCGTCGGCCCTTGCCCTTCTTCCGTGTCCGCCCAGGTGATTTTCAGACTGCCCAGATAATCGCGGTCATCACCGTGTTGCGCAACGGGACGAATATTTTTTCCGGCGTTCTGCTCCGCAAAACCGACCCAAGCCATGCGATAGCCGCCCTGCTCCACCACCAGCCGGCAAATCTCAAACAGCAATTTCGACTCTTCCGTGGCATGCACCAGCGTTGTGTTGCAATCGCTCAACAGTTTGAGTGCGCGATTCAGGCGCTTCTGGTTTTGTTCGGCATGCTTGCGCTCGGTAACATCCTGATTGGCACCGACCAGACGGATCGTCACCCCCTGCTCGTTTTTCTCGACTTTGTAGCGCACCAGCATCCAGCGGATTTCACCGTCTGCACACACAATCCGCGCTTCGGTTTGCACAAAAGAATCAGGCTCGCTGGTGTGCAACGCTTGCAGAATATGTTCGCTCACCCGCTGCGCATCCTCCGGGTACACCAAGCGTCTGGCAAAGTCGGCCGAACGCATGCGGTAGCCGCCCATCTCTGCCGCATTTGTGCGGTGCAGCGAATAGAACTGTTCGTTGAAAATAAACTCGTCGCTGGCGACTTCATATTCCCAATGCCCCAGACGCGCCAGACTCAATGCTTCGGACAGTTTCGCTTCGCTCGTGCGCAAGGCCTCTGCCGCCTTCAGGCGCACGTCGAGCATTTCATTGAATTCGTGCGCCACTTCCCTGATCTCGGGCGGGCCGTCAATTCCGGCGCGGGCATCTTCGCGGCCTTGCCTGATGGCGCGCGAAGCGGAAGCCAATGCACCGATCGGGCGCGAAATCTGGCGTGCAATCAGCCATGCGACGCCGAGAATAAGTACCAGACTCCCTCCGCCCAGCAGCACATTTCTGATTAGCGATTCACGCAGTTGGGAATAAACGTAACTGGTCGGAATTCCAACATATACAACCCAACCGGCCCCTTCGACCTTGTCGGTGTGGTACAGCCTCCGTACCGAATCGGCTCCGTCCATCTCGCCTTCTTTTCCGGCCAGAATATTTTGCAGTGTCTGGATATTGGAATATTTTTTGCCTACCCACTTTTCAGTCTCGAGATTGCGCCACACAAAAACGCCGTCTTCCGTCACAACCCCGATACTCGTCCCCGGGATCATGGGTGCATTCGACAGATTGGGTTCATACAAAGCAAGGTCGAGCGGCAGCCCCAGAAAACCGATTTTCTTCCCCTGATCGTCGCGCACCGGATAAGTCAGCACGGTTACCCATCGACCGGTAATAGGCCCGAAGAAAGGATCGCTGACCACAAAACCGTCCTGCTCCAGCGATTTCTTGAACCATGGCGCCTTAGCTACCGAAACCGGCTTGCCGCCGGGTTGGGGAACCGCCGAACAAATGGCCGTGCCATTCATATCGATTACGGTCATGTTTGCGGACTTCGGAAACAATTGGCGAAAATCCCACAGCACCTGATCGCAGTTCTTTGCATCCATCTTGCGGATCAGTGGCCGCTTGGCCATCTGTATCAAAAAATCGCGATTGGTAACCAGCACGCGATCCACATCGGACGCCGCTGCCGCAGCCAGCATATGTGCAGTCAACTTGGCCTCGACAACACGCTGCCGGGCATTGTCATACAGGGAATAAACCAAAATTCCAACCATCGGCAAAGCAATAGCCAACACCAGCAACAGCAATTGCGCTCGAATTGTGAAAGTCGATTTCATCTCGGTTGTATCGAAGGAATCGTTGAATGAGGGGAATGGAGCATGCAGGACTAATCTTATCCCAGATCACTCCTAATGATGCACAAAATAGTCATAAATTGGAGGCCGCCGGGGACACAGCAATCCCCTTGCCTCAAAATGGATTGGCGAAGGCGCGTCAGAGACGCCGCCTCTCCGCTCAAGCCTGAGCGGATTGAATTCATGCCCCGTTGGCCGTATCCTCCACCACCTGCAAGAACGCATCGCCGTACTTCGCCAGTTTGGCTTGCCCCACGCCGCTGATGCGCCCCATTTCGTCCAGCGTTTGCGGTTTGTGGTTAAGGATTTCCAACAGGGTGCTGTCGTGGAAGATGACGTAAGGTGGCACGCCTTGTTCGCGCGCGAGTTCCATACGTTTGGCTTTAAGCGCCTGCCATAGCGGGTCTTCGTTGGCTCCGGCGAAAGCTTCGCGGATGCGCGAGCCGCGTTCGGCTTTGCTGCTCTTGCGTTTGGCGGGTTCGGCATCGCGGCGCAACCATACTTCCTGTTCGCCCTTCAACACGGGACGCGACTCTTCGGTGAGCTTTAATCCGCCGTAGGCTTCCATGTCCACGCTGATGAATCCGGCGGCGACCAGTTGGCGGTAGACGCTGCTCCATTGCTGCTGCGCCAGCTCCTTGCCGATGCCGAAGACAGAGAGTTGCTGGTGATTGAATTGCTCGACCTTGGGCGTGGCCTTGCCGAGCAGCACGTCGATAAGGTGCGCGACACCGAAGCGTTGCCCGGTACGGTACACGCAGGACAGCGCCATGCGCGCGGCCTCGGTGGCGTTCCAGGTATCCACGGGCGACAGACAGTTGTCGCACTGACCGCAATCGCCGGGATGCTCTTCGCCGAAGTAGCGCAGGATGGTTTGATGGCGGCATTCGGTGGATTCGCAAAAGCCCAGCAGCGCATCGAGCTTTTGCAACTCGACGCGCTTGCGCTCTTCGGGCGCATCGCCGGAGAGCAGCATCTGGCGCATGGACACCACATCGCCCAAGCCGTAAGCCATCCACGCATTCGCGGGCAAGCCATCGCGCCCCGCGCGGCCTGTCTCTTGGTAATAGCCTTCCATGCTCTTGGGCAAATCGAGGTGGGCGACGAAGCGCACGTTGGGCTTGTCGATGCCCATACCGAAGGCGACGGTGGCGACCATGATGACACCTTCTTCGCGCAGAAAGCGGCGCTGGTTTTTGTTGCGCACGGAGGCATCCAACCCCGCGTGATACGGCAGCGCATCCCAGCCCTGCTCTTTCAGCCACTCAGCGGTCTCTTCGACCTTTTTTCTCGACAGGCAATACACGATGCCCGCATCGTTGGGGTGCTCGGTTTCGAGGAAGGTCTGCAACTGTTTGCGCGCGTTGTCTTTGAGCGTGACGCGGTAGCGGATGTTGGGGCGGTCGAAGCTGGAAACGAACTGCTGCGCCTGTTCCAATGCCAACCGCTCGATGATTTCTCTGCGCGTCGGCGCATCCGCCGTGGCCGTCAGCGCAATGCGCGGCACATTGGGGAAGCGCTCGTGCAGCACAGTCAACGCGCGATATTCGGGACGGAAGTCGTGCCCCCATTGCGAAACGCAGTGGGCTTCGTCGATGGCGAATAGGCCGATGCCGTTGTCTTGCTGCAAGCCTTCCAGCAGCTCCAGAAAACCTTCCGTCATCAGACGCTCGGGCGCGACATACAACAACTTCAACTCGCCACGATGTATTTGCCGGTACACCTCGCGCGCCGCATCGGCATCGAGACTGGAATTCAAAAACGCGGCAGACACGCCTAGCTGCTTCAACGCATCGACCTGGTCTTGCATCAACGCGATCAGCGGCGACACCACAATGCCAACACCGGAACGCAGCAGCGCGGGAATCTGGTAACACAAGGACTTGCCGCCGCCCGTGGGCATCAGCACCAGCGCATCGCCGCCCGCCCCCACGTGTTCGACGATGGCCTGCTGCGCGCCGCGGAATGAGGTGTAACCGAAGGTGTCGCGGAGGATTTGCTGGGCGGTGCTGGAAGTCATGATTGGGTGTGTACCTTGAATGCCGCGCATTATCCCGCACATTCGCCTGCCGCAACATGCGGGCAACAAAAATCTGCGGAATGCGGTGGTATGATGTTCGCAGCACAAACACTAATAACGAGGAGAGATATGAGCATTCGCACCGTTTCTACCCAGACTTTTTCCGACCAGAAACCCGGCACCTCCGGCCTGCGCAAAAAAGTGCCGGTATTCCAGCAGCCGCACTATCTGGAAAACTTCGTGCAAGCCATTTTCGACAGCATCGCCGCGCCCAAAGGTGCAACGCTAGTGCTGGGCGGTGATGGGCGTTTTTACAAAGATCGGAAGAGCGTCGTGTAGGGAAAGAGTGTAGATCTCGGTGGTCGCCGTATCATTAAAAAAAAA
>FZPW01000036.1_pt1 | contig 21952 bp, 22 predicted proteins | sample 1534771 | NCBI WGS metagenome assembly FZPW01 (sample SAMEA104161894, study PRJEB21768) | metagenome | biome: subterrestrial habitat; feature: phreatic zone; material: underground water | place: France | collected 2016-06-01 | depth 60 m | reverse complement strand
TTTTCCCGTTACTTGACAGACTCGTGCCATGACTCAACTCCAACCAGTTTTTCAAAGAGGCGCGATTCTACCCTAAACCATTTTTCCGTTCAACAATTTATCGCACCCGGAATTTTAAGCCACAAAACCGTGAGCCTCCTTATATATAGATACGCGACTTTTTGAAAACCGGCCGAAGTTCAGGCATTATCGGGGCGTGAGGAATGATTGTCTGCAAGTTGTATCCCCGCCTATATATAAAGCCCCGTAGCGAACCGAATGAATAACGCACTTCAACTCGTATTGATCCTTCTTGCCGTCGCCGTTGGCGTGGTCGTGCTTTGCCGTATTTTGCGTTTGCCCGCCATGCTGGGCTATCTCATCGTCGGCATCATGATCGGCCCGCACGCGCTGGGCTGGATACCGGACGCGCCGGAGACGCGCCATCTCGCCGAGTTCGGCGTGGTATTCCTGATGTTCAGCATCGGTTTGGAATTCAGCCTGGCGCGGTTGCGCGACATGCAGCGCATCGTTTTCGGGCTGGGCACGGCGCAGGTGGTACTCACCATGCTGCTGGTGATGCTTTCGTCGCTGTTTTTTGAACTGGACTGGCGCGAAGGGCTCGCCCTGGGCGGGGTACTGGCGATGTCGTCCACGGCCATCGTGAGCAAGATGCTGGTCGAGCGCGCCGAATTGAGCTCTTCGCACGGGCACAAAATCATGGGCGTGCTGCTGTTTCAGGATTTGGCCGTCGTGCCGCTCATCATCATCATTCCCGCGCTGGGCAGCGGCTCGGGCGATCTGTCCACCACGCTCGTGTTCGCCACACTTAAAGCAGCACTATTGCTGTCGGTACTGCTGATCTTCGGCCAGCGCCTGCTGCATCCGTGGTTCCACCTGGTCGCGCAACAAAAATCGTCCGAACTATTCATGCTCAACGTGTTGCTGCTCACGCTGGGGCTGGCCTATCTCACCGAACTCTCCGGACTGTCGATGGCGCTGGGCGCGTTCGTGGCGGGTATGCTGATCTCGGAAACGGAGTACCGCTATCAGGTGGAAGAGGACATCAAGCCGTTCCGCGATGTATTGCTGGGGCTATTCTTCGTCACTATCGGCATGATGCTGAATCTGAGTAGCGTCGTTTCCGGGTTCGGCTGGGTATTGCTGATACTGCTGATACTGCTGCCGTTCAAGGCTGCTGTCGTTGCCGTGCTGGTGCGCTGGTTCACCAAAGACTGGGGCACGGGCATCCGCACAGGCTTGGGCTTGGCGCAGGCGGGGGAATTCGGCTTTGTGCTGCTATCGCTGGGAGGCGAGGTTCATCTGTTTCATGCGGACATCATGCAGAACGTGCTCGCCGCGATGCTGATCTCCATGCTGATCGCGCCTTTCCTGATCCAGCATGCCGAAGCCATCGTTCGCCGCCTGTCGCCGGCCGAATGGACCAACCGGGCAATGCAGATCCACAATATCGCGGTGCAAAGCATGGGCTCGGACGCCCACATCATCGTGTGCGGCTACGGCCGCAGCGGCAAAGCGCTGGGCGACTTCCTCAGCAAGGAAGGCATCAAATTCGTGGCACTTGAACTCGATCCGCGCTACGTGCGCGAAGCTGTTGCCGCTGGAGACAAGGTGGTCTATGGCGACGCGACCAAACATGAAGTGTTGCAAGCGGCGGGGCTGATGCGCGCCAAAGCACTTGTGGTCACTTACGACGATGCACCTTCCGCCCTGAAAATTTTGCACCATGTTTCCCGCACCCGCCCCGGCTTGCCCGTCGTGGTGCGCACCGCCGACGACACCCACGTGGAAGCGCTCAAGCGCGCAGGTGCGGCGGAAGTGGTGGCCGAAGTGCTGGAAGGCAGCGTGATGCTGGCCTCGCAGGCGCTGCTGCTTTCGGGCGTACCGCTCAACCGCGTCATTCGCCGCATTCAGGAAACGCGCGCCAAACGCTACAGCGTGTTCAGCGGCTACTTCCGCGCCGCGCCGCCCGAACCCGTGGGTGAAGCTACCGACAGCGAGCAACCGCGTTTCAATAGCCTGCTGCTCAACAAGGGCGATGCCGCCGTCGGCAAAACGCTGGACGACATGAACCTCGCCGAACTGGGCGTCGATGTGAATTCGGTGCGCCGCCACAATGTCGAAGGCAGCCAGCCTGCCGGAGACATGGTGTTGCGCGCCGGGGATGTGCTGATGCTGCTGGGCGATCCCGTCGCGCTGGCCGATGCGGAAAAACGTCTGCGCGGCGGCGATGCCTGAACTAGAACACCATGACACCACCACAATTCGCAACAGACAAATATCACGTCGATATTGAAGCGCTGCTCGACAATCTGCCGAAAAACTACACCCCGGAAGAGCATATCTCGGTACAGCAAGCCTGCGCCTTGGTCGAGCCGTTTTATGCCGACAAGGTCGAGCTGACCAACACGCCCCTGCTGCAACACGCGCTGGGCGCAGCCGCCATCCTCGCCAAGATGAACATGGACTGCGCTTCGATCTGCGCTGCTCTCCTGCACGCGCTGCCGGAATACCTGAAAGACTGGCGGGGAAAAATTGCAGCCGAATTCGGCAACGATGTGTGCGAACTGGTGGAAGGCATTTCGCGCATGGAGCAAATTCGCCAGTTCAGCGAGATGGGCGCCGCACCCGACAGCAAGAAAGGCGAACAGGCCGAACAGATCGAAGCGCTGCGCAAGATGCTGCTAGCCATGGTGCAAGATATCCGCGTGGTGCTGATTAAACTCGCCGAGCGCACACAAACCATGCGCCGCCTCGCCAACGCCGACGAAGCACAGCAAAAACAGATCGCGCATGAAACGCGGGGCATCTTCGCGCCGCTGGCCAACCGCCTCGGCGTGTGGCAAATCAAATGGGAGCTGGAAGACTTGTCGCTACGTTTTCTGGAGCCGCAACTGTACAAGCAAGTCGCCAAGCTGCTGGACGAGCGCCGCGCCGACCGCGAGCAATACATCGCCGATGTACTGCAACTGCTGAAACAGGAATTGGTGCAGGCGGGCATCCGCGCCGATGTGACGGGGCGCCCGAAACACATCTACAGCATCATCAACAAAATGAAGCGCAAGCATCTGGAGTTCAGCGAGCTGTACGATGTGCGCGCGGTACGCATCCTCGTGGAAGACCTGCGCGACTGTTATACCGCGCTCGGCCTGATCCACAATCTGTGGCAGCCCATCCCCGGCGAATTCGACGACTACATCGCCCACCCCAAGAGCAACGGCTACCGCTCGCTGCACACCGCCGTGATCGGCCCGCGCGACCTCGCCATCGAGGTGCAGATACGCACCACCGAAATGCACCAGCACTCCGAACTCGGTGTGGCCGCGCACTGGCGCTACAAGGAAGGCGGCAAGTCCGATGCCAAGTTCGACGAAAAAATCGCCTGGCTGCGCCAGATTTTGGAATGGAAAGAAGATGTCGCGGACAGCGGCGACATGCTGGAACAGTTCAAGAGCGAACTGTTTCAGGATCACGTTTATGTTCTCACCCCGCAAGGCAAAGTGATCGACCTGCCCAAAGGCGCGACCCCGGTGGATTTTGCCTACACCCTGCACACGGACTTGGGCCACCGCACGCGCGGCGCGAAAGTGGACGGCAGCATCGTGCCGCTGAATTACAAATTACAGAACGGCCAGCGCGTGGAAATTCTCACCACCAAGATCGGCTCGCCCAGCCGCGACTGGCTCAGCCCCACCCTCGGTTATTTGCAGAGCAACCGCGCGCGCGCCAAGGTGCGACAGTGGTTCAAGATGCAGAACTTCGACGAGAACGTCGCACAGGGTCGCGCGCAACTGGATAAAGAGTTGCACCGCTTGGGCGTGACCGCCGTCAATCAGGAAAAGCTCGCGCAGCGTTTGCACTTCCACAAGCTGGAAGATTTGCTGGCCGCCATCGGGCGCAACGAAGTCTCGCAACACCAGCTCACCGTTTCGATTCAGGAAGAAATACCGGGCAAAGTCGAAGAGGCCAAACCTGCTGTCGCGCGCGCCACAGCAACACCGACCACGCCCAAAGGCGTGCTGGTGCAAGGCGTGGGCAACCTGCTCACCCGCACCGCCCAGTGCTGCCACCCCGCGCCGCCCGACACCATCGTCGGCTACGTCACCCGCGACCGCGGCATCACCCTGCACCGCAGCGACTGCCCCGCCATGCAACGCCTGCCGGAAAACCGCCGTGACCGCATGCTGGAGGCGCAATGGGGCAGCAAACAGGGGGATGCGGTTTTTCTGGCTAAAGTAAAAACAGAGAAAAAATCATAAGGGGGCATTGCGCCCCCGCTCAATTATTCGCGCTCGTCGGCGGCAACCAGATTCCGTTCCGCCATCAGCGAATGCAGCCTGCGGCTATCCGCGCGCAGCACGGTGAATTGCCATTCGCCCAGCGCGATGACTTCCCCTCGCTTCGGCAAGCGCCCCGCAGCATTGAGCACGAGCCCGCCCACTGTGTCGCATTCTTCGTCGCTGAAGTTCGCGCCCACAGCCTCGTTGAAATCGGCGATTTCGGTGTCGGCTTTGATGCGCCAGTGCGCATCGTTCTGGCGGATGATGTTGTCTTCGTCTTCGTCGAAGTCGTATTCGTCGGCGATGTCGCCGACGATTTGTTCCAGCACATCTTCGATGGTGACCATGCCACTCACACCGCCATACTCGTCCACCACCAGCGCGATGTGGTTGCGGTTGCCGCGGAAGTCGCGCAGCAGCACGTTGAGGCGTTTGGATTCCGGCACGAATACGGCGGGGCGCAGCATGTCGCGCACGTTGAATTCTTCGCCCGCGTAGTAACGCAGCAAATCTTTCGCCAGCAAAATACCGATGATGTTGTCTTTGTCGCCGTCGGTGACGGGGAAGCGCGAGTGCGCGGCTTCGATCACAAAGGGAATGAATTGCTCGGGCGGCTGGCTGATGTCGATGACATCCATTTGTGCGCGGGGAATCATAATTTCGCGCACTTGCTGCTCGGAGACCTGAATAACGCCTTCCATCATGGAAAGCGCATCGGCATCCAGCAGGTTGCGCTCGTAGGCGCTGTGCAACAGGGTGATTAACTGCTCGCGATCTTCCGGCTCGCGCAGCAACATCATCGAGAGCCGTTCCATCAGGGTGGGTTTGTTACTACTACTGTCTGAACCGTCCATTACCAAACATCAACTAACTAGATAGGGTGCAGGATACCTTAATTTGAGCATCAACGCAGTCTCGCGCGCCTCCATCTTCTCGGCTTCGCGCTTCTTTTCGTGGTCGTAACCTTGCAGGTGCAGCGCCGCGTGAATGGTCAAATGCGCGTAGTGCGCGAGCAAATCTTTGCCCTGCTCTTTGGCCTCGCGCTCGACCACCGGCGCGCAGATGACCACGTCGGCATACAGCGGATCGGTATCGTCGTAGACAAAGGTCAGTACGTTGGTGGCGTAATCTTTGTTGCGATAGCTCAGGTTCAGCGCGCGCCCTTCAATCGCATCCACGATACGCAAAGCGATCTGCACATCCTGCTCCAGCGCGACCTTCACCCAGCGGCGGAATTGCTGCCGCGTCGGCATTTCTTTTGCATTGCTGGCGTATTGCACCGACAGCGAAAGTTTATGTTCTTCGCTCATATTGCCTCCACCAGTTCACCGCGCAACGTGTGCATGGATACCGACGTAATTTTGACCTCAACAAATCGCCCGACCAATTCGGCCGAGCCGGCGAAATTCACCACGCGGTTGTTGTCGGTGCGCCCCGCCAATTCGCGCTCATCTTTTTTCGAGATGCCTTCGACCACCACGCGCTGCACCGTGCCCACCATTTTTTCGCTGTAGGCATTTTCCAGTTCGTCGATTCGGGTTTTCAGCCGTTTCAGGCGCTCCATCTTGGTTTCGTATGACACTTCGTCCGCCATTTCCGCTGCGGGCGTGCCGGGTCTGGGGCTATACAAAAAGCTGAAGCTCATATCGAACTGCACATCCTCGATCAGCTTCATAGTCGCCTCGAAATCGCTTTCCGTTTCGCCGGGGAAGCCCACGATGAAATCGGAGGTAATGGAAATGTCGGGGCGCAAGGCGCGTATTTTGCGCACGATGGATTTGTATTCGAGCGCCGTGTAACCGCGCTGCATGGCGGCCAGCACGCGATCCGAACCGGACTGCACGGGCAGGTGCAAATGGTTGGCCAGCTTGGGCGTATCGCCGAAAAGTTCGATCAGGCGCGGCGTCATTTCGCGCGGATGCGATGTCATATAGCGCACGCGCTGCATGCCTTCCTGCGCCGCGATGGTGCGGATCAGATAGGCGAGGTCGGCGGTTTCGCCGTCCTCAAGTTCGCCCGCATAGGCGTTGACGTTTTGCCCCAGCAGCGTCACTTCGCCCACGCCCTGCGCCGCCAAACCGCGAATGTCGCGCATCACATCGGCCAGCGGGCGCGAGATTTCATCGCCCCGGGTGTAGGGGACAACACAAAACGTGCAGAACTTGCTGCACCCTTCCATGATGGAAACGAATGCCGAACCGCTGGTTACCTGCGGCGTCGGCAGGCTGTCGAATTTTTCGATTTCGGGAAAACTGATGTCCATCTGCATGCGCCCGCTGGCGCGGCGCGCAGCGATCAATTCCGGCAGGCGGTGCAGGGTTTGCGGCCCGAAGATCACATCCACATAAGGCGCGCGGCGGAAAATGGTCGCGCCCTCCTGGCTCGCCACGCACCCACCCACGCCGATAATCAAATCTGGCTTGGCCTGCTTCAAAGGGCGTACGCGCCCCAAGTCGGAGAAGACTTTTTCCTCGGCTTTCTCGCGGATCGAGCAGGTGTTGAACAGAATGATGTCGGCGTCTTCCGGCTTGTCGGTCAGCGCGATCCCCTCGCTGGCGCGCAGCACATCGGCGATTTTTTCGGAGTCGTATTCGTTCATCTGACAGCCGAACGTTTTGATAAATAACTTTTTTGTCACGGAATGTCTTACCAATCACCGACGAATCGGCTAAAGTCGTTTTGCGTTGGGAGCGCCCGTACAGCGGCGAAGAGATAGTGAATTCTGCAATAACCCACTAAATAACTGCGACTAATTCTATAGAAAAAGGCTTGCGTCCGCAAAGAATTATGCTAGGATTGCGCCCGAAGTTTGGAAGTCGTTATTTATATTTCTGTGGAGGAGATAACAATGAGCATCATCGCAACTTTTTGTGCTGTAACCACTTTCCTGATGGCAGTTGGCTTTTCGCTGTTCATGTTGAAAGAGTTGTTCAAGAGCAACTAAGCAGCAACTGCATCACAAAAAAAACCAGCTCTCACAAGCTGGTTTTTTTATTTTCCGCATTTTGCTGGTGGAGGTGATCAGGATCGAACTGACGGCCTTCTGATTGCGAACCAGACGCTCTCCCAACTGAGCTACACCCCCGACAAGCAAAATCCTAAAGACAAATTTCTTATTTGGAAAGAGGCAAACCGACGGTCCGGTAAAAATTCGACAAGTCGCTCAAATCGTCGAACACCGCAGCCGCCCCCGCAAAATCTTGCTTGCAGGTGTACGGGTTAATGGTGACGTAGGTCTTGATGCCCGCCGCCAGCGATGAGCGCAGACCGTTGTTTGAATCTTCCAGCGCGATACAGTCGGCGGCCTCAAGTTTCAATTCGCGCAATACCCATTGGTAAATATCCGGCGCGGGCTTTTTGTGCGGCACGATGTCGCCGCAACCGTTGGCAGAAAAATACTTTCCCCAGTCTTTGCCCAACCCGACTTCCAGCAAAGCCGAGACATTTTCCGGCGTGGTGGTGGTGGCGATGGCCAGCGTAATTCCGGCGGCATGCGCGTCGGTGATGAGCTGCTTGATGCCGGGACGCAGCGGAATCTGCCCTTCGCGCAGCATAGCCGTGTAATGGCCAGTTTTCACCGCATGCAGATGTTTGACGAAATCGTCAAAATTATCCGGTTTGGCATAGCCAGCAAGAAATTCCGCAACGTAATACTTGATACGTTCCTTGCCCCCTGTCACCTTGAGCAGTTTGTCGTACAAGGCAACATCCCAATTCCAGTCCAGTCCATTTTCGGCAAAGGCTTTATTGAACGATTGGCGGTGTCCGTCTTCCGTGTCGGCCAGTGTACCGTCCACATCGAATATGATGGCTTTGATAGTCATGTTTAAGTTTCTTAAATATAAAAACGGATAAAAATTAACGCATTCCCGGAAGTTTGCCGGCCATCGATTTCATCATCTTGGCCATCATGCCCTTGCTGCTGAACATCTTCATCATCTTCTGGGTCTGCTCGAACTGGTTGAGCAACTGGTTGACGTGCATCACCTGCACGCCCGCGCCAGCCGCGATGCGTTTCTTGCGCGATGCTTTGATGAGTTCGGGATGACTGCGCTCGAACGGCGTCATCGAGTTAATAATGCCTTCGGTGCGGTTGATCTGGCGATCATCCACTTTAGCGCCAGCCGCCGCTTGAGAAAGTTGTGCGGGCAGCTTGTCCATCAGCGCGCTCATGCCGCCCATTTTTTTCATCTGCACGATTTGCATTTTGAAATCGTTCAGATCGAAACCTTTGCCGCTTTGCATCTTCTTCGCCAGCTTTTCGGCTTCGGCATGATCGACGCCGCGCTGCGCTTCCTCGATCAGCGACAGCACGTCGCCCATGCCCAGCACGCGCTGCGCCATGCGGTCAGGGTGGAAGGCTTCGAGGCCGTTCATCTTTTCGCTGACTCCGACAAACTTGATCGGCTTGCCGGTGATCTGACGTACTGACAGAGCCGCACCGCCGCGCGCGTCGCCGTCGAGTTTGGTGAGAATCACCCCAGTCAGCGGCAACGCATCGCCGAAGGCCTTGGCGGTGTTTACCGCATCCTGTCCGGTCATCGCATCGACCACGAACAGCGTCTCGATGGGATTCAGCGCGGCATGCAGTTGCTTGATTTCTTCCATCATCGCCGCATCCACCGCCAAGCGTCCGGCGGTGTCGACGATCAGCACTTCATGGTGATGCTTCTTCGCGTAGTCGTGCGCGGCCAGCGCGATGTCCTTGGGCTTTTGCGAAATGTCGGAGGGGAAAAAATCCACTTCGAGTTGCTGCGCCAAGGTGCGCAATTGCTCGATCGCGGCGGGACGGTAAACGTCGCAACTCACCAGCAGCACCTTCTTCTTATTCTGCTCGCGCAACAGTTTGGCGAGCTTGCCGCTGGTGGTGGTTTTACCCGCCCCTTGCAGGCCGGCCATCAAAATCACGGCGGGCGGAACGGCGGCGAGGTTGAGCGCGTCGTTGTGTTCGCCCATCAGCTTGGTCAGCTCGCGGCTCACCACGCCAATCAGGGCTTGGCCGGGACTCAGGCTGCCGATGACCTCCTGACCGAGCGCGGCTTGTTTAACTTGGGCAGTGAATTCTTTGACCACGGGCAAAGCCACGTCCGCCTCCAACAGGGCGAGACGCACTTCGCGCAAGGCATCCTGAATGTTGTCTTCGGTTAGCCGCGCTTGTCCGCGCAGATTTTTGACGATGCCTGAAAGGCGCTGGGTAAGGTTGTCCAACATGATTTGTTCCCGTTCTGGCTCGGAATGAGTTTAGTGTAGAATCCGCGAAGTCTAAAACATAAGCCCGCATCATGTCGAACTTCATTCCAACACTTGCCGCCTTTCTCGCCTACGCCACACTGGCCTTTTTCTTTTGGCGGGCGCAAGTTGCGGGCAACGCGGAAACCTTGAACCGTGGCGCGCTGGGGCATGCCGTCGGCATCCCGCTGGCTTTGCACGCTTGGTTGCTCTCCCAAAACCTGTTCATCGAAGGCAGCCTCAATCTGGGCTTTGTATATTCGATTTCGTTGATCTTGTGGCTGACCATGCTGGTGTATTGGCTGGCACGGTTTTTTTATCCGCTATCCAGCCTGCTGACCCTGGTATTGCCGCTGGCAGCACTGGGTGTGGCGCTACCAGCCCTATTTCCGGAAGTGCATAAACTCAGCGAGCCCACCTCGTGGACATTCGATGCCCATGTGCTGATCGCCATGTTGGCCTACAGCCTATTCACCATTGCCGCGCTGCACGCGGGACTGATGTCGCTGGTCGAAAAACGCCTGCACCACGCCACATTGCCCCGGGTATTGCGCAACCTACCGCCGCTGCTGACCATGGAAACCCTGCTGTTCCGCATTATCGCCATGGGTATGGTATTGCTGACGCTGACGCTGGCATCGGGCATGCTATTTTCCGAACAAATATTCGGCAAACCTTGGCAGTTCAACCACAAGGTGCTGTTTGGATTTGTTTCATGGGGGGTGTTCGGCGTGCTGCTGCTCGGCCACACTTTCCAAGGCTGGCGCGGTCGCACTGCTGTGCGCTGGACTTTGAGCGGGTTCGGTTTTTTGGTGCTGGCTTATCTGGGTAGCAAGTTCGTGATGGAAGTGATTTTACAGCGTTAACTCCTAAACCTCGTCATACCCGCGAAGGCAGGTATGACGCTCTCTACAGCATCCCATTCTCCGCAAACGAAAAACACCCCGCCCCCGCCACGACAAAGTGGTCCAGTACGCGCACATCCACCAGTTGCAGCGCCTGTTTTAACGCATCGGTCAGTACCCGATCCGACGGGCTCGGCTCCGTCACCCCGGACGGATGATTGTGAGCGAAGATCACGGCGGCAGCATTCAGCGCCAGCGCCCGCTTCACCACTTCGCGCGGATACACGCTGGTTTGCGTCAGCGTGCCATGGAACAACTCTTCGCTCGCCGTCACGCGGTGCTGCGCATCCAGAAAGATCACCATGAACACCTCCTGCTCGCGCCCGCGCAACAACAACTGCAAATAATTGCGCACCGCCGCCGGGGAATTCAGCGCATCGCCGCAGCGCATCTCCTCCCGCAACGCCCGCCGCGACATCTCCAGCACCGCCTGCAACTGCACGAACTTCGCCCGCCCCATGCCGTGTATCTGGCAAAACTCTTTCTCGCTCGCCGCAAACATCCGCGTCAGATCGCCAAAATGCAAGAGCAGATCGCGCGCCAGATCGACCGCGCTTTTACCAACCACGCCCGTGCGCAAAAAAATCGCCAGCAACTCGGCATCGGAAAGAGAAGACGCACCGCGCTGCAACAATTTCTCGCGGGGACGTTCACCTACAGGCCAGTCAGTGATGCTCATGGTTCACCTCGTTTCGGTTACTTGATGCCGACTACAGCAGTCGCTATTGCTGCGACTTTCTTGCTAAGATGCGCGGCATTATGAAACAAGCCCAACAAAAACGCATCGTGCTCGGCATCACCGGCGGCATCGCGGCCTACAAGGCGGCGGAGCTGGCCCGGCTGCTGGTGAAGCAAGGCCTCTCCGTGCAAGTCGCCATGACGGAAGCGGCGACACACTTCATCACCCCCGCCACGATGCAGGCGCTCACCGGGCATCCGGTGCTGCTCGACCAGTGGCAGGACGACAAAGGCATGGCGCATATCCAGTCCAGCCGTGCGGCGGATGCCATCGTGATCGCGCCCGCCACGGCAGACTTCATCGCCAAGCTCGCGCATGGTCTGGCCGACGATCTGCTTTCTACTTTGTGTCTGGCACGCAATTGCCCCTTGCTGGTTGCACCCGCGATGAACCGGGAAATGTGGGCAAATGCAGCGACGCAACGCAATGTGCGGCAACTTAGCGCCGACGGCGTAACGCTGCTGGGGCCGGTAAGCGGCATGCAGGCCTGCAGCGAAGAGGGCATGGGACGCATGCTGGAGGCGGGAGAATTGGCGCACAGCATCGTCGCCAACTTCCAGCCCAAGCTGCTGGCGGGTAAAAAAATTCTCCTCACGGCCGGCCCGACTTACGAAGCGATTGACGCGGTACGCGGCATCACCAACCGCAGCAGCGGCAAGATGGGATACGCCATCGCGCAGGCAGCACAGGAAATGGGCGCGGAAGTGACGCTGGTCTCCGGCCCCACCGCGCTGGCTCGTCCGCAGGGTACACAGGTGGTGGATGTCACCAGCGCCGCCGAGATGTTCGAAGCGGTCAAGCAGCGCGTAACGGAGGCCGATATGTTTATCGGCGTGGCGGCAGTAGCGGATTACCGAGTCGCGCAACCGTCCGAACAAAAAATCAAAAAGAGCGACGCCAAGCTGACGCTGGAGTTGATCCCGAACCCGGACATTCTGGCTTATGTCGCGGCATTGCCGGATGCCCCGTTCTGCGTGGGCTTTGCTGCGGAAAGCCAAAATCTGCGCGAATACGCCGAGCAGAAACGCCGAGCCAAAAAATTGCCGTTGCTCGCCGCGAATCTGGCGCAGCACGCCATCGGCGCGGACGATAACGAATTGGTTCTGTTCGACGATGCGGGCGAACATCGTTTGCCGCGTGCGGACAAACTGACTTTGGCTCGGGCATTACTGCTCCACGCCGCCACGCTTTATCAGAGAGGGAAAACACAATGAAAAAAGTGGACGTGAAAATTCTCGACAACCGCCTGCACGAACAACCTCCCGGTTACGGCACGCCGGGTTCGGCAGGCATAGATCTGCGCGCCTGTATCGACCACAACATGGTGATACAACCCGGCCAGTGCGAGCTCATTCCCAGCGGCATCGCCATTCACTTGGCCGACCCGCACTATGCCGCAATGATCTTGCCGCGCTCCGGCCTCGGTCACAAACACGGCATTGTGCTCGGCAATCTGGTCGGGCTGATCGACTCGGATTACCAGGGACAGATTTTCGTGTCGCTGTGGAATCGCGGACACCATCCATTCACCCTGATGCCGCTGGAACGCATGGCACAACTGGTCGTGGTGCCCGTGGCACAAGTGCAATTCAACATCGTTGAGGAATTTCCGCTGAGCCAGCGCGGCACGGGCGGCTTCGGCAGCACCGGCAAGCATTAACAAAACTTGCCCGATAAAAAAGCCCGCAATAATTTGCGGGCTTTTTTATCGCACTACCGATTTAAATTAAATCTTAGCGCTCCAACACCACCTCCAGTTCGGTGGCCTCTCCTTTGCGCACAGATAACTTTTCCGATGCAGTTTTGTATCCGGCCACTTTCACACTAACCTCGTGAATTCCGGCCTCCACCTCGGCACGCAACGGCGACATCCCATAATACACTCCGTCCAGATAAACTTTGGCACGAGCGGGCTTGGTATTCAAAACCAGCGTGCCTGTAACGGCAACATGGGCTGCCACAGGTGCAGCCGGGTTCACCTCGGCAGAACCGCCGCCGACAGCTTGCAGCACAGTGACGCCGGCAATCGCTTTGGTACCCGGTGTCAAAACAAATAAATCGGGACGGGATGCCATCAGACTAGCGCTTATCGCATCAACTGTTTTTTGGGAAACGATACCAAGCTCATAACGCAACACATTTGCGATATCCGCTTTATTGTTGCCGGAGATTCCCGCAAAGCGCTCGTTTTTTTCCTCCACCAGACCGGACCAAATGACTTTACCCGCGGTATCCTTCAGCGTGGTTTCAACCGAAATGGAAATCTCATCGCGCGCTTTGACGTTATAAGTAACATCTTTAACGACGCCGCTGAGCTCATACAGCGCGGCACTTTCCAAAAACTGGAAGCCTGCATCATCAAAACGCTTCCGCATTGAATTGGCCACGATCTCGGTCACCGCGCGATCCAGCACGATATCTTTACCGGCAATGCCGGTTACACGCTGGGTAGAAATGCCGATCTTCTTTGGAGTCGCCCCCTCGCGGCCGTCTACATATCCCGCCAGATGAATGGTGGCTGTATTTTTTACCGCTGCGGCATTGGCACCGGTTTTTTTGTTCTCGACCACGCTGATCGAATCATCCACATCGAACCAGCCCGCATAAGAATTAACACTCAGTCCGCCGACAGCAAATGCTGACAACAAAGCCAAGGTGCGTAAAGATATTTGCCTCATCGAAATTTACCTTGTTTGATAATGGGCGGCACTACGCACCGCCCATTTATCTTCCTGCTAATTGAACATTCCCGGCGGCCTGACGAAAGCCTCCCGTCCGCGCCGAAAATGGCTTGATTGCCGGCAGAAATCTGACGAGCTCCTTCAGCGCCATACCGTACACCTCGCGCTTGAACTCGATCACACTCTCCATTTCCACCCAGTAATCGTTCCAGCGCCAGGCATCAAACTCAGGATGCCCGGATGCCCGCAACGATACATCGCAATCGCGCCCTACCAACCGCAGCAAGAACCAGATTTGCTTCTGCCCCTTGTAGCTTCCGCGCGAATCGCGCCTTACCCAACTTTGCGGCACTTCGTAACGCATCCAATCGCGTGTCCGCCCGAGTATCTCGACATGGCAAGCCAACAAACCCACTTCTTCATGCAACTCCCGGTACATCGCCTGCTCGGGCGTTTCGCCATGCTGTATCCCGCCTTGCGGGAATTGCCACGCATTCTGGCGGATACGTTTACCCCAAAACACCTGATTCTTTGCGTTAGTCAGAATGATGCCTACGTTCGGGCGATAACCATCACGGTCTATCATATTCGCCCCACTAAACTGTTTATCAATGGGGCGGATTGTTCCATATTTCGAGCACGCAGGAAAGAACAAAGTCACTTACGGTAGAATGCGCGCTCTTTTTATTTCCAACCATACGGAATCGATATGCGCGTCTCACAATTTTTTATTTCCACTTTGAAAGAAGCCCCCTCCGAAGCCGAATTGCCCAGCCATCGCCTGATGCTGCGCGCGGGCTACATCCGCAAACTCTCCAGCGGCCTGTACACTTGGATGCCGTTGGGGTTGCGCGTACTGCGCAAGGTCGAAAGAATCGTGCGCGAAGAAATGGACAAGAGCGGCGGCATCGAATTGCTGATGCCAGCCGTGCAGCCCGCCGAACTGTGGCAGGAAACAGGACGCTGGGAAGTATTCGGCCCGCAGATGCTGAAAATCAAAGACCGCCACGACAACCAGTTTTGTTTCGGCCCCACGCACGAGGAAGTCATCACCGACATCGCGCGCCGCGAAATCAAGAGCTACCGCCAGTTGCCGTTGAATTTCTACCAGATTCAAACCAAATTCCGCGACGAAGTGCGCCCCCGTTTCGGCGTGATGCGCGCACGCGAATTTTTGATGAAGGATGCCTACTCCTTCCACAGCAGCTTCGACAGTCTGGAACAAACCTACCGCGTGATGTACGAAACCTACACGCGCATCTTCACCCGTCTGGGCTTGCAGTTCCGCGCCGTGGCTGCGGATACCGGGGCCATCGGCGGCAGCGGCTCGCATGAATTCCACGTGCTGGCCGATTCCGGCGAAGACGCGCTGGCCTTCTGCCCCGACTCCGACTACGCCGCCAACGTGGAACTGGCCGAAGCTGTCGCACCTGCCATCAAACGCGCGGTAGCCACACAGGACATGCAGAAGGTCATCACACCGGGACAGAAAACCATCGAAGAGGTCGCTGCGTTCTTTAGTACTTCCGCACAGAACGTGCTGAAAGCTATCGCCGTGGTAAACCACGAAGGTGAATTCGCGCTGATACTGCTGCGCGGCGACCATCAACTGAACGAAATCAAAGCAAGCAAAGTGCTGGGTGAATTCCGCTTCGCCAGCGACGATGAAATCCACCGCAACATGAACTGCCGCACCGGCTACATCGGCCCGGTAAATGCCAAGGTGCGCGTACTGGCCGACCGTGCCGCCGCCGCGATGAGCGATTTCATCTGCGGCGCGAACGATGATGGTTTCCATTTGAGCGGGGTGAACTTCGGCCGCGACGTGCATCTGGACGAAGCCAATGTGCACGACCTGCGCAACGTGGTAACCGGCGATGCATCTCCCGACGGCAAGGGCACACTGGAACTCTGCCGCGGCATCGAAGTCGGCCACATCTTCCAGTTGCGTACCAAGTATTCCGAAGCGCTGCAAGCCACCTATCTGGACGAAAACGGCAAGGCGCAAGTCATGGAAATGGGCTGCTACGGCATCGGCGTGTCGCGCATTGTGGCTGCCGCCATCGAGCAGAATTTCGACGAGCGCGGCATCACTCTGCCCGCGGGCATGGCACCATTCCAAGTTGCCATCGCCCCCATCGGCTTAAAGAAGAGCGAAACCGTGCGCAACGCGGCTGAGCAACTTTATGCCGATCTCGTTGCCCAAGGCATAGAGGTGCTGATGGATGACCGCGACGAGCGCCCCGGCGTGATGTTCGCCGACCTCGAACTGATCGGCATCCCGCACCGCATCGTCATCGGCGACCGCGGCCTGAAAGAAGGCAACGTCGAATACCAAGGCCGCCGCGACAGCGCCGCGCAAATCGTGCCGTTGCAGGATGTAGCCAAGCTCGTACAATCAAAACTATGAAACTGATTAACGCACTCCGAAAACCTTTATTGGCACTGTCGTTCGCGGCAGCAGGAGTGTGTTTTTGCGCCACCGCCTACGCCGGCGCCCAAGCGGAAGAAGCGCTTTCCGCCAGCGTGCAAGCGGTGCTGCAACGCGCGGTATCCGACCAGGCCGCCCCCAAAGCGGCCTTTGCCTCGCAGCGCGAAGCCGATGCTTGGCTGGCCGAAATGTCACAACGCCTAGCCAAACGCATCCCCGATAAAGACTATCGCGAGGACTTCCTCAACACAGTGCATTACGAAGCCACCCGCGCTGGCTTAGACCCGCATCTGGTGCTGGGCTTGATTGAAGTGGAAAGCGGGTTCAGAAAATACGCGGTATCAAACGTCGGTGCGCGCGGCTATATGCAGGTGATGCCGTTCTGGACGCGCGCCATCGGCACGCGCGACCACAATCTGTTCCACCTGCGTACCAATCTGCGCTACGGTTGCACGATTCTGCGTTACTACTTGGATATGGAAAAAGGCAGCCTGTATCGCGCGCTGGGGCGCTACAACGGCAGTTTGGGCAGGCCGGAATATCCCAATATGGTTAAAGCGGCCTGGAGTAAACACTGGGCAAAACCGGAACGGACGGCCAGTTCGCGGAGCAAACCGGCCAGCTAACGGGCTCTTCTAAAAATCCAAATTTCGTCGCAATACTGCGTTGCTCACAAAAAATTACTCCTTACATATCGCATATATGCTGCGTCGCAATTTTTTGTTCGCGCCTTGCCTTGCTTAGAAATTTGAATTTTTAGAAGCGCCCTAACGTTCACTTCACGTCTTGGGATTTTTTGTTTTTCAAAAACAGGTATGTCTCAACTTCAGCGCGGGTAATCATCCCCTCCTGATAACTCACCAGCTTCCCTGTCGGATCGTACAGATACGAAGTCGGCAATGCTTCAACCACACCGACTTGCGACTCGGCCATGGTATAGCTCCCGATCACAATAGGATAGGTGATGCCATGTTTGGTAGCGAATGCGGCGACTGCCGGGCGGGTTGAATCTAGTGCCACGCCGATCACCACCAAATCGGAATTTTTATGCGCGTTGTGCAGCGCGATCAAATCGGGGGTCTCTTGCTCGCACGGGGGGCACCAGGTTGCCCAAAAATTCACCAGCACCCATTTGCCACGATAATCGACCAGGCGCTGCTGGTTTCCCTGCGTATCCTTGAACACAAAATCCTGCGCCGTTGCCGTAACGGCAAACAGCGCCAAACTTAACAGCAGCAGCGCGCGGTAGATTTTCATTAGTGATGAGCCTTTTCTTTTTTGCCCTCTTCGGCGTGATCATCTTCTTCGTGCTCCTCAGCGTGCGAGTCATTTGAACCATGACCGACAGCCTCGGCAGCGTGGGACAAATACAACGCGGCAGCCACCAGCGCGATACTTGCACCGAGATACAGCAAGTCCAGCGGATTTTCGATTTTCAGATTCAGCGCCTCTTCAAACAGCGTCACAATCAGAATCATCAAAATCACCTTTGCCAAACGTCCCTTCAGGTCATCCAAACTGTTAATAACCAGAATTTTGCTGGATGCTCTGCTACCGTGCGCCTGATCGATATCGCTGATAAACAGTTCGTACAGCCCCAACGAGAAAATCAGCATCACCGTGGCAAGCAGATAACCGTCCACCACCTCGACGATGTGGGAAACCGTATCATCATGCAGTGCCTTGCGGGTGGCTTCAGTCAGGTCTGCATCACCATAGTGCATCACATGCTGCACCAGATGCCACACATCGACCGTCGCCATATAAAAAATCGCGAAACCGGCCAGCAAACTCCCCAACACGGCAGCCAAAATAACGAACCGGCTATTCCACAAACCACCCTCAAACAGACTTTCAATAAACTTCATACTTCCTCCAAAAAAACGGCGCGCATTTTACCGCGCAAAACTGATGAGACACCAGCGAGCGGCGGATACTGCCTGAATGCACATTTTTTTTCTACCTCGCCGCCGTCATGGATTCGCCGCAGAGCGCCAATTTTTCCATTCGTGACAATCTCTTAATTTGCAACTCCCGCTTGAGTGCGGCGGATTTGTCGGCGCAGCTTTCGCGGTAAAGCAAAACCAGCGGCCCGCGACCGCGCGTGTATTTCGCACCCTCTCCGGCATTGTGGGCGACAAGGCGCTTTTCCAGATCGTTGGTGATGCCGCAATACAAGGTATCGTCGGCACAACGCAGCAGATAACAGCACCAGCTCATCGCACGCGCAGCTTCCACACTGCGGCGAACATCGCCAGCAACAAGGCCAGCACCGCCGCATTGCCCCAGCGCACATACGGAGTCGCGCCCGCATAGCCCTGCACCTCGACAGTAAGCACACCCTCGCGGTGTTGCGGCAACATTTGCCGGATACACCCATCACTGCCAATCGCCGAGGTCACGCCGGTGTTGGTGGCGCGCAACATCATGCGCCCCGTTTCCAGCGCGCGCATTTGTGAAATCTGATTATGTTGCATCGCGGCGTGCGAGTCGCCGTACCATGCGTCGTTACTGGTGTTGAGCAACAGGGTCGCCTGCGGCAGCGCGCGGATAATTTCTTCGCCGAATACATCCTCGTAGCAGATATTCATCGCAATATGCTGCCCCGCCAGATTCAGCAAGGGCTGATGCGTACCGCCGCTGGAAAGATCACCCATGGGAATATTCAGCACTTCATTGATCAGCCAGCCGAACACCGGGCGCAGCGGAATAAATTCGCCAAAGGGAACCATGTGGTTTTTGCGGTAGCTCTGACTGGCGGAAGAACCCAGCGAGAACATGCTGTTGTAGTACAAGCCCCGCTCCTGCTCAAAAGCGCCGATGAGCACATCGCCGCCCTGCCGCCGCGCATGCTCACGCAACATATCGGCATAGCTCTCCGGCATATCGTTGCGCAGTATCGGCAGCGCCGTTTCGGGCAGCACGATCAAGCGCGCATCGCTGCTTTCCGCCAGACGGCGATAGGTTTCCAGCGTGCCAACCAATTGCCCTTCTTCAAACTTTGCGTCCTGTCCGATATTGCCTTGCAGCAGACTCACTTTGACAGGCTCTCCTTGCGGCGTTGACCACTCAAGCTGTTGTAGCCCCCAGCCGCCCAGCCACAGTACAGCGAGCATCATGACCGCCGCTTTGCCTTGCACATTCCGTCGCTGCTGCACGCCCCAGACCAACAGCCCCGCACTGGCGGCCAGCACCAACGACACACCGTACACGCCAAAGATGGGCGCATACCCGGCCAGCGGACTATCCGGCACTTGCGAGTATCCCAGTGTCAGCCACGGGAATCCCGTCATGATGTAGCCGCGCAGCAACTCTATCGCCACCCAAATCGAGGGAAAGAGCAGCGCTGTCCGTAGCCGGCTTGGCAAAGCGACCTTTGCCTGCAGATAACCCGCCAGTGCCGGAAACAGCGCCAGAAAAGCCGAGAACAGCAAGGTGGCCAGCAACGCCAGCGGCATGGGCATGTAACCGTAGTCATGCAGGGCAACATAAATCCAGCCCACCCCCGCGCCGAACAATCCCAGCCCGAACGAAAATCCCAGCCATGCCGAGATGCGCGGGCTGGCGGCTTGCCCCCACAACCAGAACAGCAAGGCGAGCGACAATATCGGCAGCGGAAAAATCCCCAAGGGTGCAAACCCGGCAGCCGCCACGCCCCCGCCCAAGGCAGCAAGAACAAAATGATTCACGCGTATAATTTTCACAAAATTTGCTTCAGAGTTGATTGCGCGGATTATACGGTGTAACTTCCGCGCCACTCATTTGTTACCCCGCCGTTTTTCCATGACTCAAAATTCCACTCTGCTCGAAGAAATCAGCGACATGCTAATCGACTGCCCCTTGTTCCATAACATGGAGGCATCGGAAATTCAGGCTATCGCCAAACATTTCAACATCGTCAACATCGACAGCGGAGAAACTATCTTCCGCGAAGGGGATGACGGCACATTTATGTGCATCGTGCACAAAGGGCGCGTTTCAATCATCAAACAAAACCAGAATGGCGATGAAGTCATCATGGCAACCGAAGGCAATGGGCGCGTTCTGGGCGAAATGGCCGTGCTCGACGGTGAACGCCGCTCCGCCACCTGCGAGGCGGCAAGCGACTGCGTGCTACTCATCCTCTCAAAGGAGGCTATGGACACCATGCTTGAAGAGCAACCCCGCATCGGCGCAAAAATATTGCGCGCCATCGCCATCAGCCTGTCTCGCCGCATGCGTCTGACCGCAGGCAAGCTGGTTGACTACGAAGAGTAATCGCGAAAACCCATGCTCGACTTCACCGAATATTCCAAAATTTTCCTCAGCCTATTTGCCATCCTCGACCCGATCGGCATCATTCCCATCATCATCGCGTTTACCATCGGCCTGACACCGGGGCGGCGCGCCCGGGTCGGGCGCATGGCCTCGCTGTCGGTAGTCGGCATCCTGCTGGTCGCCCTGCTTGTAGGTGAGTCGGTGCTGGAATTTTTCGGCATCAGCATCCATTCGTTTCGCGTCGCCGGCGGCATCCTGCTATTGCTGATGTCGATCACGATGCTGTTCGGCAACAAAGACACCCCCGCCCCGGATGACAGCGCCGACGGTGACGCCACCTCTTCCATCGCCATCGTGCCGCTCTCCACCCCGCTGCTGGCGGGCCCCGGCGCGATCAGCACGGTGATACTGGATGCGCATAAAGGTCATGGAGCCGGACACTATGCGGTGATGGGATTTGTCATTGCATTGCTCGGATTCATCGTCTGGCTCACCTTCCTGATCGCCCCGTGGATTTCGCAACGACTCGGGCACATCGGCAGCAGCGTGTTCTCGCGCCTGATGGGACTATTGCTCGCCGCCATCGCCGTGGAATTCATTGCGGGCGGACTGCGCGGATTGTTTCCCGCACTGGGATAATCGCATTACGAATCATTAGCGGCCAAAGCCGCCCCCACACAGGATCACCCATCATGGAAAAAATCAGACTCTCAAAACTCATGTCCGAACAGGGCCTTTGCTCGCGCCGCGAAGCCGACAGTTACATTGAAAAAGGCTGGGTGCTGCTGGACGGAGAACCCGTCACCCAGCTCGGCACCAAAGCGTTTCCGCACCAGAAAATCACGCTGAATAAATCGGCACAAAATCAACAGCAAACGCAGGTCACCATCCTGCTGAACAAGCCGATCAGCTACGTTTCCGGCCAGGCGGAAGACGGCTACCAGCCTGCCATCGTACTGATCAAACCGGAGAATCGCTGGGCAAACGACACGGCCCCGCAACGCTTCGTGCGCGAACATTTGAGTGGTCTCGCTCCCGCCGGGCGGCTGGATATCGACTCACAAGGCCTGCTGGTACTCACCCAAGATGGTCGCGTCGCCAAACAGCTCATCGGCGAAGACTCGCCCATCGACAAAGAATATCTCGTGCGCGTCACCGGCAAGCTGGTCGGCAACGGTCTGAACATGCTCAACCACGGCCTCTCGCTCGACGGAAAAAAACTCAAGCCAGCCAAAGTCACCTGGCAGAATGAAGACCAGCTCCGCTTCGTTTTGCAGGAAGGAAAAAAGCGCCAGATTCGCCGCATGTGCGAACTGGTCGGCCTCAAAGTCACCGGCCTCAAGCGCGTGCGTATTGGCAAGGTAAAACTCGGCGATCTGCCGGTTGGGCAATGGCGCTATTTGCGCGAGGACGAGCGCTTCTGACAGTGC
>FZPW01000005.1_pt1 | contig 22786 bp, 18 predicted proteins | sample 1534771 | NCBI WGS metagenome assembly FZPW01 (sample SAMEA104161894, study PRJEB21768) | metagenome | biome: subterrestrial habitat; feature: phreatic zone; material: underground water | place: France | collected 2016-06-01 | depth 60 m | reverse complement strand
TTTTTTTTTAATGATACGGCGACCACCGAGATCTACACTCTTTCCCTACACGACGCTCTTCCGATCTCGCGAAAAGTGAAAATTCCGATATGCCTGCCAACCGCTATCCGCTCACCGATTATCTCGACCGGGTCGAGCGCGAGGTCATTCTGGAGGCGCTCGGGCAGACCGGGTTTAACCGTACCGCCGCCGCCAAAATACTCGGCGTGACCTTCAGAGCATTGCGCTACCGCATGGAGCGCTTGTCCATTACCGACAAGGAGGGTGCAGATTGAAGCTGAATGCGCAGGGCTGGTTTAGTGGGGTGCGCCGGGTGGCCTCGCCCAATTTCGATGTCCGTCCGCCGCGCACCCCGGTCAGTTTGCTGGTCATCCACAACATCAGTCTGCCGCCGAACGAATATGGCGGAGCCGGGGTCGAGCAGTTATTTACCAATACGCTGGATTGCGATGCGCATCCGTACTACGCGCAATTGCGGGGGGTGAAGGTCTCCTCCCATTTCTATATCCGCCGCAGCGGAGAGATCGTCCAGTTCGTTGCATGCGCCAGCCGGGGCTGGCATGCAGGGGTGTCGCTCTGGCGCGGCAGGACGCGCTGCAACGATTTTGCCATCGGTATCGAATTGGAGGGCAGCGATTTCGAGCCGTTCACTGATGCGCAATATCGCGGTTTGACGTATTTAACTAGGCGTCTAAAGCGTGCTTATCCGATCCAAGACATAGTGGGGCACTCGGATATTGCGCCCGGGCGTAAAACCGATCCGGGGCCGTTTTTTGATTGGAAGCGTTATCTGAATTCACTCTGAAAAAGTCAAGCTATGCGGCGCAAAATTTAATGAATATCTAGGCCGAAATTTATCTTGCATAAATTTATTCTGGCACTAGAATTAGCGAAAATTTGCTGGCCGACCACTAGATGTAGTGGTTTTTAGTTTAACTGGGCCGTTTGGCGGGAGAGCCGAATGGCCCCTTGTATTTCAAAGGGGAGTTTTATGCTGCATGCTTCAGAAAGTCTTTCGCCGTCCTACTCCGTTCCTCTTCACCAAGATTCCGACTCTTCAATTTCCCCGAGCAATAGCCTGCCGTTGGATCAATATAAAGTGATTCGCCGCAATGGCGCGGTGGTCTCGTTTGAGCCGAGCAAGGTTTCTATTGCCATGACCAAGGCATTCTTGGCCGTTAACGGCGGCCAAGGGGCTGCTTCTGCGCGCGTGCGCGAAATGGTCGAGCAGTTGACGGCGGGTGTGGTGAGCGCGCTGGTGCGCCGTCAGCCTCACGGCGGTACCTTCCATATCGAGGATATTCAGGATCAGGTCGAGCTGTTCCTGATGCGCTCGGGCGAGCACGATGTGGCGCGTTCCTATGTGCTGTATCGCGAGCAGCGCACCCGCGAGCGCGGCAAAGCCAAAAAAGAAGCCGTGGCGCAGCATGTGTTGCAGGTGAAAGAGAATGGCGAGTTGCGCCCTCTGGATGTGGCGGGCTTGTCCGCGCAGATCGAGGCGGCTTGTATCGGATTGGGCGAGGCGGTTGATGCCGAAAAGATTCTCAAGCTGACGCTGAAAGATTTGTACGACGGCGTGCCGGTGGAAGAGGTGCGCAAGTGCGCTATTTTGTCGGCGCGTTCGATGATCGAGCAAGACCCGGCTTACGGTTTTGTCACGGCGCGCTTGTTGTTGAACAACATTCGCTGCGAAATTCTGGGCGAAGAAGTGCCTCAGGCCGAAATGGCCGAGCGCTATGCCGAATACTTCCCCAAGTTCATCAAGCGCGGCATCGAGGCCGAATTGCTGGATGAAAAGCTGGGGCAGTTCGATCTGGCGCGTTTGGCGCAGGAGCTTGATCCCAGTCGCGATCTGCAATTCGGGTATCTTGGTTTGCAAACTTTGTACGACCGTTACTTCCTGCATATCGAGGAAGAGCGCATCGAGCTGCCGCAAGCGTTCTTTATGCGTGTGGCGATGGGCTTGGCGCTCAACGAAGTGGAGCGCGAGACCCGTGCGATCGAGTTCTACCGCCTGTTGTCCAGCTTCAACTTTATGAGCTCGACCCCGACGCTGTTCAATTCCGGTACGCGCCGTTCGCAGTTGTCTTCCTGCTACCTGACCTCTGTGTCGGATGATCTGGATGGCATTTATGAAGCGCTGAAAGAGAACGCGCTGCTGTCCAAATTTGCCGGTGGTTTGGGTAACGACTGGACCAATGTGCGCGCCTTGGGCAGCCACATCAAGGGCACCAACGGCAAGTCGCAAGGTGTGGTGCCATTCCTGAAAGTGGTGAACGACACCGCGGTTGCGGTCAATCAGGGCGGCAAGCGCAAGGGGGCGGTATGCGCTTACTTGGAGACTTGGCATCTGGACATCGAAGAGTTTCTGGAGCTGCGCAAGAACACCGGTGACGACCGTCGCCGCACGCACGACATGAATACCTCGAACTGGATTCCCGACCTGTTTATGAAGCGCGTGATGGAAGGTGGCGAGTGGACCCTGTTCTCCCCGTCCAACTGCCCCGATCTGCACGACAAGTTCGGCGCCGAATTCGAGCAGGCTTATGTGGCCTACGAAGAAAAAGCGGCCAGAGGCGAACTGAAACTGTTCCGCAAGGTTCAGGCGGCGGGTTTGTGGCGCAAGATGCTGACCATGCTGTTCGAAACCGGCCATCCTTGGATCACCTTCAAAGACCCGTGCAACGTGCGCAGCCCGCAGCAGCACGTGGGCGTGGTGCACAGCTCCAACTTGTGCACGGAAATCACGCTGAACACCTCGGAGTCGGAAATCGCCGTGTGCAATCTGGGCTCCGTGAATCTGGCCGCTCACCTGTATCCGCAAGGTCACGCAAAGTTCGGCCAGCTGGATCACGAGAAATTGCAGCGCACCATCACCACCGCGATGCGCATGCTGGATAACGTGATCGACATCAACTACTACGCGGTCAAGAAAGCGCGCGACGCAAACCTGAAACACCGTCCGGTGGGCTTGGGCATTATGGGCTTCCAAGATGCGTTGCACGAACTGCGTGTGCCTTACTCATCGGAAGCGGCGGTAGAGTTTGCCGACCGTTCGATGGAGGCGGTGTGTTACTACGCCTACATGGCATCCACCGAGTTGGCGGAAGAGCGCGGTCGCTATTCCAGTTATCGCGGCAGCCTGTGGGATAAGGGCATCCTGCCGCAGGATACGGTGGCGATGTTGCGCGCATCGCGCGGCGGTTATGTGGAAGTGGATGAGTCCGTTTCGATGGATTGGAATGCCTTGCGTGCCCGCATCAAGCAATTCGGCATGCGCAACTCCAACTGTGTGGCGATTGCGCCTACCGCGACGATTTCCAATATCGTGGGCGTGTCGGCCTGTATCGAACCGACCTACCAGAACATTTTCGTGAAATCGAACCTGTCCGGCGAGTTCACCATCATCAACGATCATCTGGTGAAAGACTTGAAGGCACTGGGCTTGTGGGATGAAGTGATGATTGCCGACCTCAAGTATTTTGACGGTAGTCTGGCCAAGATCGACCGCATTCCGGCTGATTTGCGCGGCCTGTATGCGACCGCTTTTGAAGTGGAACCGAAGTGGCTGATCGAAGCTGCCTCCCGCCGTCAGAAATGGATAGACCAGGCGCAGTCCCTGAATATTTATATGGCGGGTGTGTCGGGACGCAAGCTGGACGAAACATACAAGCTGGCATGGGTTCGCGGTCTTAAAACGACTTATTACCTGCGCACCATGGGCGCAACGTCGGCAGAGAAGTCGACTTCACGTGCTGGCTCGCTGAATGCGGTATCCAGCGGTGGAGATGCAGGCGGCATATCGGCAGCAGCGGCAGAAGAGCCGAAGTTCTGCTCGATTGACAATCCCGAATGCGAAGCCTGCCAATAACGTCTAACGACTGCTTTGAGACTTAACAAAAGAATAAAGGAATAAATATGCTGACATTTGAAGACGACATCACGCCTTCCGCCGTTCCAGCAGGACTGCGTATGGCAACGCTGGCGGCCGCCGGAAAAGATCGTGCGGATGAGCACGCCTACACCGTGGCTTCCACTTCGACGGGCAGAATCCGCGTTGAAGACAAGCGCATTATCAATAGCAGTGCCGACGTAAACCAGCTCGTGCCGTTCAAATACAAATGGGCATGGGAAAAATATCTGGCGGGTTGCGCGAATCACTGGATGCCGCAAGAGGTCAACATGTCTGCCGACATCGCCTTGTGGAAGAACCCCAACGGTTTGACCGATGATGAGCGCCGTCTGGTCAAGCGCAATCTGGGGTTCTTCACCACGGCGGACAGCTTGGCCGCGAACAACATCGCGCTGGGTACTTACCGCCACATCACTAATCCAGAGTGCCGCCAGTTCCTGTTGCGTCAGGCCTTTGAGGAAGCCATTCATACCCACGCTTACCAGTACATCGTGGAAAGCTTGGGCTTGGACGAGGGCGAAGTGTTCAACATGTATCACGAAGTGCAGAGCATTCGCGACAAGGATGAATTTCTGCTGCCCTTCATCGACGTGCTGACCAACCCTGAGTTCAAGACTGGCACGCCGGAAAACGACCAGAAGCTGCTGCGCAGTCTGATCGTGTTTGCCTGCATCATGGAAGGCCTGTTCTTCTACGTGGGCTTTGTGCAGATTCTGGCGCTGGGGCGCCAGAACAAAATGACGGGGGCAGCCGAGCAGTACCAGTACATCCTGCGCGACGAATCCATGCACCTGAACTTCGGCGTGGACGTTATCAACCAGATCAAGCTGGAGAATCCGCATTTGTGGACGCCCGCGTTCCGTGAAGAAATTCGCGGCTTGATTCAAAAGGGGGTGGAGTTGGAATATCGTTATGCGGAAGACACCATGCCGCGCGGTGTACTGGGCTTGAATGCGGGGATGTTCAAGGAGTATCTGCGTTTCATCGCCAACCGTCGTTGCCAGCAGATCGGTATCGAAGTTCTGTATCAAGGCGCGACCAACCCCTTCCCTTGGATGGCAGAAATGATCGACCTCAAAAAAGAGAAAAACTTTTTTGAGACCCGTGTGACCGAATATCAAACGGGCGGAGCACTGTCCTGGGATTAACAAAACGCTACTTTGAGTCTTGATAGCAGCAAAGCAAAACGCTCCCCTTCGGGAGCGTTTTGCTTTGCTGCTATTGGGTTTGAGTGCTTTGGAAGGATGCGATCTTGGTTGCGCCTCGCTCAAGAAATAAAAATGCAGAGCAGAAAAAATATTCGTGCGGCGGCGCAAGCAAAAAAACTTTGATACCTCCAATGCCGCTCGGCGCAAGGGTTTGCGCAGGGCTTGCCGGAAAGATTTTTTTGGAACAAGCGAAAAATATTTTTCGTTTTTAAAAAATATTTGCAAAAAAAGCACAAACTGTGTTGACAGCAAGCATAAATAAGCTATAGTCGCAACCATTAAATGTTTTACCGAATTTGTCAATAAAAACTAACTGTTGTGAGATTTTTAAAGGGGTGTCGCTTGCAGGGTACGATCTCAATGAGATATGGGAAATTTGTGAATATTTCCAACATTGCCAGAATGCAAACGGATAGCTGTCTCTTCTTTCAGTGCATTGGTTTTTCAAAAGTGTCGGACTATCAATGAAACACTCCATCTTGATAGAGCCACCAGTCAACGCCGCTATCTGCGGTAAAAAATTCTTCCAGTGATGCTTTTACTTCATATGCGAAAAGGCATTTCACTACACATATTGCAAAGCGCTGAAGTAAAGCGATTTGCCCCGAATGTATTGATGTTCAACTGTTTGAACCCGGACATGGAAATTTGCGTTGCAATTTCCATGTCTCGCACTACTCACGTGCGGTAGGTTGGGGGCATTCGTCATATGCGCGGGGGGCGAACGACCTCCGCTTAAAGGGCTTTGGTTGTGTCGTTGCGGCATGCTGAAGGTATGGTAGTTGTAGGTGTTGTATTTCGTTAACTTTCACCATTAAGGAGATTGAAATGGCAGCAGTAAAGAAGGCTAAACCAGCAGCAAAGAAGGCTGTAGCAGAAAAAAAACCGGCCGCTAAAAAAGTAGTGGCAGCCAAGAAGGCCGCAGCAAAGCCAGCAGCCAAGAAGGCAGCAGCTAAGCCAGCAGCCAAGAAGGCAGCAGCTAAGCCAGCAGCCAAGAAGGCAGCAGCTAAGCCAGCAGCCAAGAAGGCAGCAGCTAAGCCAGCAGCCAAGAAGGCCGCAGCTAAGCCAGCAGCCAAGAAGGCCGCAGCAAAGCCAGTAGCCAAGAAGGCCGCAGCTAAGCCAGTAGCCAAGAAGGCCGCAGCTAAGCCAGTAGCCAAGAAGGCAGCAGCTAAGCCAGTAGCCAAGAAGGCCGCAGCAAAGCCAGTAGCCAAGAAGGCAGCAGCAAAGCCAGCAGCCAAGAAGGCAGCAGCTAAGCCAGTAGCCAAGAAGGCAGCAGCAAAGCCAGCAGCTAAGAAGGCCGCAGCAAAGCCAGCAGCCAAGAAGGCAGCAGCAAAGCCAGTAGCTAAAAAGGCAGCAGCAAAACCGGCAGCTAAAAAGGCCGCCGCAAAGCCGGCAGCAAAGCCAGCAGCACCAAAGGCAGCGGTAGCTAAGCCTGTAGTTGCAAAGCCTGTGGCCGCACCAGCAGCAACACTAGCACCATCAGCTCCGGCCCCTGTTCGTCCGGCTGCAACTTGGCCTTTCCCGACACCCGGCATCAGCAAGCCGAATTAATGTTGTGGAAGGTTGTGAGGCAGCCCCTATGAAAAGTGGGGGCTGATTCACGCTTCTAGTAGTTGCCGTTTTACATGCGGTTGCTATGTTTGCGCGGGCTGTTTAATGCTGTATAGCGTTATAGGGGCGGAGCTATTTTTGTCAAAAGCAATACCGGCTTCCGCGCCGACACGAGCTATTGTTGTGGCGTCTTCATATAGTGAATACGCGTGTTGCATTGCTCCAAGTGCAAATTCGTGGCCGGAGCCGATTGCCCAAAATTGGGTAAATTCAAAAACCTCGCGCATCGAATAAATTCCATAAATACCCGTCGGATTCGCGATGAGCGCTGTAATTTGACTGGACTCGTATGGGTCGTCTTCGTCTTCTTTCGGGTTCAGAAAGCATTCTTCCTTTAAAATCGGATGCAATTTGCGGAAGGTTTCAAAAATTGCAGCCTTGCTGCCGAGTTGTACATCGGGAGTTTTGGCAAGCAGGCTGGCAAGCACTAAATGATGTGCCGCGCTTCCACACACTCCGACATAACTATCGTTGATGGGTAAAATTTTATCGTGGGAGCAATCCTGTGCGGCGTGTAATCGTGTATTCCCAAACGTTGTTAAGGTGTCAGCAGCAATAGCGACAACCCCATTCTTTTTTACGGCGACAATAGTAGTCATGAAAATCCCTTATAAAACTTGGCTTGCGAGCGGTGATGTTATATAGCACATCATTGCCATACGTTGCCAATGCAGGCGGCTATTTTTCCGCGATTGCCGATCTGCCTTGGGCGGCGTGGCTAGATAGTGGCGGTAGAGGGCGTTATGACATTCTTGTTGCGCAGCCGGTGACAACGCTGGAGACCTGGGCTGATAGCACGAAAGTGGCTGAGGCTGGCGGTGAGCAAATATATTCCGACGATCCATTTGATCTGTTGCGGGAAAAGCTGAGTGATCAAGCAGGCAATAATTTTAATGTCCCATTTTGTGGCGGTGCACTGGGTTGTTGGGGGTACGATCTGGCGCGCCGTTGGATGACATTGCCGGAGCAAAATGGCGCGGAGCAAGGATCCCCTGATATGGCTGTCGGCATCTATGACTGGGCGCTGGTAATTGATCATCATCGGCAAGAGGCGAAATTGGTATCGCAACTACGCAATCCGGAAACGATTAAAAAATTGCCGGAAATTCTAGAAAGATTGCGGAATAAATCCAAAAAAATAAAAGCACATTTTTGCGTGACCGGAGAGGTAACCTCAAATTTTTCGCAGGCTGAATATGGCTCCGCCTTTGGGCGGATTCATGATTATCTGATTGCGGGTGACTGTTACCAGGTAAATCTGGCACAACGTTTTACGGCGTCAGCTTCCGGCTGTGCGTTCGATGCATATATGAGGTTGCGTGAAATATCCCCGGCTCCTTATTCGGCATATCTGAATTTTCCACAGAGTCAAATACTCTGCGCGTCTCCGGAGCGGTTTTTGCAGTTAAGCGGCAGCAGGGTGGAAACTAAACCGATTAAAGGGACGCGCAGACGAGCAACGGATGGCGAGCTAGATGCGCTACTGATAAAAGATTTGAAAGGAAATATCAAAGACCGGGCGGAAAATCTCATGATTGTTGATTTGCTGAGAAACGACCTGGGCAAGAATTGCGTAACGGGATCGGTCAAGGTGGAAAAAATGTTTGAAGTGGAGAGTTACTCCAATGTCCACCATCTTGTCAGCACAGTTACAGGAAGACTTATTCCGGGGGGTGATGCTTTATCACTGTTGAAAGATTGTTTTCCGGGGGGCTCAATTACCGGTGCCCCCAAACAACGGGCAATGGAAATTATTGCGGAGCTGGAGCCGCAGCGTCGCGGAATATATTGCGGATCAATCGGATATATTGGCTGGGATGGCCATATGGATACGAATATTGCGATTCGCACCCTAATTTATGAAAAGGGGAAAATTCACGGCTCAGCCGGTGGCGGGATCATCGCCGATTCAGTGATGGAGGCCGAATACGAGGAGACACAACATAAAGCTTCGGGGATGCTTCAAATGATGTCGGAATTCAGCAAGTCGCCGTAGATAAAGGCAGTGTTGAATTAATACGGATTCAATAACGTCTGTTATTGGCCGCAGTAACATGTTGTAAGAGTAAATCCTACGCAAGAATCGGTCATCGTCTGATTTGTCTGGAGACAAAGATATTCCAGAATTCAAACTGTCAAAATTGGCTTGTCGAAACACTTGGTTTGTGCGGAAACCTGAATAAAGTAAGACGCACAGAAGACGCCGCCATTGGTCGAAGTGTATATTCCCAGCATTGCCGTAGGAAATTGCGGTGGTGGGGCGGTAATTTAGCCTTAATTGGTTTTGATTAATAAATAGAAATGCCACAGAATTACACACGGCTGCCCGCATAGGGAGGTCGGCTGGTTGCTACGGTGTAGCGAATTCAACGTGCGCAGATTTTATGGAGTTTGAATTATGTTCGTAATTATTGGATACATCGTGGTGTGCGCCAGTGTTTTTGGTGGTTTTGCAATGGCAGGCGGACACTTGGCCGCGTTGCTTCAGCCTATTGAGCTACTGATGATTGGCGGTGCGGCACTGGGAGCCTTTTTTGTCGGTAACTCCGTCCCCGCAGTGAAGGCAACACTTAAAGCATTTCCTTTGGTTTTCAAAGGGTCGAAATACACCAAAGAAAGCTATATGGAATTGATGGCGCTGCTATATGAACTGTTGGGTAAAGTTCGTAAAGAGGGGCTGATGTCCATCGAGGGGGATGTGGAGCGTCCCGAAGAGAGTCCGATTTTTGCGAAATACCCCAAGATCGCTCACGATCACCACGTGGTCGAATTCATGACCGACTACCTGCGCATCATGGTGAGCGGGAATCTCAATGCGATGGAAATCGAAAACTTGATGGATGTGGAAATCGAGACGCACCATCACGAGGCACTGCTACCCGCGCATACCATAGCCAAGCTGGGCGACGGTATGCCCGCTTTTGGTATTGTTGCCGCAGTGATGGGGGTGGTGCACACCATGGAATCAGTCGGAATACCTCCGGCCGAGTTGGGTATGCTGATTGCTCACGCGCTGGTGGGGACATTCTTGGGTATTTTGCTGGCCTACGGATTCGTTGGCCCGCTGGGGAGTTTGCTGGAACAAAAAGCGGAAGAGTCCACGAAGATGTTCCAAACCATCAAGGTGACATTGCTGGCAAACCTTAATGGTTATGCGCCTGCAATGGCTGTGGAATTCGGACGCAAAGTGCTGGTTTCAACTGATCGTCCGAGCTTCCTTGAGTTGGAAGAGCACGTTAAGCAAAAGCGTTAATCACACCATGAATAATCTGGCATTGGAGTTTAAGCATGGCAAGTGAAGAAAAACGACCGATAGTTATCAAGCGTATCAAAAAAGTGGCGGGCGGCGCGCACGGCGGGGCGTGGAAAATTGCCTATGCCGACTTTGTTACCGCGATGATGGCATTCTTTTTGTTGATGTGGTTATTGGGGTCAACGGCCAAAGGCGATTTGAATGGTATCGCGGAATATTTTAAAACTCCGTTGAAGGTCGCGATGGCTGGTGGAGACGGTAGTGGCGATAGCTCCAGTATCATTAAAGGCGGCGGTACGGATCTGACCAGAAAAGAAGGCCAGGTAAAAAAATCCGATATGCCGATCGATAAAAAAGTGATCTCCCTCAAGGCGGCAACCGAAGAATTGCTGCGCATGGAAAAGGACAAAGAACTTTCCAAGCTAAAAGAATTGAAGATGAGCATTGAGAGCGCGATCAATAGTAATCTCAAGTTGCAACAGTTCAAAAGCCAGATACTGCTCGACATTACCAGCGAAGGTCTTCGCGTTCAGATTGTGGACGAGAAAAACAGACCGATGTTCAAGCTGGGCAGTGCCGAGTTGGAGCCATACACCAAAGAAATATTGCAAGAGATCGGCCGCACCATGAACCAAGTGCCGAACAAAGTCAGCCTGAGCGGACACACCGACGCAAAACCTTATGCGATGGATAGAAAAGGATTCAGCAACTGGGATCTTTCATCCGATCGTGCCAATGCCTCGCGTCGGGAGCTAATAGCGGGAGGGATGGATGAGGCCAAGGTAGTGCGTGTAGTGGGCCTGTCATCGGCAGTCCTGTTCGATAAAACAGATCCGTTTAATCCGATCAACCGCCGTATCAGCATTATTGTCTTGAATAAAAAGGCTGAGGAAGCGGCGCAACATGATGGCGGCGAAGTGCAAGTGGATGCGGAAAACGGGAATGTTCCAAAAGCGCTGGGTGTGGGCGATGCACCCGCCCCGGTAGCCATGCCTGAAGCGCATTAGCGAATCCAGGTAAAAGACTGAATTCAACCTAAAATACGGCGCTTATTACCGAATCAAAATAAGTAGAAGCGCCGTATAGTTCACGACATGGATACACAAGTGTGCTATCCGGATTGAAAAAATTAAAGAAAAGCCTTGAATTGTCGCTAACAAAAGCAAGCGGAAAGATTTTTTGAAAAACGAAAATGTAGGGGGTGAGCGTGAATAACTGGTGGAGCGCGTTGTCGCTAAAAAATAAATTACAGGTACCCATTCAGCTTATTCTGCTGGTGATATTGGTATTTGCCCAGCGTTTGGCATTTGACCAGTTTGAAAATCGCGTGTTGATTGAAGCAGAGGAAAAAGCCAAAGTCACCGCGGACGGTGTCATTAATGGCTTGAACATGCTGATGCTTAACGGGCTTATCAGCGATGTCGATCAGCGCAAGCTTTATGTGAAAAAAATGGGCTCCTCGGAAAAGGTGGAGGAGTTGCGGGTCATCCGTAACAAGCCTGTGCAAGACCAGTTTGGTCCCGGACTGCCCGAAGAGCAGGCAAATGACGAGATGGATAAATTGGCGCTGACAACGGGTAAAGAGCAAACCAAATTAAGCCACGAGGGCGGCAAAGATACGTTGCGAGTCATTGTGCCTTTTATAGCCAAAAAAGATTTTCGAGGCACCAATTGTTTGCAATGCCACATGGTTCCGGAAGGCACGGTTAACGGTGCAGCCAGCATTACGCTGGACTTGCAAGATGAATATGCACTAATGCAGCAGGCCAGCCTCTGGTTGTGGGGCGGTCAATTGCTGTTGCAAGTGATTCTGTTCTTTGTTGTGGGTTGGATCATTAGCCATGTGACTTATCCGACCAAAGAATTGCAGCAGACCATGCTGAAAATGCAAGCCGACGGCGATTTGACCAAGCGTGTACCAATACACAGCATGGATGAAATCGGACAGACGGGGATGGCATTCAATGCGCTGGCAAATAATTTCCAGACGATCGTCGGGCAAATGCACGGATATGCCGATCAAGTGGTTAGCTCAGCGCATGCTTTGGCTGCGGATACTGCCAATATCGTTTCCGGTTCTCAGCGTCAGAGCGAGGCGGCCAGCAACACTGCAAGTGCGGTGGAAGAAATAAGCGTCAGCATCGCCTCGGTAGCTGAAAATGCAAATCAGGTGGCATCACTCTCGACGGAAAGCATGGTGCGCGCCAATAAGGGACAGGCCAGCCTGACTGAAATGATGGGCGAGATATCTCAGGTGGAAAGTGCCGTACACATGATGGCCGATTCCGTCAGCGCTTTCGTGAAAAGTACGCAGACTATTACCAGCATGACGCAGCAAGTGCGTGATATTGCCGAGCAAACCAATCTGCTGGCGTTGAATGCCGCAATTGAAGCGGCCCGTGCCGGAGAGCAGGGGCGCGGCTTTGCGGTAGTGGCAGACGAGGTACGCAAACTGGCGGAGAAATCGGCACAGTCTGCCAGCCAGATCGACATTGTGACCAAAACGCTGGGTGACCAAAGTGAACAAGTCGAGCGCAATGTGCAGAGCGGTTTGCTGTCGTTGCAAAGCAGCCAGAAGCACATGCAGGAAGTTGCGGCGGTGTTGGTTCAGGCCAATGAGGCGGTGTCCAGTGTCAATGCGGGGGTAGACGATATTACCGCTTCCGTGAATGAACAAAAACGCACCAGTGAAGAAATTACCCGCAATGTCGAAAATATTGCAAGCATGGCGGAGGCTAACCACAGCTCGGTACAGGGGGCGGTGCGCGCTGTCGGCATGATGGAAAGCGTCGCTGAAGAGCTCAAAAAGAGCGTTGGACATTTCAAAGTTTAAGGGTTTGTGACCAGGACCGGGGATATGCGCGACTGTGCGTACTCCGGGGTAAGTGGGCTGTAATCCGAGAATCAGGGGAAGAAAATGAACGCATGGTGGCATGGACTCTCGTTGCGAAACAAACTGCAAATACCAATCCAGTTGGCTTTGCTGCTGGTATTGACCGTTGCCCAAACCTGGGTAATGAAACAGTTTGAAGCGAAAATGTTTCAGAATGCGGCGCAAAGCGCGCAAAGCAGTGCTCTGCAGTCGTTTCTGGCACTGAACGGCATGATGCTGAACGGCAGTATCAGTGATCCGCAAACGCGAGCTACCTTTTTGAAAAAACTATCCAGCCAAGACGGTGTGCTGGAATTTCATGCGGTACGCAGCAAAGCCATCAACGATGCATATGGTGCCGGTCTGCCGGAAGAAAATGTGAGCGATGCGCTGGATCAGGCGGCTATCAGCTCCGGCATCGTGCAGAAGCAAATTCAAGATGGCGATGTGCACAGCATGCGAGTGGTGGTGCCCATTCCGGCCAAGCAGAACTTTCACGGTACCAACTGTCTGCAGTGCCACGTGGTGCCGGATGGCACGGTAACCGGCGTATTCAGCCTGACGGTGAATCTCGAACAAGAAAAACAAGAGCTCACCCAGTTGAATGCCATGTTGTGGGGCGGGCAATTTGCATTGCAGGTGTTGCTGTTCTTTTTGATCGGGGCGCTGATCAAAAATGTCACCGAGCCCGCGTATCAGTTGGAGCAGACCATATTGCTCATCAAAAACAATGGTGATTTATCCAAGCGCGCACCGGTGGTCAGCGGTGACGAAATCGGCCGTATCTCGGGTGCGTTCAATGCACTGCTGGAAAACTTTCAGCAGATTGTGCGTCAGGTTCATGCCCATGCCGATGAAGTGAGTGCGGCTGCGGAGCAGCTTTCCGCGAATGCGCATCAGGTGGCCGATAACTCGCAGCACCAAAGCGATGCGGCAACCGCCACGGCAAGTGCGGTAGAAGAAATGAGCGTCAGTATTGCATCTGTGGCCGATGCCACGAATGAAGTGGCCAATCTTTCGCAGGAGAGTTTGACGCGCGCCAATAGCGGTCAGCAAAACTTGCAGCAAATGATGGGTGAAATAGACCGAGTGGAAAATGCCGTCAAACAAATGGCCGAATCGGTCGAGGCATTTGTAAAGAGTTCGCAAAGCATTACCAGCATGACCCAGCAAGTGCGCGACATTGCCGAGCAAACCAATCTGCTGGCATTGAATGCGGCGATCGAGGCGGCACGGGCGGGAGAGCAGGGGCGCGGATTTGCCGTGGTGGCGGACGAGGTGCGCAAATTGGCGGAAAAGTCCGCACAGTCTGCAACCGAAATTGATGTGGTGACCAAAACACTGGGTGAGCAGAGCGAGCATGTGGAGGCGAGTGTGCAAAGCGGACTGCAATCGCTGGTGACCAGCCAGGCTCACATTCAAAGCGTTGCCACCGTGCTGGCACAGGCGAACGAATCGGTAAACGGCGTCAATGCCGGGGTGGATAACATCACCACTTCGGTCAATGAACAGCGGAAAACCAGCACGGAAATTGCGCGCAATGTGGAAAACATCGCCAGCATGGCCGAGGGCAATAACGCCGCCGTACAGCGCACGGTGGATGCTGTGCACGACATGGAGCGGCTTGCCGCTGCACTGAAGGGCAGCGTAGGTCAGTTTAAGGTTTGAGTTGGGAAGAGCGGATCGTGCCGCGGCGGCTCCGTAATGAATAGGTAGCGAATGTGCCGTTATTTGGCAATTAGAAATGCGGATTGGTAATTTATAAAGTGGGTGTGGCTCGGTGCAGATTTTTCCCCTGAGTCGAACATCCTCCGTCTTTAAATGTGGTGCGGGAGAAGAAAATGTTAAGCAATATGACAATTAAGGTTCGGTTAATTTTGCTGGTGAGCGTGATCATGGTGATTGGCGCTGCGGTTGTGGTTTTCGCCTACCTCGGTTTTTCCAATCTGCAATCCGCTACTCAGGATATTGCCGAGCGGCGCATTCATTTGATTCGCTCAGCTAATCGGGTCATGTTTTATATGGCGGAGAACCGTGCCCAGGTGATGCTGGCATTGCAGCATGATCCGGCGGGAGCGGCAGCGAAATTGCATGATCACGCCATTACCAAACACTATGACCGCATCGCCGACAACAAGGCTAAGCTGGATGAACTGTTTGTTGAAATGGAAAAAGATACGCATAGTGTCGAGGGTAAAAAAGTCCTCAAAGAATTGGTTGATGCCCGCAATAGCTATGTTAACGAGGGGTTGTTGCCCAGCGTGCAGGCGCTCAAACAGGAAAAATTTGATGAGGCCGAGCACATGTTGTTAACCAAGCTCAATCCGTTGCTGGAAGAGTTGCTGGTAAAAGGCCGAGCTATGGCGGCGCATGAAGATGACTCTGCCAAACAGGCTTTGGCATCCGCCATGGCGAGTGCGCAGACCTCGGAAATGCTGCTGTTGGTGGGTATGTTGATTTCGGCTATCGTCGGCGGAGGGCTGGGCTATTCAATCATTACCGGTGTATCGCGCTCTACCGGTGATATGCGCGATGCGATGGCTCGCACCGCGTCGGATGGGGATTTGACCCGGCATGTGCCGGTGCATGGTTCGGATGAAGTGGCGCAATCGGCCATCGCCTATAACTCGTTGCTGGATAGTTTTCGGGATGTTATCAGCCATGTGCATAACAGTGCGGATAGCGTGATAGATACGGCGACCGAGCTTTCTACCACTTCTACCCAGATTACCCGCGGCTCGCAGGCGCAAAGCGAAGCGGCAGCGTCTACCGCAGCGGCAGCGTCTACCGCAGCGGCGGTGGAGGAAATGACTGTGAGTATTACCTCGGTGTCGGAAAATACCAACGAGGTGCGCAAGTTGTCCGAGCAAAGTCTGGAAAAAACACGTATCGGTAACCAGAGTACAGGGGAAATGATTAAGGATGTCAGCCAGATTGAAACCACAGTTAATCTGATTGCCAGCTCTGTGAATGAATTTATTACCAGTGCGCGCACTATTGCCAGCATGACGCAGCAAGTAAAAGATATTGCCGATCAGACGAATCTGCTGGCACTGAATGCCGCGATTGAAGCCGCCCGAGCCGGTGAGCAGGGGCGTGGATTTGCCGTGGTGGCGGATGAAGTACGAAAATTGGCGGAAAAGTCGGCTCAGTCGGCGGGCGAGATTGATCGAATCACCCAGTCACTGGAGCAGCAATCCTCCTCGGTAGAAAAATCGGTGCAAGACGGATTGCGTTCGCTGCAATCCACCCAGCAGCATGTTGATCAAGTGTCTGCCGTACTGGAGCAGGCGGGCATGGCAGTGGAGCAATCTACTTCGGGGGTAAACGACATTGCCGCCTCGGTTTCCGAGCAATCGTTGGCCAGCAACGAGATTGCTCGCCATGTTGAAAGCATCGCGCAAATGGCGGAAGAGAATCACGCGGCCATTGCGCAGTCGGAACACGGCATTGTGCAGTTGGGCGCGTTGGCCCGCGACTTGCAGGATGCGGTGGCAAAGTTCAAGGTTTAGATTCAGGGGTTCGGAGAGCAGTTTTAGTTCGAAGTTTTAAAATGAAGGTGCGGAGCGGTGATCGGGATTAATCTGAATCCTGAATTCTGAATCCTAAATCCTGAAAAAAGTGGAGGGCATGATGTCCGATTTGTTAAGAAATATTGATGCGCGCACCAAACTGGCGGGAACCAACAAGCTGGAAATTCTGATGTTTACGCTTGGGGTGGATAACCGCAGCGGTCGTCGCGAGACTTACGGCATTAACGTATTCAAGGTGCGCGAGGTAATGCGCGTGCCCGAGATTACCCAGTCACCCGGCATGCCCCCGGCTGTTGAAGGTATGGTGAGTTTGCGCGGTGCTTTGGTGCCGGTGATTGATCTCGCGAAATATGTCGGTGTGCAATGCGATGTGAAGCCCACCATCATGATCGTGACCGAATATAACGGACATACCCAGGGCTTTCTGGTTGAAGCGGTGGACACGATCCTGCGTCTGGACTGGTCGTCGATGCGCGTGCCTCCCGAAATGCTCAATTCACAAACCGGTGGTCTGGTGACGGCGGTTACCGAGCTGAAAGACAAGCGTCTGGTGATGATGATGGACGTGGAGAAAGTGCTGGCCGAGACGGGCCACTTCGGTGACGACGAACTGATCGCCAAGAGTGTGCAGCCGCTCAATATTGCCAACCGTACCGTGTTTTTTGCCGATGATTCTTCGGTTGCACGCAGACAAATCGAGAGAACGCTGGAAGCGATGCAGGTGAAATATATTTCCGCGGTGAACGGTAGTCGCGCGCTGGCCGAACTGAAAAAGATCGCGGACTATGCCGATGCATCGCATGTGCCGGTGAGCGACCTGATTCAGGTCATCCTGACCGACGTGGAAATGCCGGAAATGGACGGCTATATGCTGACGCGCAAAATCAAAGAGGACAAACGCTTCGCCAATATTCCGGTGTTGATGCACTCCTCACTTTCCAGCGATTCAAACCAGCAGTTGGGCAAGGCTGTCGGTGTGGATGAATACGTGCCGAAATTCGAGCCGCAAAAATTGGCGCAAACGCTTGCGCGCCTGCTTTCTTGATAGGAGCCGATCATGTCATTTGAAGAATTAATGCAAAATCAAAATCAGGGCGGCAGCATGTTCGACACGGTCGATGCCCGCACCAGTCTGGCCGGCTCCAACAAAATGGAAATTCTGTTGTTCTCGATCGGCTCCGACGAGGTGTTCGGGATCAACGTGTTCAAGGTGAAAGAAGTCACCCGCAATATCCGCATTACCAAAACGCCGAACATGCCGCACGGTGTCGACGGTATTGTGAGTTTGCGCGGCCATGTGATGCCGGTGCTCAATCTGGCCTCGTTTATGGGGCTGGGCAATCCCGAAGAGCAAAGCGTGATGATGGTGGCCGAATATAGCCGCCATGTGCTGGGGTTTCTGGTGCGTGATGTGGATCGCATTATCCGTGTCGATTGGGACAAGGTGCGCGCAGCCGAAGGTATGGTCAGCGGTAACTCTCATCTGATTACCGCGATTACCGAATTACCCAACGGCAGCCTCGTTTCTATCCTCGATGTCGAGCAAATTATGGCCAGCGCATTCGGTGAAGCAGTGGTCGGTCAGGTGGAAAGAATTGAAGGAGGCCATGAAAAGTCCGTCTTTTTCGTGGATGACTCTTCGGTTGCCCGTAAGAAAATAGCCGAACTGTTGGACAAGTTGGGTGTGAAGCACATCCAGGCGCACAACGGGCTGGAAGGGTGGACTCGCTTGAAGGGATTGGCCGACACGGCGCATAACGCGGGCATTGATTTGCACGAGCAGATCCAGGTCATCATGGTGGATGCGGAAATGCCGGAAATGGACGGTTATGTGCTGACCCAGCATATCAAGTCGGACAAGCGTTTCGACAACATACCGGTGGTGATGCACTCGTCGCTGTCGTCGGAAGCGAACCGCTCGATGGGTAAGCGCGTGGGGGTTGATTACTACGTGCCGAAGTTTGACGGAATCATGCTGGCCGAAACGATCCGGCCGTTGCTGTAAAGATTAACGTTGTAGGTCGGATTTTTAATCCGACATGCTGGGCTGAAGCCCGACCTACAAAAAGGAGAACATTGTGGCTGACCCTAATATGAAAATTCTGGTAGTGGATGACTTTTCCACGATGCGGCGAATCGTGCGCAATCTGCTCAAGGAATTGGGCTTTGCCAATGTGCACGAGGCCGAAGACGGTGTTGAGGCACTGAACAAATTACGCGCGGAGGGTAATTTTGAATTCGTGGTGTCGGACTGGAATATGCCGAACATGACGGGTATCGAGTTGCTGCGCACGATACGCGCCGACGCCGCGCTCAAACACCTGCCGGTGCTGATGGTGACAGCCGAAGCCAAGCGGGAGAACATTATCGAAGCGGCGCAGGCGGGAGCTTCCGGCTATGTGGTGAAGCCTTTTACGGCCGCCACGCTGGATGAGAAATTGAAAAAAGTATTTTCAACTATGCAAAAGTGAGTGATGCCATGACAAAAGCCAATAATGATTCCGATGATCTGGAAGCGCTGTTCGATAGCATCGTCTCCAGCAATAGCGAGAGCGTAGCGCCTGCCGCTGCTCCGGTTGTATCAAAAACTGCCGCATCCGGTGCGGCTCCCGTGGCGATTTCGGGGCTTCCCGCCGAAAAGGCAGAAGTCATCAATAAAATCGGTCATATGACCCGCGCGCTGCACGACAGTTTGCGCGAGCTGGGTTACGACAAGAACTTGGAGAAGGCCGCCAACGCCATTCCCGACGCGCGCGACCGTCTGAACTACATCGCAACCATGACACAACAGGCGGCGGAGCGGGTACTGAACGCGACCGATGCGGCGCAGCCGGTGGTGAACAAGATTGAAGGCGAAGCCAAGTATTTGTCCGGTGAATGGCAAAAGCTATTCGAGCAGAAGCTGGATGCGGAGCAGTTCAAGCAACTGGCAACGCGTACCCACGCTTATCTGGTCGAAGTGCCGAAGCAGACCAAAGCAACCAATGCCTATCTGACTGAGATCATGATGGCGCAAGATTTTCAGGATTTGACCGGACAGGTCATCAAGAAAATCACCGAGGTTACGCAGCAGATGGAGCAGCAGCTGGTCGCATTGCTGATCGAAAATGCGCCGCCGTCGGTGAAGATTGATGCCGGTCTGTTGAATGGCCCCGTCATCAACGCGCAGGGGCGCACCGATGTGGTGACGAACCAGAAGCAGGTGGACGATTTGCTGGAAAGTTTGGGATTTTAAAAAAGCAGGATTTAGGATTTAGGATTTGGGGGAGTATGCGGAACGGGGTTTTACTAACGCCCCAATCCTGATTCCTGAATCCTGATTTTAGCAACAGCGGTTTAAGCATCTCCCGCGAGGGCGCGGAATGTGAATCGCTAGAAATATTGGAGTTCTAAAATGAACGACTTCACGGGCATGGAAGAGTTGTTGCAGGATTTTCTCTTGGAAGCATCCGATTTGCTGGCCGATGTGGACAGCAAATTGATGGATCTTGAAAAATCCCCGAACGACAAAAATATTCTCAACGTCATCTTTCGCGGCTTTCACACCATCAAAGGCGGTGCGGGGTTTTTGAATGCGACCGAACTCGTGACGCTTTGTCACCTGACCGAGAATCTCTTCGACAAGTTGCGTAATGATGAATTGCAACTGAGTCCCGGTCTGCTGGATGTGATTCTGGCCGCCACCGGTGAAGTGCGTCTGATGTTCAACGATCTGGGCAAGAGCCAGCAGCCGCAACGCGCACCGCAGCCGATATTGGATGCGCTGGAAGCCGCTTTGAAGGGTAAGGAGGTGTCCTTGAATGGCGCGAAAGCCGCTCCCGCAGCAGCGCCTGCTCCCGTTCCGGCTGCAGCGCCGGTTTCTGCCGCATTGCAGGCTGCCGCGCAAAATGGCCCGGATTGGAATGCGCTGTATCAAACACTGGTAGGCGGTGCGCCTGCTTCTGCCGCGGCAGCGCCGGTAATCGCCGCCGCACCGGCTGCGGCTCCTGCGGTTGCAGTCAGCACAGGCGAAGTGATGATCGACGAAGAAAAGCTCAAGCAAAGCGCCTTTGGTCGCCGTGCGGAGGATGTGCCGGGACGCTCCGCGCCTTCCGCCAGCCGCCGCGAGGCAGAACCCGCGGCAAAGGACAACACGATACGCGTGGATACCGACCGCCTTGACCAAGTGTTGAATTTGTCCGGCGAAATCGGTCTGACCAAGAACCGTTTGACACATCTGCGCAGCGATATTTTGCAAGGCCGTTCCGATGCGGAAACGTTGAAGTCGCTGGACGAAGCCGTCAGCCAGCTCGATATGCTGGTGGTGAGTTTGCAAAACGCGGTGATGAATACCCGCATGCAGCCTATCGGCCGCCTGTTCAAGAAATATCCGCGTTTGGCGCGCGACTTGGCACGCCAATTGGGCAAAGATGTTGAGCTTGTGTTGTCGGGCGAAGAGACTGAAATCGACAAGACCATGATCGAGGACTTGAACGATCCGCTGGTGCACTTGGTGCGCAATGCGGTTGACCACGGCGTGGAAGGTCCGGAGCAGCGCTCGGCATCCGGCAAGCCGCTCAAGAGTACCGTGTATCTGGGCGCGCGTCAGGAAGGCGACCATATCCTGATTAGCATTTCCGATGACGGCAAGGGGATGCGCCCGGAAGTCATCCGCAGCAAGGCAATCGAAAAAGGATTGATTACCCCGGAGGCCGCCAGCGCTTTGGATGACAACGGCAGTTTGAATCTGATTTTCCTGCCCGGCTTCTCCACCAAGGATGAAATTTCCAGCGTGTCAGGTCGCGGTGTCGGCATGGATGTGGTGAAGACCAATATTTCCAAGCTGAACGGCTCGATTACGATCGAATCTGAGCCGGGCAAAGGTTCGACATTCACGATTTCGCTACCGCTGACATTGGCGATTTTGCCGGTGCTGCTGCTGCGCTTGAGCGACCAGCCGTTTGCGGTACCGCTGTCGATGGTGCGCGAAATTATGTCGGTTACGCCGGAAGAGCAACAATTGATTTCCGGTCGTCCAACCATGGTGGTGCGCGGTGAGGTGTTGCCGTTGAAATCGCTGGCGAATCTGATCGGCTGGGCCGATTCCGGCAAGTCGGAAGTTGGCGTGCTGATGCAAGTGGGTAATCAGAGCTTCATTCTTTCCGCCGACGGTTTTGCGGGGCACGACGATGTGGTCATTAAGTCGCTTGATACCTTTAGACCCAAGGGCGTCGCCGGAGTCACGATGTCGAGCGAGGGCGAAATTGTGCTCATTCTCGATATCAAAGAGTTGCTCGGGGATACCGGACACTAAGAGCCGAATTTGGCAGTCGGGATCCGGTGGGCTAATGGCGGAAACGGGTTTTACTGAATCCTTAAGCCTGATAACGCGAGGTAATTATGAAAAGCGAACAGCGACAAAAACATAACAATAAAGTGCTGGCAGTCTTGATTGTTTTGGCAGTCGTATCTATCGCGCTGCAATGGCTGTTGGCGGGGAGCGCTTCGGTCGCGGTGGAAATCATCTTGCATTTGGGGGTGATTGCAGTGATCTATATTTTTCTGTTGCGCGATGGTAAAACGGAAGATCAGCGCGAAATTATCGAGAAAATGTCGATGCCGCAACAAAGTGCGGTGGAAAGTATCCTGACACAAACGCACCCCCAGTTTGCCAATCACTTTGCCGGGGCCAATGCCGATTTGGGGCAAGTGCAAACACTGTTGAGTGATGCGATCGGCAAACTGCTGGAAAGTTTTGACGGTATGCAAAAGCTGATTCAAGCCCAGCGTACTGTCGCGCTCTCGATTGTGAGCGGGCACGAGGAAAAAGGGCAAAAATCCGCCGGGATGGAAGAGTTCATTACGGAAACTTCCGATACGCTAAGACAAATGGTCGGCAGCATTATCGAAAACAGCAAGATCGCCATGGAATTGGTCGAAAAGATGGATGCGGTACGCCATCAGGTTGACGGCATTCTGGATGTGTTGGGCGAGATCGACGGTATTTCCAAGCAGACCAATTTGCTGGCACTCAATGCCGCGATTGAAGCCGCGCGGGCAGGCGAGTCGGGACGCGGCTTTGCCGTGGTGGCGGACGAGGTGAGAAAACTTTCCGCTCGTTCGGAGCAATTCAGTCGCCAGATTCGCGGCAATGTGAATGATGTGCATGCTTCGATTACCGATGCGGAAAAATCGATCAGCAATATGGCTTCGCTGGATATGAATTTCGCGCTGGAATCCAAGAGCAAAATCGACCAGACGCTGGAACATGTCAAATCGATCAATCAGGACATGGTGCAGGTGATCGAGGAGCAGCATAATGTGTCGAGTGAAGTTGACCGAGTGGTGGGAGATCGGAAGAGCGTCGTGTAGGGAAAGAGTGTAGATCTCGGTGGTCGCCGTATCATTAAAAAAAAA
>FZPW01000017.1_pt1 | contig 22856 bp, 23 predicted proteins | sample 1534771 | NCBI WGS metagenome assembly FZPW01 (sample SAMEA104161894, study PRJEB21768) | metagenome | biome: subterrestrial habitat; feature: phreatic zone; material: underground water | place: France | collected 2016-06-01 | depth 60 m | reverse complement strand
TTTTTTTTTAATGATACGGCGACCACCGAGATCTACACTCTTTCCCTACACGACGCTCTTCCGATCTTGTCGAATGATGCGATGTTGACAGCACGTCGTGTCGCCAGCTTTCCAAGCGGACTCTATGCGGCCCCATCCTACTTGATTAGATATGGCGAACCAGCAGAACCGGATGATTTGCTGCGTCACCACGGGATACATTTGATGGGTCGCAATGGCAAACCGACAAGTTGGACATTGATCAGCGATAAAGAGAATCACTGGGAGGGCACATCACCAGGAAGAGTAACTGCGAATTCTCCAGATCTAATGATCAAACTTGCCTGCGCAGGAACGGGAATTGCCGCAGTTCCGAATTGTTTTGTGGTTTCTGCTGTGCGAGAAGGTAAACTGAGGCGTGTTTTACCTGAATGGCACTTGCCAGCTCCTACAGCTTGGGCTGTATTTCCGGACCGTCGCCTGATGCCCACTAAAACGAGGGTGTTCCTAGATATGCTTGAAACGGTAATGAGTGGCACCAAGCGATAGATTGGTGCAATCGTATCTCTGCGATTATTCCCAGACCAACCCGTTGCTGTCATTGATAGGACTTATTACTAAATCTCCTCCGTAGAAATGCTACAAATACTAATGTACCGTCAATACATGTTCAAGAATTAGTGCCTTGGATTCAGAGTACTTAACTTGCGTTTTTTACACGACATAAAGGATTTCGCTAATGTTAGACCACGTATTTATTTCTGTACTCGACATCAATCGTTCTATACGGTTTTACGAAACGGCTTTAGCTCCACTGGGAATCCACCATGTGATTGATTACGACGGTGCCGACGGTCCAAAGGGGCATCCTGATTTAAAAGGTTTCGGTTGCAATGGGCGAGTGTTTTTCTGGCTCCGAGGGGGAGTAGTAGATGCTCGTGCAGCACATGTGGGCTTCGTTGCGAATAGCACGGAAGAGGTTGATGCTTTTTACGAAGCTGCAATGAAAGCTGGAGCAATAGATAACGGTAAGCCAGCTGCGCGTCCATACTATGATCCTCGGTATTACGCCGCAAATGTTTTTGATCCTGATGGATACAGCCTTGAGGCTGTCTACAAGAGTTGGCAACACGCGTAGCCTTAATTTCATTCAGCTTGATGATTGCTTGGTTTCGGTGTCTGACTTGCGGGAAGGTTTCCTCGCTAATGGCCGGTGACTATTCAATACCGGACGATGGCACATCTGGATGCTAACGGCAGCAAAGGCCGAACTCCAGCCCTCCGCAGTAATCCGCTCGCCTCTAAACCCGCCTCAAAGATCACCCTTGCTCGCTGCCACCATCATGTCCTTCATCGCAGCCATCACGCGCTCGGCGCTTTGGCGGGTGTCGGCGGGCATGGCTTGAATCAGTTTGATGTCCATCATCATGGAGATGACCCAGCGCTTGCCGTCTTTGTCTTCCAGCAGCGCGATGCGGCAGGGCATGAAGGCGATCATTAGCGGGTCGGCGGTTAGCATTTTGTTGGCGGTAAGGCCGTCGCAGAAGTTGAATATCTCCATGCGTTTGGCGGGCTTGCCGGTGAGCGATTCGATTTCTTTGTAGAGCAGGTTGGCGCCGACAAACTTGAGGTTGTGCTGGTTGGCGCGCAGCTTGAGCGATTCGACGGCATCGTCGAAGCTGACGCTGTCTTGTATCTGGATGCGGGCGATCTGGAGTTTGACATTGGTGTAGCTGATTTCAGATTTGGGCTCGGCGGCAATAGCGGATTGCATGAGCGATGCCAGCAGTAGCGTGAAAATGATTTGGATTTTTTTCATGTTTGTTCCTTTCTATCGATCTAAACTTTCCACCGGGATTTTCGTAGGAGCCAGCTTGCTAGCGAAAGCCGCGCTGTGAATTACGCGGGGCATTCGCGGCTGAAGCCGCTCCAACATGAGATCAGACCATCCCCGGATTACCCGCCACGCCTTTGAGTTTCGGCACATTCGGCGCGCTCACTTTGACGACTTTTTCGCTGCGCAAATGGCGGGCGACCAAATCCCAGATCGGCTCGCCGCCTTTGTCGCGCGCGGCTTCCGAGACCGGAGCCCAGCCGGCCACTTTGTAAGTCTTGGCGGCATCCAGCGGTTTGCCGTTCAGGCGCATATCCTGAATGCGCTTGCCCATCGCGGCGTTTGGTTCGCAGGTGTATTCCAAGCCGCCCACGCGCACCATGTCGCCGCCCTGCTGGTAATAGGGGTCGGGGTTGAACAGGTTGTCGCACACGTCTTCAAGCACGTTTTTGATTTGCGCGCCGCTCATCTCGGTGAGCGTGGTAAACGGGTAGGTGATCGCGGTCTGGTTGAGCAGGTCTTCCATGGTGATGTCCGCGCCCGGCAGCAGCGAGGTGCCCCAGCGGAAGCCCGGCGAAAAAGCGATGGGTGCGTCTTTTTCTTTCATCAGCGCATCGAGTATCACTTGGTCGAAGCTGCCGTTAAAGTTGCCGCGACGGTAGAGCAGGCCGTCGGTGGTCGCTAACTTTTCGTCGAGTTTGCTTGCATAAGGCGCGCGGTGTTTTTGTATCAGCGCGCTCATGGCCGGGTCTGCCGCCAGCAGGTTGGCGAACACCGGCAGCAGTTTGTAGCGGAAGCCCGCGACCTTGCCGCCCTTCACTTCAAAATCCAGCACGCCGAGGAATTTGCCGTTCGATCCGGCATTGGTCACCAGCGTGATGCCGCCGCTGTTTTTTACCGGGATGGGCGCGGGGATGCCGTCGTGGGTGTGACCGCCGAGAATGGCATCCAGCCCGCTCACGCGCGAGGCCAGTTTGAGGTCGACATCCATGCCGTTGTGCGACAGCAGCACCACAACCTGCGCGCCTTTTTTGCGCGCTTCGTCGATGGTGAGCTGGAGGTTTTCTTCCTGTATGCCGTATGACCAGTCGGGCACGAAGTAGCGCGGGTTGGCGATGGTGCTGTAGGGAAAAGCTTGGCCGATGATCGCCACCGGAATTTTGTTGATCTCGCGGATGACGTAAGGCTTGAACACCGAGTCGCCGAAGTCGGTGGTCTTCACGTTCTGCGCGACCACATCCATCTTGCCCCGCAACGCGCCCTCCTCCGCATCCTTGATGCGCTGCGCGCCGTACATACATTCCCAGTGCAGCGTCATTACATCTACGCCGAGTTCGAGGCAGGCATCGATCATGTCCTGCCCGTTGCTCCACATCGCCTGCCCGCTGCCCTGCCAGGTATCGCCGCCGTCCAGCAGCAACGCGCCGGGACGCGAGGCGCGTATCTGTTTGACCAGCGTGGCGAGATGCGCGAAGCCGCCCACCTTGCCGTAGGTGCGCGCCGCTTCGAGGTAGTTGAGGCTGGTGTAAGCGTGCGCTTCCGGCGAACCCGGCTTGACGCCGAAATGTTTGAGCAACGCGTTGCCCACCAGATGCGGCGGCTGCCCGCCCATCGCGCCCACGCCCAAATTAATTTCTGGTTCGCGGAAATACATCGGGTTGAGTTGCGCGTGGCTGTCGGTGATATGCAGCAGGCTGACGTTGCCGTGGCGCGGCAAGTCGTACATGCGCGCGGCGTTGCTGGCGGCGTAGCTTTCGTTGTTGTACAGCAGGAAGCCGCCGGCAGAGGCGATAGCGAGCAATTGCAAAAACTCGCGACGGTTCATGTCCATGATGTTTCCTTTTTCGGAAGCAGCTAGATGTAGCGGGGAATCAGGCCCCCTGTAGGAGCGAGCTTGCTCCTACAGGAAAATGCTGCCAGCCATTATTTGTTGACCGGCGATTCCGGGTCGAGCAGCAGCGCCACCAAATCCTTGATCTGCGCTTCCGTCAAAATCCCCATGTGGCCGAAACGCGGCATGTTGGCGCAGGCGTTGCTGGCTTTGGCGTTGTAAATGCGGCCATAGGTATAACGCTGATTATCTTCGCCATAACCGCGTGTCTTGCCGAAATGAAGCAGGCTGGGGCCGATGGTGCCGTAGGCGATTTCCTTGGCGGACAGCTGGTGGCAGTTGTAGCAGTTACCACCCGCCGGATCTTCGGCCTTGTCGCTCCAGGTCATGCCGCGACCGCTCTGCGCGAGCTTTTCTCCAGCCTTCCAGTCGCCGAGAAATTTTCCATCGGCAGGCCACTTGATGCTGGCAGCCTGTTCGGCTTCAAGTTTGTGCTTCAACTTGGCTGGCACCTTATCGAGATATTTGCTGCAAGCCGCCTGCAATTCATCCTGATTCACGCGGGTGGCTTTGGCGATGCCCTTGTCGCGAAAATCGCGTTTGATGATCTCGGTTGTTTTGGCATCCAGCGAGTCGGCCTGTGCGGGCAAGATTGCCGCGATTGAAGATGCAGCAACCAGCATTCCCAAAATTTGTTTTGTATTCATGTTATCCCCCTTAGCGTTTCAGACCCGGCCCGGCATATTCGGCACCGTTTGCGTTGACGGCCAAAAACATCGTCAATGCCACCGTTGCTTCGGAAGCGAACTTGGGTTCGGGGAAACGTTGCTGGCGGAAACAGTCGTTCAAGCGCCACTGGAAGGAGCGGGTCAGCCCCTGCGATACGCGGTAGGCGGGCCAAGTGGTGTAGGCCGCCTGCACGTCTTTTTTATCGTCCCTCAGGTTGGGCAAATCCTGCATGCGGATGCGCGTGCCGCTCGCTGCATGGCAGGTGGAGCAGGCGAAGTCGTAAGGCCCGGCGCGGTAGCTGAATATGCGCTTGCCGATTTCGTAAGCTTCTTTTTCTTTGGGATGCTTGAGCGAGACGGCCATCTTGATGCCGTTGGATTGCCCCACCACGTAAGTCGCCAGCGATGAAATATCCGGCACTTTTTTCTCGGAGCTGAAAGGCTGCGCGGCAATTTCATCTTCCGACAATCCTTGCAGCGTGCTCATGCAGGTCAGCAGGCGCGATTCCAAGTCCTGCACTTTGTTGGTGTCCTTGAAGTAGCGCGGCAACTGGGCATACGCCCCCTTCACCACACCCTCACCTTTGCCCAGATCGCATTTTTCCAGCGTGGCCTGTTTGGGGCCTGCCGCTTTTTTCCACAGCTCTTCGCCGCGCATCTCGTCAAACTCCGCGGGATTGCCGTCGCTGATCATTTCGCGGTATGCCGCGATGCGGTCCGAGTCTGTCGTTTCGTTTTCCGCCGCCTGCGCCGCAGCGCTTGCCGCCAGCGCGCACAGCAGAATGATTTTGTTTGCCTTGCCGATATTCATCTTTACCTCCCGTGGAAAGACTGGCTCATAACAAGCCAGTTCAGATGCTTCAATCGTTACGCGGTGATGGCCGCTTCGTCGCTGCGGCTGTCGCCCTTGTTGTCCACCCAGCTCACCGAGACCTTTTCGCCCACCGCGCCGCCTTTGAAACGGAACAGCAGGTACGGATTCTTGGAGATGGATTGGCCGAACTGCGCTTCGAGCACCGTGCGCCCCTGATGCTGCGCTTTCACTTCGGTGATAAACCATGCTGGCACCAGCGTACCGTCCGCGTCTTTGCGCAGGCCGGTTTCCATTTCGTGCTGCATGAGAACTTTGACTTCGGTTACGCCGTCTTTAACCGCGGCGCGTATCTTCATTGGATTGCCCATGATCGTGTCCTTGTTCGAGTGGATGAGGTCTTAACCGCCGCAGCCGCCGGCGGTTACTTTGACTTCCTTCGCGGTGCGGTAAAACTTGCCGTCCGCTTTGACCAGCGCCACGACATTGCAGGTCTGTCCCATTTTGACGCGGGTTGTGACCATGCTCTCGGTTCCCGCCGGGAACACAAAATTGGCCGCCAGCACATTGGGATTTTTTTCCACCAGAATGGAAATCTGCTCAACATTGGGCAAGGTGCAAGCCACGGTCACCGGCACCACCGCGCCGTTCTCGGCGATCTCGGGCACTTTCAGTTGAATGAAAACCGCGCTGTTTTCAGGGGAGACAACGCCCATCGCAGTCAGGGCATCGTCCATGTTTTTGGAAGAAAAGGCGGCCTTGTTCCACTCCGCCAGCGCCTCTTCCGGCCGCAACAGACCAAGCGCGCCGAACAGTGCCAGCAGACCGACACCGCCACCCGCCTTGAGCGCCTTGCGGCGTTCCAGATTAATTTCCGTACTCATCAAACTCTCCTTTTCTGGTTTGAAATCATGTAATTTTATCGCCACAAAACAACACGCCAGACGTGACTCTGCATTTGCCGGAAGTTTATCAGGCAAATGCAGAGTTGTTGAAAGGCCTAATTAGAATGCGTAGCGCAACGACAGGGAGTAGGACTGTTGCGAGTGTGTCGTGGTGTTTGAAGCAACACCGAAAGCAGAAGCGGGAACACTTACCGTCTCTTTTGGCGTCATCACCGCGGCCCCTTCAACTGCGAAAGACTTCGAGATGTTGTATCCACCGCCAAAGGTGTAAGAATTCGTCACGACTGCGGGGAAAAACATATTGTTGAACAAGTTAATTGCAGCACCTTTTGATGTTGTTCCATCAGCGGCGCCAATCGGATTATTGGCATTGTTGTAACCCAAACCCAACCAGTAACTGTCAGCCGCATATTTTGCGCCGACAGCAACGATCGTTTGATCTTTCCAGTTAAAGTCCTTGTAACCAGCAGCGCTGCCCCACTGGATCAATTTGTAATCAACCGTCAATGTAAGGCTGTCTGCCACGGCATAGGCAACTCCGGCTTTCATTTCCGCAGGTTGATTCAAGTCATCCCCGAAAGTTTGACCGAAGCCAGTACCCGCCGCAGAGATTTGCTTGCCGTATTTTGCGGCGATTTCCGACTGGTAGGAGGCTGCCAGCGTCAACGCGGACAAGTTGTAATAACCACCCAAGCTGTAGCCGTAGCCGCTGCTGGAATCGGAACTTTCGCCGGCATTTACAGCTGCACCGTTGTTATAGGAAAGCATCAGAGAGCCGGACTGGAAAATAGGCGACAAACCCACGCCAAAATCTTTGCTGTTATAAGCCAGTGTCGGCACCACGCGCAAAATGCTCAGTGCAGATTTTGCTTTAATATGAGTCGCTGCTGCGCTGCTATAGTCAACGCCCATGCCGGCAATGCCTGCCACCGCAACGCCGTAACTCAAACTGTCGTTAATGCGACTGGAATAGGACACATCGGGAATATAGCTGGTATTGGCCTTGCTGCTTGAGTCAACTCCGCCCATACCGTTGTTCGTAACTGTTGGTGTAAAAGATACAACACCGCCAGTAATTTCAGAACCTTTGGATTTGCCCAGCATCGCCGGGTTCGCCCATGTGCTTTCTGCACCGATAAAATTTGCCACGCCCGTACCGCCCAGTGCGGTGCTTTGCGAACCTACCGCCATCATTTCGTCGCCGTTGGTGGCGTACACCAATGGCGAAGCTGCCATACCTACCGCAAACATTGAAGCAACCAGTTTCTTGACCTTCATGCAATTCTCCCTGAGTGATTATTGTGTGGTGAAACAGTTACAAGTGCTGCTACTGCAAAATCGAAATAATTTGTGATTCGCACCGGACAGTCCCGTCCCCCAATCAGGGGACGGGGGGACGGTGCTGAATTACACGAACAGGCAGATGTCGGTATCTCCCGCAAAACCCATGAACGTCGTTGCGCCGCCGTATTCGACGTTGTCGATAAATTCGCTCTTGTCGAATTCGAACAGGTCAACCGTCATCTGGCAGGCAACAAATTTCACTTCCGCCTCCAGACACAGTTCGCGCAATTCTTCCAGCGAGGCCACGCCGTGCTTCTTGAGCTTTTGCTTCATCATCATGGTCGCCATGCTTTCCATGCCGGGCAGCATCTGCACCATCACCGGCATGGGGATAGGCATCGGCATCGCCGGGTTGGCCAGCGGGCTGATCATCACATCGGACAGATCCTTGCGCAGCAATTGCAGACCGTAGAACGTGAAGAATATCTGCACCTCATAGCCCAGTGCGGCAGCAGTGGAGGCCAGAATGAACGGCGGGTAAGCCATATCCAGCGTGCCTTTGGTGGCGATGATCGCCATTTTCTTGCTCATGTATTTCCCCTTGAAAAGTGAAGGATAGAAAAATTATTTTTTCTTCATGAAGAAAATGTATTTGCCGCCTTCTTCAGTGGAGGAAACCAGTGTATTTCCGGTTTGATCGGCAAAAGCCTGCATATCCTTCACCGCGCCGCAGTCGGTAGCAATGACCTTGAGCACCTGGCCGCTTGCCATGTCCGTCAAAGACTTTTTGGTTTTAATGATAGGGAGCGGGCAGTTCAAACCGCTGGCATCAAACTCTTTATCAAAATTCATTTCTTATCTCCTACGATTGGTAAATTTCTGTGAAAAAAAACGGCGACACTGATTATGATTCAGGCGCGTAATTAAGAACGTACACCCGATTAGCGTCCATACCCTTGACGGGTAAAACGCATAGCCCGTTGGGGTTATCTGTACTGGCGAGATGAGCTGAGGCGGGATTAAAGCTGCAAGAAAACGGACGCGCCGACATCCTCGTCGGCGCTGCCATATTAGGCGGGTACCACCAGCGTGGGCACATCCATATTGCCCGCGATGTTGTTCATGATGCTGTGACTGCCGAACGGCATGATGTGATAGCGCTGCCGACCGATTACCACCAGATCGGCACCCGATTCTTTCACCGCGGCAACGGTTTGTTCCAGCAGCTTGCCCACCCGCACTTCGCCCTTCACTTTATCGGATGAAGACGAGGCCAGCGCGACGTTCATGGTATTGAGGCTCTTGGTCTTGGATAGCGTTTCGGGATCGGAATCCGTTGCCACGCTCAGCACCGTGAGCGGTATGTCGCAGATGCCGGCAATCGTTCCCGCGGTTTTGGCGATGACCGGTGCCGCTGGCGTGTCACCCACGGCGGCGAGCACGCGCTTGCTCCAGAACTCTGCCGCGCGCGGCACCAGCAACACGCTGCACGTGGTGTCGCGGATCACTTTGCTGACCATCTCGCCCACCAGCATGCGCGCCATAAAACTGGGTTTGCCGCGACGGCGAATGACGATCAGATCGGTTTTAGATTCGACGGCTTCCGCCACGATATTCGAGTGGATCGCATCGCCGCGCCGCACCTGCACATCAAGCTGAATGCCCAATGCTTCCGCTTGTTTGCGCAGGTCGGCAATTTTATTGCCCGCCTCCTGCTCGGCACGCAAAGCCATTTCCGGCATCTCGGCTTCATACTCCGGATTACTCAGCAGCGGCACCACCACGCGCAACGGTACGCCGCAACGTTTGGCCATGGCGAAGGCGAGACGCTCCGCGCCCGTATCGAATTCGGTATGTTCGGTGGCCAGCAAAATACGGCTGAAGGGATAATTCATGGATGCTCCTTAATGTCCGACCGTCAGAATACCGGAGGCTGCCAACAGTTGCACCAGCATAGCAACGATACATAGCACCACGAATACCCAATCTTTGCGTTTCGCGTAAATCGGCATCACCGCCAGCAGACAAAGTACCGAGCAACCGGACAGCCAGGCGATACCCAGCAGCCCGGCAAAGTCGCCCTGCCCGATCATGGACAGCCAATGCCAGCCTGTCGGGGCACCGGTTTGTTGCAAGTATTCATGCGTGGACAAATTCCATACATTGGGCATTTGATCGAGCGGAATACGCGCGGGTATCCAGCCCATCACATAGGCCAGAAAAGTTACCACCAGTATTGCCAGACCGGAACGCGCGCCCCAGCTTAACCAGGTAGCGTAACGCTGCTGTTCCGTTGAAATAAACAACTCTTCTTTCATACCCAAATCCCCAATCCTTTCAACAGCGCGCGCAAGCCCGCGAACAGCAGCAGCGTGATGACCATCTTGCGCACCACCGAGGCTTTCAGTACGTGCAGCAAACGTGCGCCGATAAGCGCCCCCAGCATCATGCCGATCACCGACGGCACGGCGATAATCGCCAGCACCGCACCTTTGTTGAGATAAATCCAAGCCGCCGAAGAATCGACCAGCGTGAGAATAAAGCTCGATGTTCCGGCGGAAACTTTGAGCGGTGCGCCCATCAGCAAATTCAGCACCGGCACATTCGCCCAGCCAGCGCCCATACCGAACAATCCGGCGAGGAAGCCGATACCAACGAACAGCGCCAGCCCCAGCGGGGTGCGGTGAACTTGCCAGTTGATTTTCTGGTTGCGCGCTGCATCGTGAAAGATGCCGTTCATGGACAGTGCACTGGATAAACGATCAGGTTCGGCAACTTCCGGGAACTCGGATTTTTTCGCCAATGCCATCAGGATGACGATACCGAGAATGGTCAACCCCAATGCGATTTGCACCACCTTGGCCGGAATCGCGAGGCCGATCATCGCGCCCGCAATCGAGCTGGCCGAAGCCAGCACCGCCAATGGCAAAGCCAAACGCAAGTTGGCTAAACCGCCGCGCAACAGCGAAGGCCCCGCCGCCAACGCACTCGCCAGCGCCACCAGCAAGCCTGCGCCGCGCACAAAGTCCAGATGGAACGGGAAGAAGCCGCCGACGATAGGCACGAACAGCACGCCGCCGCCCACACCGGATGGCACTGCGACAATGCCGAGGAAGAAGCAGGTGATGAACAGCGCCAGCGCCCAGCCCCACCACGGCATGGTGCTGGCGGCGGGCAAGCTTTCCGCCGCGTAGGCTCCGGCGGTGAACAGCGACAAGGAGAGCAGCAGCAATAAGGCGTTGGCTTTAAGCAATCCGCCTACATCCCTGAAACGGGAAGCGACATCGTTCAACATCAGGATTTACCTTGGTAGTAGAGGTTTTGCGGATGCTGCGCTTCCGCGAAGAAATACCAGCGCTCGGCCAGCAAACCGAGGTATTGCACAACAAAGGCCAGCACAGGCAGCGTCAGCACCAGTGCCAGCGGCAACACGAACACACCGAGCACCAGCGTCACCAACGTACCGCGCACGAACTCGGGGCTCTTGCCGTGAAAAAATTCGCGCGTGTTGTACGAGCCGCCCATGGAACCCTGCGACTTTTGCACGATGCGCGGATGGCGTATGCCGATAGCGGTTTGCAGCGTACTGGTCGGGCGCAGGGTCGCGTTGCGCCACAGCGATGCCGAACGTGTAATCACGCCCAGCACGGTGAGCGCAAAAGCGGCCTGCGCCAAGGCGACGGTCAACTCCGGTGCGGCGAAGCTGGCGTAAGCGGCAGCCAGTGTTGTACCCGATGCACAGCCCAGCACGATGAAGTTCACGATAGTCAGCGGATGCGCCCATTCCTTCAGCACTTTGATCGCGCCGTAGATCATGCCGGTGCAGACGAACAGCACGATGGCAAGCACCACAGCGACCGTGCCAATGGCCAGCGTGTGACCGAGATTCAGCCAGTGCGCCACGCCGTAGGCGAACGCTGCGCCCATAAACGCAGGCAACGCAATGCCTTCACGTGCCAACCATGAAGTACGCCACATCGTCATTGCGCGCCAGGCGCGCTCGGGATGCCCCAAGTGGAACACCGAGGCGATGCCGCCGAGGCTGCTGAAGATCAGCACCAGCACGGTGCCGATAACAAAGAAATTGCTGGTCAGCGAAGAACCCGCCAGCAGCTCGCAGAAGAACAGGGTAATGAACAAGCCCTGTCCTGCGCCGATCAGCGTGGTCAAAAATAGTACGGAAAATGCAGGACGCATAAAGTTCAGCCTTAGTTAAGTTCTTCTGTTGTGGGCGGCAGGTTTTTATCGAACGGCGCACCGTCGATCTTGTGCGGATTGTCGGCGCGATACAGCTCATCGCTGCGCACCGTCACCGTGGTCTTGCGGCGCGGCAGATAATGGTTGGACGGTTTGGTGTTGGCCTCCGGCATCAGCGTGTAACCGCCGCGCTCGCGAATGGCGACCGACACTTCCGAGTCCGGGTCATGCACATCGCCGAACAAACGTGCGCCCGGCGGGCAAGCCAACACGCAGGAAGGTTTGCGTCTATCTTCCGGCAGGCTCATGTCGTAGATGCGATCCACACACAGCGTACATTTGGTCATCACCTTGCGCTCTTCGTCGAACTCGCGCACGCCGTAGGGGCAAGCCCAAGAGCAGTATTTGCAGCCGATGCACTTGTCGTAATCGACCAGCACAATGCCGTCTTCCTTGCGCTTGTACGATGCACCCGTCGGGCACACCGGCACGCAGGCCGGGTCTTCGCAATGCAGACAGGACTTGGGGAAGTGCAGTGTTTCGGTTTGCGGGAATTCGCCTACCTCAAAAGTCTGCACGCGATTGAAGAACGTACCGTTCGGGTTGTTTTCGTAAGGGTTGCAGTCGGTCAGCGAACCCGCCGCCCCCGAGGTGTTCCATTGTTTGCAGTTGGTCACGCAGGCGTGGCAACCCACACACACATTCAGATCGATAACGAGAGCTAGTTGAGTCATTTCTTCTTTCCTTTACCGGCAAACCACGCCTGCCAGCCCATCTTTCTTTCTGTCATACCCGGCACCGGCTTCATCGTCTCGAACTGCGGGAAGCTCTCCTCCGCCTCGCCCGCTTCTGCCGGATAGATGCGCACGCGCACGTCGTACCAGGCGGCTTGTCCGGTGATCGGGTCGGAGTTGGAGAATCGTTTGCCGTCCGCATTGGCGCGCAGTTCTTCCGAGATCAGGTGATTGAGCAGGAAGCCTTGTTTCGATTCGTTTGCATCGCCGGTCAGGTTCCATGCGCCGGACGATTTGCCGATGGCATTCCATGTCCATACCGTGCCGGGCTCGACCGATTCCGAGTACTGGCACAGGCAGCGCACTTTGCCCCACTGCGATTCCACCCACATCCAGCCGCCATCGGCGATACCTGCCGCTTCAGCGGTGCGCGTGTTGACGTACAGATAGTTATAAGTGTGTATCTGGCGCAGCCAAGCGTTTTGCGAATCCCACGAGTGGTACATCGCCATCGGGCGCTGGGTCAGCGCGTTGAGCGGATATTTCTTCAGGTCGCTCTGTGCATCTTCGAGCGGCGCATGCCAGAACGGCAGCGGGTCGAAATAAGTGGCAACGCGTTCGCGCAATTCATCCGGCGGCTGCTTGCCGGGACGCTTGCCTTCGGCGGCAAGGCGGAAGCCCTGTAGCAACTCGGAGTAGATGTGAATGATGATCGGGTCGTTGTCGCGGCGCATGCCGGACTGTTGCGCCCATTCCATGTAGCCCTTGTTCCAGTTGCGCATGTACTGGCTAGACGGCGGCAGGTGGTACTGGAAGAAGCAACCGTTCTTCTCATACATTTCCCACTGCTTCGGATTTGGTTCGCCGCGCATGGCTTTTTCGCCATCCTTGCCGCGCCAGCCGGTGAGGAAGCCGATGCCGGAACCCGGCGCGGTTTCGTAGTTGACCACGAAGTCGGGATAGCTCTTGAACTTGCGACCACCTTCGGCTGAAGTAAATGCGGGCAGCTTGAGTCGTCCGGCCAATTCAACCAGCACCTCTTGGAATGGCTTGCATTCGCCAGTCGGTTCCAGAATCGGCACGCGTACCGCATCTACCGGGCCGTCGAATTCCGAGATCGGGCGGTCGAGCATGGACATGCAGTCGTGGCGTTCGAGATAAGTCGTGTCAGGCAAAATCAGATCGGCGAACGCGGTGGTCTCGGACTGGAACGCATCGCACACCACGATGAACGGAATCTTGTAGCCGCCGTCCGCGTTTTTGTCGGTGAGCATGTTGCGCACTTCGGAGGTGTTCATGCTGGAGTTCCACGCCATGTTGGCCATGAACAGCAGCAGCGTGTCGATGGAGTACGGGTCGCCGCGCCATGCGTTGGTGATGGCGTTGTGCATCAGGCCGTGCGCGGACAGCGGATGCTCCCACGAGAAACCTTTATCGAGACGCACCGGTTGGCCGTTGGTATCCACGAACAAATCGTCCGGCGTTTCCGGCCAGCCCAGCGGCGCACCGCCCAATGGGGTATTGGGTTGCACGGCCTCGGGACCTTTGGATGGACGCGCGTTGGGCGGAATCGCGCGCGGGTACGGTGCTTTGTGGCGGAAGCCGCCGGGACGGTCAATAGTGCCCAGCAGCGACATCAAAATCGCCAGCGAGCGGATGGTCTGGAAGCCGTTGGAGTGCGCCGCCAAGCCGCGCATGGCGTGGAAGGCGACCGGATTGCCGGTGACGGTCTCGTGCTCTTCGCCCCACCAGTCCGTCCACGGTATCGGCAGTTCGATTTTCTGGTCGCGCGCGGTGACACCCATCTCGTGCGCGATGCGCTTGATGGTGTCGGCGGAAATGCCGGTGATGTCTGCTGCCCATTCGGGCGTACAGTCGGCCACGCGCTCTTTCAGCAACTGGAAGGCAGGCTTGGCGGTCGTGCCGTCGGGCATGGTGAAGGTGCCGTACAGCGCGGGGTCTGCCCCCTTGGTGTGATCGTCCACCGGCTTATTGCTCAGGCGGTCCCACCAGTAGAAATTGTGCGGGCGCAGCGGGTTGATCTTGTCGCCTTCGGGGTTGCGCACGAACATGCCGAACTCTTTGCTACCCTCGTCCTGATTCACCAGTTGGCCGGAGTTGGTGTAGCGCGCGAGGAAGTCGCGGTCGTACAAACCGAGTGCGATGATCTCGCGGATGATGGCGAGAATCAGCGCGCCGTCGGTGCCGGGCTTGATCGGAATCCACTCGTCGGCGATGGCGGCATAGCCGCTGCGCACCGGGTTGATGGCGACGAAGCGACCACCGTTGCGCTTGAAGTCGCCGATGGCGCTCTTCAGCGGATTGGAGTGGTGGTCTTCCGCCGTACCGATCATGTAGAACACTTTGGCGCGTTCCAGATCGGGGCCGCCGAATTCCCAGAACGAACCGCCGATGGTGTAGATCATGCCCGCCGCCATGTTCACCGAGCAGAAGCCGCCGTGCGCCGCGTAGTTGGGCGTGCCGAACTGGCGCGCGAACAAACCGGTGAGCGCCTGCATCTGGTCGCGTCCGGTGAACAGCGCGAATTTTTTCGGGTCGGTGGCACGCAGGTGCGACAGGCGTTTTTCGAGGATGTCGAAGGTCTCGTCCCAGCTGATTTCCTCGAACTCGTTCGCGCCGCGCTCGGTGCCGGGCTTGCGGCGCAAAGGCTTGGTCAGCCGCGCGGGAGAGTATTGCTTCATGATGCCCGAGCCGCCCTTGGCGCAAATCACGCCCTTGTTCAGCGGATGATCTTGATTGCCCTCGATGTAGCGCACTTCGCCGTCGCGCAGATGCACTTTGATGCCGCAGCGGCAGGCGCACATATAGCAGGTGGTGGTTTTAACTTCTGTCTTCGCGTCGGGTGTCGGCGAAGAGATCGGGTCGTGTATAGGTGACATATTGTTTTCTTGGATGAGTTCACGTCGCATCGACCAGCCACGAACACCGTGCCCCCGAACGAACTACTGCGACCCTTGCTATTAGGCGCAATTGCCCCGCTCTGCGTCTATACCCACATCGGGTGGGGACGGGTATAACCCTGATGGGGGAGAAGCCCCGATTTGACGTTTAGTTAATTGATATTTTGAGAAATCCGGCTTAGTCTGCAAGCCGTTTTCAAACCCGCCGCGAAGTTGATGCAAAACGAAACGACTCCTCATCCCGATACAAACCACAGCGGATTTTCCTGGGTACGCGAACCCGACTTCACGCCGCCCGGCGAAAACGGCGGCATCGATGAATGTCTGTTGCACGAATTTGCCACCCCGCGTGTCGGCGAACTCAGAACACTGCTGGAAAGCTTTCTGGAAAGTATTATCGCGACAGTGGATGCGACCGCCGGCGTCGTGCGCCTGCTCACGCCGGACGGCTGCACGCTGGAAATCATCAGCTCCGCCGGTCTCTCCGCCGAACTGCAAGACGAGGCGGAAAACATCAACGGGCTGGATTGCGAGGTCAACGACATCGCCACTCTCGGCCACATTACTCACTCGTCCGACATCAGTAGCTGCGACTCGCGCCAAAATTGCCGCTATGCCAGCTGTCGCTTCCAGTCGCTGATCGCTGTCCCGCTCGCGCCCAATGCTTCCGGCGCGCCGCTGGGCATGCTGACCGTCTTCTTCGATGTGCCGCATGAAGAGGCCGACAGCTACACGCCGCTGCTGGAGACCTTTGCCGAAATGATGAGCGCAGCCATCGAACACACCCGCGTCAACCGCGAAGCACGCCGCAGCGAACGGCTGGCGGCACGCCAAGCCATCGCCAACGAAATCCACGACTCGCTGGCGCAGACGCTGACCTATGCACGCATGCGCGTCAGCGTGCTGCGTGAGGCAATACGCAACAACAATGAAGAAATGGCGGCTAAATATGCGCGCGACGTGGATGAGGCGCTGGAAATCGGCCAGAAAAGCGCGCGCGAACTCATCGCCGATTTCCGCTGTGAAATGAACACGGGCGGCTTGTTCGCTTCACTGGACGACCTTACCGCCGAGTTCCGCGAACGCCATAACATCGTGCTCGAATACCACAACCGTCTGGTCGATCTCGATCTGCCACTGGAACATGAGATTCAGGTGTATTACATCGTGCGCGAGGCACTGACCAACATCGGCCGCCATTCCGGCGCGTCGCATGCGCGCCTGTTTGTCGATGCCAGTTGCGGCTATTACGTGTTCACTATCGAGGACAACGGCAGCGGCGCGCGCACCTTTACCCCGGTGGAAGGACACTACGGTGTAATGATTATGCGCGAACGCGCTCACCGCATCGGCGGTGAAATTAAGGTTAAAACCGCCGCCGGACTCGGGACGCAGGTACAATTATTTTTTCCCGAACCCTCGTTGGACTGGAGAGCATCAAATGAGTGACAAATTGAAAGTCGTGCTGGTGGATGACCAGAGCCTGTGCCGGCGCGGCTTGAGCGAACTGCTGGCGAACTGCTACGACTTCACCGTACTGGGCGCGACAGGCGACATCAAAGAGTTGCGCACACTGCTGGACAAAAAACCCGACCTGCTCATCGTCGACCTGCGCATGAAGCCGCTGGACGGCATCTCGCTGATCCAACAATTGCGGGGCGAAGGCTATACCACACCCGCCGTGATGCTGACCATGAGCGACTCGGAGGCCGACCTTACCAACGCTATACGCGCCGGGGTGCGCGGCTACCTGCTCAAGGATATGGCGCCGGACGATGTGGTCGACGCAATCCGCCGCGTGGCAGCGGGCGAGCTGGTGGTCGCCCCCACCATGACCATGAAAATGATCGACATGCTGCGCGGCGAACCGCTGGGACAAGAACCGAAAAATTCGCTCAAGCTGCTCACCGAACGCGAGCGCGAAATTCTGCAACTGCTTTCGCGCGGCGAAAGCAACAAAGCCATCGCGCAAACCCTCAACATCAGCTACGACACGGTCAAACAGCACGTGCGCCACATCCTCAACAAACTCAACCTGTCGTCGCGCGTCAAAGCGGCTGTTCTGTTCACCAACGAACAGAACGCGCAGAGCAAGGATGATTTGCCGAGTTGTTAATCTAAGCAGGACGAACCGGAACTAGGGCTCGCGCCAACACTCGCGTGCTTAACCCGGCGTTGCCGTATGCAGCAACGCCAGCGACAGCGCCGGCCAGTAGGTAATAATTAGCACGGCCAACAACAGGATCGCCACGAACGGCAACACCGAGCGGAATATCTCCATCATCGGGCGGTCGAAGCGATAACCGGCGATGAACAAATTCATACCCATCGGCGGCATCAGGTAGGCAATTTCCATGTTGGCGAGAAAGATGATACCGAGGTGTACCGGATGAATGCCGTAGCCCACCGCAATTGGCAGAATCAGCGGCACCATGATGACCAGCGCCGAGAAAATATCCAGCATCATGCCTAGCGCGAGCAGGAACACGTTCAGCAACAATAGGAAGCTGTAGGGATTGTCCACATTGCTGCGGATAAAATTAAACAGTTTGCTGGGGATTTCGGCGTCGAGCATGTAATTGGTCGAAGCCAGCGACATGCCCAGCACGATCAAAATCGCGCCGACCAACACCATCGACTCGCGCATGATTTTGGGCAAGTTGGTGAAGGTGATTTCGCGCTTGATGAGCACTTCGACGAAGAACACATAAATCGCGGTGACCGCCGCGGCTTCGGAGACGGCGAAGAAGCCGCTGTAGATGCCGCCCAGCACGATGAAAGGCAGCGGCAATTCCCAAGCCGCATCGCGCAGTGCGCTCAACGCTTCGCGCCCGGAGAAAGGTGTCTTCGGCGTATAGACACCGCGCTTTTGCCACAGCCCCAACAACGACAACAGCACGATAATCAGCAGCCCCGGCAAGATACCCGCGAGGAACAAATCGCTGATCGCGACGGGCTGGCCGATATTGAGTTGCTGCGCCACCACACCGTAGAGGATGAGCGGCAGCGAAGGCGCGAACAGCAAACCGATACTGCCCGAGGTGGTGACCAGCCCGAGGCTGTAGCGTTCGGGGTAGCCCGCTTCTTTCAACGCGGGATAGAGCAAGCCGCCGAGCGCCACGATGGTGACACCGGACGCGCCGGTGAAGGCGGTAAACATCGCGCAGATGACCAGCGCGACCGCTGCCAGCCCACCCGGCATCCATCCGAAAAACACGTTGGTGATGCGCACCAACCGATGCGGTGCCTGCGATTCGGCCAGCAGGTAACCGGCAAAGGTGAACAGCGGAATCGCCAGCAGCACCGGCATTTCCGCGAGGCGGTAGATTTCGATGATGACGACCGTCAAATCAACATCGGCGTTAAAGAAACTGAGCATGACGCTGGCGGCGATTACCGCGAACAGCGGCGCGCCGAGCAAGACCATGAGGACGAGTGCGATGCCTGCGAGTATCACTTGATCTCCTCCAGTCCCAACCCCTGCCGGGCATGGTGCGAGAGGCGCAAAAGATAACGCAGGGCGATCAGCGTAAAGGCCAGCGGCAGAATGCTGCCGGCAACCCACACCGGCAGCGTGCCGAACACCATCTCGCCGGACTCGCGCGCATTTTGCAGGAAGCGCACGGCCTGCCAGGTGAGCACCAGACATACCGTTGCAGTGAATAGATCAGTCAGCACCGCGACGCTGGCCTTAACACGCGGCGGCATCCAGCGCGCAATCGCATCGACATGTATATGTTTGCCTTCGCGGCTGGCGGCAACCGCACCGAGGAAGGCGACCCACAGCACCAGCAAACGCAGCATCTGGTCGGCATCGACGATCCCGACACCCAACAGATTGCGCGACAAAATTTGTCCGCCCGCCAACAGCACCATCAGTGCCAGCATCGCGATGAGCATGGCGTTTTCCGCCCAGGTGATGAGCATGAATAAGCGCGCCAACCAAGGCGGCAAATGATGGGTAGTCATGCTTTAGTGCGCGGGGTGGCTGCGGCGGTACGCATCGAGATGCGCGCGCAATTCTTTGAGCAGCGCCGGAGAGAATTTCCCCTGCTCGCCCAAACGCTGGGTAGTCTTGTCGGCGGCAGTGCGCAATTTGCTCATCTCTTCCGCCGCCAGCGCGACAAACTCGATGCCCTGCTTGCGCAACGCCTGATGCGCGCCGTTGTCATCAATGCGGGTCTGCTTGTTCATCGTCACGTACACGCGCTCGAAAATTTCGCGCACGACAACCTGGTCGGCAGCGCTCATGCGCGAGTAGATTTTTTTGTCCACGGCCAGCGCGCCATAGATATACAGAGTGGGAATGTCGGTCAGGTATTTCACCTTGGTGTGCCATTGCAGCGCGATAGCACCGGAGGAAGTCGCGCCGATAGTGGTGATGAGTCCGGTCTGCAAGCCGGTCAGCACATCGGTGAGCGGCAACGGCAATGTCGGCGCGCCCAGTGTTTCAAACATCGCGCGCGCGATTTCATCGTCTTCTGGCACCCAGATTTTTTGCTGTTTGAGATCGTCGGCTCGACGCAACGGTGCGTTCGACATCAGGTAGGCAAAGCCACCATCGGTGAAACCGAAAGTCACAAAGCCGTGCTCATCGAGACCTTGGGCGATGGTTTTGTCCATGCGCGCACGCACGTAGTCCAGCTCTTCATAGGAACGGAACAGCATCGGCAGGCTGTAGATTTGCGCGTCGGAATTAATTTCCGCCAGCGCGCCGCCGGTCAAGGCGCCGCCGTGCAACTGGCCCGCGCGAATTTTGCGCAGCACCACGCGGTCGCTGCCCATGCTGCCGCCGGGATAAAACTTGACGGTGACGCGCCCTTCGGTGCGTTTGGCAATTTCTTCACCGCCTTTGCGCAACTCCTGCATCCACAGCGTGCCGTCCGGCGCGAGCGTGGCAATTTTAAGATCGAGCGCGCGTGCCGCAGTGAACGGAACAGCCAGCAGCGCGGCGATTAACAATGAAAATAGTGGACGCATGTTTTCCTCTTGATGAATATTTTGTGTGCGGTTCTTAAATTTAGAAATAGCTGTCGGCACTCGCCAACAATTCGCGCGCCTGACGCTGCGCCAGCGTGTTGCTCAAAGTCAGGCCGGGCACGGCGGCATCGGCATCCAGCACTTCGTGCAGCAGGCGGTCGTGCAACTCCCGGTCGTAGGTGATGCGCGCGTAACGGCGGGCGTATTCTACCTTGGCCATGAGGTCGTGTCCTTGCGACAGCGCAATGGCTCGCTCGAAATGAACTTTCCCCTCTTCGGGCTTGCCGCCGAGCGTGGGCGGCAACAGCGTGGCGATCACGCCCAAATACAAGTGTGCGTGGGCGTGGTCGTAGCTTTCATCCAGTTCGGTGACGCGCGCCATCAAGCCTTTGACTTTGGCGAGATTGGCGATGGCATTCCAGTCACCGCTGTTGGCCTGTATCCACCCTGCCCAGGCCGTGCCGTGCGCATATAGCAGCGGCGCTTCGTCGGCCTTTAACTTAGCGATAGCGGCATTGAAAGCCTCGTAGGGAAGATCAATCAGATTGCACAGTGGCGCGCCGTGCGCGCAGAGGGCGCGCGCGCTGTAGTCGCGGGATTTGCGGGCGAGCAACTTGGCGCGCTCCGGTTCTTTCACAAAGGCCGCCGCGTAAGCGCCATATAACTTGCTACCTGCCAGCAGCAGGTTTTCATTTTGCGGATCGCCCTCGATCATGCTATCAACCAACAGCAGGTAAGAGGGCATGCCCGCCTCCACGGTTGCCGGATCGTCCTGATTCAGCATGGCGGCGGATAAATTATTAGCCATCCGGTTGGAGGCAGAATTGACGAGGCTGGAACAGCCGACAAGGGTTGAGAGGGCCAGCGCTGCGGCCATCAGGCGAAGCAGATGGATTGTTGACATAGAAAGAAAAGGACTTGTACTTGAATTTCGGCGGCAAACTAAACTATTTCTGCTGGACGTGCAACCGATAACCTTTCCTAATTAACGAGAAATTAACGACTTTCCCCGAAAAAACGCCTCCCCCATCGGGGTTACAACCCTCTCCCCCAATGTGGCTATAGACACCGATAGCGCCGATTACGCCTAATAGCGCACCTCGGAAAACTCGCGCGGGGGCGCGGCTTTACCGATTCATCCACGCAGCGTTTATCAACAAAGGGGAAAACATGGCACACATCGTCATCATGGGAGCAGGTATCGGCGGCATGCCGGCGGCATACGAAATGCGCGACAAGCTGGACAAGCAACATAAAGTCACGGTTGTTTCAAACAGCGAGAATTTCCACTTCGTTCCGTCCAACCCATGGGTGGGTGTCAAATGGCGCGAACGCAAACATATCGAGTTTCCGGTACGCAGCTACCTGCACCGCAAAGGCATCGACTTTATCTCCACTGGAGTGAAGCGCGTCCATCCCGAAAACAACCAGCTCGAACTCAACGACGGCAAGATGCTGGCTTACGATTACTTGGTGATTGCCACCGGCCCCAAACTGGCTTTTGAAGAAGTCGAAGGCCTCGGCCCGCACGGCGGCTTCACCCAATCCGTTTGCCACGTTGACCATGCGATGAAGTCGCACGACATCTGGGATGATTTCTGCAAAGACCCCGGCCCCATCGTCGTCGGCGCAGTGCAGGGCGCGTCCTGCTTCGGCCCCGCCTATGAATACGCCTTCATCATGGAAACCGATCTGCGCAAGCGCAAAATCCGCACCAAGGTACCGATGACTTTCGTTACCGCCGAACCGTATATCGGCCACCTCGGTCTGGGCGGCGTGGGCGACTCCAAGGGTATTCTCGAATCCGGCATGCGCGACAAGCACATCAAATGGATCTGCAACGCCAAGGTCACCAAGATCGAGGCCGGCAAGATGTATGTCACCGAGCACGACGAGATGGGACAGGAAAAACAGAAGCACGAACTGCCCTATAAATACAGCATGATGCTGCCGGCCTTCAAAGGCGTGGATGCGGTGTTCGGCATCGAAGGCCTGACCAATCCGCGCGGCTTCATCACCGTGGACAAGCACCAACGCAACGCGAAGTACAAAAATATTTTCGCGGTCGGCGTATGCGTGGCTATTCCGCCGGTAGAACCGACTCCGATCCCCTGCGGCACACCCAAGACCGGCTACATGATCGAGTCCATGGTGACTGCCGCCGTGTACAACATCCACGCCGATCTGGTGGGCGAACCAGCCGACCACGAAGCGACATGGAATGCGGTCTGTCTGGCCGACTTCGGCGAAAGCGGCGTGGCCTTTGTGGCGATCCCGCAAATTCCGCCGCGCAATGTGAACTGGTTCTCCGAAGGCAAGTGGGTACACTTGGCCAAGGTCGCGTTCGAGAAATACTTCATCCGCAAGATGAAGAAAGGCACTTCAGAACCCTTCTACGAAGGCAGCATCATGAAGATGATGGGTATCGAAAAACTGAAGTAAGCGTAACAAAATAAAACAGCCCCCGACTCGAATGAGCGGGGGCTGTTTCTTTTGGGAAATAACGCTGTTCAACTGCGTCACACCGTGAATTTAAAAAACAAAAAGCCCGCATTTTTGCGGGCCTTTTGATGTATTGGTGCCGATTATCGGATTCGAACTGATGACCTACCGCTTACAAGGCGGTTGCTCTACCAACTGAGCTAAATCGGC
>FZPW01000041.1_pt1 | contig 23826 bp, 24 predicted proteins | sample 1534771 | NCBI WGS metagenome assembly FZPW01 (sample SAMEA104161894, study PRJEB21768) | metagenome | biome: subterrestrial habitat; feature: phreatic zone; material: underground water | place: France | collected 2016-06-01 | depth 60 m | reverse complement strand
AAAACATGGCTGAAGACAAAAAGAAATACCCGCTGAATCTCCCCGATACCACCTTCCCCATGCGCGGCGACCTCGCCAAGCGCGAGCCGCTGATGTTGGCGCAATGGCAGGCGCAGCAGCGCTACCAGCGCATTCGCAAAGCGAGTAAGGGACGCAAAAAATTCATTCTGCATGACGGCCCGCCCTATGCTAACGGTGATATTCACCTTGGTCATGCGCTCAATAAAATCCTCAAGGACATCATCGTCAAGAGCAAGACGCTGGCAGGTTTTGATGCGCCTTACGTGCCGGGTTGGGATTGCCACGGTTTGCCGATTGAGTTGCAGGTGGAAAAGAAACACGGCAAGGCGATTCCTCCCGCGCAGTTCCGTGAGCTATGCCGCGAATACGCACGGGTACAGGTAGAGCGTCAGAAAAAAGATTTCATCCGTTTGGGTATTTTGGCGGATTGGGATCGTCCTTATCTGACTATGGACTTTCATGTCGAGGCTGACATTGTGCGCACGTTAGGCAAGATTCAAGAACGTGGTTACCTTTATCAAGGTCTAAAACCGGTGAACTGGTGTCTGGATTGCCAGTCCGCCTTGGCTGAAGCCGAAGTGGAATACGAAGACAAAGTATCGCCCGCGATCGATGTGGGTTTCGAGGTGGCGGACAAAGCGGCGGTGGTGAAAGCGTTCGGTATCGGGCACTTGCCTGCGGATGCGAAAGTTTATGCGGTGATTTGGACGACGACCCCGTGGACGCTGCCCGCGAATCAGGCAGTGAGTGTGCATCCCGAATTTCAATATGATCTGGTTAAGACTGAAAAGGGTTATTTGATTTTGGTGTCCGATCTGGTTGCAGCCAGTCTGAATCGTTATAGCTTGGGCGGCAGCAATGACCGCGGCGATGGTACTGCAGCCACTTGCTACGGCGCGGCATTGGAAGGGCTGCATCTGCATCACCCGTTCCAGAATCGTACCGTGCCCATCATCTGCGGCGAACACGTCACACTGGAAGCCGGCACAGGCCTAGTGCATACCGCGCCTGCACACGGTCTGGACGACTATTTCGTCGGGCAAAAATACAATCTGCCGAACGACAATCCGGTGGGCGATGACGGCAAATTTATTTCCACCACACCGGACATTGGCGGCACGCCGCTGGCGGGTGTGTTCGTGTGGAAGGGCAACGACATCGTGTTGCAGGCACTGGAAGCCAGCGGCCATTTGCTGCATCAGGAAAAACTCAAACACAGCTACCCGCATTGCTGGCGCCACAAAACACCGATCATTTTCCGTTCCACGCCGCAGTGGTTTATCGGCATGGAGCAGCACGCCGATGTGGGCGGCGAACAGTTGCGCACATTGGCGAATCAAGCCGTGGCGGACACGCAATTCTTCCCGGCATGGGGACGCGCGCGTCTCGAAGCGATGATTAAAAACCGTCCCGACTGGTGCGTGTCGCGCCAGCGCAATTGGGGCGTGCCGATGACCTTCTTCGTGCACAAGGAAACCATGGCCTTGCATCCGCGCACACCGGAGTTGCTGGAGCAGGTCGCCAAGCGCATCGAGCAGCAGGGCATCGAAGCGTGGTTCGCGCTGGATGCCAAAGAATTGCTCGGCGACGATGCCGCGCATTACCGCAAGCTCTCCGACACGCTGGACGTATGGTTCGATTCCGGTGCAACGCATGCGGCGGTATTGGCGCAGCGCGGCGAACTGAAATTCCCGGCGGACTTGTATCTGGAAGGCTCCGACCAGCATCGCGGCTGGTTCCAGTCGTCGTTGCTGACCGCCTGCGCCATCAACGGTCGCGCGCCTTACGATGCCTTGCTCACGCACGGTTTTGTGGTGGACGGGCAGGGGCACAAAATGTCGAAGTCCAAAGGCAACGTCATCGCACCGCAAAAAATTCTGGATACGTTGGGCGCGGACATCCTGCGCCTGTGGGTGGCCTCTACCGACTATTCCGGCGAGCTGACCATCTCCGACGAAATCCTGAAGCGCGTGGTGGAAGGCTACCGCCGCATCCGCAACACCTTGCGCTTCTTGCTGGCGAACATCGCCGACTACGATCACGCCCAGCATGCCTTGTCGGTAGATCAATGGCTGGAGATTGACCGCTATGCGCTGGCCTTGACGCAGAAGCTGCAAGACGAAGTGCGCGCCGATTACGACCGCTACGAGTTCCACCTGATCGCGCAGAAGTTGCAGGCGTTCTGCTCGGAAGCGCTGGGCGGTTTCTATCTCGACATTTTGAAAGACCGCCTCTACACCGCCGGGGCGGATTCGTTGGCGCGGCGTTCGGCGCAGAACGCGCTGTACCACATCACCCATGCGCTGGTGCGCCTGATGTCACCCGTGCTGTCGTTCACCGGCGAAGAAGTGTGGGCGGTGTTGAGCGGCAAGGACGACGTGAGCGTGTTTGAAGAGCAGTGGTATGGTTTGCCCGAGAGCGGCATGGATGCGACTGCGCTGACCGCATGGCAGGACATCCGCAACATGCGCGAACTGGCGAACAAGAAACTGGAAGAACAGCGCGCGGCGGGTGCCATCGGCTCCGCGCTGCAAGCCGAGGTCGATGTGTTCGCGGGAAAAGAAGTTTTCGAGTTGCTGTCCCGTTTGGGCGACGACTTGCGCTTCGTGTTCATCACCTCGCGCGCCAATGTGCATCTGCGTGAAGGCGAACTGGAAATCAAGGTTGCACCTAGCGCCCATGCCAAGTGCGACCGCTGCTGGCACTACCGCGCAGATGTGGGTAGCGATGCCGCGCATCCCGCGCTGTGTGGTCGTTGCGTGAGCAATCTGCACGGCAAGGGCGAGGCGCGCCGTTATGCTTAACGGCCTGCTGGTGAAATGGCTGGGCGTGGGCGCGCTGGTGATCGCTCTCGATCAACTCAGCAAGCTTTGGATCAGCAGCCATTTTACTTATTTCGAAACTTATACCGTCACCGGCTTTTTTAATCTGGTGCTGGTGCATAACTTCGGCGCGTCGTTCAGCATGCTGAGCGATGCGGGCGGCTGGCAGCGCTGGTTGTTCAGCGGCATCGCCGTTGCAGCTTCGGTGTGGATACTCTGGCTGTTGCGCAAACATCAACAGGAAAAATTATTCTGCATCGCGCTGGCGTTCATCCTAGGTGGTGCGCTGGGTAATTTGATCGACCGTTTGATGTACGGCTACGTTGTGGACTTCCTCGACTTTCACTGGGACGAGCATCACTTCGCCGCGTTCAATATCGCGGATAGCGCGATCAACATCGGCGCGGCCTTGCTGTTGTGGGATAGCTTCAAGAATAAAGCGGAGAAGAAATAATGGATTTGATACTCGCCAACCCGCGCGGCTTTTGCGCCGGAGTGGATCGCGCCATCGAGATCGTTGAACGCGCGCTGGCATTGCACGGTGCGCCGATCTATGTGCGGCACGAAGTGGTGCACAACAAATTTGTGGTGGAAGGGCTGAAAGCCAAGGGCGCGATCTTCATCGAAGACCTTGCCGATGTGCCGCCGAACAGCATTCTCATTTTCAGCGCGCACGGTGTGCCGCAATCGGTGCGGCACGAGGCGGAAGCTCGCGGACTGACTGTGTTTGACGCGACCTGCCCGCTGGTCACCAAGGTGCATTTGCAGGTGTCGCGCATACACGAACGCGGCAAGGAAATCGTCATGATCGGCCATAAGGGGCATCCCGAAGTGGAAGGTACGATGGGGCAGGTTGGCGGTGGCATGTATCTGGTCGAATCGCCTGCCGATGTGGAAAAGCTGCAAGTGCGGGATGAAAACAATCTGGCCTTCGTGACGCAGACCACCTTGTCGATGGACGATGCCCGTGTCGTGATCGCCGCTCTCGAAGCCCGCTTCCCAGCTATCACCGGGCCGAAGAAAGACGACATCTGCTATGCCACGCAAAACCGTCAGGACGCGATCAAGCTGTTGACGCAGCAGTGCGATCTGGTGATTGTGGTCGGTTCGCCCAATAGTTCCAACTCCAACCGCCTGCGTGAAGTGGCCGAAAACCGCAAGGTGCCCGCCTACCTGATCGACAATGCCAGTGAACTGAAACCCGAGTGGTTGCAGGGCAAGCAGCATGTCGGCATCAGCGCGGGCGCATCCGCGCCGGAAGTGCTGGTGCAGGAAGTGATTAAACGCTTGAAAGAGCTTGGTGCAATCGGTGTGCGCGAGGTGGATGGTATTTCGGAAAATGTATCGTTCCCGCTGCCCAAGGCTTTGACCCAGACGGTGGTTGAATAATCGCCGAGGAACCCTCCGGAAAATTTGCCGGAGCGGGGTGCTTTTGTAGGAGCGGCTTCAGCCGCGAAAGATCGTGGAGATTCACCGAGCGCATTCGCCAGCAAGCTGGCTCCTACAGGTGCGGCGGCTTTGGTGTGCAGCGGATTGTGAACAATGCGGGTTGAAAAGGAAAACATGAGTTTTATCCTGATTGGAGCTGGCGCATTGGGGCTGGCGAGTGCCGAGGCGCTGTTGAAGCAGGGCGCGTCTGTCACTGTGCTTGAACGCGGCGCGGTGGGGCAGGAATCGTCATGGGCGGGCGGCGGCATTCTGTCGCCTTTGTGCCCGTGGGATTATCCCGATGTAGTCACGCAACTTACCTCGCGCGGCGCGGCCTTGTTCGGCGCGTGGGCGGAAGAACTTTATCAGTCCACAGGCAAAGATCCCGAGTATCAAAAAAGCGGCATGCTGGTGTTGCCGCCGTTCGACATGCGGGCGGCGCTGCAATGGTGTGCCGCGCATGGTGTGCGTTGTGAGGAGAAAGAAGGCGGGCTGTTGCTGCCGGATGTAGCCCAAGCGCGCAACCCGCGTTTGCTGCAATCCATGCGTGCCCGCGTCGAGCAACTCGGCGGTCGCATCGTCGAACACTGTGCCGTGCAGCAAATCGTGGCGGGGCAGAATGGTGTGAGCAAGCTGCTCACTTCATGCGGCGAATTCAGCGCGGATAACTACATCGTCACTTCGGGCGCATGGAGCAAGGAATTGCTCGGCGAACATGCCTTGCATGCCGACATCAAACCGATACGCGGACAGATGCTGCTGTTCAAATTCGACACACCGCCGCTGCCGCATATCATCTTGCAGGACGGCCTGTACCTGATCCCGCGCCGCGACGGACACTTGCTGGCAGGCAGCACACTGGAAGATGTCGGCTTCGACAAAACGACCACCGACGAGGTGCGTGAGTCGTTGCTGCAACGCGCAACCGCCTTGTTGCCCGCCTTGCGCGGCATGCCGCTGGCCAAACATTGGGCGGGCTTGCGCCCCGCTTCGCCCGATAACATTCCCACTATCGGTCGCCATCCGCATCTGCAAAATCTCTACATCAACAGCGGCCATTTCCGCTACGGCGTGACGATGGCTCCGGCCAGCGTCGAGGTGTTGCTGAACGAGATCAACGGCGCGCCGCAGCCATTCGATATTTCCCCGTATCGCTGGCGCTAAGCGGTTGCCGCTGTATGCGTGAGCGCTTATAATTCACGCTGGAATGCCGGTGTAGCTCAGTCGGTAGAGCAACGCACTCGTAACGCGTAGGTCGTCTGTTCGATTCAGATCACCGGCACCATTCCACGGGTTTCATCACATCCAGATTCAGAGTTCTAGATCCAAGGAGCGTAAATGATTTCCCTCTCAGGTAGTAAGCTCCCTTCCCGTTATAAAAAAATTGCCGTAGTTGTACTGGTCGCTATTCTGCTGGCGGTTGCCACCGGCTATTTCACCCGCAGCCAACCCGTCTCCGTTGTATTGATGAAAGTGGAGCGGGGTAATGTCGAGGCTTCGGTGAGCAACACGCGCGCGGGCACGGTTAAGCCGTGTCGCCGCGCCAAGCTCGCGCCTCCGGCAGGCGGGCAGATTTCCAAGATGCTGGTGAAAAAAGGCGAGCGCGTCGTGGGCGGGCAGATACTGCTGGAGCTGTGGGATCAGGATATGCACGCGCAGGAACGATTGTCGCGCGACCAGTTGAAGACCTCCGAATTGCGCGTGCGCGAAGTGTGCAGCATGGCGGAAGCGTCGCAGCGCGATGCGGAGCGCTCCAAAGAACTCAAGGAAAAAGGTTTCATTTCCTCGCAGCAACTCGACCGCGCGTTGACCGATGCGCAGTCGCGACAGGCTTCGTGCGACGCAGCACGCAGCGACATCGTGCAATCCAAGTCTCGCATTAATGTGGTGACGACCGGGCTGGAACGCATGGTGCTGCGCGCGCCTTTCGCGGGCATCGTGGCCGACATCAGCGGTGAACAGGGCGAGTACGCCACGCCTTCGCCGCCGGGCATTCTGACCTTGCCCGCAGTTGATCTGATCGACGATAGCTGCATGTTCGTGAGCGCGCCCATCGATGAAGTGGATGCCGCCAAAGTAAAGCTGGGGCAGAGCAGCCGCATCACGCTGGATGCGATTAAAGGCCGCAACTTCGCCGGAAAAGTGAAGCGCATCGCCCCCTATGTGCTGGAGTTGGAAAAACAGGCGCGCACGGTGGAGGTCGAAGTGGAGTTCGCCGAATTGCCCAAGACCGAAAATCTGCTGGTGGGGTACAGCGCGGATGTGGAAATCGTGCATGAGGTGCGCGAGAAAGTGTTGCGCATTCCGACACAGACGCTGATGGAGGGCAAGCGCGTGCTGCTCTACCAGAACAATGGCAAGCTGGTAGAGCGCAGTGTGATCACCGGGTTGGCGAACTGGGAATACACCGAGATCATTTCTGGTTTAAATGAAGGTGACCAAATTGTTTCTTCATTGGATAGACCAGGCGTTAAAGCCGGTGCGACAGTACAACCCGAAGCGACATCCGCCGCAAAATGATTGAACTGCAAAACGTCAGCCGTACTTTCACTGTTGGCGACCAGCAAGTTGCCGCGCTACGCGATATCAACCTCAAGCTGGGGGCAGGCGAATACATTTCTATCATGGGGCCGTCCGGCTCCGGCAAATCCACCATGCTTAACATGCTTGGCCTGCTTGACCGGCCAAGTGCCGGCAATTATTTGCTGGACGGTGGCGATGTCACCGAACTGAGCGACGAGCAGCAGGCGCATGTGCGCAGCCAGAAAATTGGTTTTGTGTTCCAGTCTTTTCATCTGGTACCGCGGCTTACCGCCGCGCAAAACATTGAGTTGCCGATGATGCTGGCGGGTATCCCGGTCGAGGAGCGCAAGCAGCGCGTGGCCGAGCTGATTGCCAGTTACGGCCTCAGCGAGCGTGCCGACCATCGCCCCGATCAGCTCTCCGGCGGGCAACGTCAGCGCGTGGCGATTGCCCGCGCGACGGTGATGAATCCAGCCGTGCTGCTGGCCGACGAGCCGACCGGCAATCTGGATCGCACTACCGGCTGGGAAGTGCTGAAGTTGCTTGAAAGCTTGCTGGAACGCTGCATTACGCTGGTGATCGTGACCCACGATGCCGAGATTGGTGCGCGCGCGCAGCGCCAGATACACATGCTGGACGGGCGCATCCTTTCCGACCAACGCCGGACATCATGAAACTCACCGACACTGTGCAATTCGCCTCCGGCAGCCTGCGTGGCAGCCCGACGCGCACGCTGTTGATGATGCTGGCAATGTCCATCGGTGTCGCTGCCGTGGTGGTGCTCACCGCGTTGGGAGAAGGCGCGCGGCGCTATGTGGTCAATCAGTTTTCTTCGCTCGGCACCAATCTGGTGATCTTGATGCCGGGGCGTACCGAGACATCCGGAGTGGGGCCCGGCATGATGATCGGGCAGACGCCGCGCGACGTTACGCTGGACGATGCGCAGGCGTTGCTGCTCAGTCCCACGGTCAAACAAGTAGCCCCGCTGGCCATTGGCGCGGCAACCTTGTCGCTCGATGCGTTGAACCGCGATGTGACGGTGCTGGGCTCCACCGCCAGCCTGCTGGAAGTGCGCCATATGGGCGTGGCGGTCGGGCGCTTTCTGCCCGAAGGCGATATGCACCAAAGCGCCTCGGTATGCGTGCTGGGCAGCAAGATCAAGCAAGACTTGTTCGGCAATACGCAGGCGGTCGGGCAGTGGGTGCGGCTGGGCGACCGGCGCTTTCGCGTCATCGGTGTAATGTCGTCGCAAGGAGAGTCGATGGGGTTCAATACCAATGAGCTGGTGATTGTTCCAGTCGCTTCCGCGCATCAGTTGTTCAATACCTCCGGCCTGATTCGCGTGCTCATCGAGGCCAAGAGTCGCGATGCCATCGAACAGACCAGACGCGATGTCGAAGCGCTCATGTTCGAGCGTCACAGCGGCGAGAAAGACGTGACCGTGATTACCCAGGATGCATTGCTCGCGACTTTTGACCGTATCCTCACCGCGCTGACCATGGCCGTGGGGGGCATCGCCGCAATTAGTCTGGCCGTGGCGGGCGTACTCATCATGAACGTGATGCTCATCGCCGTGGCGCAGCGCGTCAAAGAGATCGGGCTGCTCAAAGCGCTGGGCGCACCGGGCAGGCAGATACGCAATATGTTCTTCGCCGAAGCGGCGCTGCTTTCCGGTATCGGCAGCTTGGCCGGGTTGGTGCTGGGCTATGCGGGAAGCATGATTATCGGGCACATCTATCCCAGCTTGCCGGTTAGTCCGCCTTGGTGGGCGGTGCTGGCCGCCTGCGGTACCGCGCTGGGAACAGGCATTCTGTTCAGTGTGTGGCCGGCACGGCGCGCGGCGCGGCTTGATCCGGTGGCCGCTTTGGCCGGGAAGTGACGCCATGCTATTGCGCGATCTGGTCTCCCTGACTACTTCCAGCTTTCTTACCTACCGGATGCGCAGCTTCCTCACCGGTCTCGGCATCGCCATCGGCATCGCCGCCGTGATCTTGCTCACCTCCATCGGCGAGGGCTTGCACCAGTTCATGCTGTCCGAGTTTTCGCAGTTCGGCACCAACATCATTAGCGTGCAGCCCGGCAAGACTCAGGTGCAGGGCGGCAATGTCGGCATCTACGGCTCGGTGCGTCCGATCACGCTGGAAGACGCCGATGCCTTGCGCCGCCTGCCCTACGTGGAATATGTCATTCCCGGCGTGGCGGGCACAGCGGAAGTGCGCGCCAACGGCAGGACGCGGCGCACCATGGTGCTGGGCGAGGGGCGCGACTTCAACAAGGCCTTCACCATGAAAGTGCAGAGCGGCAGTTTCTGGACGGACGAAGACAATGAGCAGGCGCGCGCGCAGGTCGTGATCGGCTCCAAAATCCAGCAGGAGCTGTTTGCCGGAACGAACCCGCTCGGGCAGTACCTGCGCGTCGGCGGGCAACGCTATCGCGTCATCGGCGTGATGGAATCGAAAGGGCAAATTCTCGGCATGGACATGGACGACACCGTGTTCATTCCCGCCGCCCGCGCGATGGAGTTGTTCAACCGCCCCGGCCTGATGGAAGTCAACGTCAGCTACCGCGCCGATGTCGATGCGAACCTCGTCATCCGCATCCTCACCGAACAGCTCAAGGAACGCCACGGCCGTGAAGACTTCACCCTCATCTCGCAAGAACAGGCGCTGGAAGTATTGAGCTCCGTACTCGACATCCTCACCTTCGCCGTCGGCGCGCTGGGCGGCATCTCGCTCTTGGTCGGTGCGGTCGGCATCCTCACCATCATGACTATGGCCGTCACCGAACGCACCGCCGAAATCGGCCTGCTGCGCGCGCTGGGCGCACAGGAAAAACAAGTGCTGACGCTGTTCCTCGGCGAAGCCATGATGCTCTCCGCGCTGGGCGGAATACTGGGCTTGGCTGTCGGCATCGGCATCGCCCAAACCGTCCATTTCTTCGCGCCCTCGTTCCCCGTGCATACGCCGTGGCTGTATGTGTTCTTGGCGGAACTCACCGCAGTCAGCATTGGACTTGCCGCGGGTGTGGCTCCCGCGCTGCGCGCGGCAAGGCTTGATCCGGTGGAGGCGTTGCATGCGGAGTGATGCCTAAGTTTTTTCATCCAATATGCTTGGAGAGAAGGAGGTCGTGATGGCGAAAAAATCTTTTCCTCTGGCCCGTGTTTACCAATTGCTGGAACCCGGCCCCGTCGTGCTGGTAACCACCTTCCACAAAGGCCAAGCCAACATCATGACCCAATCGTGGCACACGATGATGGAGTTTGTGCCGCCGCTGGTGGGGTGCGTGATTAGCGGGCGCAATGATAGTTTTGAGGCGCTGCGCAAAACCAAAGAATGCGTGCTTAGTATTCCGTCCGCCGAGTTGGCGAAGCAGGTGGTGGGGATCGGCAATTGCTCGGGCAGCGAGGTGGATAAGTTCAAGAAATTCAAATTGACGGCGCTGCCTGCCTCGCAGGTGGCTGCGCCGCTGATCGCCGAGTGTTATGCCAATCTCGAATGCAAGGTGGCCGATACGCGGATGGTGAATAAGTACAATTTTTTTGTTCTGGAAGTGGTCAAGGCTTGGATCGACCCCGCGCAAAAAAATCCGCGCACATTGCATCACCAAGGCAACGGCGTGTTCATGGTGGCGGGCGATACGATCAAGCTGCCTTCGAAAATGGCGTGATGAAGCCGCGCTATCTGATCGCTTGGTTTGTGCTGTTGCTGGTCGCCGTCATCAACGGCGGTTTGCGCGATCTGACTTATGGTCGGCATGTTTCCGAATTGCTTGCGAACCAGATTTCCTGTGTGATTGGAATCCTGCTGTTTGCCGTGGTGATCTCCCGATATGTGCGGCGCTGGCCGCCTGCTTCGGCGCGCGGGGCGTGGTTCATCGGGGTGTTCTGGATGGCGCTGACGGTGGCGTTTGAGTTTTTGTTTTTTCATTATGTCGGCGGGCATACCTGGGAGGCACTGCTGGCGAATTACGATTTGGCGAGCGGGCGCTTGTGGCCGTTGATCTTGTTGTGGGTGCTGGTTGCGCCGTATCTGTTCTATCGAATTTTCCATAAAGCAAAACTGCACAATGTCCAAAATCGCCAATGACGCGTTGAGCCAAATCCCCCGTGGCGTGTGGGTGCTGGGCTTTGTCAGTTTGTTGATGGATGTCTCGTCCGAGATGATCCATAGCTTGTTGCCGCTGTTCATGGTGACGGTGCTGGGGGCGAGTGCGCTGACGGTGGGGGTGATCGAGGGCTTGGCGCAATCCACTGCGTTGATGGCGAAGGTGTTCTCCGGCGTGTTGAGCGATTATCTGGGTAAGCGCAAAGGGCTGGTGGTGGTGGGCTATGCCTTGGGGGCGTTGACCAAACCGGTGTTCGCGCTGGCGACCTCGGCGGGCATGGTGCTCACGGCGCGGCTGCTGGATCGGGTAGGCAAGGGCGTGCGCGGTGCGCCGCGCGATGCTTTGCTGGCGGACATCACGCCGGTGGAGATACGCGGTGCGGCATTCGGGCTGCGCCAGTCGCTGGATACGGCGGGCGCGTTCATCGGCCCCTTGCTGGGCGTGGGGCTGATGCTGCTGTGGGCGAACGATTTTCGCGCGGTGTTCTGGGTGGCGCTGGTGCCCGGTTTGCTGGCGGTGGCGCTGCTGATGGTCGGCGTGCGGGAGCCGGAGAAGCAGGAGGCGCATACGCCCACCAATCCGGTCAGTCGCGCGAACCTGCAACGCTTGAGCACCGAGTATTGGTGGGTGGTCGGCATCGGCGCGGTGTTCACGCTGGCACGTTTCAGCGAAGCTTTTCTGGTGCTGCGCGCGGCGCAGGGCGGCGTGCCCATTGCGCTGGTGCCGCTGGTGATGGTGGCGATGAATTTGATCTATTCGCTTTCCGCCTATCCGTTCGGAAAACTCTCCGACCGGATGAGTCATGCCAAGTTGTTGGTCATCGGGCTGTTCGTGTTGATCGCTGCCGATCTGGTGCTGGCGACAGACGATCACTGGGTGACGGTGCTGCTGGGCGTTGCGCTGTGGGGTATACACATGGGCATCACGCAGGGCTTGCTGTCGCGCATGGTGGCCGACACTGCGCCATGCGATCTGCGCGGTACGGCGTATGGATTCTTCAATTTGATGAGCGGGCTGGCGTTGTTGGTAGCCAGCGTGACGGCGGGCGTGCTGTGGGACAAGCTCGGCGCTGCGTTTACTTTTTATGCGGGTGCGGCATTTTGTGCGGTGACGCTGGCGGGATTGCTGGTGCGGGCGGGGCAATTGCACCTAAAATAACGCAATGACTTCTGCTCCAAATTCCAATCTCAAAACTTGTGATCTATTTTGCGCCGTAGTGGATAACTACGGCGACATCGGCGTGAGCTGGCGCTTGGCGCGGCAGTTGGCGCACGAGCATGGCATGCACGTGCGGCTGTGGGTGGATGATTTGCGCAGCTTTGGCAAGCTTTGCCCGGCGGTGGATGCTGCGCTGGATGAGCAGCATTGTCGCGGCGTCGAGGTGCGGCGCTGGGATAAAGATTTTCCGGAAGAGATTCCTGCGGACTTGGTAATCGAAGCCTTTGCCTGCAAGTTGCCGGAGTCCTACATCGAGGCGATGGCGGTGCGGGAACATAAACCCGTTTGGCTCAATCTCGAATATCTCTCGGCAGAAAATTGGGTGGAAGGCGCACATCGTTTGCCTTCGCCGCATCCGCGTTTGCCATTGGAGAAATACTTCTTCTTCCCCGGCTTTACCGCAAAGACGGGCGGCTTGTTGTTGGAATTTGATTTGCTGGCACGACGCGATGCGTTTCAGGCCGACCTTGCTGCGCAGCAGGCGTATTGGCGTAGCGTTGATGTGTCTGAACGAGTTGCTGGCGAGTTGCGCGTTTCGTTGTTCAGTTACGAGAACGACAATGTTGAAGCGCTGCTGCGGGCATGGGAAGAGGGCGATGTGCCTGTGCTGTGTTGCGTGCCAGAGGGCCGAGTGTTGCCGCAGGTCAGGGAATATTTCGCGGACGTAGGTCGGACTTTAGTCCGAAAGGGCGGCCATGTCGGACTAAAGTCCGACCTACGGAGTTACGCGCGCGGCAATCTGCGCGTGCATGTGCTGCCCTTTGTCGAGCAGGAGCGCTACGACGAATTGCTGTGGGCGTGCGATGTGAATTTTGTGCGCGGTGAGGATTCCTGCGTGCGGGCGCAGTGGGCGGGTAAGCCGTTTATCTGGCATATCTACGAGCAGCACGATGGCGTGCATATGCAGAAGCTGCGCGCTTTGAGCGGCTTGTACGGCGCGGATTTATCTGCCGCCGTGCATCAGGCGAACGAGGCTTTATGGCTGGCCTGGAACGGGGAGGGCGACATTGCCCGCGCATGGCGGGCATTTGCCGCGCAACGTATTGAGTTGGAACGCCATGCGCGGGCGTGGTCGGCCAAATTGGCCGCAAACAACCTCGCTTTGAATTTGCTGGATTTTTCCCGCGAAGTTGGTAGAATCCGCGCCTTCGAAATTTAGCTTTTAGGCAGACTCCAATGAAAATCGCTCAAGAACTCCGTGCAGGTAACGTGGTTATGGTCAAGGACCAGCCGCTGGTTGTACAAAAGGCTGAATACAGCCGCTCCGGCCGTAGTGGCTCGGTCGTGAAATTCAAATTCAAGAACCTGTTGACCGACGCGCCTAGCGAAGCGATCTTCGCTGCCGACGACAAGTTCGACCAGATCATTCTGGACAAGAAGGAATGCACTTATTCCTACTACGCCGATCCGATGTATGTGTTCATGGACTCCGAATACAACCAGTACGAAGTGGAAAAAGAAAACCTCGGCGACGCGGTGAACTATCTGGCCGACGGTATGGAAGACATCTGCGAAGTGGTGTTCTACAACGACAAAGCCATCTCGGTCGAGTTGCCCAACACCATCGTGCGCGAAGTTGTGTACACCGAGCCAGCCGTGCGCGGCGACACTTCCGGCAAGGTGATGAAGCCTGCCAAGATCAACACCGGTTTTGAATTGCCTGTTGCGGCGTTCATCGAAATCGGCGACAAGATCGAAATCGACACCCGCACCAACGAATTCAAAAAACGCGCTTAAGCAGAATTCGGCGGCAATAAAAAAAGGCAGCTTTGGCTGCCTTTTTTATTGCCGCAATTCGGGCGTAGACGGAAGTTGCCGGGTCAGCGTTTTTTCATCACGACATACACGAGCGTCAGTACGGCCAGCGTTAAGCCTCCGGTAACCATCCATTGGCCAACCTTCACTTCGCTAAAATAATGGCTCAGAAAAATGAGCAATAACGGGATCCCCATAAACGCCAGAGTGATAGCGCCCGCAAGCAGTACCGCGTAAAGCAGTATTTGCAGATACGAGATTATTTTTTTTATGGCATTGTCTGAAAACATCGTTCATCACTCATAAAACATAACATTGTTGTTCTAAAGAGCCGTGGCGGGGGCAGATGATACTAAAAATCTAAACGCTGCTGTAGCGGGGTAGTTCGGATTCAGCCAACCAGCAAGACAAGCTGCTCCTCGCTCAGATAGCACCATTCGCCCTCATCCAATCCCAGCGCTTCCAGCGTGAGTTGCCCGACCTGCGTGCGCTTGAGCGCAACGCAATGGTTGCCCGCCGCCGCCAGCATGCGTTTCACTTGGTGGTATTTGCCTTGCTCCAGCACGATCTCCAGTTGATGTTCAGCCAGCTTGTTGCACACCAGCGCGGCGAGCGGTGCAGGCTCGTCGTGGAGCTTTACGCCACCCAATAGTGTCGCGACCAGTTCGTCTGTCACCGCTTCGTGCGTGGTGGCGACATACACCTTGGGGATGTGGCTCTTGGGCGAAGATTGCGCGTGGATGAACGCGCCGTCGTCGGACATCAGCAGCAGTCCTGTGGTGTCGTGGTCGAGGCGGCCAACAGGTTGCACATCGCGATGCGAAAATTGTTCCGGCAGCAGGCTCAGCACGCCGGGATGATGGCTGGGCTTGCGCGAGCATTCGTAATCAGCCGGTTTGTTCAGCGCGATATACACGTGTTCGCGGTATTGCCACTCTTCGTCGTAAACGGTGAAAACGAGACCGTCGGTTTCGAGTCCGTCGCGGTAGTCGTCAACGACTTTCCCCGCGATCGTTACGTCACCATCCTCGATTAAATTGCGGCACCACTTGCGTGCGCCAAAACCCTGCGATTGCAGGATGCGGTCTAGGGATAATTTACTCATGGCCGGAATGTAGCAGATGCCGCACCGTCTTTGAAGTTGCTTCTGCTAGACTGCGGCGAATTTTTTGAAATTTTTTTATGGCTCCTGATCGTCAATCCGGCTCGCTCGCTGCAAGCCATGCAATCCCCCGCACCGCGCTGGTTATCGGCGGCGGTATCGCGGGATGTGCGGCGGCTTACGCGCTTGCCAAGCGCGGCATTGCCGTCACCCTCATCGACCGCGCCGCGCAGCTTGCCAGTGGAGCCTCCGGCAATCCGCGCGGCATCCTGCATGCGCGCTTCGGCGCGGGCGACAATCCTTTGCACAACTTCGTGCGCGAGGCTTACCTGCACGCCCTCAAGTTGCTGGATGAAGTGTTGCCGGTCGACGGCGTGATGCGCGCCGAGTGCGGCTTGCTGCAATTGGCTTGCAAGCCGGTGGAAGAAAAACGCATCGCGCGTCTGGCGGAAAAAGAGTGGCCGGCGCATCTGCTGCAATTCGTCGATGCGGTACAGGCGGGGCATCTGGCGGGCATTGAAATGCAATACGGCGGGCTGTGGTTCCCCTCCGGCGGCTGGGTGGTACCGCCCACACTGTGTGCGGCGCTGGTGCGCGATGCCCGCATCACCCAGCGCTTGGGGCATGAGGTGGCGACATTGGAGCAGAGCGCAGCCGGGTGGCGCGCCAGCGGGCTGGATGCTCAAGGCCACGCGTGGAGCCAAGAGGCCGAGATCGCGCTGGTGTGCTGCGCGCATGAAGCCAAAAAGCTCGCACCGTTTGCGCACTTCCCGCTGATTCCTGTGCGTGGACAAATCACCGTGCTGCCGGAAACCGAGGCCAGCAAAGTCTTGCAGGCGGTCGTGTGTGGCGACGGTTACTGCGCACCGTCCGTGCAGGGCGTGCATGTGACGGGCGCAACGCATGCCTTCGAGGATGTATCAACCGAGGTGCGCGCTGCCGACCATGCGGAGAATCTGGCGAGCTTGGCGGAATATGCCCCCGTGTTGCATCAAGCATTGACGCAACAAAATGATGCGGATGTAGGTCGGGCTTCAGCCCGACAAACTCGTTCCGACTTCGAGGGCGTTGTCGGGCTGAAGCCCGACCTGCGATTGACCGGCAGAGCCTCTATACGCTGCTCCGCGCCCGGTTCGATGCCGTTGGTAGGCAAGGTGCGGCAAGGGCTGTATTGCAGCCTTGCGCACGGCACGCGCGGCCTGCTGACCGCCGGGATTGCGGGCGAAGTGCTGGCGGCGCAAATTTGCGGGACGTTGCCGCCGTTGCCGAAATCGATTCTGGATGCACTTGATCCGTTACTAAGAGTCCGACATCAAGGATAATACGCAGTATGAAAAAAACACCTCCCCCCGAATACCCAGAAATCCGCGCAGGCCAATCCATCGAACTGTTGAAAGCGCTGCACATTCTCACGCGCGACGGCAAGATGAATCAGGACTCGCGCCGCAAGTTGAAGCAGGTGTACCACCTGTACCAGTTCATCGAACCGTTGTTGCACGAAGCGAAGCAAGAGAAGGGCGCGATCACGTTAGTGGATCACGGCGCGGGCAAGTCGTATCTGGGCTTTATCCTGTACGACCTGTTCTTCAAGGCCTTGCAAGATGCCTCGCACATCTACGGCATCGAGACGCGCGAAGAGCTGGTCAGCCATTCGCGCGAACTGGCGCAGCAGCTCGGCTTCGGCGGCATGTCGTTCCTCAATCTGTCGGTGGCAGAATCCATCGTCTCGGACAAGCTGCCCGCCAAGGTGGACGTAGTGACCGCGCTGCATGCCTGCAACACCGCCACCGACGATGCCATTCACTTTGCGTTGAAGAAACAGGCGCAGTTCATCGTGCTGGTGCCCTGCTGTCAGGCTGAAGTGGCGGCGGTACTGCGCAAGAATAAAGGCAAGCAACTCGCCAAGGATGCACTCACCGAACTGTGGCGGCACCCCATCCACACCCGCGAATTCGGCAGTCACCTCACCAACGTGCTGCGCTGTTTGCAACTCGAAGCGCACGGCTATCAGGTGACGGTGACGGAGTTGGTGGGCTGGGAGCACTCGATGAAAAACGAACTCATCATCGCGCAATACAAAAACCTGCCGCGCCAGCGCGCGGCGGAGCGCTTGCAGGAGGTGTTGCAGAGCGTGGGCTTGGAAGAAATGAAGGATAGATTTTTTACGGAATAACCTATGCCGTCATTCCGGCGCAGGCCGGAATCCAGATGATTGAACAAGCCCTGCGAAGCAGGACAAAAACCAACGGCATATTGGATAACTGCACTGGATTCCGGCCTACGCCGGAATGACGGGCTGATGGATTAACGAAAGAGAAATATGCAGATCAGCGAAACCAACAACCCCCATTACCAACGCATCGGCGGCGACGAAAAAATCCGCGCGCTGGTGAAACGCTTCTACGAACTGATGGACGAACTGCCGGAAGCGCATCGCATCCGCAAGATGCACCACATCAGTCTGGCAGGCGCGGAAGAAAAATTATTTATGTTCCTCTCCGGCTGGATGGGCGGGCCGCAGCGTTACGTGGAAAAATTCGGCCACCCGCGCCTGCGCCAGCGCCACATGCCGTTCGCGATCGGCGATGCCGAGCGCGACCAGTGGATGATGTGTATGAATCAGGCGATGGATGAAGTGATCGAGGATGAAGCTTTTCGCAAGGAGCTGTCGGCGGCGTTTCAGAAGGTGGCGGATTTTATGCGGAATCAGGGGGAATAAGGGCTGGCTGAATTAACGACACATCGTTTATGTTAGCTGCATTGATGAGTTTACTCGAATAGCCGCTGCAATATCTGGGCGCCTAGGTGTAAGAATGTCGTTGAATATATCTTGGATAAATGGAGCAACCCAATACTGTGAGTTTTCTTCCGGTGTCATATTGCACTCAAGAGCATCAAGGTAGTCTTTAGACATCATGTAGTAGTCGTTCAGAAAGAATATATAACCGAGGTGAAGAGTAAATAAATCCTTCATATCTTCAGCAAATCTATCGAGCCACCAGCCGCGATTTTTGATGTAAACCTCATTGTCATTAAGCATTAAATGCTGGTAAAAGTTGTAATGCGTATGATCATTGCATCTGTCGCGAATCTGCTTGTATCGGTCGTCGGCATTAAGCAAATCGTTAATCGGTTTAAGTGAGTCAGACGCTCGTATGTATTGCGACATTTTCCTATATTCAGGAATTTGTTCTGTTCCTTGGAGCCAATTGTGAATTTTATCGACGACGAAATTCTCAAGGCTGAAATTATCTCGTAGGTATAAATTTGAATAGACGTTAATTATTGCTGAGTCGTGATATTTTCGAAGAAGCGCGTATGCATCATTGATGCGACCTGCGAGGAGAATAGTACTGATTGACTCAATGGTTCCCTGCATTGAAGAGTAGACGTATGTGTCAATGTTGCAGATAGCTTTTGTTCCTTTTGATGCGAACGAAAATACGGATATGGCAAGTCGTTGATAGAACTCCGCGTACTGTTTAAGTTCGACGAATACTTGGTGTTCTTTGTACTCATTATCTGTAACCTGCATAGGTTATTTCCTCAGATTTCAGTTTAGACTACGACTCCTCTGTCGTTTCCTGCTGAGGCGGCGCCGCCTTCAACATCTCTTCCCTTGATGCCGGAGTCTCCAAGCTAATCCTTCCCAGCACGCCATCGCGATAGTCTTGCAGCAAAGTCAGCGCCGCTTTTTCCAGATCGAACTCTCCGCCTTTCATGCGATAGCCGCGTTTCTTCGCCACGGCTTCGATGAGGTGGAAGCCGTCCATGCCTTCGGCTTTACAGCCGTAGCGTTGCGTGACTAATGCGGGGTAGTGCGCAAGCAGGATGTCGCCGAGGAAGGCGGCGACTTCTTCGTCGATGACGGCGTTGCGGCCGATGGAGTGGCTGGCGGCGAGCATGAGGCCGTCGCTGTCGTGTTCGATTTTCGGCCACATGAGTCCGGGGGTGTCGATTAAGGTCATGTGGTCGTTGAGGTCGAAGCTTTGCTGGCTTTTGGTGACGGCGGGTTCGTCGCCCACTTTGGCGGCGCGGCGCTTGAGCAGGGCGTTCATCAGCGTGGATTTGCCGACGTTAGGGATGCCCATAATCATCATGCGCAGCGGCTTAAGCGTGGTGCCGCGATGCGGAGCGAGCTTGAGGCACAGGCCGGGTATCTTGGCGACATCGCCGGGTTTTTTGCATGAGAGTGCGACGGCAAGCACGCCTTTCTGGCTGTTGAAATAATCCAGCCATGCCTTGGTGGCGTTGGGGTCGGCGATGTCGGTCTTGTTGAGTATTTTCAGGCAGGGGCGCTGGCGGTGTTCGCGCAGCTCGCGGATGATGGGATTGCTACCGGCGGCGGGCACGCGCGCATCCAGCACTTCGATCACGACGTCGATGCGCTCCATGGTTTCGGCGGCTTTCTTGCGCGCGGAGGTCATGTGTCCGGGGAACCATTGAATCGCCATGCTGGGTATTACCTGAAGTTGTTGGAGGGGCGCATTCTACCCGTTATCCCGAAAATCACTTAGCCGCAGGGCTTGCCGCGTACTCTTTCCAGCCTTCCTTGTTCTGGTTCAAATAATATTTTCCATTGTGCCGCAGCAAGATATTCGCCTCGTTTTCTGCGACGAATTCGGTTTGCGGTAACTCGGCTGTATAGTCCGCCACGGAGAATCCCGTTGTGCCGTACGGAGATACTTCCAGCATTTTGGCAATGATGTGGGAGATGGCCAGATAGCTGGTGGGTTCGCTGATCTGTGCGGCATCGCCCTGTCGGTGCGCACCGCCGCCGAAGACTTTGATGCCGACCGGCACCAGCGTAATGGTGGGGCTGGGTATTTCGCGCAGGCCGGAGATTTGCATCTTGTCGCCGTGAAATGCCGCGCCGTGTTCCGGGATGACGACCACAACGGTGCGCCTGTTGCTGTGTTCGATTTGCTGCATGAAACTATTCATTTCATCCAGAAATTTGCTCAGGCGTTGCTTGTAAGTTTCTTGGCTGCTCAGGTTGGGGGCGGCAACGATGTGGTTGCCGTCATGCAGGGTAACGGTGTTGTAATAGGCTGCAACGCGCGGCGCATCGTTCTTCTGCCGACTTTCCATCCAGCGGTTCAGCACCGCCAGATCGTCGTAAATGGGCGAGTCGTCGAACGCATGGATAGGCACCGGCAAACCTTTGACGGGCAGCGGGGGAATGCGCATGTTCTGTTCCTGAACCAGTGCCAGAAAATCGTCGAAATGGCCGTCGTGGTTGAGCACCAGATTGGTGGCGAAACCGGCCTGCTTCAAGTTGTTCATCAGGTAGCAGCTTTCCTGCGCCGGACTGTACAACCCTGCATGGGAGGGCTGTCCGCATAGCGCGCGGTTGACGCGTACTGCCGCCGGGCCGCTATAGGATGCGGCAGAGTTGAAATTGCGCAAGACGAAATCGAAGCTTTGCCACAGGGGGTGCTGTTCCAGCCCGGTTGATTGCAAGTCGTCCCATGACAGCGAGCAAATGTGGATGAACAGCACATCGAACGGGGCGCTGCCTTCCTCGGGTTGGGTGAGATGCACTACACGCCGGGATTCCTGCGCGTGGAAGGCGGAAAGCACGTTGTCGAGAGAGGCGGTGTTTTGTGCCTGCGAGGAGGGGGCTGCTTCCGCAGTCGTCGCCCCGCTTGATGGCCCCGTGCTGGAGTGGGAAAACGCAAGCCACAGCAAGGCGGCAACTACCGGCACGCCAAGGCGGATGTGCTGCGCGGTAACGCGGTAAAGCGCCCATGCGATCACCAGCATGGCAATGACCGGCCAACTGATAAAGCGCCCGAGCAATTCCATCAGGTAGGACAGGCTGAAGTTGGACAACAGGCTTGCCTGCGAAAAAGCGCGCGAAATTGGCGGCAGCCATGAGTCGTAATAGAGCAGCGCGATGCCGATCGGAATGGCGATGAGCCTGCGCCAGAGGCGGGCGCGGCGGGATGAAATCGGGGTCAGCAGGAATGCGGCAAATGCCAGATTTTCCAGCGGATGGAAGCCGATCAGTTCGCGCCAGAACAGCACCAGCTTGGCGATGAAATAAAAATTCCACAGTCCCAATCGGGGCCGGTGGGAGAGGGCGTGCATGCTGGTCGGCGCGTCCGGTGTTGCCGTATTTTTTGGTTGTTGCGTCATGGCTGGGATTACTCTTTGGTTTTTTTGCTTCTCGGATGGCGTTGCAATAGCACCGGTTTAAATAGCCGCCGGCGGAGCTTGTTGCGCCATGCCCCGATCACGGGGAACAGGCGGTAGCCTGCCGCGAGACCGATGGCCAGAAAAAACAGGGAAGAAAATATAGTCATGATGATTGTGCTCCGGCGGATTTGTCCGGCGCGGGGGCTGCCCGCAATGCAAGGGGACGACGTTGGGCTTCATTCGGAACGGCACGTATCTTGATGGCCGAACCGGCTGGCGTGGCCTGTTGTTCGGTGATCCTGATATTTGTTTTTTCCTGCGCTTCGATTTCAGCCAGATCTTCGCTGAAATCCGGCAGCGCTTGTGCCGCGTCGCGCGCGGCAAGGTCGTCAATGGCCGACTGTATGGTCTGGGCGGATAAATAGCGCGTTTCGCTATTGAACAGGTCGCCCACAGGCAGTTGGAAAAAGCTTTGCAATGCGCGATCCACATCGCCTTCGCGGCAAGCCGACAGGAAAACATATACCCCATAGCCGTCGGCGGTGCAGAAGTCCCCGTGGCGCTTGGCCGAGCAGTAACGCAAGGCATCGAGCGGGACTAGTCCCGGAGCCAGCGGCAACCCGATCAGCGCATTTTGCACTGCCAGCGAACGACCAATCCCCTGTGCGCGATTGACGGCCTCAAGAAATTTTTGCGGCGGCAAATAGCCAATTTCCTGCTCGCGCAGCGCATCTGCGGCGGCGGCTTCGTAGCTGACTGGCTGCGTGCGAGTGAAGCGTTGCCCCTGCACCATGGAAATCACGTTTAAAAAACGCGAGTAGCTGAGCTCGGCGTGGGCCACAAAGTTTGCGCCCAATTTGATAAGGAATGCTTCCTGGTTATAACGCAGATGAACACCCAGTTCGCGCACCACGATTTTTATCCGGTTGCCCTTGTTTTGTCGCAGCGCAAAAACGGCGCGCTCCAGATGTTCCAGCGGGGTGTTCTGATCGAACGCCAGAATGACGGTAGCTGCAATGGTTTCGGATACCAGCGCCAGCAGTTCCTCCAAATTGTCGGCCCAGTACCAGCCGGCGGCGGGCAACTGGTTTTTCGGGCATATCGATTTCATGGCAAATACCGCGTCCTCGTCAACCGCCGCTTCCTCAACGATCCCGGTACGGGTGATGTCCAGCCCGGATAAGCGCCCGTTATCGCCGCGCTGCAAGTACACTGTTTTGCTGACGGGTAGTGCATCGCCGCCGAAGCCGCCGAGGATTTCCCAGCGCACAATGCCGTCCGCAAAACGCATGCGGGCAATGCCGCCGAACAAGTGTAAAGCCGCCATCAGCTTGAGTCCGAGTTCGTTCCTTTGCTCCGGCAGTGAACGGAACAGCAGCAGCAATGCACACTGGTTTTTTTCCGCCCAGTCGCGCCACTCGCGGATAAGGGGGGCTTCATTGTCGAGGGCCTTGTCATCAAACAGCAACTCGGCTCTGTCCACTACCAGCAGCGATTTTTGCGGAATGTCGAAATGTTCGAACTCAGCCAGCAATTGCCGCGATGGGGCAGGGATGGTTTGCGGGATGGTCTGCGCATCCAGACTGAAGATTTGTACTAGTCCCAAATCCAGTGCGCTGTTGGCATCCCGCGCCAAAGCGTCGGTGGAGTCAAGAAATTTTTGCTGGTCGTTATCGCTGATTAAAAATGCCGGACGGGCTTTCTCCGAGGCGGACAGCAGCGCGCCCCAAATCAACGCGGATGCGAAGTGCTCGTCGCTCAGGATGGTTGCGTAGAGGCGGCCGTTCATCAGCGTGGCGGACGGCTGCGGTTTTCCGTTAATGTTGAACAGGTGATTGGTAGGCATCAGGTTTAACTCATTTCTTCGGCCAGGGCGCGGGTGGTTCGGGCGGCAGTTCCGCTTTTTCAGAAGTTGCGGCAACGGGTAATTTTCCGGCATCTGCTGCAGGGATGGCAGAACGCATTGTGCCGGATGCGGTATTGTCTTCGAGCAATTTTAGATTGTAGGCAACGGTTGCGTTGTCCGGGGCAAGGCGCAACGCCCGGTGCAGCAACACGCGCGCCGTGCCGCTGTCGCCCTGCTGGTGAAAGCGGATTGCGTGTTCGTTCAACAGCACCGGATCGTAGTGGTCATAGCGCAGTGCGAACGCGGCCGGGCTTGCCAGCATCAGCAGCAGCGGAACAGCGCGGAAGAGGGCTATGGGTAAGGTGCGCATGGTTAGAATTGTGAAGTCGGGAACACCGGTTCAGGCCAGAAATTAACCGGCTTGGCCGCAGTGTGATCCAGGTTGTAACGCAGGTAGACAAGGAAGCGGTTGGGCGCATAGTCCACCGAGCGGTCGACTTCCGCGCGCGCGCCGAAGAACCAACGGCGATCCATCTGATATTCGCCTTCGGCCAGCAGCGACAGGCTGATCCCGTTGCCGCTGCCAGCCGAGTAAAAGTTATTGTTGGCGGCCTGCAATGCGGCATCGGTCGGGAAGTAGGCTGCCGCCGCCGTATTCGATTTGGAGCTGGCAACGGCACCGCGCAAACGGTAGGAGAAACGCGCGCTGCGTTCGCCGTAGGCAACTGGCAGAGACAACGAGGTGAACGATTCCGGGCTGTAATAGCCGCCGTGGCCGAAAGTATATTCCCCGGCATTTAGATCGGAAGAGCGTCGTGTAGGGAAAGAGTGTAGATCTCGGTGGTCGCCGTATCATTAAAAAAAAA